>Ga0306921_10005823_pt1 | contig 12830 bp, 9 predicted proteins | sample sta12Cox44000080_FD_203760 | JGI IMG/M metagenome (GOLD analysis project Ga0306921, IMG submission 203760) | Lab enrichment of tropical soil microbial communities from Luquillo Experimental Forest, Puerto Rico - statoxic.12C.oxic.44.000.080 (v2)... | ecosystem: Environmental > Terrestrial > Soil... | reverse complement strand
CAGGAGACGTGCGCGCCGATGCCTGCTTCCGGGCAGGAGTCTTCGGTCATGGGACAACCATCGGGCCGATGGAAAGGCTCCGGCCAACTTCCGGGCGACCAGACCGTTGCAACACCCCTGGATAGGTGGCTGGCCTGCTCTCGTGGCGGCCGAATTGGCCTTTCATCGGGGAATCCCAGACACAAGGAGTCGGAAATGACTGGGCGTAGTTCCGGGAAGCACCGCGCTCCAAGAATACGCGTGGTACCGCGATCGAGCAGCGGGCCGAAAGGCAGGCAGGCGACCGCCGGGCCGAAGGCGAGTGATCTGATCGATCGGGCCGGGGACGCGCACGCATCGTTGCGCCCACCCTGGCGGACAGCGCATCGATGAAGCGCAACGAGCTATTGAACGCCGGCGTCCTGCTGCGCTTGCAAAGACGGTATGGGAACCGTTTTGTCGGCAAGGTCATTGATCGCCTGCGCAACGGCGACCAACCCAGAGACAGTCTCGCATCGGCCCGACGCTCGATTGATCGGAATGAGCAGGTGGCAAAGAGGATAGCGAGCACACTCGAAATTGTTAATGGGGCCGGCAGTGCGCCCGCCGACGCCTTTCCATCGGCTCTGCAGCGGCAGGGAGGTGGTGGCGGACTAAGTAACGCCCTGCCGACGATTCTCCAGCGCGTTACGCAGATACTCCCGGACAACGCATCATTTATTACACTGGACGGGACTGCCACGAGGAGTAAGGTGGCCGGCGAAGCAACGGAACCCGTACCAAAAGCGTTCCCAAAACAGGGCCAAGATGGCGTTGCAGTCGAGCTTGCGCCGGTGACGCAATCTCGTGATAGCGCGATTCACGGCAATATCGTCCTTACAATCAACGCGAAATGGAAGATCCATGGACCTCTCAGCAACGTCCCCATCGTCGGTATACTTCCCGCTGTTGGGGATAGCACAGGAGAAGGACAGCTAGTTATCGACACGCCTTTTCGGGTTCTCAAGACCAAGAAGATTAAGGATGACAGCAAGGATGATGATGACGACACGGTTGTTAAGAACAAAAGCCCGCGCCTGGCGCGGCAAAGATCCAGCGGCAGCGGGGCTGCACTCGATTCGCAGCCGGCGTTGTCTGCCGACGCCGACGACAACGGCCTGTCCGTGACGGCCTCACCGAGAGTCACGTTTCAGTCGCAGGTTGCGTCGCAATTGAGTACCAACAACCCCCCGCTGATTCCCAATGTGAGCGCACAAACTCAAATCCCCAATACGCAAGCATTTGGCTCAGATTTTACAGTAACGTTGCCGGTGAATAAGACGCCACCACTGTCGCCCCCCGCGGACCATGACTATCACTGCACGCGAGCGGGTCGCCTCGACCAAGAAGCTCCCGGCTTCGGCCCGTTCATTGTTGCCTCCGACCAATTCGCAAAGCCGGACGATGCGCGGCAGGACATTCACGCCTGGTATTTCGGCCTGGAGCCGAATGTCCGGCAGAACTTGGAGGAGGGGAAGGGCATCCTGCGCGTCACGGGTCGGGCGAGCAGGACCGGCTCACGGACCTTCAATCTGGACCTGGCGGAAAGGCGTGCCAAGAAAGTGAGGGGCATCATCGCAGACTTCGCCGGATCTAACGCGCACCTGAACAGCTTTGCGCTCGGCGAGTTCGGAGCTCAGACTCCCGACAACAAAGAAGATGCGAACGAGCGTCGGGTCGATGTACAGATTGACGGTACAGTCCCTGGGGAACAGGCTGCAAAGATGCAGGGGGATGACTGTTCGGGTCACCTCGGTCAGACCACACCCACAGGCCCAATTGGACCGGTCGTGAATCCTCCTGAACCCAGCGTCCCGGATTAGACTGCCGTCGACTTCTCCGGTAGCGAAGGGCCTTGGTGCAGGAATGTACCCATGGTTGTGTCTTTAGTCAGGCTTCGTGGATTCGGAAGTGAGTGCCCGGGATCGTACGGTGACGGCGGCCGTCGAAGGCAAGGGCGCATCGCTCGGCAAACAGCCCTGGGGCCTCGGAGGATGCGGATGACCTGGGCGGCTCGGTCACCATCTCTCCAAGCGTTACCTTTCAGGTTCAGACGGCGGCCCAAACGCAAGGCACGGTCAATGTCGATCTAGTCATCATAAGCGCCAGCGTCAGTGAAGCATTCCAAAGTGCCGTCAATGAGGTCGAAAGTATCGGTAGGTCCTATACCGCCAATCTGACTTACGCGGAGCCCAAGCCAAGCCAGCCGAGTACAATCAAGAAGCTCTTTCAGCAGGAAGTCTTCTTCGCAGTCCGATCGGACAATGCGAGACTTCGCCGGTTCCGATGCCAAGTTCAATGTCGTGGCGCAAGGACCGGTCGAAAGCGGCTCGACGCGTGGTGATCTGGTTTAATGTCGATGTGCCCGCCGCGCCGGGCCTTCGGCTTCATAGGAGCCGACAAGTTCGCAGTAGCGGGGTTCGCTTCGCTCGCCGGCGACGGTTCAGCTGTGCATCAACAGCAGATGGCCGGTGCTGTCGCCGGCGGGATGAAACGTCCCGCTCCCGGGCGAAGCCCAATCCCGGCCGCAGCCGCGCCACGTCGATCGCATGGAACGCCCCGAGATCGAGCGCGGCACTTGCCTGAGGCTGTCGGCGAATCTCGATCTTGAGCTTGTCCGACAGTTCCAGAATGATCCCTGGTCAGGGAATTTGTTCCGTGAACTGCCCCGGAACGGTAACCTGAATGACCCCGCCCCACATGCACATCAGCTGACATGTGTTGTCCAGTGCGGGCTTGCCGCCAAGCAACACGGTGGGCGCGCCCGGCACCCACGGCGCGACTGTTACCGGGATGCATGGCATCGGCGTTAGCACCCCGAACGCGGCTGCCGTCGCTGCGGCAACCGCCGGATTGGCCGGACTGATGCACATCCCGAATGGCTGGACGTTGACCAGCGGCTGGTAATCCATGATGGTCGCCGCCGGCTGGCCGCTTGTCATCACCCGGTCGACCGGCAGCACCGTCAGCGTGCTCGGCGCAACGCCAAAGCTGCACATCAGGACAGCACCATTGCAAACGTGTTGTGGCATTGGGATCCTTCCATTCAGGGCTTGTCTCGCACGAAGGGAAAAAGGGGCGTGTACGTGGTCCCGCTGGCCCATGGTTCCCAACATTCGGCGCCGCGTGCTGGCTGAGCGCGATGCAACCGGCTCTCATCGGGTCGCGCCGGCGCGGGCGGGCACTTTGTCCTTATTTGGATCGAGACTTGGGTGCGGAGGCGAAATTATCGGAGGGAAGCTCGTTGGCTCAAACACGCCGTCGTCGCACCAGATACGCACACGGGGTTCATGTCACGACCACCGGTACGCGGGCGCGGTTGACGCCGCTGGCGTCGGCGGCCTCTATCGCGGACGCAGGGGTCGGCTGCCGCTGCACCGCCGCGGTGCCGGCCGATGCACCCTTAGCAAGCGCAGTCGAGACGATACGCTGTATATAGCGGTTGCCGAGCTGGCGTTGCAGCCGGAGCAGGGGGTGGTCGCCCGCCCGCTTGGGCCGGGCCGCAACGGGCTCGTCGGTGATCCGCCTGGCGCGCGCCGCAACGCGGTTCTGGCCATTGTCGCCTGCCGGATCCGACGTTTGCGCATCCAAGTTTCGCGTCGCTGGTCGATTCGGTCGGGTCACTCGGGCCGCGGCTGATCTTTCCTTCGCGACACCGCCGCCGAATCCAGCTTCGCCTGATGCGTCTTCTTCTTTTCTTCCTCTTCCTGCGGCGTCGGCGCCTCGGGCTGGCGTTGCAAAAAATCCGTCGCGCGTTGCGTCGCAACCGGCCGCTGCTCCTCCTCTTCTTGAGGCGGGGTCATCTGGCGATCGATCGATCGCGCACGTTCCTGTTGCATGACCGCACGCGCCATCTGATCGGCTTCGATCTCGTGCACGTCACCGGGCTCGCTGACAGTCATTTTGCGGCTGATTCCGTCGCCGTTCTGCTGCACGACGTGCGTCAACTCGTGGGCCAGCAATTCGCGCCCCGACGATGAGCCCGGGTTGTATTCACCCTGGCGGAAGAAGACGTCGCGTCCGGTCGTGAACGCGCGTGCACTGAGCGACTGGCTCAGCCCATCGGCGCGGGCGTCGGTGTGAATGCGCACGCCGGAGAAATCGGCGCCAAAGGCCGTCTCCATTTGGGTGCGGGTACCGTGGTCCATTCCGTGGCCGCCGCCACGCGCCTGATCGATCGAGCGCTCGACCGCGTCCATATCGCCGCCGCCCTCGAACTCTCCGGCCTGTCGAAGCACCCGACCAACGTACCGATTGCCATACTCGCGCTGCAGCCGAAGGAGCGACCGGTATATCGACGATCGCTGGCCGCTCGCCAATCGGCTGATGGAGGCAGCATGGGCCGCGGCGCAGGATGCATCGCCGAGCCGGCACGAGATGCCGTCCGTGGCGCCGTCGCCAGCGGCTCGTGACGTCAGGTTGGCCGGGTTGGCCGCCGCCCATCTATGGGTGGAGACTAAGTGCAGAGCTTGCCGGTCGGCTATGTCACGCTCGGACATGCTGCCTCCTGGTGGCCACCACCGCGCTACGCTAGCACATTCACGCATCAGATATGAGTCGTTTCATCCTCTTGGCCGCCGCACGAAGCGGGCTGTCGCGGAGAACTCGTCGTCCTCGACGAGGAGTTTTCCAGTCTTCTGGTATTCTCGCAGCGTGGCCTGGATCACGTGGTTCATGCGCACGATCTGGCCGTCGTCAGCGGCGAGAAAGGCCGCTGCGACCGCAATGTTTTTGATGTTGCCGCCCGCCACTTCATAACGCGTCGCCAGCAGCTCGAGGTCGAGCGCGGCATCGAGCGGCGTGTCCCGCGGCCAGATGCCCTGCCAGATACGGTGACGGTCCTCCCGGTCGGGAAAAGGAAACTCGACCGCGAAATGCAGGCGGCGCACGAAAGCCTCATCCATGTTCTTACGGAGGTTGGTGGCCAGGATCGCGACGCCTTCGTACTCTTCCACGCGTTGTAGCAAGTAACCGATCTCGACATTGGCGTAGCGATCGTGGGAATCACGCACCTCGCTGCGTTTTCCAAAGAGAGCGTCAGCCTCGTCAAAGAACAGAATCGCGTTTGAGGTTTCTGCTTCCACGAATATACGCGATAGATTCTTTTCAGTTTCTCCGATATACTTGCTGACAACAGTAGAAAGGTCGATCTTATAGAGATCAATCCCGAGTTCGGCGGCGATGATCCCAGCCGCCATGGTCTTGCCGGTGCCCGACGGCCCGGCGAACAACACCGCCAGCCCCTTACCCAGCGCGAGCTTGCGGCCGAAACCCCAATCGCCGTAGACGCGGTCGCGATACTTCACGTGATTGCAGATCTCACGCAACTGCGCCATGCAGTCGGCCGGCAGAACGATGTCACTCCATCGATAGGAAGGCGCGATCTTGCGAGCTAACACAGAAAGCCGCTGGTTCGAATGGAGCCGGCAGGCCTCCTGGAATTCGCGCGTAGTAACCATGCCGTCGGCGCCGCGGCGCACATTTGCGAGCCGCCTCGCAGTTGCTGCGGCCTGACCGATCTTGCCCAGACTGAGTTTGAATCGCGAGGCCAGGGCCGGCAGCTCGACCTGGTTATCGAGCGATGCGCCGGCGAGTTCGGTGGCCCAATGTCTCGCCCGTTCCTCTTGCGTAGGCTCGGGAACCGGCATGACGATCACGCCGCGGCGCGAGAATGACGCTGCGACGTCGTTGACCTCCGACATGCCGACAAAGGAGGGCGCGCGCCCGGCATCTATCGCATGCAGCAGTGCGGCGAGCCGATCTCGCTGCGCCTCTCCAGTCAACGCGTCGACGCCGCGCCAATGCACAGCCGCGCCGCGCAATGCGGCCTCGCGTTCGACCAGGCTCGCGATGCTTGCCAGTCGGGTCGTCGGCGAGCCGGGGGCCGTCTCGGGCTCGAATGGGATCGTCGAAACATCGACGATCAACAATTCGCAACGTCGCTCGCGGCAGAGCGCTTCAGCGATCGCGCTCTTGCCTGCGCCCGTGGGCCCCTGCAACAGCAAGACTGGTGGCGGCGCGTTATCGAGTGCCGCGACGGAGGCATCCGTTCGCTCCGCCCAGGCATTGCGAAATGCTCTTCGTGCATCATCTGGGAGGAGCAGATCGCCAAGACCGCGTCGCGGCACCACCACCCTTGCGATGTCGCGCAGCCGCGTATCGAGTTCGTCGATATCAAACAAAAACCCGACGATACGATCGTCCGGCTTCAAAACTCGGGCGAGCAGCGGAGACTGGGGTTGTTGCGGATCTTCCAACAGATGCACCAGCTGATGGGCAACGAGCGGCGATGAGGCCAAGAAGTGGCGACGTGCTTCCAGCTGTCCCCCGTGTGCTGACCCCAACAAATGGATTGCGAGATCGACGCTTGGTCGCTTTTTGGTTACATCATCCTGCAGATAGGCATAGAGCATTTCGTAACGGAGGTCGATCTCGACCCCGAGACAGACGAGCAGCACGTCAATGTCGAAGGCGTCGAGACCGAATGTGCGTGCCAGCCGGGTGAGCCTAAGATCGACCCCCTTCTCCAAGCTGCCCATCCGTCGGCAGGCAATCTTGTGTCCGAGCTCGCGCAACGCCGCGTCTGCCTGCCCGCGAACCGCGTCGTACAACCACTGCGGTTGACCCACCGGCCGCTCAAGCAGCGCGTCGATCTCCTGCTCCGAAATGTAGAGCCCGCGGAAATGCTCGTCCTCGGATTGAACGCGCCGCAAATGTGCAACCCGCGAGCGGATCATCAGGTCGATGCGCTCGAGTTCGGCAAGAAGATGATCCGACGACTGCGCGTAGTGCTCCATCGGTAGCTCCGACGACGAAAATAGCAGCGGGCTCAGTACGATACTTCGAGAGCGACCAACGAGACGCTGGCAAAGCCCTGCGCACGGATGTCTACCGAGAGGGTGCGATGACGATCCCCCACGGTCCGATGCGCTTCTGCAATCTCTACGGTCTCGCAGTACGGACCAGAATTTATCTCGAGCACGGCCACTTCATCTCGCAAGTGCCTCATCACCTGCGGACGCGGATCAAAACCGCCCTTGATGAGCCTCACAATTATGCCTCTTTCGTTGTCTGGACCGGCCACGCAGAGGCGACGGATGTGCCGGACCCCGGGTGGTAGCGGGATAGTCATCGTTCCGGCCGCACCGCGCAGGTTGGGCTTGCCATCGTACTCCTTGTGCGCAACCGCCTGCGTCGCCCCGACACGAAATGGCGGCTGAGCATCCTCTTCGTCCCGCGGTATGCCCGCCGGATGGAAGGCCATCGTAATCCAGCCGGTGCGCAACTGCGGATCGAGGGCTTCGGCCGCAATCGAGCCCGGTGCAATAACAGTACGCAAATGGTCGCGTTCTTGATGATTGATCGCGTGGTGTTCGAGTCGGCCTCGCTCATCGAGCTGGATGCGCGCAAGGCGAACGTCGTTCGGCTCGAACCCGGTCGCTATCCGCAAATCCGCGTAACAATCGATGCGATTGTTGGCTTCGCGACCGCGCTCGACCCGTTCGCTGCGGTAGCCGATTGTCACCCATGCCAGCGCACCGGCGGGCAGGCCGTGCAACTCGAGCTCTTCGGCTTCGCGCAGTTCGATCTCATGGCCTCTGCGGTCGACGGCAAAACCGGGCGATACGGTGATCGCCAACTCGCCAGCCCGCGCCACCTCGAGCCCGTGCGCCACGCCGAAGCCATGTAAGAAGCGCGCGTGCCGGTAACGCGCCTCCGAATGAAACTGCTGCTCGGCGATAAAATCGTCTTCGAGCAGCAGTTGACCGTGGTGGTAGGCGGGCTTGCGCGTAATCAGCTGCTTTTTCTGCACGACGTGGCTTCCTTGACATCGGGGCAGCGGTTCTCTCGGGTCACCTGTCGCCCCCGCTCACTGCCGGCGAATGGCCTCTTCTATGCGTCGCGCGCGGCCGCATGCGCCATTCCAACTCGTAGGTCGTATGGGCCGGTTTGGCGAAGTCGATGACCGCGCGCAACCGATGTTGCAGCGCTTCCGCCGGATCGGCGCCCATCGGCACGGTCGCGGCTTCGTGCCCCTCGACGACGACCTTGAAGAAGAATGGCCTGCTCACCGCCAACCGAGTATCGACCCCAAGGTCAGACTGGCCAATGGTAAAGCCGACACTCGGGCGGTCATCAACATGGATCCGCGCCAACTCATCGCCGAAACATAGTTCGAGGAGGTGCACGAGGTAGTCCCGTGTGCCGCGCAATTTGTAGAGCGGAACGATGCCGGCGAGGATGCGCCGCAGAGCTTCGGGAGCAAACAGAGGATATGGCGTAAACGACAGCCAGGCTGCGAGCCAGGGCAGAAATCGATCGGGCGTGCGCTCAATCCGCAATTCATCTTGGGACGCGGCCATCGGAGAAAACAGCGCCGGAATGTCGTCCAGACGCTGTTCCAGGCCCGGCCAGAAATGATCGTCGATGGTTCTGCCGCTGAAAAAGCACGCCGCCAAGACGTCGAGGAGGCGGTTCAAGTCGCCGGTTGCGTCCCGGCTGCGAAACACAGCCGGCAGGCTTGAGAACATGCGCTCGGCCGGTTCAACCATGGTCCGGCCCCCACACACCGAGAACCAAGCCGTCGCCCGTTATCCCCTGCACGCCGTTGCTAGCCAACTGCACGTGGATCAGCTCCCACGGTTGGACCAGGACGGTCTCGGCTTCCCCGGTATGATCCGTCTGCAGCCGGCGCATCGCAACGCTGGCGAGCCCGCCAAGTCGCGTGTCCTCGCCGAGCCGCGCCACGACGCCGATCCGTATGCCGACCAACGCCTCATGCTCGCCGATCACGTCGTCCATGGACAGGCGCATCAGGACAACGTTCTCGACATAGTCGACGCCCTCGGCGTGATCGATGGCCGCCGCGACGTTGGCGAGGTGCAACGGGCGCCCGAACGGCTGCGCGTCGGGAAGCCCGTCATCCCCTTGCATCGGGTCGAAGCGGAGCCGCAGCGCGGCAGCGACAGCCTCGGTGACGATGGAAAGTGGCACGCCAGGCTGAGGAGCAATCCGGCAGCCGACGGACGCACGCAAACAGGGTGCCCGAACGACATAAGCTCGAGTGGTCAACAGGCAGCGCGGGGCGAGCGCCTCCTCTGCGTGGCGGCAAAGACCATCGCTCTCTTCCCTCGGCAACCCAGGCTCCAGCGCCAGCGCGACGCTCACATCAGCCGCGGCATCCACTGCCACCGGGTGCAGTGTGCCGCCCGCGCGGCGCAGATCCACGCCGGGCACGCACTTTGCCCGTAGGCCGGGACGTCCCTCCCGATAGGTTGCGGCGGCCTGCACCGCCAGTCGCTCGAAGTCGCCGGGTGTGACCGCACATTCCACGCGCGATGCCTCCACCCACGCCCTGATTTTCTCGTCGACCTTACGAGACGGAGCACCGACAAGCTCGGCAGCTGGCGAGGTCTTTCCGCCCTCAAGCAAACGCAGAAAGAGGAACTTGGCGTCGGGCGTTATCCGCAGTGCGCGATAGGCTAGGATCTCGCTGAAATAAGCGAGAAGTTCCAACAGCGTGATGCCCGGATCGGAAGGATTGTGATTGGTCCATTGCGGCGCGTAAGCGGGGATCAGCGAGACCCCTTCGCGGACGAACTCGTCGAAGCTCCAAGCGCGGGCAAGTTCCTGGGCCGGGTCACCCGTCACGGTTCACTCACCGGCTGGACCGATATCGTGCCGGCCACCACGATGACGGGCATGCCCGTCGGCGCATCGACCGAGACCCTCAATCCGCGAACGAAATCGACGCCGTCAATGCCATCGAGGAGCCCATAGATATCGGACCGATGCGGTTGCCGGCCCACTGCCCAGCCGCCCCCTTCTGGGCCACCGGTGAGCGGATGCAGAAACTCGGCAATTCGCCGCTGGCATTCGCTGGCCAGCTCGTCCGGCGGCCACCCAACCATCGGCACGACCTGCAGCCGGACCGACACCCGGGAATAAGTGGGGCCGAGGATGACGAGGCGGCCGACCGGCGCGCGCCGCGCGTCGAGATAATCTTTGACGGTCTCGAGGAGATCGAGGCTTGGCTGCGGCGCGGGATCGGCGCTCCATGGGATGACGATCGTGCTGACGACGCCGGGATCCGGCTCCGGCTCGCCGCGTCCGGCCGGCGCCGAAACTCCCAGGTCGCGCCCGGCGACGCAGATTGCCCGCGCCACTGCCGGGGAGGCCTTGCGGGCTAGGTCGGCAAAATCGTCCGCGCAGACGGCGCGATCGCGATGTCTGAGCCAGGCGGACGCATATGCACTGGCCTGTCGGGCGTCCTCCGCATCCAAACCGCCGGCGGCTGGCTCGAGGTTGACGACCGCTTCGACCGCCGGCACAGCGCTGAGCAGTTGCGCGATCGACTTGGCCGGCTGATTGCCGTGGCGGCCCCCGCCGGTTGTGTATCGGTGCAGGCGAACGTTGTTCGCTCCGGGCGGCGGAACCCGCCCGCGGCGGCCATCGCCAAAGCGCAGCTCGCCGGTCGAACGGTCGAGCGTGAAGTCGTGTGACTCCGGGCGCGAGCCGGCAAGGGTATCGACTTCGTTCCAGGTTACCCAATCATCGTCAGCTTCGCGTACCTGCAGCACCACGTCGCCGACGATCGGGATGCGCAAGGCCATGAACACCTGATCTCTGCGGCCGTTGCTCGAACCCACGATCTCATCGCTCAGGTGCTGCGAGTGTTGCGCCAAGACGCTGTTGATCGTTAATCCGATCGGCAACCGGGGGACCGCGCGTGGACCTTGCTCGGCAGACCACACAACACGCAGCCACACCAATTTACGTTCTGCCGGATCCAGCACATTGCCCCACCATTCCTCGGGCTCATCCCACAGCGTCAGCTTCACGATGCCCGATCGCGTCAGGCCGGCCGAACCGTCATGCATCGTGGCATCGCGCCAGCCTCCGACGCCGCGCACCTGCCAGCGGTAGGCGCCGCCGCTCACGGCAGGCTCGCCCAAGATCACAGGAGGTGCCAACGGACGAGGCCGGACATGCCAGCTGATCACACGGCCTTTCGCGAACTCGCCCAGTGCCTTAAGGGTGTCGAGTCCGTCGCCCGCCGCGCCAAGCGTGTCGAGGCCGATGTAGAGAGCGGGCCCCCCGACGTCGGGTGACGGGAACGCATCCACCGGCGATGGCATCGGCGGACCGATCCGCGTCCTGGTCAATGCGCCCTCCGAAACGACGTGCTCCGGCCGCAGTGGACCGCGCTCCAGGGTCGACCGCACCGCGATCGATTTGACCGCCGGTGCACGCATCGCGACCACGGCCGTGCCGTCGCTCGCTGGGATCGTGCCATAGTGACCCGACGCCAGCCGCGCGCGTAGCCACGGTCCGAGCTTGCCGGCGATGGGGACGGCCGCCACGTCGTCTGGCACAGTGAAGACGAGCGAGCCGTCCTGCGTCAAGGATTGCGTGCCATCGCTCGCCGCAACCACTCGGAAGCCACTTGTAGTCGCGATTTCCCAGACAACGGTGGGACGGCCCTCGCGGCTCACCGGTGGAATAGGCGAGGCTGTTGCACCTTCCCCATTGGTAAGCCGCACCAGCAACTCTATCCTCGCTCCCGGCTCTGCGAACACGGGGGAGAGCACCTGGAAGACCGCGCCAAATCGCGGACGTTCCCCGAACGGGAACATGTCCTTGCTGGTGTCGAGCGCCATGCCGTCGTGGCACGCCGCCGCGACGGCCTGGGGTGCGGTGGCCGCGACCGCACGAAGGCTAAGCGCCGTGAGGCGTGGCGGACGCCAATGCGGGGTCTGCTCCGCGGCTTCGGTCAAGCGGCGCAAGCGCAGCGTCAGCCAGCGCGCATCGGTACCGTCGACGATACTCGCCGGCCAGGCGGCAGGTGAAACCAGAACCACTTCGCCGCTGCGCGACAAGTTGCCGGTGGTATCGCTTTCGACCGCGAGCGCCAGATCGCCGTTCGGCGTCGCCACCACCCATTCGAATTGTGAAGCCGGATCGGGCAAACCGGCCTCCTGCACATCGATCCGCATGGCCACCCGCTGCAGGCCGGGCAGGCCGAAGGCTGCGTGATGGCCGATGTGAAGCGCATATGGCACGGGCGCGAGCAGGTTGGCGACGTCGCCGCCAAATCCGGCCTCCGACAATATCGCGCCGACATCGGCAAATCGTCGGTGCCCTGCATCGACAAACAGCGCGCGCACGGGCTCGGCACGCAAGAGTTCTAGTTCCGCGAGTGTTTCGAAAATGACCGGCTCTCCGCTGCCCTCGGCTCGGGCCGCGAGGCGGGTATGAGACGGAACCCGGGCTGCGCGGCGGGCCTCGTCCGATCGCCTTGCGGCCCCCGGCGCCGGCCGGAAGCCAACATGCACCCTCGCCGCCTGCGCGGGCCGTATGGGGCCGCCGAGCGCCTCGGAAAACGCCTCCAGGTGCAGATCGGCAGCGGCGTTGAGACATCGTGTCACAATCTCGCCGTAGCGCGCGGCAATCTCTACGAGTGCATCGCGCAACGGGTCGGCGCCCGGGGCGGCGAACCCCCGATCGTCCAGCATGCGGTTCAGCAGACGAGCGATCTCGTCCGCCGAACCCGGATGCTCGACGAGGTGTGGCGCCTGCGACGATTGCACGACCTGCTGTCCTTAAACCAACGGACGATCCAGATAGAATGGATAGACAAGATTGAAGCGGTTGTCGGTGCTTCGCTCGCGGTAGCCGATCTCGATCAGCAACTGCTCGCCATTGTCTCCGCCGGCGCGAGCGTGGACATCCAGAACCTCGATGCGCGGCTCCCACATCTTCAGCGCTTCGCTGACCTCGAACTCCGCCAGGGCCTGCGTCGCGCGGTTGTT
>Ga0306921_10005821_pt1 | contig 12832 bp, 10 predicted proteins | sample sta12Cox44000080_FD_203760 | JGI IMG/M metagenome (GOLD analysis project Ga0306921, IMG submission 203760) | Lab enrichment of tropical soil microbial communities from Luquillo Experimental Forest, Puerto Rico - statoxic.12C.oxic.44.000.080 (v2)... | ecosystem: Environmental > Terrestrial >... | reverse complement strand
AGTGGGTGTGGTTTTTGATTGCAGGAACCGTGTTGGGCGGGGTGAGTTCGCTGTATGACAAATACCTGTTGGGGCGATTGCACTTTTCGGTGCCAACAGTACAGGCGTGGTTTTCGATTTATCTGGTGGTTTTGTTCACACCCTTCGCCATCGGCTGGCAACGACGCTGGTGGGAGCGGAACGAATTCCGCTGGCGCTGGACCATCCCGGCCATCGCGCTGGCGCTGTTGGCGGCGGATTACGTTTATTTCAGCGCCTTGCGGCAACCGGGCGCCCTGGTGGCCGTGGTGATGAGTCTGCGACGCGGCAACACGCTGGTGGCCTTCGCGGGCGGATTGCTGTTGTTCGGCGAACGCAACAACTGGCAGAAATTTTTGGCCGTGCTCGGCATCCTCGCCGGTATTGTACTTACAGTGGTCGGATAAATAACCGATCGGTTTCAAGCCTTCTGGAAAAACTTCATTGACCAACGTGCGGACCACGCGACGGCGTAAACGATTCCGAGTAAAACCACATCGGTCGGGCCGATGGGATAATCCCATTGATAAGCCATCCCGAACCCTATGAAGGCCGACACGCCGCCGATCAGCGAGCTCAGGATCGCAAATTGACGCATGTTGCGGGCAAAAAGGTGCGCTGTCAGGGCAGGGATCAGCAGAAAGCCAAAGGCAATCAAGGGACCGACGCTCAAGACGGCCACGGAAACGGTCAGGCCGATGAGCAGGTAGAGTAGGACGTCCCAAAACAAAACGTTCTTGCCGAGCGTCACGGCCATAGCACGGTCGAACGACACCAGCAGCAGTTCCTTTTGAAAGACTCCCAACACCAGAACCACAAGGGCGAGTGTACCGGCCGTGAGTGCGAGGTCAGCATTGGAAATCGTGATGATTTCGCCCTTCAACAGATCCAGCCAACCGGCTTCGCCGAAGCGATTTTCCGACAATAACAGAATACTCAAAGCGGCGGCGACCACATAGACCACGCCCAGTCTTCCTTCCGGATGGCCACGACCGCGCAGTTCGAGAAACGCGAGAATCAGGATGGCCGCCAGCGAGAAAACAGTCGAACCGGCAAAGGCCAAAGTGTGTTCGTGCTCAGGTTGGGCCACGCCGAGCCACATGGGAATTGACAACGAGACGGCGACACCGGTTGAGGAAATTTGGGGCAACGCTACGCCCATGAACACTAATCGGCGCAGTACCAGAAAAACGCCGACCAGCGGGCACGCAAAGCCGATGAGTACGCCGGTGTAAACCGAATTGCGGAGCAAAAAATCGGGCGAGAGGATTTCCTTGAGCGATTCCATATCAACCGACCTCCATTTCCAGAATGTCCGCCACGCGCTCACGCGAGAGCAATTCCGTCGCCGCGCCGAGCAGCACCTTGTCTTGATGTAACCAGATGACCTGTTGCGCGTGTTTGCGGACCAGCGGCAAATCGTGGGTAACGAGCAGAACGGTCAATTTCTGTTCCGTGTGGATTTGCGAAACGAATTCCAGTAACGCATGGGTTGCGGCAACATCAACGCCCGCCGTCGGTTCATCGAGGACCAAGGCGTTGGGCTTGGCCGCCAGCGCACGGGCAATGAGGATGCGCTGCTTTTGGCCGCCGGAAAGTTCCGAGAATTTCTTCGCCGCAAACTCCTCCGAGGCGGTGACGCGCAGGCATTCAAGCACGAAGTCGCGTTCGGTACGCGGGATAAATCGGCCCGCGCCAACACGGGCGTAAGCACCCATGAGTGCGACTTCAAACCCGGTCAACAGGAAGAGCGGGTCGAATTGAATGGTTTGTGGCACATACCCGAAGATAGCAGGTGAGTTGATTTGCATGTTGCCGCCAAGTGGCGGCTGGAGTCCCAGCAAGGTTTTCAGCAGCGTGGATTTGCCGGAACCGTTCGCACCAAGGACGGCGGTGAAACTGCCGCGCCCAATTGCAAGCGAAATGCCGGACAACACTGGCTGCCGGTTGTAACCGATAGCCAGGTTATCCAGCGTAATGAAGGGTTCGTTCATTTTTTGACGGCGTTGACGAGTGAATGAACGATGTAATCCATTTCATCAATGTAGGTGGGCGTGTTCGGCACGCCGCCGGGCATGATGGGCAGCACCACAAGTGTCGCGCCGGTCTGTTGGGCAATCAGCGCAGGAACTTTTTCCGGAAACTGCGGTTCGCGCACGACAATCGGCACATGTTGCGCCTTCATTTGTCCAACCAGTTCCTTAATATGGCGTGGTGTGGGATCAATACCGGGTTTCAATTCAATCGTACCGATGTAATCCATGCCAAGCCATGAAGCGAAATAGGGCCAATGTTCGTGGTAAGACACGAATTTCACACCTTTGAGTGATACCGCGAGCTTCTCCCACTCGGCAATTCTGGCATCAAGCCTGGCAATGTAGGCGTCACGATTGCGCGCAAAGTCGGCTTGGTATTGAGGCGCAACGGCGACCAGCGCGTTGTAAATGTTCGTCACGGCAATTTTCGCCAGGACCGGATCGAGCATGAAATGCGGGTTGCCATAAGGATGTACGTCGCCTTCGGAATGGTCGGTGGAACTTGGAACGTCCAGCGGCACGATGCCTTGCGAGCAATCCACATAACCCGATTTGCCCACCTGAATTGCTGGATTGCGACTGGCTTCCAGCAGCGCGGGTAAAAAGGCGTGTTCGCAATCGAAACCGACCAGCACGACCAAATCGGCCCGATTCAACCGGGGCACAAAACTCGGTTTCATCGGCACCCCGTGAGTGTCTTCGATCCCGGTTGCCAGGCTGAATACGTCAACGTGGTCACCGCCGATGTTTCGAGTGAGGTCGGCCAAATCCGTGAGCGTGGCAACGACACGGATTTTGGCCGCGTGAACCTGTGCCGCGCACAATACTGCGGCCAGAATGACAAATAATGTTTTCGTTCTCATAAATATTCTCCTTTCAATTGAGTTAACGCTGTTGCCAGCCGTGCGAGTGCGAGCCGATGATCCAGACCCATTGGAGATAAACCGCGTCATTCGGTTGATTGCCCGTGGCAGCATCCGGCTGGGTATGGGTGTATTGCAGCCGAAGCTGGTTCCAATGGCTGATCGCCCAGGTGATATATGGCGAGTACCCGAAGGTCTCGGCGGAGCTGTTCTCATCACTCTGAAGGAACTCAAACAAAAACCCGCCGCTCCATCTCCGGCTCCATTTGTAGGTGACGTAGGAATACATGCCCCACGAACCGACGGTTTCGTTGGCCGTGGAAGTGGTTATCGTGTTCTCAGCCAGATATTGATTATCGCTGTACAGGACTTCCGTACCCCAGGTAAGGCTGTTGAATTGATTGTCACGCAACGGGACGTAGCTCAATTTCAGGTCTGCCCCTGTGAGCAGTCGCCGGGTTTCGGTGAGCCGGGTTACGCCGTCGGGCTGAAGTTGCGCATCCACATTACCCGCATCCGGATTGATCAGACCGGACACGCCGCACTCAAGCTGCCAGTTGTCGCTCAGGTCAAAATAGGTGGAAAGCCGGCTCCAATAATTGACCTCACCGAACGTGCGATAACTGCCGACCACGTCGGGCGAATCGCCGAACTGGGTGCCGAGCCCGGCGGTCAGGTTCACATAATGCTCGATGGGCACCAGCCAGTTCAACTGCCCGCCGTACGTCTTGGATTCGCCGCCGATGTACTGGTCCAAAACCATCGGACGGTTGACGAATGGCAGTTCGTGGTCGTGAATGTACGCCAGCCGGCCGAACTCACCGAAGAACTGCCCCGCCGTCAACGTGAGGTTCCCAGGCAATGAGGTTGTCTGAAGCGCCGCCTCCTCGACATCCAGCGAGGTCTCACCCGTCGCGGCGTCGGCGGAACCGTTGACGACCACCCAGCCCTTGGCGAATGGGTCCACCGAAGCTGACGCGTTCAACTCCATCGAACGCAGGAACACATCAAACCCGCCTGGATAACCCGTGCCGTTCTGCGGCGAGCCGGTGCTTTGCTGCGAGAAAATGACCTCGCCCACGAAACCGATGGCCGGATTGAACTCGCTCAACAGCGTCTTTTTCTGTGCCTCAGCGACGCCTTCGACTTTTTCGCTCAGTTCCTTGACCTGCGCCTGTGTGGCCGCATTGGTCGGAACTGAATTGGATGACGCGGCCCGTTGCGCCGTCAATCCATCCAATTTTTTTGTCAACGCCTCGATTTGCTGCTGTTGTTCGCTGTCAGTCTTTTCATAATTCTGCTGCAACTGCTGCAATTTTTGTTTCAATTGCTCAACTTCGTTTGTCTCCTGGGCCTGAACGATATTTGCGCACAGACAAAGGGCAGAAGACCACCCTAAAATTGTTTTCAGTTTCATTTTTCTCCTTCCCTGACGCTGCACGCTGGGCGTGAGCGTCAACTCACTCGGTTAATGCAAACGAAATCCGGTCAGCGAATGCTGATCGGCCTTAAACTGGGGAAGAAGAAACTGCGGGAGGGGCGCGGCCCGGGGGAAGATTTGCTATGATCGGGCTGAAAACCGGAACCGGCTGTTGCCGGATTATCTCAACCTTCCCGGTTGGCGGGAGGAGAACAACATCGCAAACCGCTGAATCCACCTGCCCATGCAGAAACATAGTGACGGCGCATTCGTGGTCGGGTTTGTCGGCATCATGATGGATGAGTTCATGCAACGCGGGGCACGCCACCATCACGTCCAGCAGCAGGACAACGCCAAGCGCCAGCAACGCAATGAGCGCCTTGCCGCGCCGCATAAAATGACGGATTCCTACTTGCAAATCATTTGCAGTTTAGCACGTAGCGTGCCGCAGGCAAGGGCTTTAATCCCCTCCAATTCCGGATGCCAGAGCCGTCGTAACGATATGATCGTTCATGGCGCTCCATTAGTCCGTTGGACTGCTTGAGGAATCGGAACCGGTTGATTTTCCGCTTCAAAGTGTTTTATGAGCAAGGCGAGGGTCAGGCCGGCCAGCAGGGCCACCGACAGTTTAAAGCGGTCGTGGGAATGAAACTGTAATTCGGGCAACAGGTCACTGCTCGCGATGCACAGAAACGTGCCGGCGCAGAACGCCAGCGCACCACCAAGAAAGACTGAGTCCGAACCGGCAAATTGATTGGCGCCCAGATAGAACAAAACCGCGCCGATTGGACTGGCCAGCGCAAACAAACTGTTCAACACATGCCGCGACGATCGCGAACTGCCGCCCGCGGTCATCAAGGTCGCGATGGCCATGGCATCGAATGGTTTGTGCAGGATTACCACCAGGGCCACACCCAAGCCCGCCAGCGAGGCATGGCCACGCGCGCCGGCTTCGACCGCCGCAGCGAGCGCCAGGCCGTCAAGGAGCGAGTGTAGGGTCAATCCCAGCGCCGTGCCCACCCAGGACAATTGCTGCGCGGATTTGTCCGCCAGCGTATGGGCATGGTGTTCGTGGCCATGCTCAGGTTCCTCCGGCATGGCCTGACCATGGTCACAGTCCTCGGGATCACCTTCCGCGGAGTCGTGATGATGAAAATGAAAGAACCGTTGCAGGAAGAACATGACCAGAAAGCCGCCGAGCATCCAAGTTGCGGTCCGGTCGAGCGAATGCAATTGTTCGTTGGCGTCCGGCAGGAAATGCAACAGGGCGATGCCGAGCATGAGGCCGGCCACGAAACTGATGGCCAATTGCAACCGGGTATGGGTGGGACGGATGATCAGCAGCAGCCAACCGCCCAACAACGACGCCAGCCATACCAGCGCACAATAAATTGTCAGCAGCCAGACCGGGCTCATGCTTTTAATTGCAAATCATTTGCAATTTAACCGAAGTCCGGACAATCGCAAGCCTAATTCGGGGCCGCCGCCGCGTCGGTAAAAAACGGACACGAACTTTTCGCGCGGTTACCCGCGCGGCCACCGGATTTAACGGCCACAGCAGTGTTTGAATTTCTTGCCGCTGCCGCAGGGACAGGGATCGTTCCGGCCCACCTTGGGACCGGTCCGGACCGGTTTGGCCTTCTCTGCGGCCGCGGCCGCCTCGCTGACCACGTCGCTGGCTTTGGATTGGTCCCGCGGGGGAGGTTGACCGAAGGCGCTGGTCGGATCGTGCTGGGTCTGTTGCGGAATGTTTTTCAGGAAATTCTCGAACGCCATCATGGATGATGCGCTGCGGAAAATGTTGTGACAGATCTCGCTTTTGACGTTGACCATCAATTCGTCGAAAATTTTGTAGGCTTCGGCCTTGTATTCAATGAGCGGGTCACGCTGGCCGTAACCGCGCAAACCGATGCTGTAACGCAGGCTGTCCATCTCGTAAAGATGTTCCTGCCAAAGCTTGTCAATGGCGCTCAGAATGGTGTAGCGCTCCACCACCGCGAGTTTGGCCGGGTCCTCAAAGCTGATTTTAATATCGTATGCGTTGCGGATTCTATCGCTGATGAAATTGCAGACGGCAAATTGCGCCGGGTTGAGCCCCTCAAAAACCGAACCGGAAACAGGTTCGTCCTTGCCGGAATTGGCGGCCTTGATGATTTCACCTTCGGGCATGCCGAGGGGGAAATTCAAATTCACCCAGTCAGCCAGCTGCCGCACCTTCCATTCAACGGGCTCGGTATCGGCATCCGTGAATTGTTCGACTTTCAGGAGGACCACCTCCTCGAGGATGTCCATGAGGCGGTCGCGCACGTCCGCAGCGTTGATGATTTCGTTGCGGAAGCCGTAGATGACTTCGCGCTGCTTGTTCATCACGTCGTCGTACTCGAGCGTGCGTTTGCGAATCTGGAAATTGTGCTGTTCGACGCGTTTCTGTGCCTGTTGGATGGAACGGTTCAGGAGCGGATGGGACAGTTCCTGGCCTTCCTCGAGGCCCATTCTTTCCATCATTTTGACAATGCGGTCCGAACCGAAGAGCCGCATCAAATCGTCCTCGAGCGAAATGAAGAAGTGCGATGAACCGGGGTCGCCCTGACGCGAGCAGCGGCCGCGCAACTGGCGGTCTATGCGCCGCGATTCGTGGCGTTCGGTGCCCAGCACATGGAGGCCGCCCACTTCCGTCACTCCGGGCCCCAGTTTGATGTCCGTGCCGCGACCGGCCATGTTGGTGGCAATCGTGATGGCGCCACGCTGGCCGGCGCGCGAGACGATCTCGGCCTCCTGCTGGTGGTACTTCGCATTGAGGACGGAGTGAATCAGGCCTTCGCGCTTCAGCATCCGTGACAACATTTCGCTGGTTTCCACGCTGACGGTGCCGACCAGGATGGGCCGGCCCCGGGAGTGCAGTTCCTTGATTTCGGCGACGACGGCATTGAACTTCTCACGCTTGGTTTTATAGACCGAATCGTGCGTGTCCTTGCGGATGTTCGGTTTATTGGTGGGAATGGTCAGGACACCCAGTTTGTAGATGTCGAGAAACTCCGTCGCTTCCGTCTCGGCGGTACCGGTCATGCCGGCGAGTTTCTGATAAAGGCGGAAATAATTCTGGATGGTGATGGTCGCCAGCGTCTGGGTTTCACGCTCGATCTCGACACCTTCCTTCGCTTCCACGGCCTGATGCAATCCGTCGCTCCAGCGGCGGCCGGTCATCAGCCGGCCGGTATGTTCGTCCACGATGATGACCTTGTTTTCCTGCACGACATATTCCACGTCCTTTTGGTACAGGCTGTAGGCCCGGAGCAATTGCGAGATGGCGTGGATTTTCTGGGCCTTCGTCTCGAAATCCTGCTGCAACCTGGTTTTGGCCTCCATGCGTTTGCGCGGGTCGGTTTCCGGACCTGTGTCAATTTCGTGCAGCAGGGTCGTCAAATCAGGCAGCACAAACGCGTCGGGGTCCTTGGGGCTGACGACGTTGCGGCCCTTTTCGGTGAGATCGGCCTCATGGCTCTTCTCATCAATGGCAAACAACAACTCCTCTTTTTCCCGGTAAAGGTCCACCTTCTTCTGGTCCCGGTGCAAATCCAGCTCGGCCTGGTTCATCATGCGCAGGTTGTCGGGTTCCTCCAGCAATTTCAGCAAACCCTCGGATTTCGGCTGCCCGGTTTTGACCCGAAACAACAACCGTCCGATTTCATTTTCCAGCCCGGCCCCGTCCTGCACGTTGGAACCATCGGCCGGGTTTAATTTCTTCAGCAGCGACTCGGCCTCGGACAAAAACCGGCCGCAGAGCCGTTCCTGGGCGTGAACGAGTGACTCGACCGTGGACTTCCACTGCGCGAACTGCTCGTCATGCGTATGCAGCGACGGACCGCTGATGATGAGCGGCGTGCGCGCCTCGTCGATGAGGATTGAGTCCACCTCGTCCACAATGGCGAAGTAATGTCCGCGCTGGACCTGGTCCTCCTTGCGCACCGCCATGCCGTTGTCACGCAGATAATCGAAACCGAATTCGGCGTTGGTGCCGTAGGCGATATCGCAATAATACTGATCGCGGCGGACGGATGGCGGCTGGTCGTGCAGGATGCAGCCCACGGTAAGGCCGAGAAACTTATAAATGGCGCCCATCCATTCCGAGTCGCGCGCGGCCAGGTAGTCGTTCACCGTCACCACGTGCACACCGCGGCCGGTCAGCGCATTGAGATAGATCGGCATGGTGGCCACGAGCGTTTTGCCTTCGCCGGTGGCCATTTCAGCAATCCGCCCCTTGTGCAACGCCATGCCGCCGATGAGTTGCACATCGAAGGGAATCATCTCCCAAACCACCGGATGACCGCGTACCGCCACCTCCGTTTTGCGTTCCGTCAGCCGCCGGCAGGCGTTTTTGACGACGGCGAAGGCTTCGGGCAAAATCTCTTCCAGCGCGCCGGCCAATTCCTTCCTGTCCTGGATTTGCACCAGGCGCGCCTTCCAGTCGGCAGTCTTTTGGCGTAGCTCGTCGTCGGAAAGCTTCTGGAGGCCGGCCTCCGTCTCGTTGATTTGGCGGACGATCGGCCAGAATTTTTTCAGTTCGCGGTCATTCCGCGACCCGAAGATCCACTTTATGAGTCCAATCATGACAATTTGCGAAAATAGCAGGTGAAACGCTACGCGAGGAATCGCCCATCGTCAAAATGAATCGGCGGCGGTCAAGGCTGGCGGTCTGATTTATGGCTTGCGTTAAAGCGAGTTACCTTACAGGCTCGACAATTGAAACGGACGTGTGATTTTAATGAGCAATTCAGCGGAACTCAAAAGGCAAATCAAAGGCATGCTGGTGGAAAACCTCATGCTCCCGAACACGGCGGATGAAATCAAGGATGACCAGCCCCTTTTCGGTCCCGGTGGTTTGGGGCTGGATTCGGTGGACGCCCTCCAGGTTGTGGTCGCGTTGGATAAAAATTACGGCCTGAAAATTCCCGACCCGGAAACCGCGCGGAAAATCATCCACAGCGTCAACACCATCACCGCCGCCATCGCGGAACATCAATCAGCCCCCGGCAGCCGGTAACACCGCGCAGCCCTTCGGCGGAAGGTTTGCTTCCCTCCATCACTCAACCACCAGCCGCGCCAACAGCCCGGCCGGCCGGGACCCGCCGGGGGGCGCTTACACCCATCCCATGATTTCACGTTCGGCCTGCAACCAGTCATCCATCTCATGACCTGGTTCGGCTCCGCGGGTGAGATAAATTTCGTGGGCGCGGGTTTCGATTTGTTCGCGGAGGGACGCTGTATCAAATGTACCGCTGATTTTCCGGCCCTGCGATTTCTTTTCGCTTTTTCTGCTGGTTGTTTGCATGGTGTCTTGTGCTCTGGTTAAAAAACGTTTTCGTGTGAAAGTCACTACGACCGGAAACTTTTCAGCACCTTTTGTGCCGTCAGGGCTCAGAGAGCACCTCAAATCGAAACCCTTTGACTTACCGGTCGTTGCAACCCGGAAACGGCTTTGGATCGGAACGTTTAAGGCAAGATTTGCCGGCGGAGTTCTGTAGCGAAATGCAGGCAAAAATGCTCATTTTTTGGCACGCGCGGTGCTCTTTCCGATGTTGCGGGAACGGGAAAAACAGCTGTATCTGCGACGGGTAAATCCGCGAATACATGGCCTGGTTGTACGCTCGTCGCAAAGTTTGGGTGTGCCGAAACGCAATTTGAACCATGATGAGTGTCAAAACCATTCTGCTCGTTGAGAACGATCAGGTTTCACAAACCATGTACCAGAAACGCCTGGAGCGCGAAGGGTATCATATGGAATGCGCCCAGGACGGGCAAGTTGCCCTCGATATTCTTTCCGAACGCGCTCCCGATCTGGTCCTGCTCGATTTGATGTTGCCCAAGGTCAGTGGTGCCGACGTTCTGAGATTCATGCAGGCCGATCCCCGCCTGACCACCGTTCCGGTCATCATCTTCTCCAATGCTCCGTTGACCGAGGTTCCCCCGGACAGTGCGTTGGCCCAGGGCACCAAACGCCTGCTCAAAAGCGATTGCACTTTTCCCAAGCTCCTCGAAACCATCGAGGAAAGTCTGGCCACGGCGCCCGACTTCGTGGTGATGGAGGCGAACAAATTGCCCTCGACCAGGCCGGCTGCGGGCAGAAAAGGCAAAGCGGCCATCAAGGAGGCGACCATCAAAGAGGAACATCAGGATATCATCCCCCCACCGGATTTTGACCGCGAGATCCCGAAACCGCTGGCGGATTTCCTCGCCGAAGCCCCGACCGGCGTACCGAAGCTTCGCGAACACAGCATGGGGTACATCAAGGCTCCCGAAACGGAAGCCGGCCAGAGCCATTTGAAGGGACTGCAACAGCGTGTGCATGCGTTGCATGCCAGCGCCACCGAGGCCGGCTGCGCCCGGATCGCCCTGTTGATGAGCGCCTTTGAGAACGTGCTGTCAGGTATCAAAGACAAACCGGCCGCGATCACCCCGTCGATGTTGCAAACCATCGCCCAGGCGGTGGACTGTCTTGACGGCTTGTTGAAAGCCAAGGACGGTTATCCCGCCGGACCGGCCATCCACGCCAAGGTGCTGGTCGTGGACGATGACGCCGTTTGCAACCAGGTCAATGTCACCTCCCTGAAGCGGGCCAATTTTAAGGTCGACGGCGTCAAAGACCCGGCCGAGGCGCTGACCATGCTGGAAGCGACCCAATATGACATTGTCGTCCTCGACGTCAACATGCCCGGTTTGAGCGGCTTCGATGTTTGTGAAAAGATGCGTCGTCTGCCGCATAACAAGAAAACTCCGGTCATCTTTGTCACCGCGTTCAGCAGTTTTGACAATCGCAAACAGAGCGTGCTGAGCGGGGGCAACGATTTCGTTTCCAAGCCCGTATCACCCGTGGAACTGGCTCTGAAAGTAACCATCAATCTGATCAAAGCAAGAGTTCAGGGCACCCCCGAGTCACCATCGCCGGCCCAACCCGCAGCCATCAACGGCGCCTCCCGTTCACCGCAATCCAAGGCGCCGAGCAAGAACGACGGGCAAATCTCCGAGGACCCGGCCCCTTCGGAACCGCCCTCCCGCCTGGCGCCACTCCCCGAGGCCGGCATCCGCAATACCAGAGTGACGGGGCTGCAACCCGAACCCAAATCGGATTCAGCCGCTCCGGCCAAACCCGGGCCGGCCGGCAAACGGGACAAAGGGGAAACTGCCGGTACAGACATTCACGATCGCCTCCGCCAGAGCACCGCCGCTTTGGAAAGTGCCCGGGCCAATTTGGAGCAGGAATCGGCGGAACGAACGCGGATTGAAACGCAGTGGCGCGAGCAACTGAACGCGGCCAAGGCACTGGTAAGCCAATCGGAAGCCGTTCTCAAGGACAAGGAAGCACAAAATGGCCAATTGGAAAAGGACCTGGCCGGTCTGCAAAAAACCAGGGATGAACTTCAGGATAAACTGACGACCGAACAGCAGGCCACCGCCAAGTCGCAACAGGAAATCAAGGAACTCAAGAACCAGCTCCGCCAGGGGACCAAGGACTTGGAACACGCCAAGACCGCCCATGAGGAACGAACGTTACAATACACGCGTTCGGAGTCGGAATTGCGCGAACAGGTGAACAAAGCCAAGGCCGCATCGGATGCGGTCGAACTGGCTCGCAAGGAAAAGGAGATGCGTTGCGGCCAGTTGGAAAAAGAGGTGGCCGGCCTGCAACAAGCCCGTGAGGAATTGCAGAGCAAGCTTGCCGCCGGGCAACAGACTGCCGAAAAACTCCAACATGAGATCAAGGAACTTCAGGTCGGTTTGGGGCAACAAACCGCGGAGAAAATGCGGTTGGAATCGGAATGGCGCGGGAAATTTGATGCCGCCAACACGACGGCCGTTCGGACGGAAGCCGCTTTGAAGGAAAAGCAGGCGCAAAATGTCCAGTTGGAGAAGGACCTGGCCGGCTTGCGGCAGTTAGACCAAATTTGCCGCCGAACAACAAGCCGCCGAAAAACTCCAACGGGCGCACAAAGAAAAGGAAACGCGCTGCGGTCAGCTCGAAAAAGAGGTGGCCGGTCTGCAACAAGACAGGGGAGAACTGCAAAACAAGTTTGCTGCCGAACAACAGGCCGCCGAAAAACTTCAACGGGCGCACAAGGAAAAGGAAACGCGCTGCGGCCAGCTCGAAAAAGAAGTGGCTGGTCTGCAAAAAGACCGGGAAGAGTTACAGAACAAGTTTTCCGCCGAACAACAAGCCACCACGAAATCACGGCAGGAGATCAAGGAACTCGGCGAACGCCTGCAACAAAACGTTACAGAACTGGAACGCACGAAGACTGGCCTGGACCAGGAATCCGCCAAACGGACCCGTTTGGAAGCGGAGCAGCAAAATCTGGTCGCGGCCAGAGAAGCGCTGAATGCCGAATTGCGCAGTCTGCGTGAGAGCCAGGCCGCGCGTGAAGTTGAATTGCGCAATAAACAAAAGAAGCTGGCCGACGGTCTGCGCGAAAACCTTCAACTGCTGCAATCAAAATTACAGG
>Ga0306921_10005820_pt1 | contig 12832 bp, 6 predicted proteins | sample sta12Cox44000080_FD_203760 | JGI IMG/M metagenome (GOLD analysis project Ga0306921, IMG submission 203760) | Lab enrichment of tropical soil microbial communities from Luquillo Experimental Forest, Puerto Rico - statoxic.12C.oxic.44.000.080 (v2)... | ecosystem: Environmental > Terrestrial > Soil... | reverse complement strand
TGCACTACTTCGTCACCGTCACGGCGACCGGTGTTCTTCAAATTGAATGCCAGCTTCAGTGTGTCACCCGCCGTGACCGTGGTGGAGTCAAGGCCCGCACCACTGTACTGGAATCGCGTGTAACTCAGTCCATGACCGAAGGCGTAAAGCGGTTGGCCATTGAAATAACGATACGTGCGATTGGCCATGGAATAATCTTCAAACTCCGGCAGATCATCCGTGGACTGGTAAAAGGTGACCGGCAGCCGTCCGGCGGGATTCACGTCGCCGAAGAGCACTTCGCCCACCGCCTGTCCGCCGGCTTGGCCGGGATACCACGCCTGTAAAATGGCCGGCAGTTTCTTCGCTTCCCACGGCATGGCCATCGCGCTGCCGCTGCAATCCACCAACACGACCGGTTTGCCCGTTTTGTAAAGCGCCTTGAGCAAATCCGTTTGCACGGACGGCAGCTCGATTTGCGACCGGTCGCCGCCGGTGAAACCCACGTAACCGTTGGCCCGCGTCATTTCCTCGCCCTCCAGTTGTGCGCTGATGCCGCCGACAAAAACGACCACGTCCGCCGACTTGGCCGCGTTGACCGCGGCGGTCATCGTGGCCGCGTCGGGCAGATTTGCGTCGTCCCTGAGCAAGGCCAGCGGGCAACCGGGTTCATAAACCACGTCTATGTCCGGGCCGGCCACGCTCCGGATACCGTCCAGAATGGTCACCCGACTGGCCGGTGTACCGTTGTAATTGCCAAGCAACATCGGGATGGAATTCGCATTCGGGCCGATGACGGCGATGCGTTTGATCCCGGCGCGCTTGAGCGGCAACAGGCCGTCGTTCTTCAACAGCACTATGGACTCACGCGCGACCCGCAGCGCGAGCGCCTGGTGTTCCGGACTATTGTTCTCCGCATAAGAAATTTGCGAATAGGGGACATCGGCGGGAGGGTCGAACAGGCCAAGGCGGAACCGGATTTCCAGGAGGTACCTGAGCGCGTCGTCAATTTCCTTTTCGGAAATCAACCCCTTTTGGACCGCGAGCACCAAGGCATTATAATCCGTTCCGCAACAAAGATTGTCCCCGGCTTTCACCGCGAGCGCAGCGGCTTCGGCCGGCGTTGCCACGAATTTATGATTGGCCCAGATGTCGTAGATGGCGCCGCAATCCGACGTCACATAGCCGTCAAACCCCCATTGCTTGCGCAACAGGTCCGTCAACAAATATGGATTGGCGCAGGCCGGCTCGCCATTCACGCTGTTATAGGCGCCCATCACGCCGCCCACATGGCCTTCGCGCACGGCGGCTTCGAATTGCGGCAGGTAGGTCTCATGCAAATCGCGGTCCGGCGGATCAACATTAAAACGATGGCGCTCCGGTTCCGGGCCGCTGTGCACCGCGTAGTGTTTCGCGCAGGCCACCGCCTCCAGATATTTCGGGTCGTCGCCCTGCAATCCGCGGATGAACGCGACGCCCAAACGCGCCGTCAGAAAAGGATCTTCTCCGTAGGTTTCCTGGCCCCGGCCCCAGCGCGGGTCGCGGAAAATATTGATATTCGGCGTCCAGAACGTGAGTCCGTAATACTGCGCACAATTGCCGCCGTGGGTCAGGACATATTGGTTGTGCTTCGCCCGCGCTTCCACGGCGATGACATTCGCTTCCTGCTGGATCAAAGGGGTGTCCCAGGTGGCGGCCATGCCGATGGCTTGCGGGAAGACCGTGGCCACCCCGGCGCGCGCCACCCCGTGCAGACATTCATTCCAGTAATTGTAAGCCGGAACACCCAGACGCGGAATGGCTGGCGCGCCATGGCGCAGTTGCTGCACTTTTTCCGCCAGCGACATCCGCCGGATGAGATCATTGACCCGGGTGGTCAGCGGCAATGAGGCATCCTTCCAATACAACGGTCCTTCAACGTGAGGCGGCAACAACGCGGCGAGGCCATTGACCTCCAGCAAGTCTGCCGAGCGCATGGAAACCAAAGAAGTACCGTTGGTGTCTTCCAGTTCAAAGGTATTCAACTCCGCACCGTTGGTGCCGGTGTTGTGTCCGATGAAATCAAACCTGAGCGAACCGAACATGTCATTGGTCTGGTCCACCCGGCCGGTGACGAAATAAGCTTTTGCGCTGCCGCCGGCAGCGACGAAGAGGTCCAGGTTGCTGGCCAGCGTCTGTGGGCCGCAAGTAATGTCGAACACGCGCTGGCCGACATTGGTGCAAACGGTTTCCACCATGCCCAGCCGGACGACATAACTGCCCGGCGCCAGATTGGAGACTGTCACCGTAAAATGCGGGCCGGAGATGGACTCGCGGAACGCCTCCGCCATGCCGGGTGGCGCGCCGTCGATGGTCACGATGCCGTGGACCCAGCTATGGATGAACTCGCCGCCGACCCAAACGCTCCGGTTGCAGGCGACGCAGGCTTCGTCGCCGTGCAAGGCGGCGGAAGTTGAGAACCAGCCGGTGAAAATTGCCAGGGCACAAAACAGAGTCCGATGCATGGCGGGATGATTACACATACCTCCGTTGACGCTGCAAATTTATTTTGCCGGCGATTGCCGCTGGCCGACCTGGATGACCGCGCCAAATGCCGGTTTGGGCCGGCCGGCCCGGTCGAACAACAACGGGTAATTGACGCGTCCCCGGAAGTTCAGCCACGAATCCTTGTCCGTCACGCCCCATAAAGTCACGAGGGCGATGTCCTTGCGATGTTTGACAAACACGCCGAAAAGCTCAGCGTAGCGTTGAGTCAATGCGTCCTGGACGGCCGGCGGCAGGCCGTTGGTATAGGTATTGGAACCGCCCTGGTTGGCCATTTCAGTGACCTCCGCCGTGCGCCGGCCGCCCAGGACGTTCACATCCATTTCCGTGATCATTACTTTTACCCCCAGCGCGGCAAACCGGGAAATGGTCTCATCCTCGCGTTCCACGCTCGGCCATTTCATTTGCACGTGGTCCTGCAAACCGATGGCCGTAACCGGCACGCCTTCGGCGAGGAGTTTTTTCATCAAGGCAATCGCGGCACTTTGTTTGGGCTCATCCTCCAGCGAAAAGTCGTTGTATCGCAAAATCGCATCGGGGTCGGCCTCATGCGCGTATTGGAACGCCTTTTCAATATAATCGTCACCGATAATCCGGTCCCACGACGACTTGCGCAGCGTGCCGTTCTGGTTCAGCGCCTCGTTCACCACGTCCCAGACCTTGATGCGGCCCTTGTAACGGCCGACCACGGTATGGATGTGGTCGCGCATCCGCTGCAATAACAGTTCGCGATCAGCCACATTGGTTCCGCTCAACGGCCAGCCATTCGCGTCCTGAAAAACCCATCTCGGCGTCTGATTGTGCCACACCAGAGTGTGACCCACGATGAACATGTGATTACTCTCGCCAAAGGCGACATATTGGTCGGCGGGTCCGAAGTCGTAGCCGTTTGTTCCCGGGTCGGGATGGATGGACGACCATTTTAATGCGTTCTCCGGCGAAACGGAACCAAACTGCTCCCGGATAATGGCGGCGCCGTTGGTATCTTCTCCGGAGAACTGCGCTTGATTGACGGCGACGCCGATCAGGAAGTCATTTTGGAAGGCTTCCTTGAGCGTCGTTGATGGGGAAGCCTTTCCGTTGATACCACCGGTCAACAAACCTGCGGCAGCGAGCAAGGCGACACTCGCCGGGATGAATCGTTTTGTCATAAAGCTTAAGTGGTAGCTGTCTTCTCCCTGGCGAATTGCCCACGGCGTTCGGCCAGTTCGTCGGCCATTTGGATGGTGACGCGTTTGCCGAGCGGATAAACCATCAACAAAATCGTACAGACCGCGAACAAGGTGCCGACAACGAGACCAACGCAGACGCGGTAACCATTAACCGCATCCGGCGCGCCGGGGAACTGCGTGTCATAATGGAAAAAGTCGGCGAGAATCCAAAGCAATCCGGCCGAGCCCAGAGCCAGCCCGGCTTTAAGGGCAAAACCAATGGTAGCGAAGACCATGCCGGTGAAACGGCGCCCGATTTTCCATTCGGAATAGTCAGCACAGTCCGCATAAATGGCCCAGATCAACGGAATCGTGGGGGCATAGACGATCGAACCGATGATGTTCAATGTGATCATGCCGTAAACGGCAGTCGGCGGAAGCAAATAGGTGGCGTAGGCATTGAGTGCCGAAAGGCCGAAGCCGACAATGGCAACCGTCTTTTTCCCAAATCGCCGGGCGAAGGAGACCGAGAGGTAGATAATAACAATCGTGGTGGCGGTAGTGAGGCCGTTAACGAAGCTGTTAAAAACATCGGCCACGTTGGAATTCGCCAGATTCTCACGGGTACCGTGGACAATATAGCCAACCAGTTCAAGAATACCGCCCGGGGCGGGCGCACCCGGGACGAGCGCCGGCGCGGTCAACCCGAGTTTTTGCAGGACATCGAACATGGCCCCTTTGTCGACGTACTGGTGGAAATAATTGTAATTCGCTCCACCTCGGAGGGAAAGGATGCCGAAATGAATCATCGTCATGAGCCACATCACGCGCCAGGGACTGTTTTTGAGCAGGTCTTTGAAGTCCTGCAACGGCGAGCTTTTCTCCTGTGACATCGGCTTGATTCGTTCTTTAGTGGAGATGAAGGCGATCAGGAACAGAACCAGACATAATACGGCCCAGATGCTCATCGTCGTCTGCCAGCCGTGTTGACGGTCATGACCGACGGCAAATTTGGCGACCAACGTGAGCGTAAAGGTGCCGACGATGAATTGCGCAATATTCGCGGCGATAAAGCGGAAGGAGTTAAGCCTGGTGCGTTCGTTCAAGTCGCCGGTCATGACGCCGCCCAGTGCCGAATAAGGCATGTTATTCATCGAATACAACGTCATCAGCAGGGTGTTGGTGATTGCGGCATAAGCAATGAGCGCGCCCATATTCCAACCTTTAGGGGTGGTGTAGGCCAGAATCATAACCACACACCACGGCACGGCAGTAAACAACACCCAGGGACGGAATTTTCCCCAACGCGAATTGGTCCGGTCTGCCAGGACGCCCATGATTGGGTCGAAAAAGGCGTCCCACAACCGCGGCCACAACAGAATCGCGGCCGCGGCACCCGCGGTCAGACCAAAACTGTCGGTGTAGAAATTCGTCTGGAAAAGGATCATCGACATGAAGACGAAATTCGCGGCGGAATCGCCGCAGCTGTAACCGGCTTTTTCGAAGAACGACAATTTTTGTTGGAAATGCTGTTCAGCCATAGTTTTTCACGGTTGTAGTTTCGTCATCGCCAAGATCAATTTCCGGCCGTTGGCCTCGTGCGAAGATTTGCCGGCCGTGTTGGTAAATTCGCCGGCTTTGACGACATTGCGCATTTGAAGGCGCTAAATTGCTAGGGATTCCAAGGTGGTGTCAAGCGGAACCACCTTCACTTTCCTACGATAACGAAATCTGGTGGCGCACGAATCCCAGTGTAATCGGCAACGGGATGAATGTGTCGGAATTGGCTGATTTATTTTGTTACCGTCAAAATGACCCTCTGCAAATCGGCGTCATGGGAGGAATTGCCGACCATGATTTCAAAATCGCCGGGTTCGACCACGTATTTCATATGGATATTGTAAAACGCCAGCGATTCGGACGTGATTGGCAGTTCCACGGTCCGGCTTTCGTTCGGACGCAGCGTGATCTTTTTGAACCCTTTCAATTCCTTGACCGGCCGGGTCACCGAGCTGACGCAGTCGCGGATATACATTTGCACGACTTCCGTCCCGGCGCGTTTGCCGGTGTTCCTGACGTCCACCCGGACGCTCGTGGATTGGCCGACGCGAATGCTTTTTCTGGTCAGCCGGACATTCTTGAAAGCAAACGTTGTGTAGCTCAGGCCGAAGCCAAACGGATAAAGCGGTGTCGCGCTGTCAAAGAGATAGCCGCGCCGCGCGGAGGGTTTGTAATTGTAAAAGGCGGGAAGATGGCCCGCCGAACGGGGAATCGTAATGGGCAGTTTGCCGCCGGGATTGTAGTCGCCAAACAGCACGTCGGCGACCGCATGTCCGGTTTCCTGGCCCAGATACCAGCATTCAAAAATCACCGGCACGTTGTCCTGGAGATACTGGACGGACAGCGGACTGCCATTGAACAGAACTACAATGACCGGTTTGCCCGTGGCAAGCATGGCCGTGACCAGCTCCTGCTGTTGTCCAATCAACCTCAGCCCGGTGCGGTCGCCCATGTGTTTAAGCGACCACGCCTCGCGCGAGGTCTGCTCGTTGCCGCCGATGGCCAGCACGATGACATCCGCGTTCCGGGCGACCATGACGGCTTCGTGAATCTGCCGGCGGTCTTCCTCCGCAGGACTGGGCGTGACCAAATCCTGGTTCCACGAACCGCCCACGGTGATTTTACAACCCTCCGCGTAGGGCACCTGGACCCGGTCGCCCACCTTGGCGCGAATGCCTTCCAGCAGCGAGGTGTAAAATTTGGGATGGGAGCTGTTGCCACCGAGTATTTCACGGTCGGCATTGGGGCCGATGACCGCGAGCGTCTTGATTTTGCTGGGGTTGAGCGGGACCAGGTTATCTGCGTTTTTGAGCAACGTGATGGTTTCGCGCGCCGCTTGCAACGCCGGCTTGCGGTTCTTTTCGCAGCCGACAATCCGCTCCGCTTCACGGGGGTCTACGTAGGGGTCATCGAACAATCCCAGCTTGAACTTCCAGTACAACATCGGTGCGACCAACTCATCCAGCCGGGATTCCTTGAGCGTGCCCTGGCGCACCAGCTCGATGAGGTGCAGGTAACAATCCGGCTCAGGAAATTCGACGTTCACTCCCGCACGCACCGCCAGCGCGCAGGCCTCTTTTTTGTCCCGGGCAACAAAGTGACCGTGGGTGTCCGGGCGATAACTCAATTCCCAAATGGCGTAATAATCCGAAACTACAAAGCCGTTGAAACCCCACTCCTTGCGAAGCACCTCGCCCAACAGCCATTCGCTCGCATGGCAGGGGACACCGTCAATTTCGTTGTAGGCCGGCATGACGCTGATGGCGCCGGCCTTTTGGATGGCCTCTTTAAAGGGATACAAAAAGATTTCACGCAACAAACGCATCGACACGTTGGCCGGGGCGCAATTCTGGCCGGATTCGGGCTCACCGTACGCTGCGTAATGTTTCAGCGTGGCAATCACGCGCTTTTTGTCCCGGAACGAACCGTCACCTTGAAACCCGCGGACCGCCGCCATGCCCAGTTGCGTCACCAGGTACGGGTCCTCGCCGAACGTTTCCTCGACGCGGCCCCAACGCGGGTCCCGCGCGACGTCCACGACCGGTGTCAATGCCTGGTGCGGGCCGCACGCGCGGGTTTCCCCGGCCGTCAGCGCATAAAGCAATTCAACCAGTTCGGGATTGAACATTGCCGCCAGGCCAATCGGCTGGGGAAAGCTCGTGCTCCCGTTTCCCACGTAACCATGCAGGCATTCCTCATGAAAGATCACGGGGATGCCGAGCCGGCTGTTCTCGATGAAGAATTTCTGGATGGCGTTGGTCAATTCCGCCATCTCGCGGGGGTCCTTGCCCTTGCCCGCGTCGCTGGGGCGGCCGACCTGGCCCAGACCATTCCCGTGTTTGAAGGCGGCCTTGGCCTTCCGCAGGTCAAAATTTCCCTCGGCATCCAGCAGTGTCTCGGATTTTTGCTGCCAGACACCCACCATTTGCGCGGCCTTTTCCGCGAGGGTCATGCGCGACAGGAGGTCCTTCACGCGTTTGGCGGCAGACAGGGCCGGATTTTTGTAGGGCAGGGTGGGGGAACTGGTTCGCTTGCTGGCAGGGATTGGGCTCTTCATGCGTTCCAGTTGTTCCAAAAGATTTGGGCCTGCTCGGCGCCGCTCATGAACGGACGTTTAATGCCCGCGGTCAACCGGCCTGTCAATCCGGAAATGGCACGAACCATCAAACCTTCTGAAGCGAATTGCGCGAATGGACCCTCAACGATCAACCATCAACTATTCAGATACGTGGCCCAACTATCGGTGTAGAGAAATTTGATTGGCCTTATTTGCTTCGAGGTCGTCATTGGAATTGTGATTTGTCCAGACGCTAAAGGAAATCAAGTTATGATTGTCTACCTGCCTTTCAATCTTCCAACAGAATTGGTTCCAATGAGACTTTCCAAAAACGTCATTATACCAAATTGTGCCATACAGATAAAGCGGCACCCCGTCTGTTACCGCCTTCATCGTCCCGGCCATAATGATTGGGCTCCGCACCACACCCGTTCCGCCGGGCGCAAGAGTCTCGGCATTAACCGGTGGATTTGGAGCATTTTCCACCTGGGGTACCCTGGCTGGCAGCAATGCCGCGCCGGTGACGCAGGCAACTTTCGTGGCAGGAGTTCTCCCGGTGTTCTTGTACGAAATCTCAAATGTCACGGATTCTTTGTCTTCGGAGATGATCTGATTGGGAGTTCCGTCCACGGCAACCCTGGCTCTTTGGTCAGCCATCCGGGTTCTTTTAATTTGCTCCAACTGGTTTTGCGTTACTGTGAGCTGCCCGGATACCACACTGGCGGCCTGTAGCACTTCATGGCTTTGAACTACGATAAAGGCCGCCACAATAATTCCCGCTACGATGACCATGATTCCGAGTATTTCCGTAAATCGTTTTACTTTTTGTTCGGGGAAATGACCCAGTACTTGAAAGAGTCGGCTTGGAGAAGGATCAGAAGGGCCTGCCATGCCAGCGGGCGAAACGCCGGCTGGCGGTTTTGGGACAACTTCCCGGGTGCTGGCCGGCTGCTTTTCCGTAGCGTTTTTTTCGGGATGATTCATTTCGCTGGCTGATTCATCGCTCATAAATTTGGCTATTTTGTAAAGGCGGTGACCGCGTTTTGCGGCCTGTTTCTTTTGCTTGTCCGCAAAATAGATGCCAGTTTTGGGCCTTATTTATCTGGAATTTCCGCGTTTTGGGGTCACAACCTATACCACGTAATACATGGTGAACCACGTTTTACGTGGCACAACTGTCCAGATATTTACGTCAGGAATACAGTCGAACCCTCCGACACGAATTGCACAGATTTTCACGAATGAGAGATTAATTTGTGTTAATTCGTGGAATTCGTGTCAAAAAGTTTTGTGTTCGGCTCGCGAGGATCGACGCAGAACGGGACAGGCTCTTGCCCCACCGGAATGTATCACTATTGCCTTGTCGTCGTCGGCCGCTTTCCGTAGAAAGGGCACGCGCAAAAAACCGGCGCGAACGATGATGAATACAACCGAGCAGACCAAATCGGGACCCGGAGGAGCCGTTGCCGGCCAACCGGCCCTGAAGGACGCATTCAAGAATGACTTTTATATCGGTGCCGCGCTCAGCCTTGACCAGATTAACGGCAAGGAGCCGGAAGCCATGGCGCTGGTGGCCAAACAATTCAACAGCATCACGCCGGAAAACATCCTGAAGTGGGAGGAAGTCCATCCGGAACCGGACCGGTACAATTTCGAGGCGCCGGACCGTTATGTGGCTTTCGGTGAAAAGCACGGGATGCACGTCATCGGCCACACGCTGGTCTGGTGGCATCAGACGCCGGATTGGGTTTTTCAGGACAAGAACGGCGGGCCGGTCTCTCGCGAGGTCTTGTTGGAACGGATGAAGGAGCACATTTTCACCGTGATGGGCCGTTACCGGGGGCGCATCCGCGGTTGGGACGTCGTCAACGAAGCGATTAATGCCGATGGTTCCTGGCGCCAATCCCGTTGGTACAAAATCCTTGGGGAGGAACACGTCGCGAAGGCTTTCGAATTTGCCCGCGAAGCGGACCCGCAGGCCGAGCTTTATTACAATGAGTTTGATCTGGAAAATCGGCCCAAGTGCGAAGGCGTCGTTTGCCTGGTCAAGGGGCTTCTGGCCAAGGGCGTGAAAGTGGACGGCATCGGCATTCAAGGCCACTGGTTTCTGGACTATCCACCGATGGAAGAAATTGAACACCACTTCAATGTTCTTGGCGAACTGGGGCCCAAGCTCATGATTACCGAGTTGGACATCGGCGTGCTTCCTTATTATCCGTTGGAATCAAAAATCGTGGACATTTCGTCCTTTGACGCCGAAAGCCAGAAGAAACACAACCCGTATCCGAACGGCTTGCCGGATGCCATCGATCAAAAGCTGGCGAAGCGGTATGCGGACTTGTTTTCACTGCTGCGAAAACAGCGCGGCCGATTCGGCCGGGTGACGTTCTGGGCTGTGGATGACAAACAATCCTGGCGGAACTACTGGCCGATTACCGGCCGGGCGGATTATCCCATGCTGTTTGATCGTCATGGCCGGCCAAAGCCCGCCTTTGATGCGGTCGTCAAAGTGGGTTTGAGAAAAAGCTAGGGCATTTCAATTTAAATTCCGACCGCAAAGAGGCACCAAAGGCGCAGAACCTTTCAGCACTCGCTTTTGCGCTCGTTCCTCGCTTAAATCGGCTGAAAGGAAACCTACTTCTCCAGCCACAGGGCCGAGGTGATAATCCGTGGATAATACCGGCTGCCGTGCGCTTTGCCGCTGACGATTTGGTCGGAGCAAGCCCAATAGCTGCTGCCATCGGTCTGCCATTTGACATGGGCCGCGTCGGCGGTGATGAAGAGCTGCCGCACTTTTTCGTCCTGATCCATTCCGAAGAGACGGCGCGCTACGTGCACGACCAGGCAAATCTTGCTCATCCATGAATTGTTCGAGGTGGAAGAGAGTTTGATGCCGCCGTCGGGGAACAGGTTCCGTCGCTGAGAATCCAGCAACAGTGCCCGCGTGTGTTTCTTGAGGAGCTCCTGCAGCCCTGCCGACACGTCTGCGTCCCACATGAGCGGATAAACCAGGCCTTCGCACGCCGGCAAAATCCGCGATTGGTAACCGGGATTGTCCGGTTCAAACACAGCGGGAAAAACGCCCTCCTGGTTTGGGCGCTGCTGGAGGTCGCGTTCAATTCGCTCCATCTCTTCCCGGGCCGTTCGGGCATTGGGCACGTTGAGTTTTTCCAGCACCAGCGCCAGACCGAGATAGCTGGCCCAGCACTTGACGGCCATGTAAACGTTGTTGCGGGTTTGCGCCAGTGAATTGTCCAGCGAGTCGTAGGTGGTAATCTCGGCGCCTTTTTCGCAGTGGGCCGAGTCGTAGTGGACGTAGCCGGTTTCGCCGCCGCGGTTTACCAGGCTGTTCACGCATGCCGCCAGCACGTGCTGGTTCAGCCGCGCCCAGTGGAGGTCGCCCGTCTTGAGCACGTAAGTGGCAGCAAGGAGGCTCCAGTTGCACAGTTGTTCGGCCGTCATGTAGCTGAAACAGCCGGTCAGATTTTTCAACTCATAGCTGCTGGTGCCGGGCGGCGCGAAGTTGTTATGCACCCCCATGTCATGGGCGAAGCTGATGCCCCCGGGCGAATGGCGCGAGTCATCCTTGCGGTCGCGTTTGACTTCGTCGATGTAACTGTAATGGCGGAGGAAACTATCGAGCAGGTTCCTGACCACCCAAGGGTTCTGTTTCAGTTCCCAGAACACGTGGTCGATGCTCAAATCCAGCGTGTTCATCATGCAGTATTCGCCTTCATTGACGATGAAGAACGGTTCGCCGCCGACTTCGAGCAGCTGCGTGCTGCCATAGTAGCTGCGGGTGGAATGGGCGATGAGGAATTGCTGGTCGGCGGACAGTCCGGAGTCGAGCAGCTGCTGATCGAGGGCCTCGGCGGCGGCGCGCAAATCGTCCGCGCGCTCCAACGCCTTGGCCAGGACCTCGCCCAGACTGCCAAAATGATGCGCGTAAAGATATTTGCCCTCCAACCCCGTCGTGACGATGTGGTCCAGATAGGTGCCAATGGCAATGACCAGTTCGTACGATTTTCCCGCGGGGACTTCAAATCCGATGCCGACGGCGCTGCCCAACATATGAACCGGATTAACGTCGCGCAATCCGGCGTCCACGGTCCATCGCTGGAACAGAAAGGGTCGCTCGGCGGGAGCGGTGTTGGTGCCGGACTCGCGCAATTCCGCCGCGACGCCGAAGTCGCGCCGGTAGGCGAACCCGAGGCGAATCCGCGAATTCGCTCCCATGTCCAGCGGGCGCGCGCCGGGTTCGTGAAAATGCAGGGCAAAGAAACCGGTCTTGGTGCCCTTGCCATTGCGGTTGTCCAACTTCAATCGCGCGGTGATCGCCGGCAACAGCGCGTCACGCAGATGCTGCGGCGTGGAGGTTTTGGGATCGGGAATGTTTCCGAACGGAGTGTGAATGGCGAACTCCAATTCGTCCGTCTGCCAACAATCGGTGCCCCAGCCATAGAAACGCTTGATCTGTTCGGCCGGGAAGGGTTGCACCTTTTCCACGGCGGTTTGTTCCGCCGGACCGGCTTCAACCAGAAACGCGGCCGTGGCGTCTTTGGCGTTACCCTGGTAAAACGGCAGGCAACGCGGCGACGAATCACTTTTGCGATTGCCATCCTTGACCCCGATGTAGATGTCCTGGTTTCCCGGCTGGCCAATCTGGACCCCTACGCCGCCGCGGCTGCCGAAATTGCCGCAGGTAAAGCTCATAAACGCGCCCATCGGCGAGTGCTGGGCGTTAAAGCTGATATTCCCCGCAAAGGGCTGAATTTTATGACTCATCGTTAAGAAGTCTTGCGAACGCCGGCGTTGATCTTGTCCATGGCATTTGGGGCCGCACTTTTAGGGAAAGCCGGGAGCAAGAACAAGGCCAAAATGAATAATTTATGACGTTGAACCCAATCGCGCAACAGCCGCGGTAACCCGCTAAATTACGGACTGGACACACGATAAAAAGCAGTGAATTTATTTGGACTGCGGTGGCAAGCGAAGCGCGACACCGCTTTTCGCAGCAAGCCAGCCATTGCAAGGTCCCACC
>Ga0306921_10005817_pt1 | contig 12838 bp, 9 predicted proteins | sample sta12Cox44000080_FD_203760 | JGI IMG/M metagenome (GOLD analysis project Ga0306921, IMG submission 203760) | Lab enrichment of tropical soil microbial communities from Luquillo Experimental Forest, Puerto Rico - statoxic.12C.oxic.44.000.080 (v2)... | ecosystem: Environmental > Terrestrial > Soil... | reverse complement strand
GACCGCGTTCGTGAGCTGCACAAAGACGTTTTGTCGCACGATGTCATAGGCCGAAAACGTGAACTCCGCCCGATTGTCGTTGGAGAGCATCTTGATTCCAGTCTCATAGAGGCGTGCGCTGGTAAGCTCCAGCGACGTGCCCGGTGTGACCGAAAAGATGCCCGCCGCCGCCGGATCATAGGCGGTGGCGGTCATGCCGTAGAACATCATTCCCTTCACCGGTTCGAAGGTCGCGGCCGCGCGATACGATACCGGCTCCCAATTCTTGGTGAAGGGTTGGCCTGCGGGAATCGTGCCGTCGAAATTGATGCCATTGCGCGATAGCGTGAAATCGTCGACGCGGATGCCGCCGATCAGGGCGAACCAGGGCGTGATTTTCAGGCGATCCTCGACCGCAAGGGCGACCGTATCGAGCCGGCTGTTGCGAACATCCGGGGACATGACGCCGTAGGTCCCCGGCGCCGGATTGACGACCGACACGGTGTCGAAGGGAAAGACGACGTCGAAATTGCCTTCTTCGACGAACTTGATGTCGTTCCGGCTCGCCTGTAGCTGCGTGGCGAAGCGATTTTCCATGCCATAGAAAGTCGTGTTCCAGTTGAGATCAAGGTTGTTGCCAAACACCTCCTGCTTGTGGGTGACAAAAAAGCGATCGCGGTCGATGGTCGAGGTTGCCAGGTCGAAGGCGTAGGTCTCGCTATCGATCCAGTGGCGCCTGGCGCCGAATTGATAGGCCTGGTCCCTGATCGTCACTTCATCGTTGAGCGCCCATTCAAAACCGCCGCGCAGCCACAGTGCTTGCGAGCCGGTGGAATTGTCGGCGATGTTGTAGTTTGTCGTGATCGTCCGCGAGTCGATGCCCAGTGGACCAAGCAGGGTGCCGTTGAACGTATTGACGGCGAAGCCGGAGACCACGCCGGTTATCGCGTAGGGACCGGAAAACGCGAGCGGCACCAGCGGCGTGCCCCAATAGGCGTGTCCATCATCGCGCAGGTAGTCGAACGCAGAGAACACCATGAACGAATCGTTCAAATGATAGTTCAGTTGCCCGGAGGCGTTGTTGAGCTTCTGGTAGTCGCCGTCGATGAAGCTGTTGATCTTCGAGGAGCTGACATCGAAGCGATAATCGAGCCCCGGGACGGTGCTGCTGCCGCCCGAGCCGAAATGCGAGCGGTAGGTGCCAAGAACCGCGTCGATCGACGTATCCAATTCGTTCCTGATCACCCCCGTGGTCGGTTGCCTCGACACGAAATTGACGGCGCCGCCGATCGCGTTGAGTCCGGTCATCAGCGAGGATGGACCTTTGAGAAATTCGACCTGCTCCAGATTGGCAGTGTCCATCACCCAGGAGGTGATGTCCGCGGGGCCGACCGAAATGCCATTGTAGAGCACGTTCACCTGGCCGAAGGTGAAGCCGCGGATGTCAAAGGTCGCAGGCGCGCCGCCGACGTCGGCCGCCTGTACGCCGACTGCGCCTTGCGCGGTTTCGGTGGTGGTGCGGTAGCCTTGTTCCTGCATCTGCTGCCGGCTCACGACTTCCACCGTGGCCGGCGTCTCGTGCACCGTCAGACCAAGCCGGTTGGAGACGGTGGCGATGACATTGCTGTTGAGCGGTGTGGCAGGCGGTTGAGCGCCGCCGCCAGTCTGGGTGGACAGTGGTTGAACGTCGGCCGTCGGCTGCGAGGGCGGCACCGCAACTATCTGCGGCGCGCTCTGCCCGGTCCGGCGTGTGGGACCCTTTGGCTCCGGCCGACGAACCGTGGTCGTTTCAAGCTGATGGGGGCCTTGCGGGGCCGGCTCGGAGTCCTGCGCGAAAACCGGTGTTGTGGCAGCAAACAGCGCGAGAGCAAGGCCTGCCGGCAGGGAAGCGCCGCGCCTGCGTCGTTGTGACGAGGTGCGGCAAGAAGCGCCCGCGCGGTCGCGCGATCGCGCATGAAAGCCGGGAGGTCTGGGGGTCGACATGTCATGTCCGACGGCGAACGATTACACCGTCGTGTACGATGGCCGCTAAAATCTGCCCTTCGCCCCTGATACGGCAGACCACAACGGCGCTTCCAACGCTTCGGAGCACCCCGCCCGACGCGTTCGCACACGACCATTGCCGGTAGCAGGTCTCCTGGCTCGCGGGTCACCGCCTCAAGCCACCTTCCCAGGATCGGATTGTCCCAGTGGTTTCAATGGCTATCGGCTCGTCGCTTACAGTTGCGGGGGCAGCCGCGGCATTGTCCGTCTACAGCGGACGCACCGCATTCCCTCAAAGCCCTTGCGGGCACTACCGGTTGGAGACTTGCATCCGTCCGCATTGGGGTCAAGGCGGTCTTGAACAGCCTATCCGCCGTTCTGGCACACATCGACCCACTCGGCGGAGGTGAGCTCCGCCAGCCGACCGGGCGCGATGCGGACCGCGCTGTGGGTCGAGCCTGCGGCCGGAACGACGATGTCGAAAGCCCGCAGCGAGACGTCGCAATAGACCGGCAGCGGCGTCTTCAGGCCGAACGGGCAGACGCCGCCGACCTCATGGCCGGTAATGGCGGCGACTTCCTCCAGGCCGAGCATTTTCGGCTTGCCGCCGAACAGCGCCTTGACCTTCCTGTTGTCCATGCGCGAGGTGCCGCTGGTGACGATCAACACCACGCGCTCGCCGACCCGCAAGGAGAGCGTTTTGGCGATCCGCGCCGGCTCGACACCATAGGCCTGCGCCGCGAGCACGACGGTTGCGGAGCTCACCAGCGATTCGATCACGGCGATATCAGGGGCGTTGGCGGCGAAGAAAGCGCGAACCGATTCAAGACTCATGGGCGGCGACGACTTTCGGCGGTTCCGCAGCGCTCGCGCCGCAAGCATTGATGGTCACTTTGCCGGCTCCTGTTGCTTGCCGCCGATCGTCGCAGCGAGAAAATCGCGCAGCGCCTCGGCGGCTCGGTCGGCGGCCTCTTGATTGAACTCCAGATGATGTCCGAAATATTGGATGGGCTCGCGAAGGGTCGGGCTGTCGAAGGCATGATAGGCGCCGGGATAGACATAACAAATTCCGCAAAAACTCGGGACGCAGGGATTTTACCTTTGCTTTCAATGCGTCCGGGCAAGGCGTGAGGTTCCGCGGAACGCCCTGTTTGGATTGACATTTGTGCCGGCCTTGGCTTAGAAACCGCCCCGTCCCGGACGGGCCAGGCCCGCTTGCCGGGCATTTTCACTTTTCGCGATATCCGGCCTGTAAACACGGCCTTTGGAAGCATCAGGATAGTCCCATGAAGGTCCGTAACTCGCTGAAATCGCTGCGTGGCCGCCATCGCGCCAATCGCCTGGTCCGCCGCAAGGGCCGGGTCTATGTGATCAACAAGGTCCAGCGCCGTTTCAAGGCGCGCCAGGGTTGATCAAATCAAGGCCGGTCAAATCAAGGCTGATCAAGCGCGGCTGATCAGGCCATGCGCGAAAATCACCGGTCTTTGACCATCAGGCTGCTTTGCAGTGCGTTTGCGCGCGTCTAGACTTCCGCCATGACGTTGAGATTCTCTTCTGCGATCCTCGTTGCCGCGATCATGGCGCTCGCTGCGCCTCTCGCATCGGCGCAAGGCGATCCGCACGCCATCCAGAAAAAGCGCCCCCCCGAGGCGCCTGCCAAATTGCCGAAGGTCGGCGCCGATCGCGCGCGCGGGCTGGATTTCCTGTTTGGCGCGCTGAAGGCTGCTCCCGACGATGTCAGCGCCAGACACGTCGAGGCGCGGATCTGGGCGCTGTGGATGCAGACCCCGAGCGATACCGCAGCTCTTTTGATGGTGCGCGCCAAGGCTGCGATGGACGCGCAGCAGATCGATCTCGCGCTGAAGCTGCTCGACGCCATCATCAAGCTGCGTCCGGACTATACCGAAGCCTGGAACCGTCGTGCCACGCTCTACTATCTGCAAAACGATTACGCGCGGTCGCTTGCCGACATCCAGCAGGTGCTGGCGCGCGAGCCCAGGCATTTTGGCGCGCTCGCGGGTCTCGGCATGATCATGCAGGATCTTGGTGACGAGAAGCGCGCGCTCGATGCCTTCCGCAAGGCGCTCGCTGTCAATCCGCACCTTGAAAAGGTACCGGAGCTGGTCAAGCAGCTGACTGAAAAGGTCGAAGGCCGCGATATCTAGCAGTTGGCCGCTCGAACGGCAGCCAAGGCGTGAGGCTTCGCGCTTTAGTGCAGCGCGTGGCTGCCGCGTTCGGCAAGGCCATGATGCTCGGCAGCTGCATAGAGCTGCGCAATCTCGGCCTCGAGATGCTCGTTGACCAGCAACAGCGCCCTCAGCGCGCCGCGAAGATCGCCGTCGCAACTCGCCACGATTTCATCGATCGCGGCTTCACTTGATCTGAAATTCATCGAAACCCTTCCCATTGTCCCTGTGGGATGAACCAACGATCCGGCGATCCCCGGTGGAGGTGTAAACGCGGCCGGGTGGCGGGAGTTGGTCAGTGCACGCCCGGAAATCAGAAGAAGTGCCGACCATGGTTATAAAATGACCAACGCACGCCCATGTGACAGCCTTGTATTTGGACGGGAAAACTTGAGTTTCAACCGGCCGCGAGGTTGCGGCGCAAATCGCCCGTAACTGCATCGGTCCGGAAAATATCAATGATATCAATCGTAATTGTTGCAACTCTGGCCGCACTCGTCCTGCTGACGCAAGCTGGCGTTGTCGTCATCGAACGCGCTTTTCCACCGCAAGGGCAGCCGGTCGAGGTTGAGGGCGCGACCTTGAATGTGGTCGATCTGGGGCCGCGCGCGGAAAAAGGTGTCCCGATACTGCTACTGCATGGGGCAAGCTGCAACCTCCGCGCCATGCGCACGCCGCTCGGCAACCTGCTCGCCGGCACGCATCGGGTGATCCTGGTCGATCGGCCGGGGCACGGCTTCAGCCCCCGCCGGCGCGAGGCAGATTCGACGCCTTCAATCCAGGCTCGGATGATCGCCGAGGCGTTGGGAAAACTTGGGCTCGGCCCGCTGATCGTGGTGGCGCATTCCTGGAGCGGCGCGTTGGCCGCGCGCATGGCACTCGATCATCCGCAGTTCGTCGCCGGGCTCGTGTTGCTCGCGCCGGTGACCCATCCCTGGCGCGGCGCCGTCGGGTGGTACAACAAGCTCGTCACGACACCCGCAATCGGCTGGCTTCTCACCCACACCATCACCTTGCCGCTCGGCTTGTTGTGGAGCGGGCGCATCGCGCGCGGCGTGTTCATGCCGCAGGCGATGCCTGCCGGTTTTGTTCGCCACAGCGCGACGCCGCTCTTGCTGCGCCCACGCGAGTTCGCGGCCAATGCGCGCGACCTCGTCACGCTCAAGGAGGCCGTTGCCGAGCAGGCACCGCGCTATGGCGAAATCAGGGTGCCGGTGACGGTGATTGCCGGCGATGCCGACAAGACGGTCTCGACGCACATCCATTCGCGGCCGTTTGTTGCCGCGGTGGCAGACGCGAAATTGATCGTGCTCGCAGGCGTAGGGCACATGATCCAGGACGCGGCGCCCGATCTCGTGGCGTCGGAAATCGAGGCGATGATCGGCAATCTCGGGCGAGAGAGGGCTCCGAAAACCGCAGATTGTCGCGCCGATTTGTCGATTTCTTAATGAAAACCGCCGCAAGCTGCCGCCTTTCCTTGGCAGGCGAGAGCGGCTGATAGCATGGACACTCCTTCCATCGGTATGGGGCAGGGCTACGGCGAGACCAACCGCAGGCTGGTGCGCTTCTACGGCATTTGTCTTTCCAGCCTCCTGGTCGTCTATACGGTGTTCTCGGTGCGGCTGTTCCTGGCCGGACACGCCTTTGGTTTCGTCGACTGGCTGCTGATCCTGCTTCGGATGCTGCTTGGCGCCTTGGCCCTGACGGTCGTGCTTTATCCGGCCTGGCTTGCAAGGTGGCTCGAACCTGGAATCGACGCGATGGGCTCGCTGTTCGGAGGCCGGTTCGAAAATTCGACCGCAAGCGAGAAGATCCGCCTGATCGTGCTGGTGACCATGACGAGCCTGCTGCTCGAACTGGTGATGATCCGCTGGCTCGCGTCGGTCTTTCCGGTGTTTTCGTTCTTCAAGAATTTCACGCTGCTGGCATGCTTCCTCGGCCTTGGCGCGGGATATGCCGTCGCCGACAAGCAGCGCTGCGCGCCGGCATTGGTGCTGCCGATGCTGGCACTGTTCGTCCTTGTCATCACGCTGTTGCGTTACGATGTCGGCGCCAACACCGAGATTTTCTCCGGCCTGCCGATGCAGGAACAGACCTCGATCTCGATCTGGATGGACCAGCTCAGCTGGCTTGCGTTGATCACGCAAAGCGCGCCGCTCTATCTGTTGCTCGGCATGAGCTTCGTCTTGTGCGCCTGCATCTGCTATCCGCTCGGCCAGCTCAGCGGCAAGCTGCTCGGCACCACCGACGCGCTCCGCGCCTATGGCCTCAATTTGTTCGGCAGCATTCTCGGTGTCGTGGCGCTGTTCCTCATGAGCCTGTTCTGGCTGCCGCCGGTGATCTGGTTTGCGGCCGTAGGCTTCGTGCTGCTGTATTTCGTGCTGTCGCGCGATGCGGCGTTGCCGCTCGGGATCATCAGCCTCTGCCTGTTGCTTTTGGTGCTGGTATGGCCGGTGCAGACCGAAATCCAGCGAATCTATTCGCCCTATCAACTCCTGGAAAAGATGGCCAAGCCGGACGGCTTGATGAACATCCTGTCGAGCGGCGCCTATTACCAGAAGGTCTTCAACCTGTCGGAGCAAAATCGCGGGCACGAACCGGACGAGGACAAGTATGTCCGCGCCTACTACGAATTTCCGTTCAGCTTCAAGACAAAGCCCGAGCGGGTTGCAATCGTCGGCGCCGGCAGCGGCAACGATGTTGCGGCCGCACTCCGCATGGGCGCATCCCATGTCGATGCCATCGAGATCGATCCCGCGATCGTTTTCCTCGGCCGCGCCTACCATCCAGAGCATCCCTATGACGACCCGCGCGTCACCACCATCGTCAACGACGCCCGCAATTTCTTCCGTACCGCGAGCCAGCAATACGACCTGATCATCTATGGCGTGCTGGATTCGCACACCGCGCTCAGCCACGCCTCCAATCTCCGTGTCGATTCCTATGTTTACACCCGCGAGGGTATTGCGGAGGCCTTCAGGTTGCTCAAGCCTGATGGCGTGATGTCGATTGCATTCGCGCTGCCAAACGAGTCGTTGGGCTTTAAGCTGTCGCATATTCTTTCGGACATTCCGGGTGCCGGAAAACCACTCGCGGTCCGCGTCGGCTATGACTCGAAAACGACCACGGCCTTCGTCACCCAGAGGGGGCACGACGTGAAGCTTCCCGGCGAGGGGGCGGGGGCCTTCGCAGCGTTCGGCTTCAGCGACGTGTCAGCGCATTTCGCGCAACCTTATCCCGCCGAGAGCATCCCGACCGACGACTGGCCGTTTTTCTACATGATCAAGCGCACCTATCCGGTCAGCTACATGGTCGCGCTCGGCATGGTGCTGCTGCTCTCCACAATGTTCGTGCGCAGGACCATCGGCTGGAGCGAGCCGATCGAGCGCGGCTATTTGCCGTTCTTCTTTCTCGGCGCGGGCTTCATGCTGGTGGAAACCAAGGCGATCACCGAACTGGGCCTGCATCTGGGCGGCACCTGGTTCGTTGTCGCCGCCACCATCGTCATGGTCTTGCTGATGGCGTTTCTCGCCAACCTGTTGGTGCAGCGCGGGCTCGTTCCGCGCATGGCGCTCGCCTTTGCCGGTCTCTTGGCAAGCCTTCTGGTCGGTTATTTTTCGGCGCGCGATCACGCTTTGGTCGCGTTTGCCTCACCCTGGCTCAGCCTTCTCGTCGCCTGCGTGTTGCTGACGGTGCCGCTGTTCTTCTCGGGCATGGTTTTTTCCGGCCTGATCGGCAGGGCGGGTGTCAACGTCTCCACCGCGCTGGCCTTCAATCTGATGGGCGCGCTGTTCGGCGGCTTGATGGAATACAACTCGATGTATTTCGGCTTCGCCTTCCTGTATCTCCTGGCGATGGGCTTCTATGCGCTCGCCTGGGCGTTTTCGCTCGAGGAAGCGGCCGTGCGCGCCGCGCCTCTGGCGGCAGCAACCAAAGGCTGAAAACAAAAACCCCGGCCGGGGGTCGGGGTTTGTTATCCACCTCGGAGGCAAGACCGCCTTACTTTTTCTTTCCGCTCGCGTCGAATTGCGAGATGTAGGCCCAGAGATCGCCGGCTTCCTTCTCGTTCTTGATGCCGGGGAACACCATCTTGGTCCCGGGAATCTTCGCCTTGGGATCCTTGATGTAGTCGAGGAACTGATCCTTGTTCCAGGTGATGCCGGAGTTCTTGTTGGCGTCGGAGTAGCTGAAATCCGCCGCGCTGCCCGACTTGCGGCCGTCGAGCCCATTGAGCACGGGGCCGACCTTGTTCTTGGCGCCTTCACCGATCGAATGACAGGCCAGGCACTTCTTGAACGAGGTCTCGCCGGCGGCTGCGTCCTGTGCCAGCGCGTTGGAAGCGCCGGCCACGGAGGCGATTGCGGCCAGCACGCTCAGTGTCATTTTTTTCATGAGATAACTCTCGGGCTTGATTGAAGAGGATTCCGTGCGAGCTGTCGGCGAACGCCAAATCAGCGCGGAGAGCTTTTGGCATGGCCTGCTTGCACCGCACAAGCCGCCAAAAGGCTTAGCGGCCCTGTGAAACGCGAAGCCTGGATGAGGACTTATAATTCCGATGCGATTCCGGGATTCCGACGTGGATCGGAAACCCTCCGGCGGAGCACTGCTACGTCGCGCGATCTCAGGCAGGCCTGCTTGATTCCCCATCGGAAATCGGCAAAGTCGCTGCGTTGGGGAGACCGCGCCGGGAGAGACTGAGATGGCCATCATGATGCCCGCGCCTGACCGGGCGGTTCTGGATCGCCGCGAGACAATCGTCAAAGCGTTGCGCGCGATCGTCCCGGGCGAGGGCGTGGTCGACGGCGCCGACGAGATGCGCGCCTACGAATCCGATGGCCTGACGGCCTATCGCCAGCCGCCCATGGTAGTGGTGCTGCCGGATACCACCGAGCAGGTCGCCAAGGTCCTCAAATATTGCCACGAGCAGGGCATCAAGGTGGTGCCGCGCGGCTCCGGCACGTCGCTGTCGGGCGGAGCCCTGCCGCTCGCCGATGGCGTGCTGCTCGGGCTTGGCAAGTTCAAGCGCATCCGTGAGATCGATTTCGACAACCGCGTGGTGGTGAGCGAGCCGGGCGTCACCAACCTTGCCATCAGCCAGGCGGTTGCGCATGCCGGATTCTACTATGCGCCCGATCCCTCCTCGCAGATCGCGTGCTCGATCGGCGGCAATGTCGCGGAAAATTCCGGCGGCGTGCATTGCCTGAAATACGGCATGACCACCAACAACGTGCTGGGCTGCGAGATTGTGTTGATGAGCGGCGAGGTGCTGCGGATCGGCGGCAAATGCGCGGAGAATGCCGGCTACGACCTGATGGGAATCATCACGGGCTCGGAAGGCCTGCTCGGCGTCATTACCGAAGTTACCGTGCGGATCCTGCAAAAGCCGGAAACCGCGCGTGCCATGATGGTTGGCTTTGCCGAGGTCGAGGCCGCCGGCGAATGCGTGGCGCGGATCATCGGCGCCGGCATCATCCCAGGTGGCATGGAGATGATGGACAAGCCCGCCATCCACGCCTCCGAAGCCTTTGTGCGCGCGGGCTATCCGCTTGACGTCGAGGCGCTTCTGATCATCGAGCTCGATGGTCCGGCCATTGAGGTCGACGAGTTGATCAAGCGCGTGGAGGTGATCGCGCAAGGCTGCGGCTCGACCACCTGTCAAATCTCCAGTTCGGAATCCGAGCGCAATCTGTTCTGGGCGGGCCGCAAGGCGGCATTTCCGGCGGTCGGGCGGATTTCGCCCGATTATCTGTGCATGGACGGCACGATTCCGCGCGGAGCGCTGCCCAAGGCGTTGGCGCGCATCCGAGAGCTGTCGGAAAAGTATGACCTGCGGGTCGCCAACGTGTTTCACGCCGGCGATGGCAATTTGCATCCGCTGATCCTCTATGACGCCAACCGGGAGGGCCAGATCGAACGCGCGGAAGCCTTCGGCGCCGACATTCTGCGCTGCTGCGTCGAACTTGGCGGCGTGTTGACCGGCGAGCATGGCGTCGGCATCGAAAAGCGCGATCTGATGGGCGAGATGTTTTCCGAGATCGACCTCAACCAGCAGCAGCGCCTCAAATGCGCGTTTGACGCCGAGGGGCTGCTCAACCCCGGAAAGGTGTTCCCGACCCTGCACCGCTGCGCCGAGCTCGGCCGCATGCATGTCCATGCCGGCAAGCTCGCCTTTCCCGACATCCCGCGGTTCTAGTGTGGTGGATTTGACATTTGCCTCAATATGGCCGCGAGTTCTCAAGGCGAATGTCAAATCCAAAACCACACTAGAAACGATATTTGCTAGTGTCCCTTTGGTTCTGACATTCGTAAACGAACCAGCTAGGACATGATACGAATGTCAGAACCGGGACACTAGGTCGTGGATACGCTGAAAGTCCGCGACGCGAAGGATGTCGAGCAGGTGGTGCGTGCGGCGATTGCCGGCGATCAGCCGCTCGAGATCATCGGCCACGGCTCAAAACGGCTGATCGGCCAGCCGATGGCCACCAACGCCGTGCTCGACCTGTCGGCGCTTGATGCGGTCACTTCCTACGAGCCGAACGAGTTGATCGTTACGCTGCAGGCGGGTGCGCCGCTTTCGGACGTCATGTCGCTGATCGATTCGAAGAATCAGCAATTCGCCTTCGAGCCCGTCGATACCGCGCCATTGTTGGGGACGACGGGGCTCGGCACCGTCGGCGGCATGATTGCTGCGGGACTTGCGGGCCCGCGCCGTGTCAAGGCCGGCGGCGCGCGCGACCATCTGTTGGGCGCTCACGCCGTTTCCGGCTTCGGTGACAGTTTCAAGACGGGCGGAAAGGTCGTCAAGAACGTCACGGGCTATGACCTCTGCAAGCTGCTCGCCGGCTCCTGGGGTACGCTTGCGGTGATGACCGAAGTGACGCTGAAGGTGATGCCCAAGCCCGAAGGCGAGCGAACACTGGTGCTGCGGGCTCTCGACGATCTCGCCGCCAACCGGGCGATGACGGTGGCCTTGGGCTCGCCCTTTGACGTATCGGGTGCGGCGCATGTGCCGGCCTCTGCGCTGCGCTCGGAGGTAGACGGACTGGACCGGCTCGGCTCGCCGCGCGAGGCCATAACGCTGTTGCGGCTGGAGGGAACCGTGGCATCGGCCACCCATCGCGCCGCGGCGCTTGCGGTAGCCCTGAAGGGCTTTGGCGAGGCGCAAGTCGTGGAAGACGCCGAATCCGCCGAAATCTGGAGTTCGGTCCGCGACGTTCGGCCTCTTGCGGCCAAAGGGCCGCTCGGGGCCTGGCCGGTGTGGCGGATCGTCTGTCCGCCCGCCTCAGGCGGAGCGTTGGGCCAGACGCTTTCGCGCCAAAGCGGTGGCGACGTGATCTATGACTGGGGCGGCGGACTGATCTGGGCAGCGCTGCCGCCGAGCGCGGATGCGCGAGCCCCACTGGTTCGCCAGCATGTCGCCGCCGTCGGTGGCCATGCCATGCTGCTGCGGGCAGGCGAGGAGGTCCGGCGTCAGATCGACGTGTTCCATCCCCTACCGGCCGGACTTGCCGGCTTAAGCGAGCGCGTGCGGGCGAGCTTCGACCCCAAGGCGATCCTCAATCGCGGCCGCATGATGCGAGGGCCTGCCACGTGAAGACGGAGTTCAGCCTGGCCCAACTCGCCGATCCCGACATCGCGCAAGCCGACAAGATCCTGCGGGCTTGTGTGCATTGCGGCTTTTGCACGGCGACCTGTCCCACCTATGTGTTGCTGGGTGACGAGCTCGATAGCCCGCGCGGGCGCATCTACCTGATCAAGGAGATGCTGGAAAAGGACCAGCCGCCGACTGCGGCGGTGGTCAGACATATCGACCGCTGCCTCTCCTGCCTTGCCTGCATGACGACCTGCCCTTCGGGCGTCCACTACATGCACCTGGTCGATCAGGCGCGCCTACGGATCGAACGCCAGTTCAAACGGCCGCTGACCGAACGGTTGCTGCGCACCGTGCTCGGGTGGGTCTTGCCGGACCCGAAATTGTTCCGCGCCAGCGTGCGGCTCGCCCGGCTCGTCAGCCCGCTGCTGGCGCTGTTTCCGGCGGGGCAAGGCGGCTCGGTGAACCCAACCTTGATGCGCCGCATGCGGGCGATGCTGTCGCTTGCCCCGGGCGGCCTCCCCGAACCGGGGCCGCAATCGGGCAGCGTTTTCGCAGCCCAAGGACCCAGGCAGGGGCGCGTCGCCCTTCTGCAGGGGTGCGCGCAGCAGGTCCTGGCGCCGCGAATCAACCAGGCCGCCATCAATGTGCTGACACGCCACGGCATCGAGGTCGTGCTGGTCGCTGACGAGCAATGCTGCGGCGCGCTGACCCATCACCTCGGCCAGGACGACGACGCGCTCCGCCGGGCGCGCGCCAATATCATGGCCTGGACCGCAGAGGCGGACCGCGGCGGCCTCGATGCCATCCTGGTGACCACGTCGGGCTGCGGAACGGTGATCAAGGACTACGGCTATATGCTGCGTGAGGACCGGGATTTTTCAGGCCCGGCGGCGAGGGTTTCGGCGCTGGCACGGGACATCAGCGAGTATCTCGGGCGCCTCGAACTTCGGCCCTCGCAGCGCCAGGTTGGTGACATCGTGGTCGCCTATCACGCCGCCTGTTCGCTGCAGCATGGACAGAAAATCACAGGGCTTCCGAAAGATTTGCTTTCCAAGAACGGATTCGTGGTGAAAGATGTGCCCGAGAGTCATTT
>Ga0306921_10005810_pt1 | contig 12844 bp, 6 predicted proteins | sample sta12Cox44000080_FD_203760 | JGI IMG/M metagenome (GOLD analysis project Ga0306921, IMG submission 203760) | Lab enrichment of tropical soil microbial communities from Luquillo Experimental Forest, Puerto Rico - statoxic.12C.oxic.44.000.080 (v2)... | ecosystem: Environmental > Terrestrial > Soil... | reverse complement strand
AATCGCCAGCAGCTCATGGATGCCGCGAACGTGGTGCTCGATGACAACACCATCACCAGCCACGTGAAACGCATCCGGCGCAAGTTCCAGAGCATCGACCCGAAGTTCGACTGCGTACAGACCGTCTACGGCATGGGCTACCGCTGGGTCGAATAGATCTCTCGCGCCATGTCGCTGCGCCTCAAGCTCCTGGCTCTCGGCCTCGCGACGCTCGTGCTGCCCTGGGCCGGCTGTCGCTACGCGCGCGAGATGGAGTCGGCGCTGCGCGAGGGCGAGCAGACCTCACTCCAGGCGGTGGCGCAGACGATCGCCGCTTCGCTCCAGGGCCGCATCGATCTCCTGTATCGCGAGCCGCTGCCCCCTGCCGACAGCTCGCCCGATGCGCCCTCTCAGCCGGGGCCGGCCGGGGCGGCGGCGACCCAGGCGGCAACCCAGACGGCAGCCCAGGAGGCGACGACGGCGTCGCCCGGCTGGCCCGCACCGGGACCGTTCGACCTGCAGCCCCTCGCGCTGAGCGCCGCACCGCTCATCGACGGCTACTCCGATGACTGGCCGCACGAGCCGGCGGCGTGGAAGCATTTCAGTCGCGATCCTCAGCACCGCTTCGGCGTCCTGAGCGGAGTCTACGAGCGCATGTTGTACGTGCTGCTCGAGGTGCACGATGAGCACCCGGTGTACGATGCCGCGGGCAGCAACTGGCTGGACTCTGCCACCTTCGGCGACCGCGTCTGGATCGGCTACGAGGACCGCCAGGGCGAGGAGCACCAGGTGTTCCTCGCGGCGACCGGGCCTGGAGCCCTCACCGCGCGCCGCATCGAGTCCGGCGAATACGGTGAGCAGCGTGCGCTCATCGAGCCGCGTATTCGCGCCGCCTGGCAACCGACCAAGGACGGTTACCGCGTCGAGGTACGCCTGCCGCTGGCGATGCTCGGCGATCACTTCGGAGTTTTGGTTGATGATCGCGATACGCGCGGCGCGACGCCCGTCAGCTACGGTTCGCTTCGCAGCAATGACCTGCACACGCTCGGCCGCCTGGTCGTAGCTGCCCCGGAACTCGGCTCCTATCTGACACAGTTCATGCAGCCGGGACTGAAGATCGCCGTCGCTGCGCCCGATGGCCAGGTTCTGGCACGCGCCGATGCGCTCGCCGAGGCGCGCTCACTCGGCACCGGCACCTCGCCGCTGCTCGCGCGGCTCTATCGCCGCTTCGTCGATCGCCCGGGTGAGAAACGCTACATCGCGGCGCAGGCTGCGATCTACGACCGTGACCACCGCGAAGCGATCGGCGGCCTGGAGGTGACGCAGACCGCCGATCTGTGGTTGCGGCTGCGCGATCGCGCACTCACACACATGCTGAATTTCACCCTCGGCACGAGCGTCGCCGCAGTGATCCTGATGTTCGCGTTCGCCGCCTGGCTCGCACTGCGCCTGGCGCGACTGCGCCGCGCGAGCGAATCGGCGCTCACGCAGTCAGGTCTGGTCACGACCTTCCCCGAGATGACGGCGCGCGATGAGCTGGGCGACGTCGCCCGCAGTTTCTCGACGCTGCTCGCGCGACTGAACGAATACACCAGCTACCTGCGCACGCTCGCGGGCAAACTCGCCCACGAGATCCGCACGCCGCTCACCATCGTGCGCTCGTCGCTCGAGAACCTGGAGGCCGAGCCCGAAGGTGTAGCGGCGCGCACTTACCTGGCGCGCGCACGCCAGGGGAGTGAGCGGCTGAACGCGATCCTGCTCGCCATGGGGGCCGCGAGCCGCGTGGAGGAGGCGATCGGCAGCGCCGAGCGCGTCGATTTCGACCTGGTGCCGGTGCTCGACTCGGCGGTCGCCGCGTACCCCAGCGCCTTTCCGGCCCGTGTCTTCGCCGGTGAGATGGCGCCCGGTCCGATTATGTTACATGGGGCGCCGGACCTCATTGTGCAGATGCTGGACAAGCTCATCGACAACGCCGTCGACTTCAGTCCCCCGGGTGCGACGATCACCGTACGGCTGCGCCTCGAGCCGGCGGCAGCCGTGATCGAGGTGGAGAATCCCGGTCCGCCGCTCCCCAGCCATCTGCAGGGCCGCCTCTTCGAATCGCTGTGGCAATCCCGCCCCGACGGGGACAGCCGGCCGCACTTCGGCCTGGGGCTGTACATCGTGCGCCTCATTGCCGAGTTTCACGGGGGTGAGGCCGCGGCCAGGAGCCTGCCGGGTGAAGGCGGAGTGCGCGTCACCGTCCGCCTGCCCCGTTGAGCGTTCCCGGCCTTCCCCTCATCCGCGCCAGGGTCGCGGCCTCACTGTGGCGCCTACGCCAAAGTCATGTGACTTATTTGTAGACAAATCGCGACATGGAAATTCGGCACAGAATCGGTACAATTGCTTCGGGAAGGCACTGTCTCTAAAAGAAATTCTGGGCATGAACTCACCCGCGCCTCCGGGCGTTGATGCGTACAAGCCGCTCGAGTAGGAGGGAACTTACAACAGAAAGCTCGGGGATCGACGCGGGCACGGGTACGGCAGCCACTAACTTGCTGTGGGTTGTCAGGAACGACACGACGCGTGGATGAACACGCGGGCCTCGCGATAGAAGCCGGAGCTCACAGCTCCAAGCGTTCAGCCGGAACAAGATAGATGCTCGTGATGACGCGACTTGCCGGAACGATAGCGCTCACTTTGAGTGCAATGCGCGCCCGGCCGGAGCTGACAGCGAACTACCGGGTCACTCGACGACGCGACCAAACTTAAAGGCCCCGCCCGTGCGGGGCTTTTCTTTATCGCACGACACGTGCCTGTTGTGATCGAGTCGCGTCAGGCGCGTCAGCCGACACCGAGGAAATTGAGAATCCCCCGCGCCGCCTCACGCCCCTCGAACACCGCGGTCACCACCAGGTCCGAGCCGCGCACCATGTCACCGCCCGCGAACACCTTCGGGTTCGTGGTCTGAAAGGCATTCTTCGCCCCGGCTGACACCCGCACGCGACCGCCGTCGTGGAGGCGGATCCCGTGCTCGGCAAACCAACGTGGCGGGCTCGGCAGAAAGCCGAAGGCGATGATCACCGCATCGGCCGGCACGATCTGCTCGGACCCTGTCAGCGGCTGCGGCACGCGCCGCCCGCGCGCATCGGGCGCGCCGAGGGTGGTCTCCACGAGCTTCACCCCTTCGACGCGGTCCGCGCCCACGATCTCGATCGGCTGGCGGTTGAAGAGAAACTCGACGCCTTCCTCGCGACTGTTCCTGTAGTCGCGCCGGGAGCCCGGCATGTTGTCCTCATCGCGCCGGTAAGTGCAGGTGACGCTCTGCGCTCCCTGACGGATGGCGGTGCGGTTGCAGTCCATTGCCGTATCGCCGCCGCCTAACACGAGCACACGCTTTCCCGCCATGCTGATGAGCTCATGCGCGGCACCCTCGAAGCCGAGCTCGAACTTGATGTTGGAAATGAGGTAAGGCAGGGCCTCGTACACCCCGGGCAGCTCCTCCCCGGGAAACCCGCCCCTGACCGAGGTGTAGGTGCCCATGCCGAGAAACACCGCGTCGTAGTCACTGAGCAGCCGACCGAAGGCGAGGTCGGGCCCGATCTCACAGCCGAGGCGAAATTCGACCCCCATGCCTTCCATCAGCCCGCGGCGCGTCTCCACCACCTCCTTCTCCAGCTTGAAGGGCGGGATGCCGAAGGTGAGCAAGCCGCCGATGCGTGCGTGACGGTCGAACACGACCGGCCGCACGCCATTGCGCACCAACACATCCGCGCACGCGAGCCCCGCGGGACCCGCGCCGATCACTGCGACGCGCTTATCCGTCGCCTGCACGTGCGACATGTCGGGCTTCCACCCCTGCTTCAGCGCCTCATCGGTGATGTATTTCTCGATCGCACCGATCGTGACCGCGCCGAGACCGTCGTTCAGCGTGCAGGCGCCCTCGCACAGCCGGTCCTGCGGGCAGATCCGTCCGCAGACCTCGGGAAGCGAATTCGTCTTGTGCGACAGCTCCGCCGCCTCGAACAGGCTCCCCTCCTCGATGAGCTTGAGCCAGTTGGGGATGTAGTTGTGGACCGGACACTTCCATTCGCAGAAGGGATTGCCACAGGCGAGACAGCGGCCGGCCTGCTGCGCGGCGGCGGCGGCATCGAAGCTCGCGTAGATCTCGCGGAAATTGCCGACGCGCGCTTCGACCGCCGCCTTGGCGGGATCGCTGCGCGGGATGTCGAGGAACTGCAGGTTCTTGTCGGCCACGGTCTCGAGGCCTCAGGCGGCGCGCCGCAGGTTCTCGATGAGCGAATCGACGGAGGCGGCCTTCGGCTTCACCACCCAGAACTTCGGCAGGAAGGTGCGCAGGTCGCCGGCGATCTCCTCGGCCCAGGCGCTGCCGGTTGCGGCAACGTGGCGCTCGAGCAGCGACTCGAGGTGTTGCACGTGCGACTGCATGGCCTCCGGATGTATGCGGCTGATGTCGATGAGCTCGTGGTTGTAGCGGTCGACGAAGTTGCGCTCGAGGTCGAGCACGTAGGCAAAGCCGCCGGTGAAACCAGCGCCGAAGTTGACGCCGGTGCGGCCGAGCACGCACACCGCCCCGCCCGTCATGTACTCGCAGCAGTGATCGCCTGCGCCCTCGATCACCGCCAGCGCGCCCGAGTTGCGCACCGCGAAACGCTCGCCGGTAACACCAGCGGCATACAACTCCCCGCCCGTAGCCCCGTACAGGCAGGTGTTGCCCATGATGATGGTGTCGCGCGCCGCAAAGCGTGCGCTCGCGGGATGGCGCAGCACGATCCTGCCCGCCGCCATGCCCTTGCCTACATAGTCGTTGGCATCGCCCTCGAGGTAGAGGTGCAAGCCGCCTGCATTCCACACGCCAAAGCTCTGCCCGGCGTGGCCGCTGCAGCGGACTACGATGGGGGCGTCTTCCATGCCGTAGTTGCCCCAGCGCCGCGCGATCTCCCCCGAGACCCGCGCGCCGATCGAGCGGTGGTAGTTGTAGAGCTGATAGCGCCATTCGCCGCCGCTGCGGTCGGCGATTGCCGGTAGCAGGTCGCGCACCATGCGTTCGGCGAGCTCACCCTTGTCGAACGGCGCATTGCTTGCGGTGCTGCAGAACCGTGGCGCATCGCGCTTCGCGCCTGCGTCCGAGAGGATCGGCGTCAGATCGAGCTTGCGCTGTCTCGGCGTCGTTCCCGGCACGACCGCGAGGTACTCGGTACGGCCGATGATGTCGTCGAGGCTCCGTACCCCGAGCGCGGCGAGGATCCCGCGCACTTCCTCGGCCACGAAGCGGAAGTAGTTGACCACCATTTCCGGCAGCCCGACGAAGTACTTCGCGCGCAGCACCTGGTGCTGTGTCGCGACTCCGGTGGCGCAGTTGTTGAGATGGCAGATGCGCAGATACTTGCAGCCGAGAGCCACCATCGGCGCAGTGCCGAAACCGAAGCTCTCCGCGCCCAGGATCGCCGCCTTCACCACATCGAGACCGGTCTTGAGGCCGCCGTCGGCCTGCAGGCGCACGCGGTGACGCAGGTCATTGAGGCGCAGCGTCTGATGCGTCTCGGCGAGGCCGAGCTCCCAGGGGGTGCCGGCATACTTGATCGATGAGAGTGGCGAGGCGCCCGTGCCACCGTCGTAGCCGGAGATGGTAATGAGGTCCGCATAAGCCTTGGTGACGCCGGCGGCGACGGTGCCGACACCCGGTTCCGCCACCAGCTTCACCGACACGAGTGCCTGCGGGTTCACCTGCTTCAGATCGAAGATCAGCTGGGCGAGATCCTCGATCGAGTAGATGTCATGATGAGGCGGCGGCGAGATCAGCCCCACGCCCGGCCGCGCGAAGCGCAGCGACGCGATCATGTCGTTGACCTTGTGCCCCGGCAGCTGGCCGCCTTCTCCGGGCTTGGCCCCCTGGGCAATCTTGATCTGCAGCACTTCGGCGTTGATCAGGTACTCGGCGGTCACGCCGAAGCGACCCGACGCCACCTGCTTGATCTTCGAGTTCCTCTCGGTGCCATAGCGCGCAGCGTCCTCGCCCCCTTCGCCCGAGTTGGAGCGTGCGCCCAGGCGGTTCATCGCGATCGCGAGCGCCTCGTGCGCTTCGGGCGAGAGCGCCCCGAGAGACATGCCGGCGCTGTCGAAACGCGCGAGCACCGCCTCGGCAGACTCGACCTCGCTGAGCGGCCGCGCGGGACCCTGCGGCTTGAGAGCGAGCAGGTCACGGAAGGTTGAGGGTGGGCGGCTATTCACCAGCTGCGCGAACTCGCGGTAGTGCGTGGCGTCCCCCGAGACCACCGCGGCCTGGAGCGCCGCGATCACGTCGGGGTTGTACATGTGGTATTCGCCGCCGTGCACGTACTTGAGCAGCCCCCCCTGGCCGATCGCCTCGCGCGGATCCCAGGCGAGCGTTGCAAGCTCGAGTGCGTCCGCCTCGAGATCGCCAAAGTCAGCGCCCTGCACGCGGCTCTCGGTACCGGTGAAGCACAGCTGCACGACTTCCTCCGCGAGACCGACGATCTCGAACAGCTGTGAGCTGCGATAGCTCGCGATGGTGGAGATGCCCATCTTCGACATGATCTTGAACAGGCCCTTGCGCAGCCCCGCGCGGTAGCTGCGGCCGAGCTCGAGCCGCGCAGCGAAGTCGAGCTTCACGCGTCCCTTGCGCATCATCTCGAACAGCACCTGGTACGCCATGTAGGGATAGACGGCGGTCGCCCCGTAGCCGATGAGGCAGGCGAAGTGATGCGGCTCGCGCGCGGTGCCGGTCTCGACGAGCAGGTTGCACTTGCAGCGCAGGCCGGCCTTCACCAGATGCTGGTGCACGGCACCCGTGACCAGCAGCGCGTGAGCCGGAATGCGCCCCTTCACCAGATAACGATCCGACAGCAGCAGCACGAGTTTGCCCTCGCGCACCGCGCATTCGGCCTGCGCGCACAGCCGCTCGATCGCCGCCTTCAGCCCCTCGGCGGGCTCGTACTGCAGGTCGAGAAACTCGTGCGTCACCTCATCGATCGCGAGGATCTGTCGCAGCTTGCGCTGCGACAGGATCGGCGAGCCGAGCACCACCTGGCGGGCGTGCTCCGGTGCCGGCAGGAAAATGTTGCACTCGGGGCCGATCTGAGTCTGCAGCGACATCACGAGCGACTCGCGCAACGGATCGATCGCGGGGTTGGTGACCTGGGCGAACTGCTGGCGGAAGTAGTCGTAGAGAGAGCGCACTTTGCGCGACAGCACCGGCAGCGGCGTGTCATCGCCCATGGAGCCCACGGCTTCGTTCTCGTCCTGCGCGAGCACGCGGATGATGTCCTCGCGCTCCTCCTGCGTGACGTTGAACATCTTCTGGTAGAGCGCGAGCGTCGCGCGGTCCATCGGCTCGGCCGCAAGACGCGGGTCCACGAGATCGCTTTCCAGGTAGCGCACACCCTTCTTCAGCCACGCCTTGTAGGGATGACGCGTTTTCAGCAGCTGGTCGATGTCCTGGGAGGACAGCAGCACACCGGTCCTGAGATCGAGGGCGATCATGTCGCCGGGGCCGAGCTTGCCCTGTTTCACGACCTCCTCGGGCCGGTAGTCCCATACACCGCTCTCGGAGGCGATCGTCAGGCAGCGGTTGGTCGTGAGAGCGAAGCGCGCCGGGCGCAGCCCGTTGCGATCGAGCGTGCACAACGCATAGCGGCCGTCGGTAAGCACGACCCCCGCCGGTCCGTCCCACGGCTCCATGTGTACCGAGTAGTACTCGTAGAACGCTCGCAGCTCCGGATCGATGGCGTCGAGTCCGTGCCAGGCAGGCGGCATGAGCAAGCGCATGGCGTGCAACGGGTCGAGTCCGCCCATCAGCAGTACCTCGAGCATGTTGTCGAGGCTCTGCGAATCGGAGCCGGTGAGAGAGACGAGCGGCTGCACCTCCTGCAGCTCGGGCAGGAGGGGTGAGCGCAGCAACGGCCCGCGCGCGGTTGCCCAGTTACGGTTGCCCTGGATGGTGTTGATCTCGCCGTTGTGAGCGAGATAGCGGTACGGGTGAGCGAGCCGCCACTGCGGCAGGGTGTTGGTGGAGAAGCGCTGGTGGAACACCGCCACCGAGCTCTCGAGGCGCGGGTCATCGAGGTCCGGGTAGAACTCCACCAGATGCTGCGGCATCACCATGCCCTTGTAGACGAAGGTGCTGGCGGAGAGGCTCGGCAGGTAGAACGCCGCATCGTCGGCGCAGGCCTTCTCGGCGAGGCGGCGCGCCACGAACAGGCGCCGATTGAGCTCCGCCTCGTCGCAGTCCGCGGCGCAGTTGACGAACAGCTGCTCGATGAGCGGCAACGACTTCAGGGCCTCCGGGCCGCAGGCGTCCGCGATGGCAGGCACCGTACGCCAGCCGGCCGCTGCGAGTCCCTGCCGCGCGAGCTGCGCAGTGAGCGCAGCCTTCGCGGCAGCCGCCTGGGCCGGGGCACGCGACAGGAACACCAGCCCGGAGGCGAATTGCCTCGTGAGCGCGATACCGGACTCCTGCGCGACGGCGCGCAGAAAACGCTCCGGCTTCTTCAGCAGCAGCCCGCAGCCATCGCCGGTCTTGCCATCGGCGGCAATGGCGCCGCGGTGAGTGAGGCGGTTGAGGGAGGTGATGGCAGTGCGTACCAGCCAGTGACTCGGAGCGTCATCGAGACTCGCAATGAGGCCAAAGCCGCAGCTGTCGCGTTCGTAAGTCTCTTTGTGGAGCCCGCGGGATGGAGCGTGCATGATGGGGGTCTCTCGCTGCGTGTGTCGACGGCGCGCGCGAGCGCGCGCGGCACTTAAGGCCCGCAGCTCGAGCGCACACCGGCAATTCAGTCGTTCAGGAGATCCGCGCAATCCCCGACCGATTCGGGGTCCGCGAACGGGCAGTCGCGCACGGACGGGCGTGGCCCCGTGGTCCGTCGACCGACTGTCTTACACCATCACTATGTGTCCGATAATACCGGCCTGCGAAGCCCTTGCAAGCCGGAAACCGCATGCCCGACCTCAGAACTCCGCGCCTTTGGCTGCGGCAATGGTGCGGGAGCGATCGCGAGCCCTTCGCAGCCCTCAACGCCGATCCACGGGTGATGGAGTTCATGCCCCGCTGCCTCAGCCGGGCCGAAAGCGACGCGCTCGCGCAGCGATCGGAGGCGGAGCTCGCGCAGCAGGGGTGGGGGTTCTGGGCGACGGAGCGGCGTGAGAGCAGCGCCTTCATCGGCTTCGTGGGCTTGCACGTGCCGTCGTTCGAGGCCGCGTTCACTCCCTGCGTCGAGATCGGCTGGCGGCTCGAGCGGGCGAGCTGGGGTAAGGGCTTCGCGACCGAGGCGGGCCGGGAGTGCCTGCGCTTTGCTTTCGAGAGCCTCGCTCTCGAGGAGGTGGTCTCGTTCACCGTGCCCGCGAACCGGCGCTCGCGCGCCGTGATGGAGCGGCTCGGCATGCGCCGTGACGCACCCGGCGACTTCGATCACCCGCGGCTGCCCCATGGACACCCGCTGCGTCGCCACGTGCTCTATCGCCTGAGGCGCACGGACTGGCAGAGCGCTGGCGCCGCGAGCGGCAGACCTTGCGAGGATCGTTGAGCATCGCTATTGCATCGCGTGTCGCACTGTCCCAACATGCGCGCCGTTTGATCACATTCACCAACGAGGTGTTTGCACCGAAATGAGCCAGCGTAAAGTGTCGACTGACAGCGACCCGAAGCTGCGCCTGCAACGTCTCAACGAATACCTGGAGCGAAATTTCCCCGACTTCTTCGCCGAAGCGCGCTTTCAGGTCGAGGATGACGATTATTTCCTCTACGCCCGCTTCGGGCAGTACCTCGCCCGTGTGATCGAGCAGAACCGCGCCTCCGGGCGCACCATCAGCCGTGGGTTCGCACTCCTCAACCAGATGGCGCGCGACTCGCTTCGCCACCCGAGCATCCGCCAGATGCTGCTTTCAGGACCGCTCGAGTACATCGTCGATGCCCCCAAGGCGCGGGCGCTGGCGCTGAAACGTCTCTCGCCCCAGGCGCAGAGTTACCTCGAGAGTCTGTGCGAGTGAGGATCAGCCGCCTCAGGCGGGTGGCTCGCGCGCCGTGAACGCGATGGTGAGCAGCTGCGTGCGCCGCACGACTTGAAGTGTCAGCGTGGTGTCCGGCGGCACGCGCGCGAGCTGCCGGTGGAGCGCGTCGATCCCGTCCACATCGGCATCGTTGACCCGAACGATCAGATCGCCCGAGCGCAGATCTGAAGCCGCAGCGGGGCCCGAGCTCTCGATCGACAGCACCTCTACCGCACGCGCGTTGCTCAGCCCGAGCGCGCGCACCAGCCGCAGATCGAGCGGTCGATCGCGTGCGCCGATACCGAGCCAGGCGCGACGTACCCGCCCCTGCGTCAGGATCTCGGTCAACACCCATTGCGCGGTCGATGCCGGGACGGCGAAGCCGATCCCCTGCGCGATTGCGATGATGGCAGTGTTGATGCCTGCAACACGTCCCCGCCAATCGACCAGCGGGCCGCCGGAGTTGCCGGGGTTGAGCGCCGCGGTGTGCTGCACTACGCCCTCGATCAGGCGTCCCTGGCGGCTGCGCAGCGAGCGTCCGAGCGCGCTCACCACTCCCGCCGACACCGTCGATTCGAAGCCGAAGGGATTGCCGACCGCGATGACCAGTTGGCCGGCGCGCAGACGTTGCTCGGGAGCGAGCCGTGCGTACGGCAGCGCACCGGCCTGGGCACGCAACACCGCAAGATCGGTGGCGGGATCGCGACCGCTGACCACCGCCGGGACGGTGCGGCCATCGACGAAAGTGACGCGCGCCTCGGTCACGCGCTGGACGACGTGCTCGTTGGTCAGCAGGTATCCATCGGGTGTCACCACGACGCCCGAGCCCGCTCCACCGCGTGCGCGCTCGGCTTCCGCGGCACCTCCGACATAGACGCTGACTACCGCCGCACCGACCTGCTCGACCGCTCCCACGACGGCGGCGGAGTAGGCATCGAGCGGCTCGCGGGTGACCGGCGGCGGTTCGGGCGCGCTCGCCGGCGCGGACGGTTCTCTGTCAGCCATCGCGGTGGGATGGGGACCGCTCGCCGCAAACTCAAGGGACGGGCCACGCGCTTCCCGTGCCGATTCCTGCGAGAATCGTTCGGCAGCCATGATTACCCTGACACAAACTGCCATCCTGCTGGCAGCGGCCGTCGTCGCGGTCTCGCTGGTTCGCTTCGCACGGCTCTCCTCGATCCTCGGCTACCTGGTGGCAGGGCTCGTGATCGGACCCTGGGGCCTGAATCTCATCAGCGATGTCAACCACATCATGCAGGTGGCCGAGTTCGGCATTGTGCTGCTGCTGTTCGTCATCGGCCTCGAGCTGCAGCCGACGCGATTGTGGGTGATGCGGCGGATCGTCTTCGGACTCGGTGCCGCACAGGTGGCGCTGTGCACGCTGCTGCTGGGTGCGATCGCCTGGTCGCTGGGGCAGGCGCCGGTTGCCGCCCTCATCATCGGCTTCGGCCTGTCGCTCTCCTCGACGCCGCTCGTGCTGCAGATGCTCGCCGAGCGGCGCGAGCTGAAGACCCGGCACGGACGTGCGGCCTTCGGCATCCTGCTGTTCCAGGATCTCGCCGTGCTGCCCGGACTCGCGGTGCTGCCGCTCCTCGAGCCCTCCGCGACCACACACGCAGGCGGTGGCACCTGGTGGGTGAGCCTCATAAAGCTCGCCGTGGTCACCACCGTCGTGCTGATCGGCGGCGGGCGGCTGATACTGCGGCCCGCGCTGCGCCTGGTGGCGCGCGTGAACGTGAGCGAGGTGTTCACGGCCGCTGCGCTCCTGACCGTCATCGTGACGGCAGTGCTCGCCAATCGCATCGGATTGTCGGCGACGCTCGGCGCGTTTTTCGCCGGCGTGCTGCTCGCCGACAGCGAGTTCCGTCACGAGCTCGAGGCGGACATCGAGCCCTTCAAGGGGTTGCTGCTCGGCCTGTTCTTCATCTCCGTCGGCATGGCGGCAAACCTCGGATTGCTGCGCTCCGAGCCGCTCGAGCTGCTCGCGGTCACGGCCGGCTTCCTGGTGGTGAAGATCCTCGCCGTCACCGCTCTCGGCAAGCTCACGCGAATGAGGGGAGACTCCGCGCTGCGGTTGGGATTCGCGCTGCCGACGGGTGGCGAATTTGCGTTCGTTCTGTTCACGCTGGCCGCCCGCGGCAGGCTCCTCGATGCCGCCACCACCGACCTGCTGATTCTCGCGGTCACGCTGTCGATGATGGTCGCGCCGCTGCTGCTCATCGCCTACGAGACGGTGGCCGCGCGCCTGGCGCGCGCACCCGAAGCTCCCTACGACGATATCGAGGAACGTGACATCGCGGTGATCATCGCCGGCTTCGGACGCGTCGGTCAGATCGTGGCGCGCGTCCTGCAGGCGAAGGGAATGCCGTTCACTGCGCTCGACAGCAGCCAGACGAACGTCAATTTCGTGCGGCGCTTCGGCAACGAGGTCTACTACGGGGACCCCTCGCGGCTCGACCTGCTGCGTGCCGCAGGTGCGCAGAACGCGCGCGTGCTGGTGCTGGCGGTCGATGACGTCGAGGCCTCGGTGCGCACCGCGACGCTGGTGCGTGAGCAGTTCCCGAAGCTGCGCATCTTTGCGCGCGCCCGCAACCGTCAGCATGCCTTCGCTCTCATGGACGCCGGCGTCACCGAGGTGACTCGCGAGACCTACGCGTCGAGCCTGGAGATGGCAGCGGCAGTGCTCGCGGCGCTCGGGGAGCCGCCGGCGAGGGCGCGCGAACTGGTGCGGCGCTTCCGCGAGCACGATCAGAAAACGCTCCTGGCGCAGTACGCGGTCAAGGAGGACGAGGAGAAATTCCGTGCCACCTCGCTCGCCGCCGCGAAGCAGCTCGAGCGCTTGTTCGAGGCCGATAAGGCC
>Ga0306921_10005808_pt1 | contig 12846 bp, 17 predicted proteins | sample sta12Cox44000080_FD_203760 | JGI IMG/M metagenome (GOLD analysis project Ga0306921, IMG submission 203760) | Lab enrichment of tropical soil microbial communities from Luquillo Experimental Forest, Puerto Rico - statoxic.12C.oxic.44.000.080 (v2)... | ecosystem: Environmental > Terrestrial >... | reverse complement strand
CACGCCTTTTCTAGACCGAACTTCCGCTTAGGGGGTGTAGTTTCGCACCTTTCGTCGAGCACTTGGCCCGCTTCCGCGCCGAGTATCCGAACATCCGGCTTTCGCTTTCCGCCTAGTCTAGGAGCAGCAAGTATCGCTAAGTAGCCGCGAAGCCGATGTCGCCGCGCGCCAGGCACGGCCGGTTGCCCGGCGACAGAACGATGCATCGTTCGGCCAGTCAAAATTCAATAGGAGTCGGCCGGAGGCGCGCTCGAGATTCATGAATTGCTTTTCACCGATTTTGACCCGTCGGCAGTGGTCTCGGCTGAAGCCGCCCGAACCTGTGAATGGCCGTTCTCGGCGCAACCCCGTCGTTGCCGCGCGTTCCGGCGAAGGTCCTTTCACCATCCCATTTGCGGACCTTGCTCATCGTGCTCGATCTGATGACAGGAGACAAAAAACAGATCGTCTTCCACGTCTTGTAACCAAAACACTTACGTTCTGGCGAACTCCGTTCAGGGATTTCGAGATTTCGGCTTTCATCCGAAAGGAACTAAAATTAGTCTCGGAACCGCGTATGCTGCGTTGCATGTATGCATCGAACTTGCCGCTGCCGTGACCTCTGAATTGACGACACCTTTGCGGTCACCACGAACACCGATAAGCCGCTGATGTGGGTGCAATTTGAAACGACGAAGACGGTCCATTCTCGCCCTCGCAGCGAGCGTTAAAGGCCGCTCGGGCGGCGCTCAAGGCTTTCCAAGATGGCTGACCAACAAACCACCCCTAACCGATTGCCACCAGGTTCGCCATGCACGAACTGCGGTCGTTGCTGCACCAATCCCAACTACATGGGCACCTTGATGGCGACGGGCGCGGATGTCCAACGTTGGCGGCGTGGGCGCCGGGCTGACATCCTGCGCTTCGCTTACGTTCTCGGACCGCGCAATGATCCCTATGCTGATCTGTGGATCGACGAAGAGGGCAGGGAGCGCGAGCGCTGCCCGTTTGTGCGAAAGGTCAAGGGCTCGCCACGCTACCTATGCACGATTTACGACACCCGGCCTCAGGTCTGCCGCGACTATGAGCCGTGGGCGCCCGATTCCATTTGCGAGGTCGTATGACCAGCTTGAACCGGAAGGCCAAGAGGACAAAAATCCGCAACCCTAGACCGTGATGACGTGCGAGCGTCATAGTGTTTTTCCGACTTGACGGCGCCGCGAATCATCCACGGCGCCGTTGCTGTTCTAGCCTGCCCCCGGCCAGCTGTACGCTCAGAAAGACGCCATCGAGGCCGCTTTTGGGCGGTGTATTCACCTGGGAGCGGCTGGAAGGCAAAAGCGGCCTGCCGCATCAAATCCGAAATGCCTAGAAGGGTTTACGACCGCGGCCAGTGGCCGCCAGCCCCATGAGCGTCCAGCTAAGGCGGGGAGGTGAGCCAGGTATGCATTCCTCATCCCGACTCTTCCAGTGGAGTCGTAGGTTTTCGTCCGCGAGAGAGCGACGTCACCCAAAATTTGTACCGGTGACCGCAGCACGCTCGTCCTTCTCGTCAGCCCCTGCGGATCGGGCCTCACGTCGCCACCTGCCTCGGTGGGGCAAGCGTCTCTGCGAGACGCTGCGACCAGCCTTCGCAAACTCAGGCGCAGTGCGGTCCGCGCCAGCGATCCGGATTGTCCTCGTCTTCGCATCGCCTGTCTTCGCATCGCGTGAAGCGCCGGATGGGCTTCACTCATGTATGCTGACTAACTGCCAGACGGGTGTTTTGTCGAATGTTTACCGCTCGCGCGCGAGGAGGAGGGTTTTCGGTCCGATGGCCAGCTTATGATGATGCCAGTTTCGCCGAGGAGTTCTGCGAGCCGGGTTACGTCCTTGTGCTGATATCCTCAATACCGAATTGCCGTCTCAGACAGTTGTGGTGCTGCCGGCGCTCCCGAGAATGTCCGCTTCTGAGCCAACCCGGAGAACATATACTCACTGAGAGTTTTACCGCCCTTGACCCGAAGCGGCCATTGTCTGGGGCTCTGACCGCGTTTCCATGGCACGGCCTGCGACAGGTGTGGTAATCTTTCGGACTGCGTTTGGCCTGGTCAAGAGGCTGCACAGGGAGGGCATGAGATGGCGGGAGTTCATAGCCGTTCTCGGCGGCGCGGCGGCCGTGTGGCCGCTCTCGGCGCACACAGCAGCCGACAATGCCGGTGATCGGATTCATGAGCGCCAGGGCGCCGGGGGATTGACGGGAGGGCGAAAAATGAAAACGCCAAGAAGTGGAGCGAGGAGCCTCGCGCTCGCGCTGTTGTTGGCAATCGGAGCTACCTCGATCTGCGCCGCCAAGACATTCGTCTACGTGTCGAATGCGCAGGACGGCAATATCGACGCCTATACCATGGATATGAGCACCGGCACGCTCACGCCGATTGGCAAGTCCGAGGCCAGCAAACTGGTCATGCCGATGACGGTGAGCCCGAATAAAAAGCACCTCTACGCCGTGGTCCGCTCGCCGCCGCCGCGCGTATTGACCTACGACATCGATCCCGCAACCGGCGCGCTCACGCAGAAAGCATCGGCGCCGCTTCCCGACAGCATGCCGTATGTCTCCACCGATCGCACCGGGCGCTGGCTCTTCACCGCCTCCTATGGCGGCGACAAACTTGCGGTGAGCCCGATCGGCGAGAATGGGCTGGTCGAGGCGGAAGCAATTCAGGTGATCCCCACCGGCCGCAACGCGCATTCGATCCTGGCCGATCCTAGCAACAAGTTCGTCTACGCGGCCTTGCTCGGCGCCAACCAGGTGCTGCAATTCACCTTCGACAGCAAGACCGGCAAACTCACGCCGAACGACCCCCCGGCGGTCAGCCCGGTGCCGGGTCACGGCCCACGCCACATGGCGTTCTCGCCGGACGACAAGAACCTCTACGTGCTCAACGAGCTGTCAGGACACGTCACGCAATACGCGATCGATTCCGGCAAAGGCACGTTGACCCTCGTCGACAGCATCAGCTCGGTGCCTGCGGATGCCGGCCTCGCCTGGGGTGCGCCGCAGGCTCCGGTCGGTGCCGCGCCGACGCCGACCGCGTCGCCGCCCAAGGACGAGAAGCTGAAAGTCTGGGCGGCTGACATCCGGATTACGCCCAACGGCAAGTTCCTCTATTCGACCGAGCGTACCACCAACAAGATCGCCTTGTTCACCGTGGCCCCCGGCACCGGCAAACTCGCCTACGTCGCCAATTTCGGGACCGAGGCGCAGCCGCGTGGAATCAGGATCGATCCAAGCGGCCAGTACCTCGTCGCGTCCGGTGAAAAGTCGGATCGCCTTTCGGTTTACAAGATCGACCAGAACACGGGCAAACTTGGCGAGCCCAGTCGCTATCCGGTGGGCAATGGGGCGAACTGGGTGGAGATTGTCGACGTCCAGTAACGGGTGACGCGTTTTTGTACGCCGGCCGAAGGTCGTCCCTTCAGGCGATCGAGTGCGCCGCGGCTAATAGTTGCAGCAATGTCCCCTTCTGGCACACCTCAGACTCACTGACTAGGATCGAGAGAGGTCGGATTATTGGCCTTCAACGGACGTGCCGACAATAGCGCGAACCGACGGAGTTGACCCCGCCCCGCCCATTGCGACGGGCTCGTCCGCGTTATAGAGAGGCGGGCGAGAGATGTCCTTGCCCTTATGAGCGTCCCAATGATCACGGACCAAGATTGGACCGGAGCCGAAGCGTTTTCTCCGCTAACTCGAGCGTCGCGGTAGCGTCACAAACCGCGAGCTTCAGTTCGGTCCGCGCCGTGCAATGACGCCAAGGCACCTGACGGCTGAGGCCCAAGGTCGTCAGGCCGACCGCGCTGAAGATCGATGAGGCCTAAGTCGATGGACCCTTGGCCTCCTTCGCGGTCCTTTGCGGCGAGCATCCGACCGTATTCGGTCACCACATCGTCACGCTCTCATCGGGTGACGCCGGCTCGGCCGCGGTGCTTCCGGAGTTTCGGTCAAGCGAAGGTGACGCTCGATCTCGGTTAGCCGACGCAGGATCGGCTGCAGGCTCTCGCTCTCGCTACGTTGGTTCACGCCAAGCCGGTGCACCGCCGCAGTCAGCCGTCGCAATTCGTCGACGACCTGATCGCCGGATTGCCGCCGATGGCGAAGCTGCGGCAGGTCGCGCAATAGCTGCTCTGCCGCCTCGCGCAGCAGCGTGTTCTTGCTTTTCGGACGCCCGGCGCCCGGACGCCTACCACCATGGCCGTTCGGATTGGTCATCGTGGGCATCCTTGATTAGACGCCGCAATTCCGTATTCTTGCCAACCTATTGATTTAGTGCGCGGAAGTAGGTATGCTGTGCCAATTCTTGCGATTTTCTAGCAAAAAAAGAAACCCCGCCCTCCCGATGTGAGGGGGCGGGGGCTCTTCCGATCCGATCGCGAGTTTAGTGGACGGTGTCCATCGGCCGCAACCCGAGTTTGACAAAAAACCTGGTGCCGATATCCACATCAGCAAGCGCGCCGCATCCCTCGCAGACAGCGCCAATAAACGTACGGCTTGGCAGATGCAGCACGAAGACCTTCAACTCGGGGTCGGCCCACTCAGGGCAGGCAACACATTCCGATCCCTTCTTGGGCCGTCGGGCTGGCAGGAGCTCATCAATATCTCGGATCTCAAATCCAACGGTCCCCTCGCGGGGAAAGAAGTCGAGAATCGAGCGAGTCTGCTTTGCGCGTGCCCTCCTGACGCGGCGGTTGGACCGGGGCATCAGAACACCACTCTGTAGAGCGTCACCAGGTTGTTGTCGTGGAAGCGCGCAACATAGAAGAAATTGTTGGCCGTTTCGCGGATGATCTGGTTCGTCGATTTCTCGCTGTAACACTTGTTACAGACCGGACCCTCGAGCATGTTGCCATCGACGGTTTGAAATCCAACCAGCGCGATCTTGACCTCGCGCACTTCTCGGCACAGCAACACGGTCCGGGGTGATCGAGCCACGCGGATTCGGGGATCGGGAGGACCCCCGCCAAGATCGGTCGGGCACAGGGTAGAACTTGATAGATTTCGTCGGGGGTCATGGGCCAAGCCCTCCAATGCGGAGGTCGGCGCGACGAACCCAACTTCGGGGTCAGAATGAGAAAGCCGCACACAACCAGGGTGTCTGGTCAGTGCGGCTGGATTACCCCGATACCGTTTTTCTCGAGACGAGACCGCGAGCTTTCTATATCCGCGCGGTCGATGGGTCAACCGATTTGTTTGTGGTTAACCCGCCTCAATTCCCCCGCACCATGATCTTCTCGACCCGCTCCAGCCGCTGCGCGAGGATGTGCCGCGCCCGCTTCTCATCCTCAATCACATCATTGTAGGCATCCGCATCCCACTCTTCCCGGATCGCCTCTCGGACAATGGCGGCAATTGCATCAGGGGCCAGCGCTTCCAACTCCCATGCCTCCAGGGGATTGATGTCGATAGTGCGCTCATAATCGCCGGTGCCAATGCGCACTGCCATCCAATCAAACCGCCGCCGATCCTTTGGGTTGGGCAGATCGGGGGGAATATCGGTGACCTGCTCCGGGAGCAAGGCAATGCGATGAAACTCAATTTCGGGATCCTGTAGCGCATCCCGTTCAGCGGCCTGTTCAGCAAACCGGATAATGTCTCGGGCCAAGGCCTCAAAGATGTGAATGCCTGACGGATTGTGATCACCGAGATGCAATACTCTGATAGGGCGCTCTTCCTCCGCCCATTCCTCACCGATATTGCGTTTGGCGGTAATGCCGTCGAATTTGCCAGAGGAAAACACCGGGATGCCGTAGGGGAATGTGATGCGCTGCAATTGGGGGACCATACCCGCCGCCTCGCACCACAGAATGGTGTGGTATTCCTGACCGTCCTGACGATCCAGCGTAAACAGCTTGGCGTTCTGTTTTGTCCTGATCCAAAAATCAGGCTGGTCATGATAGCAGAAAGGGATGCGCTGGATGAACTCATCATCGCGGATTACATCAAATAGCAGCTTGTCGTCATTGGTGGTGAACTCAGCCCGACGCGCCAAGGTCAAGGTGCGGCTCAGGGTATTGCCATACCACCCCTGACTATGGGGGTAGTGATATGCGGCGACCAACCGGTAATAGATCTGGCGCAATGTCAGCGGGCGCTGCGGTTTGTACAGATCCAGGATCTCATTGACGTGACCTAACAGCACCCGGCTCTTGGTTGATGGTCGCCAGGAGACATAACCCCAACGTCCACCTTGTTCGCTGGCGTCATCGTCAAAGTCATCGGGCATGGACGCGGCCTTGGTGGGAATGCGGCATTACCTTATAAATGCGCATGCACGGAGTGGTTGCAATAGCAATATGCGATAAGCCTGAGAAAAAACGCAGCACCTCTGTCCACCGAATACACGCCTACTCTATCGCGTACCATCCGAGTTTCTGCAAGGCTTGCAGAAACTTTCCTCTAGGCGACCAGAGGAATTAAATCCAGAGGAATTACATCCAGAGGAATTACGACCCATCACCGGCCGCCCACAACTGCACATCATCTGAGCGCGCGATATCGTCGCCCCTGCCCAACACGATTTTTGAGTTGGGTCGCTGGTGGCTCTCCGATACAACGTGACACCGCCCGGTCGCTGCGCTGGTGATGACGCCTTTGCCGAGACAAAGGCGGCGCGATTACGCGCTGCTGTTTGACGACGCTGTTTTTCGGCTTTGCTGGTCATCTGTCCCCTCCCATCGGTGGCACCCGCAATATACCGTCCAGAGGAGCGCTGCCAACGCTGCTGGACGCCCATCTCGAGGGGGGCACGCATAAGGGAGCGTGGCAGCAAGGTGGGCGTCAGGGAGCGCTAAAGCGCACTTCTAACGCGCCCGCTGTACCCCCAGCAACCCAACCAGCGCAGCAAACCGCCTCCCGTCCAGTTGACCGCATTCGATCAACTCCCTAGCGACCACTCGGATGGCGTGCTCGTGCTGTTTGACCAATCTGCCAGCGGTAAGCCACACCCGGTCGATCCGCCCAATCTCAGGAGGCAGCTTGGCGCTGGTCAGGGCGTCTCGGGCCATCTGCCAATCCGCGCTCCGAACCTGACAGCCAGCGCAAAAGTGCCACTCGCTGGCGGGTCCAGCGAGGCAACAGATTGAGGTGCGCCAATCGGCGATTATTCCCGGTCGACGTTCCCAGACGGTCGTGAGCCTGTGGCCGTATCATCCACCTCAGTGGACCGGACGGGGCAGTGAAAGTGGTATCGGACGACAGCGAGCCCTGCCTCATGCCAGCTGACCGAGCGCCGATAATTCCTTGCCCATGCATCTTAACCTTAACGATTGGTTATTAATGTTGACGTGATAATTGTTAATGTTTGTGTTGCCATTGACTTATAGTCTCCTTTCTGTAGTATCATTGTGGAGTGGCGACGAGTCGCTCGCGTAAGGTGCGGCCGGCTAAACTCGGCCCCGCAAAACTTTCGACACAGGGAGATTGTCATGCAAACGACCCCAGGTCGCTTATTCCACAACTTCTGTGCTGTCCTCGTGATCGCTTGTGGCCTGGCACTACCCGGAGCGGCGAGAGCCGATCTGATCGCGCTTAAGCTTCCCGGTGTCGTCGGGACTGTGACGGTGGCAGGATATCAAGGCGCGATAGAGGTACTGTCGCTGACAGGCGAGGTCGAGTCGCCAACCACCGGATCGGTTACAGGCGCCCCCGGCGCGGAAGCGGGGAAGCCAACGTTTGGTGATCTGATGATCCACAAGCGCTTCGACACTACCTCGCCTGCGCTATTTCGCGCCGTAGTTACGGGGAGCCACTTCCCCAGCGCAGTCATAACTTTTCTGCAGCAGACAACAGCCGGTAAACTGACAAAGATTTTTACAATCACTTTGAGCGAGGTCCTGGTTACAAAATTTGCGACGGATGCTACTGAACCTCATGTCCTCGCTGGGCCGGAGCAGGTAAATCTGGCATACGAAAAAATCGTCTTAAGAGACGAGGTGACAGGGACGACGGCGTGCTTTAATAGACTTACGGACACCACCTGCTGAGCAGCCACTGACAATCGTAGTTGTGATTGCTGTCGAGGCCGGTGATGCCGGAATGGCCGGCTTCGGATTAGAGAGCGGTCGAAAACCGGAAATACACGAGGCGCACTCGGAGTAAGCGTAAGAAAGATGCGAGCACGGTTTTTGCGCCTGCGGCCGCCCTTTAAACCCCCCCCCCAGGGCCGCTAGGCCCGTCCACGATTGAGTCGACACTCGCGCTTCAGCCTCTCGACCGTCCGCTGGTCGTTGGATCCGAAGGCGCGGTTTTTCTGCTCGGCGCTGTTCTCGGCGTCGAGCACTCCCCGGGCTACGTAGGTTCCCTGATTGACTTACGCAGGCAAAACGCATCTATGTACCGCCCCGAGCGCGAAAGGTTTAGGTCCATCCCCCGGACCCCCGACCCCGCTATGGCTTTCCCCCAGCTAATGCGGGCGCGCTCGGGGCAGCGGAATCATTGCTCTTCTTCCTAGCGTTCGCCAGGCCTCTAGGCGCACGCGCGGACAATTTCGCTAACGGTGTAACCTCGCTGCAACAATGTGGTAACAAGAGCGCGGGCTACGATCCGCTCCAGCAACCGGTGGTATAGCGCTGCCCGCTGCGACCTCTATCCCCTATCTCCCGAATGCCGAATCTTGACTTCACCGACGAGGAACAGTCGCGCTGTTGCGGCTCGTAAAGAAAGCTCTCGATACTGACAGCTATCCGATGTCACCCCAGGCGCTATCCGCTGCGGGCGATCCGGGAGAAGTTGGAGCCGCACCCGGTAAGGGAACCGCGGCCCGCTCCCAAGGTCTACGGATCCACGCGGGAAACCGCCGGCCTCATTTGCCCGTTAATTGAGCCTCAACCGCGGCCGCTACTGCCGGATCGAGATTTACCCAGATCACAGCGCCGCGCCGATGACGATAGGGAACCGGGTCGCGTAATGGCCTAGCGCGTTCGAGCACCCATGCAGTGCTGTACTTGAAATCGCTTCCGATGTCGTCCGCAGATACGCGGTGTTTTTCAAAATTTGCTTTTAGCTCGGCTTGCGATAGCTTGGGATAGGTGCCGACCAGATCGGCCACGCCCACAACCGTTCCCGATCCCCCTTTGATCAGGGCGATCCGACCGCGAACCGAAGTATCGCGTGAGCGCATCTCCCACGTTTTCTTACCTGATATGATCATGCTGACCGGGCGGTCTTTGATGATCAAGCCTTTCATTTTGCCTCGCCGGGGAGCTGTCGCGATCAATCGTTGTCCATTGCGGTGTCGACGTTATCACCTTGTCCAATTCGATCCCATCTCTCGGTATATTCTTTCTGCGGCAGCAGAGTAAGCGTCGGGTACCCTGTCGGCGGAAATCGAGGTGATCGCCAGGCTCGCAGAGACCGATATGGAGAAGGTAACTATAATCTACGATCCCGCAACCATGCTAGCGTGCGTTGTCAAGCGCTTAATAGCACGAACGTCTTTGCCGAAAGCTTGAATGGTCGCTTCCGGAAGGAGTGGCTCAACGAACACCTCTTCCGGGCTTGCCAATGGCGCGCCGGATCCATCGACGCTTGGCGCGGCGACTACAATGCCTACCGACCGTCATATTAAGCCTCCGGAGGCTGGCCCCGAACGAGTTTTGCAGCCGGTCTCAACAGGACCCACAGCGACTGGACTCGCGAATATCCGATTCTCGCCGCCAGGGCGATCGAGCAGCGTTTCGTATTCCGCCGTGGCTACCAGCTCGCCGATATTGGCGCTGACGATCGCCTGAGCCTTGGGTGGCGACTCCTCATCGATCGCGCAGCCGATGCCGACCAGACGGCGGAGAACGATATCGCAGAGGCGATGCGCTTCCGCGTAGAGACCTTTGATACTTGGCTCGTCGTGACGGTGCCGGGAAACGTATGTCATGACGCCCTCCTGTCGTTTCGGTTCTCCATTCCACACCGATGACGTGAGGCGCCGTAGGTCACGCCGCTTGATAATCTCGGCCAAAAAATTGATACGCCGCGCCAGGGGATAGCGCCGATAGCGCAAGGGTGCGGACCCCTGCTACGGAGTGCCGCGGATTGTTGTTTGGTCTAAAAAACCGTGCCGGAGGATTGATCCTGGCCGGGGCCGGTCTGTGTTAGCACCCCCGCGCCATCAATTCGTTCGGTCTAGAGGCTGTTGGCGAGCCGTTTCGCAGCCATCTCGCCTCGGCTTTATGGCCTTGCGGCAAGGATCCGTCGGTGAGCTACGTATCCGCCGCAGCGTCTGATAGGAGGCGCTCAATTACCATTACCTTATTGAGCCGAAAGGGATCGATGACGATCTCGCGCTCGTCGAAATAGTCCTCGTCCTCGCGCACGAGGAGGATCGCATCTGGCGGAGCAAGCGTTTCCAGAACCACGCCGCCAAACACCTGTTGCCAGTGCTCGGCGAACCCCCGTGCCACCCCCCTATCTCGCGTCCAGGAGAATCCGTACCGCCGATGCCGACGTTCTTGCCAGTTGGCCCCTCGGTAAATTTGGATGGCGGCGCCGTGATAAATGGCGGGCATTAGGATAGGTAAAGCCTTGGCAAGGACGGGGCGATCACGGACCTTGCCCAGCAGCCCCTTTGATTCAATCCAGACATTCAGGAAAGCCGTCTGGATTTCGGCGCTGACGGCAGGAAACCTTGCGACGCGCATCATGCCTAGCCGCCAGCCTTCGACGGTCCGGTAGTTCAGAAAATCCACGGCCCCGAGAAACGCTTCGACGTTACCAGCCGCGCAAGCCTCAGCGAGCGCCTTTGCACCCGCCCTGTCAATGCGGCGCTCCCGAGCTTTGGCCTCATCATATTCCGCCTGCTCGCTGGGGAATTTAAAGCGGATCATTCTGAGCGAGACGGGTTCGGTCATTGGTGGCATCGAAAGGCGCTAGGACTGAACCCCCATGGTATAACCCGTAAACGAAATTATCGACACTATTCGTACACAGACTAAAACGCGATGCGCTCGCGCCAGGTGGCGGTTTGTAAGTTGTTAGTAGAGGAGCGCGCCGGTGGGCCGCTATTCAACAAGCGTAATAGTATCCGTAATACGGGCTCCAACAGCTCCGCGTTGGCGGATAATACCCCGCCGGTGGATAGTACGCTGGGGCAGACGGGTAGTAACCGTAGTAGCCGTACGGGGAATAATAGGGATTGTAGTAATAGGGGTTTGCGAGCGCGGAGCCGAGGGCGAAGGCTCCAAGCCCGAGCCCGACGGCGGCACCAGGGCTGATCCCACCTCCACCCCAACCGCCGCCGGCATCTGCGGGCCGCGGGATCGTCGTTAACCCAATAGCGGCAAGCATCGCTATCGCGACAGCCAGCCCGCGACTGCTCTTCCCAAATAACCTGCCCACGCTCACACCCTCCTTAGCTCAGCGCAGCCGTGCAGGCTGGCTCGGAAAGCTGAGATGTAGGAACGCGCGAGCAACCTTCCAGTTCTCTCGTCGCGGCGCGATGCATTCTCTCACGCTACCACATGTGTCATTTTTGGAACCTGAGCTTGCTGAGTCACTTCTGGCGGTTATCTTCTCGGATGGAATCGCAGAAAACAGGAGAGGCGAAGTGCGTGTTCTCGTATTAGTAGCAGCCGGGATGCTCCCTCTAACCGCTGAGTGTTGAGCAAATGAGAAAGCAATCAACCATCGCCGGCCTGATCGGCGTCGGACTATTGTTGACGACCACCGCTTTCGCAGACCCATACAATCCTGCCGACCGCGCAATCGGCGGCGGCCTGATCGGCGCCGGCACCGGGGCTGCGATCGGCGCAATCGCAGGCGGCGGACATGGTGCCGGTATCGGTGCGGCGGTTGGCGGGGGCGTGGGAGCGTTAATGGGCGCTGCCACTACACCTCCGCGCCCCCATCGCCGCTACTACCACCATCACGTCGTCAATCGTTCCTACTGAGCCGCTTAGAGGATCTGTCGCGCTTAGGGTTATTCACTCGGGGACGGCCGCCTCCGATCGGCCTAGGAGGTACAAGCCTTTCCGTGGTCCGGCCGAACGCCCTGTGCCCGCGCTTCTGCTTCGGACATGTAGCTGCCGTGCTTGGTCTTGCCGTACCAGCGATCGCTGGGGCAGTGATAGACCTTGCTGGCGGTATTTACCCAAACTTGACCGGCGCCGCCACCAGGGCTCGGAGTGCTGCGCTGGCTGGTTGTGGGCGCAGGTTCCGACGGTGCGTTGGCTGGGCTGGTTGCCTCGCCCCACGACTGCACGCCACCATGGCCTCGGCAGGCGCCGGAACGCTTCGTGCCGGTAAACGCCGTACCGTCCTTGCAGGTGGCGGTAACCGTGGGAGTGGTTTGAGCGTGGATCGCGCCGATGGGCAGGAAGAGCCCCGCGATCAGGGTGAAGGAGAGCAGAGACTTGCGCATAAGAGCGGCTCCTATGAACGATACTGACCGTCTATATCGACCTTGGGGAATGCTTTGCGCAACCGATCTCGCTCTCGCTCGCGAAGCTCATCGGCTGGCGTGGGTGGCTCCGGTCCGTAGACCCAATCTAAGACTCGCAGCCTCGCATAGGTGATCAGGTAGTCCAAGCGGTCGAGCGCCCGAGAGAAGAGAAGGTGAGGAGACATATCCTAGTGGATAAAATCTGACGCTTGGTACCCTTGCCGGGGGTCCGCTGGGGGTGGATTCCGGTCCTCCAGATTTGGCGGCCCGTAATGCCCGTAGGCACAAAAGCGGTCGTTTACTAGTCAAATAGAGGTTGCATGAGCGCCCACTAGCCCGCATTTCTCAAAGGGGGAAGGTGCATCGGGACCCTGGATCTGAGAAAATCGAGTTGCACTAACGGTTTATCTCAGGACCAGGGGGAGTCCCGATGCAAACAGAGTGTAGCGCGGATCTG
>Ga0306921_10005807_pt1 | contig 12849 bp, 10 predicted proteins | sample sta12Cox44000080_FD_203760 | JGI IMG/M metagenome (GOLD analysis project Ga0306921, IMG submission 203760) | Lab enrichment of tropical soil microbial communities from Luquillo Experimental Forest, Puerto Rico - statoxic.12C.oxic.44.000.080 (v2)... | ecosystem: Environmental > Terrestrial >... | reverse complement strand
TACAGACAAAGAGGTGTTTTTCACTGGCGGCGTGCCGCTGGATAGCTTCGTGCTGAAAGGCAATCCGGTTGTGCCTTTTGCGCTGAGAGTGGAAATTAAAGACCTCGCGCCGGGGAATTACCGGCTGGTGCTGCTGGCCGTGGACGGACAGAATAATCAAGCACCGATGCGGCCCGTGGAATTCACAATGAGCAACTAGGGTGCGGACCCCGGCCTCAGGATCGGGATGACGGAGGGGTCACCGGTGGCTATCTTTTGGGAAACATAGCCACTTGGGCGGAGCAACTTTCCCGGCCCGACAGGGTTAATCTGACGCATATGCCGCGAGAACTTGCGTCCGTCGAGGCGAATCCTCGGTACCGGAAGCCCTGGCCACGGGCCGCCGAAATCTGTTTGACACCTCGCGCAGGGTTCGCCCTTCTGATAGCTTTTTCGTGCATTACGACGCTGGTAATCGATCTGCCGTCGCTCGCCGCAGCGGAATCCGCGGACAAAAAGTCCAAACAAGACTCGGTCCTCAAGGGATTGCCGATCACGGAATTGAGCGCGGATGAAGCCATTCAACACGCGCTCAATCGGTTGGCTTACGGGCCGCGACCCGGAGAAGCGGAACACATCCGCCAGATGGGTTTGGCGAAATGGATCGACCAGCAACTGAGTCCAAAATCGATTGACGACAGCGCGGTCGAGGCGCGTTTGAGCGGGTATCCGACGCTGCGAATGTCGACTGCACAGCTGCTTGCGGAGTATCCGAACCCGAAACAGGCAGCCAAGTCAGCGGCGCAGCCTAAGCAGGAATTGACGCCGGTCGAAGCCGCACAAAAACAGGCGGACGACGCGATCACGGCAATGGCACGCGAAATGGACCCGAATGACGTGGCCGGCGGTACCGCGAGCGCAAACAAGATGAGCGCCTCGTCGGCCACCCCGGCACCTGACACGCCGTCACCGATGAAGCTGAATCCGGCCACGCGCGGCTTGGGAAAGAATGATTCGTCGAACATCGAACCAAATGCGGTGCCGAAAGCCATTTCCGACGACAGCAAGAGGCCCGCTCGAGTTGTGGAAGAGCTCGCAATGGCGAAGACCACGCGCGCAATTTACAGCGAGCGGCAGCTACAGCAGGTGATGGACGACTTCTGGTTCAACCATTTCAACGTGTTTGCGGGAAAAGGTGAAGTGAAGTGGTATCTCACAAATTACGAGCGCGATGTGATTGAGCCGCACACACTCGGTAAGTTCAAGGACTTGTTGACGGCGACGGCGAAGAGCCCGGCGATGCTCTTCTATCTGGACAATTACTTGAGCGTGGATCCGAACGCGCAGGAGCGCTTGGCGGCGCAGCGGGCGATGCGGCAGCAGATGCGGCGGCGGCCCTACGGTTACCCGCCGAAACCGGTGCCGGCCCAGAACAAGAAGAAACAGGAACGAGGGCTGAACGAGAATTACGGGCGGGAGTTGATGGAATTGCACACGCTCGGAGTGGATGGCGGGTACACGCAGAGGGACGTGACCGAAGTGGCGCGGTGCTTCACGGGCTGGACGATCGAAAAACCGCGCGAGATTGCGAAATTCAAGTTTGACGACAAGATGCACGACCCCACACCGAAGACGGTGCTGGGGAAGAAGATTCATGCCGGCGGCATGAAAGATGGCGAGCAGGTGATTGATATGCTCGCGAAGCATCCGAGCACCGCGAAGTTTATCTCGACAAAGCTGGCTCGGCGGTTTGTTTCCGACGACCCACCGCCCGGGCTTGTGGAACGCATGGCAAAGACATTCCAGAAATCCGATGGAGACATTCAGGAAGTGATGCGCACGATGATTTATTCGCCGGATTTCTGGACCAAGGAAACTTACCGGGCAAAGATCAAGACACCTTACGAATTGGTGATTACCTCGGTGCGGGCGCTGGGTACGGACGTGGACACGCCGATGCCGCTCGTGCAATGGGTCGCGAGAATTGGCCAACCGCTTTACCAGTGCCAGCCGCCGACAGGATATTCGGACAAGAGTGAAACCTGGGTAAATACCGGCGCGCTGCTGAACCGGCTGAACTTTTCACTGGCGCTGGCAGGGAACAAAGTGCGCGGGTCGCGAAGCGACGTCGGGGCGCTGCTGGGCAGCGATGTAGAAAAGGATGCGAAGTCTGCGCTGGACCGTGCTGTGCTTGTGTTTTTGGGAGGCGAAGCCGCGCCTGGCACCGTGGATACGCTCGAGAAGCAGTTGGAGAATCCGCAGGTGGTACAAGCGAAGCTGGATGATCCGGTGAAGCAGGTTGATCTGCGAGTTGTGACCGGACTGGTGCTGGGGGCACCGGAGTTTCAGAGAAGGTAGTTTGGAGCCCGCATGACAAAGGGATGTTGCGAAGGTGTCAGACCCGCGAGATTCTCGCGACGTTACTTCATGAAGCAGGGCGGCGTTGCGCTGGTCGGCCTGAGCACGATGCCAGCGTTTCTTCAGCGTGCTGTCGCTTCGACTCCGGGAGCAGGGAAGAAGCAGCTGATTGTATTGTTCCAACGTGGCGCTGCCGATGGATTGAATATTGTCGTGCCTTTTGCTGAGCGGAACTATTACCGGATGCGGCCTTCGATCGCGATTCCGCAGCCAAAACCGAGCGGCGGTGACGCGGCCATCGACCTGGACGGATTTTTCGGATTGCACCCGAGCCTTGCACCGCTGGAGCCTCTTTTCCACAAGAATCAATTGGCGATCGTCCACGCGGCGGGGTCGCCCGATCCGACGCGGTCGCACTTCGATGCGCAGGATTACATGGAGTCAGGGACGCCGGGAATCAAGTCAACCGAAGACGGCTGGCTCGATCGCGCGGTGGGCACCATCCCTGAAGAGAAGCCATCGCCGTTTCGAGCGGTGGCGATGGGGCCAAACTTGCCACGCATGCTGCAAGGAAAGACGGGGGCGATCGCGGTGCCGGACTTGCGCCAATTCAAGGTGCAGCCGCAGTCACCGACCATGACGAACGTGGTCGAAGGCGGGTTCGAGGCGATGTACGCGCAAACCGTGGATCACGCGCTGCACGGAACGGGCACGGAAACGTTTGAGGCGATCGACCTGCTGCGGAAGATCGACACTTCAAAGTTTCCACCGGAAAACGGCGCGGATTATCCGAAGAGTCCGATCGGGCAGCGGCTGCAGCAGATCAGCGTGATGAGCAAAGCCGACATCGGCGTGGAAGTGATGTTCCTGGACTGCGGGGGCTGGGACAACCATGTGAACGAAGGCGGTACACAGGGTCAGCTTGCTAACCTGCTGAGGGACCTTGGCCAATCACTCGCGGCATTTCATCAGGACATGGGCGATCGCATGGATGACATCGTTGTCCTAACGATGAGTGAGTTTGGCCGCACGGCCAAGGAAAACGGCAACCGTGGAACGGACCACGGCCACGCCAATTGCATGTTTGTGATGGGAGGCGACGTGAAGGGCGGGCGCGTGTACGGAAAATGGCCTGGACTGAACGATCACCAATTGAATGAAGGGCGCGACCTTGCTTTGACGACGGATTTTCGTAGTGTGATTGGTGAAATTCTTGTCCGTCACCTGGGCGTGAAAGACCTTGGGCCGGTTTTTCCCGGATTCGACAATGATCCAAGAAGATTTACCGGTTTGATTCGGGCTTAGGCTTGCGACCGAGTAGCCGGGCTACCGCACGCTACAGCTCGCGAATCCAGATATTGCGGTAGCGCACGGGATTGCCGTGATCCTGCAACGCCAGCGGGGCTTTGTCCGGACCGGGTTTGTACGGCGGACGCGCCTTGTGCGCGGTTGGACCCGTAAGTTCGACGTTATCCTGCACGAGAACGCCGTTGAACAAAACCGTCACTCGCGCGGGACGAAGCAGCTGCCCTTGGGGATCGAATCGCGGGCCGTGAAAGACGATGTCGTAAGTTTGCCACTGCCCGGGAGGCCGAGCGGGGTTGACCAGAGGCGGATACTGGCCGTAGATGGCTGAGGCTTGGCCATCCGCATAGGTCTTGTTGGCGTAAGAATCGAGCACCTGAATCTCGTAATCGCCCATCAAAAAGACGCCGCTATTACCGCGCTCCTGGCTCTCGCCTCTGGGCGGAACCGGTTCGGAAAACTCAACGTGAAGCTGGCAATCGCCAAAGGATTTTTTCGTGTGAAGGTAGCCGGTCTTCGGAATGACCTCGACGTAGCCGCTCTCGACTTTCCATAGGGCCGGGCTTTCATCCTTCGCAGCCCATTGGTCGAGGTTGGAGCCGTCAAACAATACGATTGCGTCCGATGGAGCCTTGCCGGGCGACTCCTGTGTGCTCGATGTGCCGGGTGTGATGACCGGAGGCACCGGGCGGTCGGGATCATGAATCTTCCACCGGGTGTCGACCTGGCCAAATACGGGCGGGGCGAGGTTAAGCAGAACGACCCCATAGAGAATTCGCGTTATTTGCCTTCGCATAGGCGACACCTCTCCACCTTGCGAACGAATTCTAACATTGAGCGCGGGTAGCGCGAGCCAGCCTTTCGCGATTCTGTCGGAAGCTTTGCGCCGTTCGAAAGAGAGGCAGCCCTTCCCCGGGCGGGCTGCCTCCCAAATCTACTCGGCGGCGCCTTTGATACGCATGGCGAAGAAGGAACGATAGACGAAGAAGAACGAGACGATGAAGAAGACGGCGGCAAGGACGTGCGAGAGCGTGCCACCGGTTTCGGAGGTGAGTTTGACGGCAAGTTCGACTGCGAGGAGGCCGAAGAGGGTTGTGAACTTGATGACCGGGTTGAGCGCGACGGAAGAAGTGTCCTTGAACGGGTCGCCGACGGTATCGCCGACGACTGTGGCATCATGGAGCGGCGTGCCCTTCTGCTTTAGTTCCACCTCAACGATTTTCTTGGCGTTGTCCCACGCGCCACCGGCGTTAGCCATAAAGATGGCCTGGTACAGCCCGAAGGTGGCGATGGAGACGAGGTAGCCGATGAAGAAGAACGGCTCGACGAAGGCGAAGGCGAGCGTGGCGAAGAATACCGCGATGAAAATATTGAGCATGCCTTTTTGGGCGTATTGCGTGCAGATTTCAACGACCTTCTTGGAGTCGGTGACACTGGCTTTTTCTGCGCCTTCAAGCTGGATGTGCCGCTTGATGTATTCGACCGCGCGGTAAGCGCCAGTAGTGACGGCTTGTGTGGAAGCGCCGGTAAACCAATAAATCATGGCGCCCCCGGTGATGAGACCGAGGACGAACGGGGCGTGCAACAAGGAGAGGTTGTTGACATTTGCGGTGAGACCGGCTGTAAGTGCCATGATGATCGAGAAGATCATGGTGGTCGCGCCGACGACGGCGGTGCCGATGAGCACCGGTTTTGCCGTGGCTTTGAACGTATTGCCGGCACCGTCGTTTGCTTCGAGCAAATGCTTGGCGCGCTCGAAGTCGACGTCAATGTTGAAGTCTTTTTTCAGTTCCTGCTTGATGTTCGGAAGATGTTCAATCAGAGAAAGCTCGTAAACCGACTGCGCGTTGTCGGTGACGGGACCGTAAGAGTCGACAGCGATGGTGACCGGGCCCATGCCGAGGAAACCAAAGGCAACCAGGCCAAACGCAAACACCGGGGCGGCGACCATCAGGTTACCGAGTCCGAGATTGCTGATGAGGTAGCCAACGGACATGAGGATGACCATCGCGATGCCCAGGTAATAACCGGAGAAATTGCCGGCGACGAATCCAGACAGGATGCCAAGAGATGCGCCGCCTTCTTGAGCGGATGTGACGACTTCCTTGACGTGGCGCGATTCCACGGACGTGAAAACCTTGACAAGTTCGGGAATGAGGGCCCCGGCCAACGTTCCACAGGAAATAATGGTAGCGAGCTTCCACCAGAGCGTGGAGTCGCCGCCAAGCGAGGGAATAATCAGTGCGGAAACGAGGTAGGTCAACGCAATCGAAACGAAGGACGTGATCCACACAAGCCAGGTGAGCGGCGTTTCGAAGTTCATTTCGGAAGCGTTTCCGTAGCGGGCTTTCTGGATGGCCCCGTTGAGGAAATAGGCAGCGGCGCTGGCGATCAACATGATCACGCGCATCACGAAAATCCACACGAGGAGTTGAACCTGCACCGTGGGGTCTTTCACGGCGAGCAGGATAAAAGTGATGAGCGCGACACCAGTAACGCCATAAGTTTCGAAACCGTCCGCCGTCGGACCGACCGAATCGCCGGCATTGTCACCGGTGCAATCGGCAATCACGCCGGGATTGCGCGCGTCGTCTTCTTTGATCTTGAAAACGATCTTCATCAGGTCGGAACCGATGTCGGCAATCTTGGTGAAGATGCCGCCGGCGATCCGTAGCGCCGCCGCGCCGAGAGACTCACCGATGGCGAAACCGATGAAGCAAGGCCCGGCATAGTCGCCGGGAATGAAGAGAAGGATAACCAGCATCATGAGCAGTTCGACGCTGATGAGCATCATGCCGACGCTCATGCCCGCTTCCAAAGGAATGTGGTTGATAGGGTATGGCTTTCCGCGCAAACCGGCGAACGCGGTGCGGGAGTTGGCGAAGGTATTCACGCGGATGCCGAACCACGCCACGGCGTAGCTGCCGGCCATCCCCACCAAGCTGAGGAAGAGAATGATCGGGAGAGTGGTGAGGATAGACTTGCCCGGAACGGGGGCGAGGATGCCGAAATACAGAACAATAATGATGGCGATGAAGACCCAAAGAAGGAGTAGGAATTTGCCCTGGGTGATGAGGTAGGTTTTGCAAGTTTCGTAAATGAGCTCGGAAATTTCGCGCATGGCGCGATGCACGGGCATGTTCTTGAGGCGGACGAAGATCGTCATGCCGAAGAGCAGGCCGAAGATGCAGATCAAGATCCCGAAGAGAAGGAGTCTGTGGCCGTTAATTCCAAGGAAATTAACCTGACTGAGATCGGGAAGCCGGAGATTGGCTTCACCGCCGCCTTCGTCAGTCGAGGCTGCGGAGAGGGCGGGGGCGAGGAGCAAAAGCAGAGCCGCAGCGGGAGAAAGGCGTTTCGTGATTCGGCTGCACGTGGAACAGGCAGCGTCGATCGGGGTGAGCATGGAAAATCCTCCAAGACCAAATCAGTAAGTTAGTTGGGGCAGAGCGCCGACCGGAAAGCCGATTGGGCCCCTACAACTGCAGAACGGCACACACTTCCGGCCCAACGAAGTGAACTGACACTGCATCCACAGACGTTGGGGGAGTGTCTAACCGGAAAACCGGCGAGACTCCCGCATGCTATGACAGGACGGGACTCTTCGCCCACCTGCAGAACCCCCACACCCAAAACGGGTCTGAACCGCCACGGCATTACCCTGTGCCGCGCAAGCGAGCGAATGTGAAAATTGATTTATATCATTCCGCTAATGGCGGGTCAAACCGTTTAGCATTGGGCGGCGGATCAAGAAGGTGGACAAAACACAGGGCCAGAGCCGCGAACCAAGTGTGACGCGTGGAAATGGCCCCGAATTGGTGAGCAATGGTAGTATGTCAAGTTATAGGTTCAGGGTGTGCGTTAGCAGGCAGGCGAACAACAAAGATGACGAGCGAGACTGGAACGGTGGCAATACCCGCCAGCGCACGGAGCGCAGTGCGCTACGGCTGGAAGAAGAACGAAGTGCAGGGCATTTATCAGGCGCCGCTGCCGGAACTAGTGTATCGGGCGCAGAGCGCACACCGCGAGTTCCATCCGCCGGATCGGCGCTCGGCATGAAGCCCCTCGAATCGCATGCGGTCTGACATTCTATCGACGTGGAAGGCCAGGCTGAGAGAGGGTTTACGGACCCTGCAAGAGCAGAGTCTGACGCAAACACTCGCGGAAATCCAAGGTGTCAATCTGTGTTCGAATGACTATCTGGGCCTGGCCGAGCACCGCGGCTTGCGCGAGGCGGTCGCGCATGCGGTCCTGAACGCCCAACGAGTTGGGGGCACCGGTTCGCGGCTGCTTTCCGGGGAGTCAGAAGAATGGCCCAAGCTCGAGGAGGAGTTTGCCAAGTTCGCCGGCACCGAAGCGTCGCTGTTTTTCCCGAGCGGATACGCGGCCAACATGGGTTTGCTGACGGCGCTGGTCGGAAAAGACGACGTGGTGTATTCCGATGTGTTGAATCATGCAAGCCTCATTGATGGAATGCGCTTGTCTGGGGCCCGCAAAGTCATCTATCCTCACCTCGACCTTAACGCGCTGGAGGACGCGCTCCGACAAGACGCGGGCGCGCCGTGGCGGAGATTGATTGTCACGGAGAGCGTCTTCAGCATGGATGGTGATATCGCGCCGCTGAAAGAGATGGCAGCGCTGGCAGCCAGGTACGGCGCAGCCATGATCGTGGATGAGGCCAATGCTACGGCGGTGCACGGTCGGTTGGGGCGTGGTTTGGTGGCGCAGGCGGAGATTCTGCCTCAGGTACTTGCCGTCATTCATGCGTGCGGGAAGGCGCTGGGCAGCGCCGGGGCGTTTGTCTGTGGTCCGGCGGTCCTGAAGGAGCATCTGATCAACCACGCGCGCACATTTATTTACACGACAGCCCTACCGCCATATTTCGCAGAGCAGATCGCGGCCGCGATCCGGATCGCGCACGACATGGAACAGGAAAGAGAGGAATTGCGCCGACGCTCGGCGCGGTTGGCTCGCTCGCTGCGCACAGAGGGATTCGACACGGCGGGGAGTGAAAGCCAGATTGTGCCTGTAGTTCTGGGCGACAACGAAGACACGGTGAACGCAGCGGCTTATTTGCAGCGCGGGGGATTTGCGGTTCGGGCGATCCGGCCGCCAGCAGTACCTGCGGGGCGGGCACGGCTGCGATTTTCGATTACAATCCAGGTTTCGGAAGAACAATTAAAGCGCCTTGCGGGATCTTTGGCCGCTTGGCGTGAACGGAGCCGCCAGGTCATCCCAATTACGGCAAGACGCGCATGAGAAGACACTTCTTCATCACGGGAACAGATACCGGTGTGGGCAAGACCGTGTTGTCCGCGCTGCTGTGCGCTGCGTTGGATGCCGTGTATTGGAAGCCAATACAGACAGGCACATTAGAGGGCTCGGATCGCGTGACAGTGATGAGGCTGGCGGGGATTGGGACGGACCGGACGCTCGAAGAGGTTTATAAGTTTGTGCCGCCGGTTTCACCAGACCTCGCAGCGGGGTGGGCGGGCGTGGACATCGATCTGAACCGCATTTCAGCTCCGGCAAGCCTGCTGAACGACTGGCTGATCGTGGAGGGCGCCGGGGGCGTGCTGGTACCGATCAACGGAAAACAGTTCATGCTGGACATGATGGTGAAGTTCAGGCTGCCAGTGATATTGGCAACGAGGAGCAACCTGGGCACCATCAACCACACGCTGCTGACGCTCGCGGCGTTGCATGCGGCAGAACTGCCGGTTCATGGCGTGGTCATGATCGGTGACCAGAACCGCGAGAACCGCGATACGATTGAAAAGTTCGGCCACGTCCGGGTTATAGGCGAAATTCCAAAGCTGCCCAATATACACCGCACCGCGCTTATGCAGGTCTTTCTGAATCACTTCGACCGATCTGCCTTTGCGCAATGAATTCTCCGCTACGCCTCTGGCATCCCTTCACGAATGCGGTGCTAGATCCGAAGCCGCTGCGAGTGGTAAAGGCGAAGGGCGTCTACCGCTACACGGCGGACCAGCGAAAAATCGTGGACGCCATTTTGTCGTGGTGGGTGACGTTCTGCCTCCGTATGTGATCGAGCCTGAGCCTGAAGAATTGCATCGCGTGTATGACGTGATTGTGGAAGCGATCGAAACACTGCTCTGAAAGCACTCCAAAGGACGTCTGCTACACTGAACATCCGAATCGACGGAGGTATTGCACTTGGCGGCACCGATGAGCGGCTGGAAGCAGAAAATCGTGGGGTTCGCCGGAGCATTGGGTGCGCCGGGGCTGTTTCTTATTTCCTTTCTCGATTCCTCAATCCTGACGTTTCCTGTGATTAATGATTTGTTGCTGATCGAGTTGAGCATCCAACGCCCTGGGCGCATGCCGCTGTATGCGGCCATGGCGATGATTGGATCCGTGCTCGGATGCATACTTCTGTATTACATCGCAAAGAAAGGCGGGGAAGCCTTCTTTCAAAGAAAGGCGGGCGGGCGCGCGGACGCAATCAGGCACTGGGTGGAAAAAAATGGATTTGGCGGAATGCTGCTTGCGGCGTTGCTGCCGCCGCCTGTCCCATTCAAGCCTTTTGTACTCGCCGCGGCCGTGTTTGAAGTGCCAGTGGCGAGTTTTGTTTCAGCGATAGCGCTGGCACGGGCGATCCGATATTTCGGATTTGGTTACCTGGCGATCCGCTACGGAAATGACGCGATGCCGTTTCTGGTGCAGCACAAACTGCAAGTGGCTGTCGGGGTGCTCATCTTTGCCCTCGTGAGCTATGGTCTGTCGCGGTTGATTCTGAGAAATAAAAGCGCACATGCCGCAGGGTAGCGGGAATCGTCTACCTAGGCACTTGATCGGCGGACTGTGCTCAGTGCAAGTGGACGTTTTTCAGCCATACAAATGCCTGGCCAATCACTCCGTATTGCGGAGTCAAGAAAATCATTACGGCGACGCGGTGTCGCGTTTCATTCTGCGCCTGATCCACCATTGAGCGAATGACAACTTCGAACCCATCCTGTCTTTTGGCTAGGGCGGCACGGGGAAAACGCGCGACCTGCAGATATTCCTGAGTGATTGCCGCTTTCTGCGCCGCGTCCAGTTCTGGAGACGATTCGGGTTTATGGACGCAATCCGCCGCTTCCGGATCGAAGCTCTTCGCCATGCCGGTGGGTACTTCCAATAAACAAATCAGCGACTCAGTTTCGGCAATGCCGTGCCACGTAACGAGCGAAAGTGCGTTCGGGAAGGCGCCGACTTTGCGGGCGGATTCACCGTGATAGGTGCGTGGCTCGAGCAAAGCCGTGCTGCTCGAATGAAGAATCGCGCGGGCGCCGACGTAAATCAGTATCACCACGAAAGCGATGACCGCGCCGTTGCGGCCGCGAGGCGATTCGCTTTTTGCGCCGATTTCGGAAGTTACCAGCAGGAAGAGTTCAGGGACGAGAATGCCTGCGATTAGAAGAGCGAGAAGCCAGGGATCGATGGTGGGTAGCCAGTCTGCGGCGAAACGGGTGTGGCGCAACGGCCAGAGGAGCGTCACACCTTCGGATTGGCCGAGGTCCAGCAGCAGGTGCAGCGTGGCAGCGCAAGTGACTGCCAACAGCATCACGCGCCACGATTCGGGCTGCTTTTCGGAAAGATGGCGTGTAACGATACCCGTGAGGACAACGATGGCGATCGTGCCCAGGATGGAGTGAGTAAAGGTGCGGTGTCCCGCCAAATAGGCCGCTGGCCCGAAAAGAGCAGTGACGAGGTCAACGTCGGCAAGGGTACCCGCGAAAATCATCCCAACGGCAATGGGCCAGCGACGCCGGGGAAAAAATCCTCGTGCGAGAGCGAGCGATGCAAGCGCATGAGTCGGGATGTCCACGGCTAGGACTTCGCGGAACCGCCATTCGAAGAGACTGGGCCGCTGGGAACGAGTAGTTTGAGAGCGCGAGGAACGATAGAGAATTCCATCGGCAAGCGCGCGAGTGGTTCACCATCCACCTGGGCGTGCACGGGGCTAGCGTCGAGGGGCTCGCAGACCAGCGTTTCCGCTTTCCAGAAGTAGACATCTTCCTCTTTTCGAAGATTACCCATCCAAAGAGTGGGGAGGTAGCTGAGGTAGCGCAGTCCACTTTGTGTGGTCAAGGCCATCACTTCGAACTGGTCTTCGAACAGGTCGGCCTGATCCGTGATCTTGAATGGCCCGCCGTAATTTTTTGTACGACCAACGATCGCGAGGGTCACTTCCATCTGGCGCTCGCCCGTGCGAACGCGGAACCGAGGGTACGTGTAGCGCAGCACTTCACGAGCGCCCTGCCACCAGTACGCCAGAATGCCGACCCGCGCCTTCAGGCCGAGGTCGATCGAGTAAACAATCATGCCGTCGGGTCCCGCGCCGGCAACACTGAGAAAATAGCGCCGCTTCTCCGGCATCTCGAGCGGAGTAGCAAGACCAAGGGCGATCTCACGCACTTCGCCGTTTACCAGGTGTTTGGCGGCGCGCGGAATGTCCCATGGCAGGTCCAGTTCTTTGGCGAGAATGTTGGCAGTGCCACCCGGAAGAAGCGCAAGCGGAACACGGTGGCCGTTCTGATGGGCGGCGAGCCCATTAACGACTTCGTTGAGCGTGCCGTCGCCTCCGCAGGCGATAACGAGCTGGCGGCCGTCGCGCGTGGCCTGTTGGGCGATCTCCGTGGCGTGGCCCGGGCCAGCCGTTTCGGCAAGTTCAGCTTCGATTCCGTTCGAGGAAAGGATACGGCGAGCCTGATCGAGCAGGCGCCGCCGGCCGTCGCCGCCATTGCCTGCGTTCGGATTGTGAATCAACAAAGCGTTTTCGAATTGCGTTTGCATCTTTTCTAGGTTCCGGCCCAAACAACCATTGTAGCTGAAAAATGCCGAGAGCCAATGCATCCGCGAAAAAAGTGGCAAATAACGTTGGCGCAATGCGACCAGGGCCCCGGGTGGCGTCTTGAGGCGCATGCACCGGGGCCGCGCGTGTCAACGCAAAGTAGAAATGTCCACTGCCTCCGCCTGCATCAAATGATTTTGCTTTACCTCGTGCAGCACCTTCAGTCGCTCCCGTTCTCGTTGGCTCAAGGCGATACGCTCCGTCTCCATGGACCCCCCGGCCATCCATGAAAGCGGACATTTCTACTTTGCTCAAACCGGACATTCTCATTTTGCGGCGACAATGTCGCATGTCGCATTGACTCCTCTCAGGCTACACCGTAAGATGCCGACAGACATGGTGCAACC
>Ga0306921_10005806_pt1 | contig 12849 bp, 17 predicted proteins | sample sta12Cox44000080_FD_203760 | JGI IMG/M metagenome (GOLD analysis project Ga0306921, IMG submission 203760) | Lab enrichment of tropical soil microbial communities from Luquillo Experimental Forest, Puerto Rico - statoxic.12C.oxic.44.000.080 (v2)... | ecosystem: Environmental > Terrestrial >... | reverse complement strand
CGCTGGTGGAGACGCTCGGCGTGGGCAAGGGCGCGGCGACACTGGAGGATATGGAGAGCTCGGAGCTGATCTTTATCTTTGGGAACAATCCGGGCACGAACCATCCGCGGATGCTGACGTCGCTGCAGAAGGCGAAGGATCAGGGGGCGAAGATTATCGCGATCAATCCCTTGCCCGAGGTGAGCCTGATGCACGTGACCAATCCGAATCCGCAGGATTATTCGAATCCGCTGGAGCTGCCGTTTGCGCTGGTTGGCCACGGCCAGGCGGTTGCGGATCTGTATCTGCCGGTGCGCGTGAACGGAGATGTGGCGGCGATCAAGGGCATCCTGAAAGAGCTTTTCGAGCGGGAGCGGGCGGGGCGTGCGTCGGGGATCGACCACGAGTTTATTCAGACCTACACGGAGGGCTTTGAGGCACTCCGGGCCGACGTGGAAGCCGCGAGCTGGGACGAGATCATCGACGAGAGCGGGCTGTCGCGCGCCGAGATCGATGAAGCCGCCGAGATGTATGCCAATTCAAAGAAGACAATCTGCGGATGGTGCCTGGGCGTAACGCAGCAGCGCAACGGCGTGGATAACGTCTCGATGATCGTGAACCTGCTGCTGGTGGGCGGCAATATCGGGCGGCCAGGCGCGGGGACAGTGTGTATCCGCGGGCACTCGAATGTGCAGGGCGACCGGACGATGGGTATCTGGGAGCGTCCGCCGAAGGGGTTTCTGGATGCGCTGGCGAAGGAGTTCAACTTTGATCCTCCGAAGAAGTGGGGGTATGACACGGTTGAGACTCTGCACGCGATGTTCAATGGGGACATCAAGGTATTTTTTGCGATCAGCGGCAACTTCCTCTCGAACACGCCGGACACGGTGTACACCGCACATGCGATGCGGAAGTGCAAGCTGACCGCGCATGTGTCGACGAAACTGAACCGGTCGCACCTGATCACGGGCGAGCGGGCGCTGATCCTGCCGTGCCTAGGCCGGACTGAGGAAGATGTGCAGGCAACGGGCAAGCAGTTCCTGACGGTGGAAGACTCGATGGGGATTATCAATCCGTCGAAGGGACTTTTTCCGCCCGCTTCTCCGGATCTGATGAGCGATGTGGCGATCCTCTGCAATCTGGCTCATGTGACGCTGGGGTCGCGGACGACCACGGACTGGCTGGGACTTGCTGCGGACTACAACCTGATTCGAGATTCGATTGGGCGTGTGGTTCCGGGATTCGAGAATTTCAACGAGCGGCTTACCAAGGAGGGGTTCTTCTATCTGCCGAATGCGGCGAGGCAGCGCATCTTCAAGACGAGTTCGGGCAACGCCAAGATGACGGTATGCCCGATCCCAAAGCATGATCTGAAGCCTGACGAATTTCTCTTAACGACGGTACGCACCCACGACCAGTTCAACTCAACCATCTACGGATTAGATGACCGCTATCGTGGTGTTTTCCAGGGCCGGCGCGTGATCTTCCTGAACCCCCTCGACATGAAGGAGAGGAATCTGCAAGCCGGTCAGATCGTGGACATCTACAGCCACTTTGAAGGGGAAGTCCGCAAGGCGCTCCGTTTTGCCGTTGTTCCCTATGCGATTGCCCGGCGAAGCGCTGCAGCGTACTACCCGGAGACCAATGTGCTGGTGCCGATCGGCAGCGTTGCCGCCAAGAGTAATCAACCGGTCTTCAAGTGCATTCGCATCACGCTGACTCCGTCGGATTCCGGTGAGGCGCTGCATTTTTCTGAGAAGGACGTTAAGCACAACCTAGAGCGCGTTGTGCCGTATCTGGCAAACCGGTTCCGCTAGATACATACATAGCGGATGACTTGGTGCGGTGGGGTCGCCAAAGTGTTTACTCCCAAGATGACGGCTTTGTCTTTGCAAGTGAAACGATGACGGGCAAGCAGCCTTATTGGCCAGACAATCTAATGAAACGTGACATTCGTCTGGTTGCGAGAGACATCGGTATCAACGAGAAGATTGGCTGGCGCACCTTCCGCCACACCTTCGGTACCCTGCTTAAGGCAAATGGGGAAGATGTGAAGGCCGTTCAGGAAATCTAGGTCCCCCAACAGCAATAGAATGCCGGTGCTGCTGGCGCTCTACTAGAGGGGTTTTGCTAAAGGCTCTAAGCGCGATTCGGCGAAACCAGTCATAACTTGCCTTGGGCAAAGCCCTTCGAAGGGCGCTCGCGCTAACTGTCCATCTCATTTGACAAATAGCGAGAGACAGCTTGGTTACCGTTGACACAGATGGTCGAGGGACAGCACCAGCAGTCGCGAAGGAACCCAGCGGCTGCAACCACGCTCAACTCTGACCGCATTCGGTCAGCCAGCCCGGAATCAGGCTGAGTCGCTCATGTCTCGGCCAGCCGAAGATCTGCCAATCGCTTGCTATGTTCTTCCTGGAAACGCACTTGAATGCAAGTCCGGGGGCGCGTTCAAGTGGTGACGGGAATGCATCGTCCACAGCATTCCTGATCGAATGGGAATTCGAACATTATGAGGAAGGGACTTGAAGGTAGCTTCAAGAACACGAGATCGGACCAGTTCCGGGCCACTAAGCGGGCCGTCAACGAAGCGTAATTAGTAGTTCGCTTGAAGTTCGAGGAGGCGGCAATGGACGAAGGCATCATCGGCACTTCTTCACCCGCTAACCACGTTGTCCCTCCCGGAAAGAATTGGAAGGTGCTGTTTTTGGTACCCACGGGTTCAGGCAAGGCGCGCATTTGTTGAGGCAGGACGAGGAGGGAAGAATGAGCTCAGCTGTGGAGTACATTTCAGAGGTTGGGGGGTATCACGCGAAGGCGATGGAGGCGGTCGCAATCTTGGATCGTCACGATAAGCCCCCTGCGCACAGGTCTGAACCCGCGCCGTCCCCTTTTATAGAGACGATCGTGGGACGGCGCGGCAGCCTTCGCCAAATCCTCAGTCACGTCAAAGCTGTAGCGCCGACCAATGCCACGGTCATGATTACCGGGGAGACAGGTACCGGTAAGGAAGTCATTGCGCGAGCAATTCATGAGCTCAGCCCGCGCCGGAACCGGAACCTTGTGAAAGTGAACTGCGCGGCTATGCCGGCTGGGCTTCTCGAAAGCGAGCTCTTCGGGCATGAACGGGGGGCTTTTACCGGCGCCATCAATTCGCATGTTGGCCGCTTTGCGCTGGCGGATCGTGGCACGCTGTTCCTTGATGAAATTGGGGACATGCCGCTTGAACTTCAGCCCAAGCTCCTGCGTGTGCTCCAAGAGCGCGAATTCGAGCCCGTAGGTAGCAGCCGCACCACGCGTGTGGACGTCCGGGTCATTGCCGCCACGAACCGCGACCTGCGCCACATGGTCCTGGACCACGAGTTTCGCGAAGACCTCTACTATCGGCTCAACATCTTTCCCATTTATCTGCCGCCCTTGCGCGAGCGCGAAAACGACATCCCCGAGCTCGTAAATTACTTTGTTCGGCACTACGCCGAGTCCATGGGCAAGACCATAGAATGCGTCCCCGAAGAGACCATGCGCGTGCTCGTCGGCCATCCGTGGCCCGGAAATATCCGCGAGCTGCAAAACTACATTGCCCGCGCCGTCATCCTTTCCACTGACGGAGTCTTGAAATCCATGCCGCTCGAACAGTTCGAATCACCAGCGGCGGGGGAGATTGCCAATCCCACTCTCGAAGACAAAGTGCGTCAGGAGATCGAGGACGCCTGTCGACGTGCCAATTGGAAGCTGGGCGGTCCGCGGGGTGCGGCAGCGAGACTCGGCCTAAAACGAACCACCCTCTCCCAAAAGATGCGCAGACTGGGTATTGAGCGGCCGCCGGTGGAGGAGACTGCTGAACCCACCCTCGAAGATAAGGTGCGTCAGGAAATCCTCGTCGCCTGTCGACGCGCCAATTGGAAGCTGGGCGGTCCGCGGGGTGCGGCAGCGAGGCTCGGCTTAAAGCGAACCACCCTCTTTTACCGAATGCGCACGCTGGGGATCAGACGACCCGAGTGTCATCCGCAGCATATACACCATAACTTTCAGTGACCTTTGCTTACGACGGAAGCATTAACTCGCCAGGAGACCAGGAAAATACGATGTCGAACAATGGGACCCAGGATTTTTCGGCGCGCTCACGATTGTCGTTGAGAGGCCTAAAAATGGCGTTTTAAGCCGCCTGGGAGGCGATTTGCGAGGCTTTTAAGGCCAACTGGGTTACGGGCCGGGCGAATCGACTGGCAGCTGGAGCGGTTCTTGGGTTTCTCCCTCTTCTCTGTATCCGTACTGTTCCCGCGCAGCCTAGCAGCCATCGCCAGCCGCCTCGAGCAGCAGCCATCACGCGCAAATGTGACAGCCGTCGTATCATTTGCCGGGCAGCCGCGGCTAGAATGTCGGCAACATCTGCATTTGACTAGCCCTCAACCAAAAAAATGGGAGCCTTCACCTGTCTGAGGGCTCCCGCGTCAATTGCGGCCGTCAGATCTCGACGACAAAATAGCTTCGCCTTTCTGGCCGTTGGGATCATTTTTCGATGTTCTTTTTCTCGACGCGAATCCTCGTCCATTTCGACCACCGATAGCTCCGCGCATCCATTTCCACGTAGCGTGTGGCCGCGTCGACGATTCGATCGACGAACCCCGCTTGAGCGTCATTATTATACAAAACGCTAATCACAATCGTATCTGGTGCATCCGCAGTGAAATCGACGCTAGAAATGCCGTTACCCTCCAGAGTGGATTTGAATCTTGATTCGAGATCCAACGCTAACCACTCTATCCGCGTTGGCGTGTAAGGCTCCATGAGCGGGGACGCGTTCTTTTGCCCATAAGTGGAACAAACCACTGTCAGTGCTCCTGCGAAGAAGCCGACGAAAAGAGCCGCTAGTCGTTTCATCTCCCACCTCAGCATAGCTTTCAAATTGGCCGAGTGTTACTGTACCACTTCCATCCACTAGTCTTTCGGAGAGTCGCGAATCGGCGAATGCATGCGAATTCGCATGCTGGATCGCGAATCGCCAGCATCGAATCCACAAATGCAAAATGTGAATGCCAGTCGCATCCATCGTCGCCGCGGCTGTGTCAGCCAGCGTCGGGCTGGCGGCCATGCATCGCCCGGCATACCCTCCGCCCCATATGGGGTAGATCTGCCCCTACCGGGGTGGTATCGCCCCCGAGGATCACGGCTAGAAATTTTGTTCGCATTTGGCTTCGTGTAAACTGTCGCCTATGCCACGCAAACAGATCAAATGCTGTTTCTACTGTGATCCCGAACGGGTCCGCAAGCTGCGGGAAATCAGCCGCAAGAGCTTGATTCCCATGAGCGCCTTGATGCGTCAGGCGTTAGACAGCATCATCGCAAAATACGCGAAGTAGCCCGCGCCCTCGCACCGTCACACAAATAGGCCTTGACTTGTACCCTACTATACACTACTGTGCACTCGTTAGGGTACGCGGAGGCGATGCGAATGCAATTAGCCGTGATGGCAACCTTGCTGCTGATGTTCGCGCACGGCTGGGCCTTGCTGGGCAAGCGCAGCAAATAGTTGAGTCCCGGGAGGATCGTATGGAAGACGAACGCAGGAAGTTTTTGCTGGGACTGCTAGCACTCGGAGGTGGTGCCGCTGTGCTGCCAGAGCTTGTGGAGGCGGCTCAATCGGCTGTCAAACTGGAGGCACCGCTTTCGGCGGTGATTCTGAAACGCCAGAGCACACCGACGCCGCCGTTCACCGACCACCAGTTTCAAATTGAAATCACCGGCGCGAACGGACGGCAGGTGGTCAGCTCGAATCTCACCGAGTATCGCGATACGCTCGGCAACCGCCGCACCTGGATGACGATCCAAACCGAGACGTTCATCGGTGATGCGGTCGCATCCGACGTGATTGCCATGCACGACAGCTCGCGCCAGATCGATTCCACAACCACCGAAATTACGCTGACTATGGCGGTGAACGGAAAGGTCCACACCAGCACCGTGCGAGCCGCAACTCCGCGGGCACCGTTAACCACCGAAGGTCTGAGCGACGAAGAACTCATCGCGAAGTTCTTCCTCACGAAGGCGCGAGGAGGAAAGCCGTGAAAATCCGTCCACGCATTTTTTCAATCATTCAGGGACGTGTCGATCCTGAATGCTTCAATCTGTGCCGAGCGTATTGCTTTCTGCTGATTGAGGATCCGCTCGCCTTGGCGCTCTGCGTCCTCGGCTGTTACTACTCTTGTCAGGTTTCGCCATGAAGTTGACGATGGGCTAAGAAAAGGGGGCTCAGTCGAGGATGGCTGAGCCCCTTTTGTTTGCGGAGGGGTCGTGCTGGTGAGAGTTTAATCCGGGTTAACCAATTCGTAATTGTGCGCGACTATATTGCGCAGGCAATAGTGCTTATCGACTTCAAGGCTTGATTCGATTTCCAAGTTATACACGCTGATGCCCTGAACGCGGACACGCGGGGCATTTGGCCAAAAATCGCTGGCAGGAACCCAGTCGGTCCCGCGCTTAATTGCGTGATCGAGCGTGACGTAGCTGTCGCCCGTGAAGTCGATCATCACTCCCGACCAGTTTTCGTGAACGATCAATCGCGCCATGTGCGATCCAGTTTCATTCAAGATTTCGAATGGCGCATCTGTCGGCAACTGATCGAACCGCTGATAGCCGCCAGATCCCATGCGGATTTCACATGTGCCAGTGAAACAGGCGGTAGTGCCTCGAGATCGGCTGGGCGGTGGCTGCGGCGGCGGCGAGTAAAGCGGCGCGTTGTGGCCGCTGGCGATCGAAACTACAACGCTCGGATTGCCGACGACTGATCGCGGATTTGCGATGGTTCCGCTGGTTGCGGACACGCGATAAAAGCGAGTTTTTCCAGCGATAACCAGATTGTCGGTCCACGTTGTCGCCATAGGATTGGCTTGCACCTTGGCCACCCGGCCGTCGCTGAAATCGCCGACGTCGCTCGAATAAACAATATATCCATCCGCGCCCCGGACAGGTTCCCACTCCAAAAGGACCGCGGTCGCGCCAGTCATGCTGGACGCCTTCAAGTTGAACGGCGCGCGAGGCGCCTGCGGCTTCTGAATGGTGCGATTGAGCCGCTGTTGCCAGATTTTCAATGAGGGCAGCAGCTGCTGAAGATTTGAAATGTTTGGGAGTGAGCCGCCGTTGATGGGCATTTTAGTTTGCTGTGAATCGAGGCGTGCGGATCAGTTGAAAGTCGCCCAAATATTAATTGAGCCCGATGCGGCGGTGATGTTCAAGCGATACGTCGCACCGGCGATCAATGGTGTAGTTGCCCGTGGCGGCGACGACTTTTTGCTTCGCGGCGCTAGAAATGAAACTAGCGGCCGCAACGTAGTCGGCAAATGACTGCCCGTCGAGGGCAATCTGCAGCGCACACGTTAGCGTTGTCACTGTGCCATCTGCTTCAAAAAAGCCAGTGAACTCGCCAGCTCCAGGCAAGCGCGGCAACGTAAAGTCGATCGTGCCCGGGCCGGAGATGGGATTGACGTTAATCTGAAACGGGCCGCCGCGGAAGAGTGAAATGCGATCCTGTAAGGCTGCCATTTGTGCTCACCTCGCCTAGTTGGCGCCGATGATCGCCCAGTTGCCAGCTAGATCGCTCAACAGCTCAACAAATTTGTACTGCGCGGCGAGAGAATAATTCGCGGCCAGATCGATCAGGATGCTTCCAGGCCCTTGGATCGTCACCGTCCCAGACGCGCTCATCTTTTTGACTAAGATACGCGCCTGAAACCCAACTGGCCCGGGCAGGTTCACTGTCACCGCGCCCGTTTGAGTCACAAGGAGGATAACCTCAGACGAGTTGTCATGATCGTAGTTTACGGTAAAGCTGCTGGCTGCGATTGGAAGAGTTTTGCGAAGAGGGGATGCCATTTTTTGCTCCTGAGAAATTTATTTGTTGCCGCTGTTAAGCAGGCCGCGAACAGTCTTATTTATTTCGCCCGCGTCCCAGCCGCCGCGGCGCTTGGCGGCAGGCTTCTTTAGTCCAGCCCGCACCCGCAACTCGTCGCCCTTCGACTGATTCAGCTTGGCGAGGGCCGCGACCGCAGCCTGTGGGTCATTCGGCTGATCATTCATAATTTCTCTAAAGGCGGCCGGCTCCTCTTGAGACAATTGCTCCAGGGTACGCAAGGCATTGTAATCACTAAAGTGCTGCTGCAGCTCCTGTTGCGACTGAGGCGACCAGTGTCTCGTATCCTTGTTGGCGCCTTTTGTGTTCCAGGAACTAAAATCGGTTGTATTGTCGCGGCTCATTAGCGGCCTCCTTTAAGGGCGTTGTTGAACAGAGCATGGACTGCCCTGGTTGCTTCAAGACTGTGATCAATTTTGCCGTTGCCCATGCGAGGCCGTTCTGTCGGCTGTGGCGCGGCTCTCGAGCCGCGATTGCGACCCATCAGTTTGGCGTGGCGTTGATTGGAGTGGTTATGTAGCAACTGAGTCGCGCGAGGATCGTCGGGCTGGAGGGACATGAGGGTTTCAAGTTCTTCAGGGCTCAGACTTTCAGCGACGTGAATAAATAGCAATCTAAGCAACTGCCCAAAGAAATGGTCCTGCTGCGAGAATTGCTGCTGGGCAGGGTGCGGTTCATTCGGCAGTGGGGGGAAGGTTTGCATATAGGTGGGACTCCTTTACGGGAAATTGGAAGGCGTTAATTTGAAACGCGCGGGATGCTTACGACTGGAGCAGGGCTTCGAGTGAGAGGCGATTAACTAAGCGCCTACGGCCAACCTTCGTGGTCGCCAGCTGGCGCTCGCCTTTCTCGCTAGCGAGAAATCTGAGGTGCGATTCGCTCAAACCGGACAGCTTCGAGGCGTCTTTGAACGTGACAGCGATTGGAGATGCCAGCCAGGGAGCTGGGCTCGAGAGTCGCGCGATCAGGTTATTGATGCCAGCAGCCATAAATAGCTCCTCGAAACGAATATCCTCTCTACGATTACAGTATACAGAAGTAATGTGGAGCAATGCTAGTCACTCATCCGGTAAATCTGTCACGGGAAACTGGGGCTGCCGGCGGCTCGGCGCCAGGAGGCGCGGAACAGGTACGGATACAGTTAGGAGGGCGACGAATCAGTGTTTAATCGGGACTTGAATAGCTACGTTGGCGGATTTTCCGGCGTCAAACTCATAAGTGCCAGCAACAGCTATAGGCTCGCCTGGAAGTCCTGTCTTTTTGTCGAATGCGATTGCTATCACTGCTTTTAGTGTTTTACCGCCCCCAATCTCAGGGCAGGACAACTGCCATTTCTCCGAAAAAGCATGCGCTTTTTCCATACCTTCGCGGAGCTTTTCCTCCATGTCCTCGGGCGAAGGCAAGCCGGGAATATTCGGAACTGTAACATCTAACAACTTCGTGGGCTTACACAGCGGTACTTCATTCGTAATTTGCCCTATAGCCTCTATCATTTGACCGCTTATCGTAACGTCAAGGTTTTTGATCGCAGGACCCTTCTCATTCGTGACATCTAGCTGCACTTCTCTCCAATCCTTTTTCCATTCGATTCGAGCGTACACCGCTCCATCTGGATAAGTAACGTTAGAGAGCGAGGCGCTCAAGGTGAGTTTTGGGGCGCTGGGCACTTTTTGAGTACGAGCGTCATGCCAACTAGCATAGGAAAAATATGTTCCTGGCAGCGCTAACAAAGCCAGAACGAACAGGACTTGCTGGTTCCCAGTTAACGACTTCCATTTGTGAGACCAACTCACAGCGTGCTGCCAACATCTCCCTTCGCCTTCACTGACATTCCGCTTGCACAACTCGCCGTTAGCTTTTTTGAATGTACACGTCGATTTGGGTGCTTGCGGCGCAGGGGTACTCATTGGAAGAAGCTTACCAATATCGAATCACTCCGGCCAATTTCACGAACGGTTGACGGCAGAAAAGTGTTGAGACAAGCTCCTGCCGCGCTTTGAATTGGAACGTATTGGAACGTAATGGAACGTAAATTGAGTTTTGCGAGTTTGTAAGTCGTTGAAAGCGTGGTGCCGGGGGCCCGGATCGCACGAGGCGTGCGCGTGCGGCATTCAGCATTCCCCTGGCGGCCTAGCTGGTGTGCCTCTCGAGCGCGTTTCGGTTTTGCTGGGACATGCATCCGTGAAAGTGACGGAGAGGCACTACGCGCCTGGGTCCAAAAGCGACAGCAGCAGCTCGAAGCCGGTCTGCGCAGCATGTGGGCGAACGATCATGCGGGTACAAATCAGGCACAGAAGAAAAACGCACGACCTAATCAAAAATAAAAGCTGGAAAATGGCGCAGAGGGTGGGATTCGAACCCGGAACCGCCAATCAAAACGCGTAACTTACTTATTTCAATAGCATATCAAGACGACACGGAAAGCAATTTGACGAGCATTCAAGATGCCAACCATAACACCACGTACTTCGCCTACGATGCGTTCGGTCGAGTGACGCAAACCACCTTCCCATCGGGCTACGTCGAGACCTATGGCTATGACAACGTCGGCAATTTAACCAGCAAAATTGACCGTAAGAACCAACCGATCACCTACACTCACGACCAGTTGAATCGGCTTACCCAGAAGTCCTATCCTGATACTTCCACGGTGAATTACGCCTACGATGACGACTCGCGGTTGACCCAGGTGACGGACCCCACTGGCACCTACCAGTTCACTTTCGACAACATGGGGCGGCTGACGGGGACTTCGACACAATATGCGTTCTTGACGAGCCGAACCTTTACCACCGGTTACGGCTATGATGCTGCATCGAACCGCAATGGCTTCACCGACCCGGAAGGTGGCTCTACCACCTATGGCTATGACACGTTGAATCGTTTGCAGACACTAACACCACCAGCCGCTATCAGCGGCGGAAACTTCGGTTTCGGCTACGACGTCCTGAGCCGTCGGACCAGCCTGACGCGCCCGAACGGCGTCAACACAAGCTACGGCTATGACAATCTGTCGCGCCTGCTGAGCGTTACGCACGCTCTGAGTGGAGCGACACTGGACGGTGTCGTCTATACGGTCGACAATGCCGGAAACCGCCTGACGAGAGCACCCCAGCCGAGCGGGACCGCCAGCACCTACGGCTACGACAACATTTACGAGCTGCAATCCGTGACTCAGGGCGGTAGCACAACGGAAAGCTACACCTACGATCCAGTCGGAAACCGTTTGACGAGCTTGGGCAGCTCGTCATGGAGTTATAACACTTCCAACGAACTGACTTCACGTCCTTCCTACTCGTACACGTACGACATGAATGGAAACACGCAGACGACTGTTGGTCCATCGGGCACGACCATGTACAACTGGGACTTCGAAAACCGCCTGACTAGCGTCACTCTGCCGGGTAGCGGGGGAACGGTGTCGTTTGCGTATGACCCCTTCGGTCGCCGAATCAAGAAAGTCTCCAGCGCCGGGACGAGCATCTACGCCTACGACGGCGACAATCTCATCGAGGAAACCAACTCCTCTGGCGTAGCTGTCGCCCGTTATTCGCAGGGGCTGAACATTGACGAACCTCTGGCGATGCTGCGCAGCGGCGCAACCAGTTACTATGAGGCAGACGGTCTCGGGTCTTTGACTTCACTCAGTAACACGTCTGGAAGCCTCGCGAACACCTACACTTACGACTCATTTGGCAACCTGGTGGCTTCATCTGGCAGCATCGCGAACAGCTTCCGCTACACTGGACGGGAATTCGATCCTGAAACCAGCCTTTATTACTATCGCGCCAGATACTACGACCCCGCCTCTGGGCGGTTCGTGAATGAAGACCTGCTCGGATTTAGAGCCGGTCCGAACTTCTATCAATACGCGCTCAGTAATCCCGTCACTTTTGACGACCCCACTGGTAACAATCCCGCAGTCGTCGCCTTGCCATGGCTCGGCGGCTTTGGAGGGGTCACGGCTCCGGCTTGGGTCGTACCGGGGGTATTAGTAGGAGGAGCGGCTGCAGCTGGTTGGTTGACGGGGCGCGGTATTGGCCACATTCCAATCGGTAACGGACAAGATGTCGACGATGCTGTCACGGCAGGGCTTGCTGAGATCCTCATCTATTTCGCCCAGCACGGGAAGCAGAAGTACACTAATGAGTTCACGGACGAGGCGAGGAAAAGATTTGGGAACAACAAAGACAAGATCTGCGCGTGGTTAGACACGCTGTATGCCGCGGAAACAAATTCAGCTATTCGGCAGAAAATAAAGTTAGCACAGAAGGTCTTCGGATGCAGACGGTGCGGGGGTGGTGATTGAATCACTCCAACCACATACTTCAGACGCGCAATTGGTATATAGCTCATGAGATTCTCTACTTCGAACCAAAAGTGCACAAGAAATCGAAAGCAACGAAGTGGACCGTGTGGGAAAACCTGATACTCATAAAAGCCAAGAGTCCGCGCCAAGCCTACCAGAAAGCCATAGAACATGGGCGTGCAAGCGAACAGGCTGTGAAAATCGACGGCGAGGACGGACTGTGCAGATTTCGCGGACTGCGCGATTTGACCCTGGTTTACGACAGATTGGAGCATGGCGCTGAGCTTGAGTGGCGAGTACTCCAAGTCACGCCAGCTAACCTAGCTCGTTTGGTAATTACAAAGCGAAAAATGCAGGCGTTCAAGTATTCTCGCAAAAAGACCAAAGCAAAGAAGGGTGGACAACGCAATCGATAGAGTGAGCGATCTCAGCAAAGCTGTGGCCCCAAAGTGATCGGGCGACGGGGGGCGACGGGGACAGACGGGACGTACACGCATGTTTTCAGCTGAGACGAATTCTTCGTATTACCGCGCCAGATACTACGATCCGCAAACAGGGCGGTTTCTCAAAGAGGACCCAATGGGATTCGAAGCAGGCGTCAACTTCTATAGCTACGCCTTGAATAGTGCTCCAAATTTTAGGGACCCGGATGGTA
>Ga0306921_10005805_pt1 | contig 12853 bp, 12 predicted proteins | sample sta12Cox44000080_FD_203760 | JGI IMG/M metagenome (GOLD analysis project Ga0306921, IMG submission 203760) | Lab enrichment of tropical soil microbial communities from Luquillo Experimental Forest, Puerto Rico - statoxic.12C.oxic.44.000.080 (v2)... | ecosystem: Environmental > Terrestrial >... | reverse complement strand
AGTCAGAATGATTCAGATTATCGAAGCCCACGCAGACCGGCTTGCCGAAGGACTCTTGCACAAGCTTGCCAACGCGGAAGAATGCAGTCAGCTCCTCTCCAATGTTCCGCCTCACGAACTGAAACACCGCGCTTATGAGATCTACCGCAATCTCAGTGAGTGGCTGCTTGACAAGACCGAAAGCGAGATCGAAGAGCGCTACACCGGCCTGGGCGTTCGCCGGGCCCACCAGGGGGTGCCCTTCAGCCAGATCCTATACACCATTCATGCCACCAAGGAACACTTGTGGGAGTACCTGCGACAGGAAGGCCTGCTCGAACCTGAAGACCTGATTGGCGAAATGGAACTCCTCCACTCGATGGAGCGGTTCTTCGACCGGTCGCTCTACTTTGTTGCGGTCGGCTACGAGAGCGCAAGGGGCAGTGAACAAGCCCACGGATTCGCAGCCCACCTTCGCAAGTGAACCTAGCCACGAGGTATGCCTTTGCTATGTGGCGCGTGAACATCCTCCAGCATCACGCGTCACTGACAGTGGCAACCGACCCGCGGACAATTTGGATAGTAAGCAGCCAGTGCGAGTTCGAGCTAGGAGATCGCTCTATGCGAAACGCCATCTTTGTTCTAAGTGTCATCTTCGCATTTCAACTGTGGGGGCAGGAAAGGTCCACTATCAGTGTAAAGGCCGCCGAAGTCAGTACAGGCGTGGTAATCGTTACCGCCCAGAGGGTTGATGACTCAGCAAAACGGACATCGATCCAGTTGCAGTGCAACCAAGGCTTGTCCGGCTGCACCGAGCTAAAGCCCGGAACGTACACGATGGTGCGGCTGCCTAAAAACCGCGGCATGTATGACTGTACAAATGCCGATCTGTATTCCGTGGAAGCCGACCCTGCAACCGCCCGGAAGATTGGCGAATACTGCCTGACGGAGAAGTAAACCGATTCGTAAAACGAACTCGAGCAGGAGAAGACTTGGGAACCTTGCTGCTGTCAGCGCGACTAGCGCTCAGTCGAGTGCCCTCATACCCTCAGGACACACGCAGGACCGTCGGGCCATTCATTCACGGTTCTTCGGCTGGCCTGGGGTAGTTGCCGACAACCTCGCGGTTGCTAGCACATGTCCACTCGGAACGTGAGGCTGCACAGGAATTAGAACCCTCGATTGACGTGCATGAGAAGGAGCTGTACTGTCCTGCGCCAGAGAAGCGTTCACGTTGGGTGATTACCTCGAATAACACGTTTTGTGGGAATCGAATACCACTCGCCTAATCCCTTGCCCGCAAGCGCTGTGTGGTGTAGGTTGCTGGAGGATCACAAAGTTGATGATCTCGACTCACCCGCCGAGCTCGTTGCCAGCTGGTTGGTGGCGGCGTCCGGCATCGCGCGCGAATCGGAAAGACTAACCTGGGCATCCCTTAGAGAAGCCTGGAAGCGTCCCACCGTCTCGGACGGAGGACAGCGGAGGGACTGATGAAAATTGTACTGGGGGTAAGCGGCGGCATCGCCGCTTACAAGTCGACAGAGGTTGTCCGGTTGCTGCAGGACCGGGGCGTCCGCGTGCAGGTGGTCATGACCGAGGCCGCACAGGAGTTCGTTCGGCCACTTACCTTCGCGGCTCTGTCCGGTGAAAAAGTCATCACCGGACTTTTCAGCTCCGGTCCTGAAGCGCCCAATCTTGACTCCGCGGTCGAACACATTTCGATTGCGCAATCTGTGGACGCCCTGCTCGTGGCTCCGGCGACGGCGGACGTTCTCGCCAAGTTCGCGCAAGGAATTGCCAACGACTTTCTGAGTACTTTGTACCTGGCGACAAAGGCGCCAGTCATTGTCGCTCCCGCGATGAACGTGAACATGTGGGAGCATCCCGCTACGCGAGCTAATCTCCGGACCCTACGGGACCGTGATGTGCAAATTGTCGAGCCTGGAAGCGGCTACCTTGCCTGTGGAATGATCGGAGCAGGCCGGCTGGCGGAGCCAGAGGAGATTGTTACAGCAACTCTCGAACGCCTCGGCATCACTCAAGATCTTGCAGGCGAAAACGTGCTTATCACCGCCGGTCCGACGCACGAACCGATTGACCCTGTGCGCTATTTGGGCAACCGTTCCAGCGGCAAGATGGGGTACGCGCTCGCGGAGGCTGCGCTTCGCCGTGGAGCCAAGGTCATCCTGGTAAGCGGGCCGACAGCGCTACAGCCTCCCTCCGCAGCGGAGACGATTTTTGTAGAGACTGCGCAGCAAATGCGAACCGCCGTGCTCGATCGCTGGGAAAAGGCGACTCTGATCATCATGGCTGCCGCCGTGGCAGATTACCATGTGAAGAATATTTCAGCAGAAAAGATCAAACGTAAGGCGTCTCTTGACTTGCAGCTTGAGCCGAACCCCGACATTCTCGGCGATCTTGGAAGCCTTCGTCACGTGACTGGCAAGCGTTTGCCGGTGCTGATCGGTTTTGCTGCCGAAACAAACAATCTGCTGGAGAATGCGCGGGCTAAACTTGGTGCGAAGCGGGTGGATGCTATGGTGCTGAATGATGTCTCCCGGGCTGACATTGGCTTCAACGCTGAGCGCAACGAAGTGACGATTGTTACCTCGAGCGGAGTCATCACAGTACCGGAGGCGAGCAAGCGGGATGTGGCTCAGAAAATTCTCGAAGCTGTGGTTCGTATCCGGCAGCAACAGGCTACACTGTCTCCAACGTCTGTCCGCAACTGATGATGATTGAGTCCCGCGAAGAAGCACTCCGATCTCGCCTCGACTTCTATCGCGAGCTCGGGATTGGCCCCCTGTACCGCCGCGACATCTCGGGTCGCAGCGTTTCGGAGGCTGGGTATGGGTCTGTCGCTGATGCGACGTCGGATCAGTCTGAACCCCAGGACTGCGCTGCCGCAACAGACTTGACGGTCCCGGTCGAAGATCGCGAAGCGTTGCTGCAAGTCATTCGCGACGATATTGGCCCCCACTGCACTCGCTGCAAGCTCGGCAGGCTGGGACGCACGCAGATTGTCTTCGGCGTCGGCGATCCACATGCCGAGCTGATGTTTATCGGCGAGGGGCCAGGGGCCGATGAAGACGCGCAAGGATTGCCCTTTGTCGGACGCGCTGGACAGTTACTTAACAACATGATCGGGGCGATGGGGTTGAAGCGCGAACAGGTGTACATCGCGAATATCGTGAAGTGCCGGCCACCAGGCAACCGAACGCCCGAACGGGATGAATGCGATACCTGCTCTCCGTTCCTGATGCGCCAGATCGGAGTCATTCAACCGAAGATTATCGTTGCCCTGGGCGCAACCGCCGCAAAGAACCTGCTCGGCATGAATGACTCGATGGCCTCGATGCGTGGGCATCTTTACGACTTCTCGCCTCCTCGCTTGTTGACCGATGCCGGGGAGCTATTCAATTGCAAGCTCGCCGTCACCTACCATCCTGCGTTCCTCTTGCGCGACCCGAAGCAGAAGAAGGAAGCCTGGAAGGATTTGCAGGTCGTGATGCGCTACCTTGATTTGCCGGTACAGCAACGAGCACCCAAGGAGGAGGCCAAAGGCGTCTAGCTACTCATGCCACAGTTCTGCGACGTGGCGCTACCTGTTCCGCTCGACGCCACTTTCACCTACCGCATTCCCGAAGGCCTGGCAGAGCCATGCGTCGGTGGACGTGTGATTGTGCCCTTCCGCGAGAAGCGGCTGTGTGGTGTGGTGAACGAGTTGCATGATCGCGAACCGCGCTTTACTGCCAAGTCGGTCCAGCGGGTTCTTGATGCCACGTCCGCGCTTACGCCTGACCTCATGGAACTTGGGCGGTGGATCGCGCAGTACTACATCGCGCCCATTGGCGAAGTCTTCCGCACCATGCTGCCGCTGTCGGCGGAGTTTCACCGCGTCGTAGGTTACCGGATCACCGACAAAGGATTCGCAGCGCTGCACGCGGCATCGACTGCTGGCTCGTCGCTGCGGTCACGTAAAGATACCAGCCATCAGATGCTTGAGTATGCGGTGCTGAACCGCCTAGGCGATGGCGAGGTGGTCCGCGAGCCGACGCTCCGCTCAGCTTCCGGCGCATCCCGGGCAGTCTTGCAAACCTTACTGCGCAAGAAGTGGATCGCACGCCTGGACCTCAGCGACGTGCGCGATGCCACGCGCACGATCCAGATTGCCAGCCTTCGGAATGCTGGAGGCAAGTTCAATTCAAACCAGAAAACCATCATCACCTATTTGCAAGGCCAGAAAGGACTGTGCGCTACGGTCGACGCCCTGCGCGAACTTGGAATACCCCGCTCTACTCTGCAGACTCTTGTGCGCCGCGGCGCAGTGGAGCTCAGGGAGGAGCCCGCAGCGTTTCGCGTGTCGGGAATCAAGCCCCGAAAGCTTGAATTCCTGTTCACACCAGCGCAGAGGGCGGCTCTTGAACAGATTACTGCAGCAGCAGAAGAACGGAAGTTCCTGCCGATGCTGTTGCACGGCGTGACCGGCTCGGGCAAAACTGCAGTTTACTTGTCGGCGATGCAGGCAGTCCTGGTCAAGGGGCGCTCAGCGATCCTGCTGGTACCCGAGATCGGGTTGACCCCTGCGGTGGCAGCTGACCTGTATCAGGTCTTTGGCGATCAGGTGGCGATCTTGCACTCAGCGCTGAGCGACGACGAGCGAGCCGAGCAGTGGAAGCGCATCAGGAACAGCGAGTCCCACCTTGTGGTAGGTACGCGTTCAGCAATTTTCGCGCCGGTGCCGGACCTCGCCCTCATCGTTGTTGATGAAGAGCACGATCATTCCTACAAGCAGGATGAGACTCCTCGCTATCATGCCCGCGACGTGGCCGTGATGCGGGCCAAAATGTGCAACGCAGCGGTGGTGCTGGGCTCGGCGACGCCATCTCTCGAGACGTATTACAACGCGCTGCAGGGAAAGTACAGGTTGCTGGAACTCCCGGAGCGTATCGAGGAGCGGCCGCTGCCGGAGGTCGAGATCATCGACATGCGTGACGAGTTTCAGCGCACGCACAAAGACACGCCGCTGTCCCGCAAGCTGACGGAGGAGATTGAAGAACGGCTGGAGCGCGGAGAGCAGGTCATGGTGCTGCTGAACCGGCGCGGGTATTCGGCGTTCGTGTTATGCCGCGAATGTGGCGAGACAATACAGTGCAAGAACTGCTCGATCTCCATGACCTACCACAAGTTTGAGCATCGGCTGGTATGCCACTACTGCGGTTACCTGCGGCCGGCTCCTACCACGTGCCCCAAGTGCAGGAGTGAATTTGTACAGTACCTGGGCACAGGCTCGGAAAAACTGGAACACCTTTTGCACAGCATGTTTCCACAGGCGCGAATTGCGAGGCTTGATCGCGACACGGTGCGCGGGCGCACCGATCTGGAGCGGATGTTGAGCGCTCTGCAGACTGGTGAAATCGATCTGCTTGTCGGCACCCAAATGATCGCAAAAGGCCATGACATTCCCAACGTGACACTGGTTGGCGTCGTCGGGTCGGATGCTGCTCTCAGCTTTCCCGACTTTCGTGCCGCCGAACGCACGTTTCAGCTCTTGACGCAGGTTGCCGGCCGCGCTGGCCGCGGTGATGTTCCGGGAAGAGTCGTTTTGCAAACATACTTCCCCGATCACTACGCTATTCAGTTTGCGTCGGCGCATGATTATCGCGGCTTCTACGAAAAGGAAATCCGCTTTCGCAGTTGGATGCACTATCCACCCTTCAACGCCGTCAGCAACATCCTCGTACGGAGCGAGAAGCTGGACGAGGCGCTCACCTGGTCCGGCATCCTGGCCAAGTGGTTCGCCTCCGCTCGCTTGGACGCCGTGCGTGTGATGGGGCCGGCGGCTGCAGCTATCGTGCGCCTTAAGACTGAGTACCGTTATCATTTCCTGGCAAAGTCAGCCAGCCGCGAGCGCATGAATACGGTGCTCCGCGCCATGCTGGAACACGCCGTAAAGGAGAAGATTCCCCGGACCAATTTGGTGGTGGATGTGGACGCCCTGTCGTTAATTTAACGATCAGCTGTAAGGCATCCGATTGAAGCTGACGCTAGCCTCCGACTGCGGCGCCTGTTCTAAACAGCGCTTCCTCAGTCCGGCCAGGCTCCCAGAGACTTGCGCACCAGCACCATCTGTCCAAGGTGATACGCGGTATGGTCCGCGGCCAGCAGCACTTCACGCAAAAGCGTCTGACCTTTGCCATGGGGCAGCGGCTTAAACAAGTCGTGCGACCGGCCCAGAACCAGGTTGCGCATTTCCTCCAGATGCTTCTGGATGGCGTTTACGCTCTTCTTCCAGGCGGCGTCGCTTGGCGGAGCCGCGGCGGCTGGCCAGTATCCCTCCGGCCACTTTGGCGACTTATGCTTGGAGTCGCGGCTGAACTCCAGTATGTCCCAGAGAGCGATACGAATATGCTCGAGCAACTGCCATGCCGAATGGGACATGCCGGTGGGCACTTGTCCGCGCAACTGCGCAGGAAAGTCTTTGATCGCGGTGTCGAGGTCGACGTGTGCCTCGTTCCAATCGAGGGTCTTGGCGAGTTGGTGCCGAAGTATATCGTCCTGGTTCATGAACCCTCCAGTTGTGAGATTAGCGAGACTTTCCTGATCACGACGCGCTGGATGTTGATCGGTCAGCATTTTCATTAGGGAAGACGCGCTGTGACTGGGATGCGCAAACCATGCATCCAGGGGAGGGAAAAATGTTCATGGCGCAAGGAAGACTTAGCCTTGACTCCCCCCGGTTTTTTCAAAGAGCGCCAACTGTCGGCGCTTGCGCCGGCGCTGGATCAAGCTCGCTGCCGCGGGATTGACCAGCACCGTGAACATATTTCTCACTCGTACATCGTCGACCCTCACTAATACCGCCCGCTTGCCCTCGATACTGCCGCCCAGCACTCGTCCAAGGCTGAGTAAGGATCGGCTGCCGCAAACCTCGCAGGTGTCGCCAGCACTGTCGCTGATCACTTCGCAGTCGGCACACAACACCGCGTTCACCAGATGAACCGAATTCAAACCTGAAGGGGATTTTTCGCTGCCCATTGAGGAACTCACCTGTCTCCACGGTATCTGTGTTCGAGGAAATGGAGAAGTACCTCGCGCGATGCAGGAAACGGGAGAGTAAATGGGCGAGCAAAGAATCCGCCGGGTTTCGCACGGGAGGGACACTCATGACCAACAGTCCCGTTAAGTTGTAGCAGCGGTAGGAGGTTCGGATGGCAGCAAGTTGTGATTCAGCGCGAACAGCGCCAACTCGAGACGATTGCCGACGCCCAGCTTGTTGAAGATATTGGTCAGATGACGCTTGACAGTTTCTTCACTGATGCCGAATGTCTTGGCAATATCCTTATTAGTGCAGCCCTCGGTAATCAGGGTGACGACTTCAAGTTCACGGACGGTGAGTCCGAAGGTCTTACGGGGCGGGGGTGCGGTTTGGGCAGTGAGGTCCCTCAGAACCTGCACGAGATTCTGCACCGGGCGCCCGTCGAGCCAGTACTGACCCTGCATGACGGCTCGAATGCAGGCCGCAAGGTGTTCGACCGCGGCATCTTTCAACACTACTCCGCGAGCTCCCAGTTGCAATGCTTCGAGAATCTGGCGCTTGTCGACCATCCCGGTCAACACGATCGTGCGGGTGTTAGTTGTCTCGGTAGTTAACTCTCGCAGGGCCTCCATGCCTGGCATCTTAGGCATAGCGAGATCCAGCAGCAGGATGTCCGGTGTGGTAGTCCGCACTATGTTGAGCGCCTCGGCACCGTCGCGCGCCTCGCCGACAACCTGCACAAGGGTGTCAGCTTGCAGCATGTTGCGCAAGCCTACACGCACCACCGGGTGGTCGTCGGCAATCACAACTCGAATTGGTGTCACGGCTGCTTTTTTCAACTGATCCAATCTCGCTATGCTGCGGTCCCTCCGGCAGGGACGACGTCTTTGCCGACCCTCTGGGTCAACTCCTGCTGCGCGGCGTCAAGCGCAGCCGCAACCTCCTGGACCAATTTCGTTGTCTTGTCGGCACCGCCCGCGCCGCCTGCCAGCTCCAGCTCCGCACACCACTCCGCAACTCGCCGCATCCCGGTGATCTGACTGCTTCCCTTCAGATAGTGCGCATGAGTCCGCAGCTGCTCCTCATTGTTTTGAAGAAGAGCCTCTTCAAGCTCCCCCAGCTTACGGCGCGCGTCGGTGAGATACTCGCGGTACAAATCCGCCAAACCTTGTGGATCGGCGGCCATTGCCCGTTGGAGACGATCGAATATCTGCGGATCCACATCAGCCCTTGCCATGATGACTCTGCCATTAGAGCTGCGACGTTATTTATCACATAGGTAATCACTCCCTGCTAACACAGTCAAGCAAGGAAATGATGTGAGGTGCCCGGGGAGACGAAATTGCGAGAACTATTGGAACTTAGAGAAGTCTGGCTTGCGTTTTTGCAGGAAGGCTGTCAGCGCCTCTCTTGTTTCGGGCGAACCGAGGTGGTGACGCAGGACTCGCAGTTCTTCGCGCATGGCAAGGTCCAGCTCTGTCTTCTGTCGCCGCTTGAGTAGTTGCTTCGTCGCTCGTAGTGCGCGCGCCGGTTTGGCGACGAGTTGCCGGGCAGCGTCCATTGCGGTGGTCAGTAGTTCGCCGGATGCAACCACAGCGTTTACTAACCCCAGTTCGTAGGCTCGCTGCGCGGTGAGCGGAGCCGCTATCATTAGCAACTCAGCGGCCCGCTGATGCCCCACAAGCGCTGGCACAAGCATAGTCGAGCCGGCTTCAGGTACGATTCCGAGGTTAACAAACGGCATCATGAACCTCGCGCCTTCTGCGGCATACACCAGATCGCAATGCAACAGAATCGTGGTGCCAATTCCAACTGCCGATCCGTGCACAGCCGCAATTACGGCCTTCGTCGCACTGGCGACAGCGTACATGAAGCGAACCGCGGGAGGCAGCTCGTCACCGCTCCATGGCGTCTTAAGGAAGTCTTCCAGATCGTTGCCCGCGGTGAACGAGTCGCCGTTGCCGTGCAGCAGCACAACCCGGACATCCGGATTCGCCTCCGCGTGGTCGAAGGCATCGGCGAGTTCGGTATACATCCGACTGGTCAGCGCGTTCTTTTTCTCCGGACGGTTGATCGTGATTCGCAAGATGGGGCCTTCAGCTTCGGTTTGAATGTTGCTCATGGCAGAATCCTCTTCTCGGTCAACGAAAAGCGTTGGAGGGCGGCAAATGTTCCACAATAACAGTGCATTGTACGGGAAATGCTGGCGCCGTTCGGGGATGCACTCAGGACCGCACGCTTGTGCAATCGCGTACGGAACGTTTGATGTAAGCTGATTAGTGTATGCAGCCGACATCGCCCATCATTCAATCGACCAACCCCCGCCGGCAATTTCTAAGCGGCCTATACGGCGACCTGCTGGAAAACGGCATTCGCTATTTCTTCCCCGGGGCGACGCTCCAACGGGTCACGCACAGCGCCGAGGCCATGCCGGGCCTGGTGCTCGCCGTCCCTAAGGGTGGCGAGGTCACTTTTGAATGGATGGGAACGGGTTACTCGCTCACAGCCGCTGCGAACCTCTCGGAACACGAGCGGCGTCTGCTGCGCAGCATTGGGATCGTCCTGTCGACGCGCTACCAGACGGTGACGAATCAGGTTCTGGCAGCGCAGAGCTTTCAAATCCTGCGCGGACAGCCGGAAGATCGCTTTGTATCGGCGTTCCTCGATCCAGGTCCACATGCCAGCGCTGAAGCCATGGCTCACACGCCCGACCGGGTTGCCGATGCCATCGAAGTACTCCGTACCAGCAGCATGAGCACCTATGAGAACCGCCGGATTGCGACCGGAGTTCTACTGTTTGGCTCCATGCCTGAACCCTGCCATGAGCCACCCCGTACCCCCGCCGGGGCTCTGCGATATACATCTCTGCTGACCACGATTCGCAGCTTTCACCGGCTTTGCGATGGCTTACAGACCTTGGCGTTGGTCGACAAGGACGGTCATTTGGCCGAGCTTATCGACGTCCACGAATGGGCTGAGCCCTATCGTGACCTCTCACCTGCTGTGCCTTCAGCCACGGCATACGAGGCTCATGCGCGCGCCACGCTCTGCGGAGGCCACATCTGCCTGATTCTTTCGCCCAATGGCGAGATCAAGATCTATTCAGACGGCATCCCGGTATTCCGCTTTATCGACGGCAAGTGGCGGCTCATGGATGCACGTTATCGCTATGAGATGTGGAAGAAGGCGGCTGGCAATGTGGAGCTGGCGGAGCGGCTGTTCAGGGTGGCGATGAACCTTGCCGAAACCCGGCGTGGCGCACTGTTTGTCGTTCTCGACGATCATGAGTCGGTACGGCACCTGGTTACGCAGTCTGACCTGCTCGATCACGTCAATCACGAACACGCTCCTGACGGCGTTTCCACCAAGGATCAACTGCACTACCTCCTGCGCAACAAGAGCGTCTTCGATATACCTGCCACTGTGCTGGAGAATATCGCACGCATCGATGGTGCGGTTGTGCTCTGTTCCAGCGGCCACCTGCTCGCCTTCGGCGCCATCCTGCACCATCACTCGACGGAAGAGGCCATGAACCGCACAATCGAAGGCGGCCGCACCATCGCTGCGCTGGCGGCATCGCGTTACGGAACGGTGCTAAAGATCAGCGAGGATGGGCTGATATCAATGTTCCGCCAGGAACAGTGCCTGTGGGAAATGTAAGTTCCTCGGACGAAATGCCGCGATCCCGCGCCGCTGGACTGCTTCGGCGTGTCAAGAGTGGCCCTGTGCTTTCCGGCTGACTGCGCCCATACTAGCGTCATCGCAGGAGGCCCGCATGATCGTGACCGACATCCGGCAATTTCTCGAATATTGGGACCGGGTGCGTTTTCGTACCCGGCGCGTCATTGCCTGCATTCCGCCCGAGCACTTGGAGTGGAGCTTCGCGAAAGGCCGATTTACCGTGGGCGACCTGGTTAGGCATCTGGCTGGCATCGAGCGTTACATGTTCGTCGAATGCGTGATGCAGCGACCAATTCGCTACCCTGGCCACGGACGAGAGTTGGCCAGCGGCTACAAACAGGTGCTCGAATACTTCGATCGCTTGAATGGCGAGTCCGTCAAGCTGCTCCGCAGCCTAACCCCCGAAGACCTGCAGCGCAAGGTCGCGACGCCCGACGGAACCCCCATCACCACATGGAAGTGGCTAAGGTCCATGGTTGAGCACGAAATCCATCATCGCGGCCAAATTTATCTGTACCTAGCCATGCTGGGAGTGCCGACTCCACCCTTGTATGGACTGACCGAGGAGCAGGTCTTGGCGCACAGCCAGACAGGCTAAGTTGCGCCAGGCGATCTAACCTGCAAAATTAACTTTAGAGGTTAACCGAGTCTGCGCTATACTAGCTAACTACCAATGAGGTTTATAGTGGTTAGCCGAGCAAAAATCGTTCCCCCTGGCGAGAAGGGCCTGATCACCACCGGGCCAAGCCGGATCGCGCTCCTGCTGGCTTTCTTTGCCATTTACGTCGTTTGGGGCTCTACGTATCTGGCGATCCGATACGCCGTAGAAAGCATCCCGCCTCTGGTGGTTGCGGGAGTGCGTCACAGCCTGGCCGGATTGTCGCTGTTTGCCTGGGCATATACGCGGGGGTATCGCCCTACGCTTCGCGAGTGGCGCGCCAGTCTGGTTCTGGGGACGCTGTACTTCGCCATCGGACACGGATCACTGCATTGGGCTGAGACCATCGTTCCTTCCGGGATGGCCGCACTGCTGATCGCTCTGGAGCCAATCTGGATCGCGTTGATGGCGGCGTCGATATCCCGTGAGGAGCGGCTGACCCGCGAAACCATGGCAGGCCTGGTGCTGGGAGTCGGCGCTGTGGCCCTGCTGATGCGCGATGGAACGAATGGGGGTCACGGAAGGCTCATTCTGGGCTCCATCGCGATTCTGGCTGGCGCCTTCTCCTGGTCCGTGGGAGTCATCTACTCGCGAAGTGAGTCGCTTCCGACAGACCCTGTCGCGCGCGCCGGAATGACCGCCATGTCAGGCGCCGCGCTCTTGCTGCTGGCATCGGGCGCGACGGGTGAAATGGCACGGGCTTACATCAGCTCATTCAGCGCGCGCTCTCTCTGGTCGCTGGCTTACCTTGTTGTGTTCGGCTCCATCGTGACGTTCACAGCCTACACATGGCTGCTCGACCATTGCTCGCCCACGTTGGTGTCGACTCACACCTATGCAAATCCGATCATCGCCATCCTGCTGGGATGGGCATTTGCAGGAGAGGTAATGGATGCGCGCGTGCTTGGCGCCGCGTTGCTGACCCTCTTGTCCGTTTTTCTCATCAACCGCGGCACCGGCAAGCAGCAGGATGCGGAGATTCGCGAGGCAGAGGCTGCATAAGGGCGCGCTCCCTTAGAGGTGCACGTCCTCTTCGCGCACAGATAAGAGGAAGTGTGGGATCGTTGCGGGCGTGTCCCGGCAATATCTGAGCGGTCTCCGAAAGCATTGCCATTCTGTTCTTGCCGGTTCCGAATACCGCCCGCGTTTCGTAACAGCCTGCGGCATGCGCTCGATGCCTTCCAGGGTCTTCGGCCCCGTACTCAGCCCCTTGGGTCAGCCTACCGCGCCCATTCCGCATGGCCGGACAAGCGCAAGGCGATCCCGCGTCGATTCTTTGCTCCGCAGCGTTCATCCGACGATAAATCGCCAGATCGATTGCCATTCAGTAGCTTTCTCCGCCGCTTGCTGTAGGGCGTCTCATCGCTTTTCGATATCATCCGAAGCCCCTTCCTCGCTGTTGTTGGACGTTACCTTGCCCACAATGGCCTGTCCGCCTTGATGAACGTGGACGCTGTTGTCTGAATACGTCTTTCACCTGCCATCAGGTGGGATGC
>Ga0306921_10005804_pt1 | contig 12853 bp, 15 predicted proteins | sample sta12Cox44000080_FD_203760 | JGI IMG/M metagenome (GOLD analysis project Ga0306921, IMG submission 203760) | Lab enrichment of tropical soil microbial communities from Luquillo Experimental Forest, Puerto Rico - statoxic.12C.oxic.44.000.080 (v2)... | ecosystem: Environmental > Terrestrial >... | reverse complement strand
CAGCGACGTCGGAGTCGTAGCTCCGACGGCTCTGTTGCCGCACCGCCGCGAGCGGCTCGCCGACGGTCAGCCCGTCGGGCTCGGCGGGCGCTCGTTCGACGTTTTGATGGCGTTGATCGAGGCGCGCGGGGCCGTGGTCAACAAGGACGCGCTGATAGCGGTGGTTGTCTTCCCATCGGTCCCCGGCCCGTTCCCAGGCGCATTTTGATCCAGAGGCAAACCACCTGCACCACCCGGATAGGGATCCGGCGGCCTCGATCAGCCTACAGTTGATGTCGAGATCTACGGGGGCGACGTGCCATGATTAGATCCCCGTCCGCGTCGGCAATCGAGGGGTTCAATCCAAATAACGCAGAGGGTTATCACACACTCTGGGGTGCGCCCGCTGTAACCGGTCTGCTCGGCCTGAAGATAAATAGCCTGATCGCACTCGGGGTCACCCTAGCCTTGCACTGCGACCACTGCGTCGCCGTGCACACGATGGCCGCCGTCCGGGCGGGTACTACGCACGAGGAGATCGCCGAAGTCGTGCGCATCGCCACCGGGCACGCGGAAGCACACGCTCAGATGACTGGGGTAGAGCATCGCTTGACCCGCGGCGGTCTGGCAGCTTGGCAGATACGGCGCACCGAGCAGATCCTGAGGGAGCGCTTGAATGAAGCAGTCACTTTGGCTTACCTCGCGGGTGAGTGCCGTCTATCCGTTGCTCATTTCGCTCGTGCCTTCAAGCGGACGACGGGGCAGACTCCTCATCGCTGGCTCTTGGAACAACGCGTTGAGCACGCGAAGCGGCTCCTAGTAACCTCGGCTCTGCCGCTCGCGGAAATCGCGTCCGCCTGCGGGTTCGCTGATCAGAGCCATTTCACGCGCATATTCTCCCAAATCGTTGGGTCTGGACCGGGTGCGTGGCGGCGCACCTGGAAGGAGTGATCCGTCCGGGTCTCGACGCCCACCTCATGCCCAGGCAGGCATTTTCGAATCACGATTAAACAAATTCGGTCAAAGGTCTTCAATCGCTTTGCGACCGCGGCTGGTACTCTCTCGCCCAAACCTGCGTGCAGATCACGCGAGTTCCCATCGATACCCGAGCGCCGTCAGGCGCCGAGTTCGCCGGAAGGAGCAAGATGACGGCGAGCACCGATGCAATCGCATCCTTCCGCCAAGATGTGGTCTCGCTGTGCGCTTGGGGGATCGGTAACGTCGCCCGCTTGCCCGCCGACGTGGCGAAAACAAGGACGAACGGCCGCGAGACTTAAATAAAGGGGTCCTGCGATGATTGATTTCGACGTCATCACTTACGCGATGCTCGGGATCTCTTTGTCAGTATCCGCGATTCAAATCGGCCGCTGGGCCCTCAACGCCAACCCGCGAGCGGTCATCACCGCGGGGCGGTGGTCGGCGGCCGGCCTTATTGGTCTGACGCCGGTGGTCCTGCTGTGGCTGGTAATGAGCGGCCGGTCGACGCTCGCGATGATGCTTGCAGCTTTTATTCTTCCGGTTTTCGTCCAAGGCGGGCTGCACTGGCGTGCGTTGTTTGGCCCGTTGAACTTTTCGAGGGGCAACTTTCCTCGTTGGGACCAGGATTTCGACGCACCCAGCGTATCCGGCCGCCCTGTCGGGCCCGACCCAATGAATCCGGATCTAGTGCGGCAATCGGTTGCCGTGTTGAGGAAGTACCTGAAGCAAGCGGCAGGTCAAGCTGAGCGCAATTTAACCCGGATGCATTTCGCCGATGGGCAGCTGAACGGGACCGGCAACGGAGCTGGACACCGGAGGATGTCGGCTGAAGAGGCGCTTGATATTCTGGGGCTCGAACCCGACGCGGGGCCGCATCAGATCAGCGAAGCGCATCGTCGCCTACAGCAGAAACTGAAGCCGGAACTCGGTGACAGCCATTATCTGACCACGAAGATCGACGAGGCGAGGGACGTCCTCCTTCTCGAAGAGTGAGCGCGGTGCTCAAGAGCGACTAAACCGTACGCGCGGATCGACAACAATGGAGGTTACGATGGCCGAATTTGAGAAGAGGTTGGCTTGCGTCATCGGGGCAGATGGCACAATTGCCCGCGGATACATGATCGATAAATGCGAATTCAACGGCGTCAACGAATACATCATTACCTGGAAGATTCCATTGCAGGGAGAGGCCAAAACCAACTTTGCCGGGACTATTGGCTGTGTCATGGACGAACAGGTCTCGCCAGGTTTGATCACGGTCGGCCTGAGGAGCGACCCGTCTCAGATGCAGGTGCACACCTATGATCCGAGCGGGAGCCCGGCGGCGCGTCCTTTCCACATAGCCGTCTTTCGCGACTAATAATTGGTGCTCAGTACTCTAACTAAAACTCCCTGGGGGTGATGCATGCCTGAGAAGCCGACAGCCAGAAAAGTCGTCGAACAAGAAGAGCAGCGTCCGAGTCTCAAGATAGATCTTCGCGATGAAGCCGGTGATCTACCGGCGAAGCCGCGAAGCGCGATAGAGAACTATCTCGAGCGCAAGGCTGAGGTGACGCAGCAGGACTACGAAGAGTTCTTGCAATATCAGCAGGAGAAGGCTCGGCAAAAAGAGGCCACGCAAGCTAGGCGTCAGGTGGCAGATGCTGCTGAGCCACAGGCTCCGAAAGTCAACCGACGAAATTTTCTGACAGTCGTGGCAGGCACCGCGGCGGTGGGCGAAGCCGCGGCCCTGGCCTATACTATCAACAACCAGGATGTGCCAGCCCAGGGTCTCAAGCACGCCGGCGATACTTACACGGAAGTCCAACGCCACAACATCGAACGCGAGCTGATCAATCCCAGAGCTGATGTCGGCGGCAGAGGGTTCGGCAACTGGGTGCTTCTGATGCCGACCAAGCTCGGCGGCTGCACTTACGCCGTGAATCTCAATACCGGCAGATGCCTGGCCTGGATTTCATACTGGAATTACGGGGACTACAACCCGATCTCGCATCACCTGTGTGCGTTTCCGAGCACGGAACCCGGGCAGAGTTTCGAATTCATCAACAGCACCCAAGGCGGGAAGAATTCGCTGATCTATGGCATCCCGACCAACATCGATACACCCGCCGAGGGGTTTAACATTTATCGCGTTCGATATGACGGCTCGCAAATGGAGGTCTTGGAAAACGTCGCCGAGACCACCGGCCTTGGTCTCGGTGTTCATGTCACGATCGATCCCAAAGCCGCCGAGCGGTACTTCGTCACCGACGGGCAGAAGGACATCGCCGCCTGCTTTGATCGCCGCACGTCGCGGGTGATCGCGGCGCTCAAATACGACTGGGAGCCAAACGATCAGAACTTGGCAATGGCCTGGAGAAATGGCGGGACCCTAAAGATCTCCAAAATCTACCCCGATCCAACGACCGGTAAATATGACTATTTGGGTACCAAGGGTCAGAAGATCGAATGGGAAATGGTGCCGATGGGCGAGTTGTTCGTCGAGGAAGGCACGCTTCCCGGCACCGACCCGCTCCACCTCAGCGGCGCCGACGGCACGATTTGGCATCCGAGCGGGCGCTGGGCCTCAACCATAATCCGGTTGTGCGGCGGACAAGTCATCCTTGATGCGGATAATAATTTCGATCCGGTCGCTTTCCTTCAGTTCAACAAGGACTCCCCGGATCAATATCCAATCGCCAAGCTCGACAACGACCACTGGGAAGTCAAGTTCGACAAGATCTTCTCTCCGGGCCATGAGGTCGGGTTTTCGCCGGACGGCCGGTTCTGTGTCATGATGAACAATCTGCGCGAAAACAATTGCTCGGTCTTCGATTCGAGCGATCCGGATCCGCGAAACTGGAAAAAGATTGCGCACATCGAAGACCCGCTGTGGCGAGGCAGATATCCGAACCCGTTCCACATGGTGTTTTCGATGGACGGTTCGAAGCTCTATCTGTCGATCTTGCATCCGTCCCCGGCGCGCAGCGGGGTCATGGTGGTCGATACCAGCACCTGGACGATCAAAAAGGAGATCCAGGGAATCGGCCCGGACATGCAAACCCTGGCAGTCACCTACGATGGCAAATATGTGATCGGTGTCTTCAGCGGATTTCAGCGTCTGGAAAGCGGCATCGCCTTTATCGACGCCCACACTGACGAGCTGGTCGGGATCTGGCCGAGCAACGGTGGGCACCACGATTGCGTAATAATCCCGACCGAACTCGAACATATGAAGCATACGCGGTCCGTCACCCTGTGAGCTGCGGCCTACCAATGCCGTAAAACCTGCCTGAAGCTCGCGGAAGGACATGGCGAAAGGGCTGCAGGATCGTTGGCTGCTGCTCCGGCTGGCGGCGCAGAATGTTGGGCGGAGGCGGCTTCGCGCAATCATACTGGCAGTGGCGGTCACGCTCGGGGTCGGCGTCGGGTTTGCCGGATTTGTCACCGGCTGGGCATTGTCGAACGGCATCGCCGCCAATTTGGCGCGGATGGGTGCCGATCTCCTCGTTGTGCCGCGCAACACCTTGGTCAACATAACCGCAAGTCTGCTGACCGTGCAGCCAACAGACGCCACCCTGCCGTCCGATCTCGCCGACAAGCTCAGCGTAATGCCGGGTGTGGCCCGGGTGGCGCCGCAGCGCATCGTACCTGTCCTCGTCGACGGCCGGCCGGCCAGTCTGATCGCATTCGATCCGGTGCGGGATTTCTCGGTCTTGCCTTGGATCGACCTGCATCGAGAAGGGCCGCTCGACGCCGACCAGGTCGTCGCTGGCGCTCGAGTATCAGGCGAGCCGGGCGGAGAGGTCGAAATTTGCGGCCAGCCGATGCGAATTTACGGCCGGCTTGAAAGGACCGGGGTCGGACCATTCGACGAGTCATGGTTCGTCAGTTTCGACGGGCTCGGCGATATCGCCGCGTTCTGTCGCGCCAATCGTGCCGCCATCCCGGCAGGAGCAGAAATCGCCGGGGGCGAAAGCGGTCACCATGTCGACGGTCAGGCCTGCCTGCCCGATACGCGTCTGGATCGGGTCTCGGCCTTTCTGCTGCAATTGGCGCCGGGGGCGAAGATCGACGAGGTCCGTTTTGCTCTCGGCCAATTGCCCAGTGTGCGCATCGTCGAGGGCAATACGGTTCTGACCACCTCGCGCCAAGCACTTAGCGCGTTGCTGCTTGGGATCGCCGTCTTCACCTTGTTCCAGCTGACCGCAGTATTGATCGTTGTGTCTCTGTTGTTCTCGGCGATGGTGCAGGAGCGCTGGCGCGAGGTGGGGCTGTTGCGCGCGATGGGGGCCAAACCCAGCCAGATTATGACCGTGATCCTCGGCGAGGCGGCGATCATCACCGGTATCGGCGGCCTCGCCGGTCTTATATTCGGCGCGGCGCTACTGCTGAGCTTCGCCCGCTCGCTCGGATTCTACTTTGGCCTCCTCGGCATTCCGTTCTCCTGGCCGTCATTCGCGATCCTGGAGACGGGCGCCGTCGTGGCGGTCGCCTTCTCGGCGGCCCTCGGTCTGGTCGGCGCCTTCGTCCCGGCTTGGCGGGTCCGTGCGATGGCGCCGTACGCACTAATTCAGGCGGAAGTACGCTGAAGTGATTATATCGGCGCAGTCTCTGACCAAGCGATACGGTTCGGCTCCGGGATACGAAGCCGTGCGCCACGCCAGTCTCGAATTGCAGGCGGGCGAGTTTGTCTCGATCGTCGGTCGGTCCGGTTCGGGCAAATCGACATTATTGGCAATGGTCGGTGCGCTGACGCCGCCGACGGAGGGAACATTATTGCTCGACGGTACCGATATGTGGGAGCTTTCGGAAACCGAGCGGGCAACCTTTCGCTGCCGCCAGATCGGCTTTGTCTTTCAATTCCCAAGCCTGCTGTCGAATTTGACAGCAGCGGACAACATTGCACTGCCGGCACTGCTCGGTCGCACGATGCATGGCGCGGAGGCCTACGCACGAGCCCACAACCTCCTCGCCCGCGTTGGCCTTGCCGACCGTTCCGATGCCTACCCTGGGAGTATGTCCGGCGGCGAGCAGCGCCGGGTTGTTATCGCCCGCGCACTGATCAATTCTCCGCGACTACTACTCGCCGACGAACCGACAAGCGACCTCGACGAGGACACCGAAGGCGACGTCATCGACCTGCTCGAGCGCCTGCAGCAAAGCGATTCCTTTGGACTTGTCCTGGTTACCCACAATTTGGCGATCGCTCAACGCGCGACGCGCGCCTACGAGATGCGGCAAGGGAGACTCGAGGCGACTGACTTGCCGCCGGTCTCGGTCGAGGCGGAATCGCGACCACGGCGTTTTGGTCCGGCCAAGATTTTCGCCGGGGTCGAGCCCGAGATACCGGCCGCGGCTCGTGCTCCCATTGGTTTGGGCGCCAATCTGTGGCGCAGTGTGCAGACGCTCACGATTGGGGGAGCCGTTGTGTTCGTCTGCATCCTCCTGGTCGACTTCGGGCTCGCGAAATTTCAAGAAATGCAGGTTCGGGCTCGCGGAGCAAGGATCGCAAAACTGGCAGAAATCGCACTATCCAGCCTTCAGGGCGAAGTTCAGTCGGTTTCCGACCTCGGCGAGGGGCGCTACGAATTGGCGGTGGATCTGTCGAACGCAACCGGCGACGAGCCGATCTACGTGATGTCGCCGGACATGCGCGGTTATGTTCAGGTGGGCAAAATATGGCAGGAACTGCCGTTGAAGCCGACCGACGACGACGCGAGCGGTGTCCTTAAGATCGAAGGAAAACACGTCTACCGGTATGTGTTCGAGGCTCGCGTCCGCGAATTCACGCAACTGTTTCCCAACTACATGCACGTACGCTTTTCGGACACGATGCTGGTCAGCCCGAGCAGCACCCCAAAAGACGACGTGTTCGAGAGGAGGGACAATTATTACGTCTACCTAAAGCCTTTCGATGTCGCCGACGACGTCGTGTTGAAGCGGATGAAGTTTCCCGGCAAGCCACCGGTGTGGATCTCGATGCCACCTCACTGAGCTTGCGGAGAGCGGGCGTAACCTCATGAATCTACTGCTGCGTATCGGCGCCGCTCTGATCGGGTTGTCGCTCGTACTTGCTTCCTTGCGATCCGTTTTTCAGGTCGCGGTCATCAACCGTCAGCGCGGGGATTGGTCGTCGCGCTGTGTTGGCTGGCTCGTCTACACGGCACTAGCACGACGGGCTGTGAAGCGGCAGAGCTATGCCGACATCCAGGATGTGCTGGCATGGGTTCTACCGCTGTACATTCTATTGCTGATCATCGTGTGGTTTGGCATTGTGCAGGCCGGCTTCTCGTTGCTGATCTGGTCTTCCCAAGCCGAGCACGGCTTGTTGCAAGCCGTGATCGCCAGCGGCTCTGCGCTCAGCACACTCGGCTTCCTCACCCCGCCGGATATCGCGGGTCAGCTGCTTGCCATCCTGGAAGGCGCTATGGGGCTTGGTGTCGTTGTATTCTATTTTACTTTCATCCCCGGATATCAGACGACGATCCAACTGCGGCAGGTAAAGGTCGCTTGGCTCTACGCGCGCGCTGGCGCCGGCTTAACGAATTTCACCCTGGTCGAATGGTTCCTGACCTCTGGAGCAAACGACTGGAACGGGCTGTGGGAAGATTGGGAATCTTGGTTCCGCAATATCGCCGAAACCCACGCGCTGGCGCCCGTACTCGCCTTTGTCCCGACAGTGCAACGCGGTCAGTCATGGCTCGCGGCTGCGGCTGTCGCCCTTGACTCGGTTTCGTTCTATCTATCCGCGCTCGAGGAGCGAGCAATGTCGTCGGCGAGCGTGTGCCATCGCACCGGCGTCGACGCCTTGCGCCTGATTGCGGCCGAGTTAGCCGATCGCCGAGGCGCCCCAGAGCCGATAGGTGGGCGAGGCCTCGCGCGTTCCGATTTCGATACGACATGCGATCGGCTCACGGCGCTCGGCACCGAGATAAAAGCAGAGCAAGATGTATGCTGGCGCCGCTTTACCGAGCTTCGCGGAGAGTACGAGGCTTTTCTTTCAAACCTTGCCGAAAGTCTGCTGGTGCCGGTGCATGACAGTTTGCTGCTGCCGCTTGCGGCGGCCGACGAAGAGGCACTTTAATGAGGTCGGCTATTAAGAAAGAGGGTTGGGACGACGCCACTGGAAGTTGATCTGGCACGACTGGCGCTCGTTCGTGGGCGGGGAAGTGAGGCGACACGCCATGATGGATCACATGATCGGCGGGGGGATGATGTTGGGCATGGGCCTGCTTGGTCTGCTCGTTATCGTCGTTCTAATTCTCGCGGCCGCGGCTCTGGTGAAATATTTGTTCTTCAGCAAGAGCCGCTGATATCCGAGATTGTTGGTGGATGCGGGATGAATGGCCTCTTTAGCGCCGATCGCCGTTTTGTGGTAACCCAGATGGTCCGCGGGAATGGCTCTGTTGCCTCGCTCTACTACGGCGCGATGCGTGCTGGCGCCGCTTTGTCGAGCTACGCGGAGAGTACGGGACCTGTCTTGCAAGCCGAGAGTCTGCTGGTGCCGGCACACGATAGTTTGCTGGTGCCGCTCGCGACGGCCGCGCGTCCGACAGCGGCGGCTGCGCTTGCGTCTGGCGATACCGACGAGAAACCATTTTGATGAGATCACGAACCTCAAGAACATGGTCGGGCCCAGGGTGGGCTGAACCTGATCCGATGATGCGGACGTTGCCGTTTGTTCTGAGCCTGACAGCTGGATCCACGGACATCATCAGCTTTCTCGGCCTCAACGGCCTGTTTACTGCCCATATCACTGGCAACATCGTGGTGCTAGCGGCCCATATGGTAGCCGGAGATCCGGCAATATTCTCGTACATGCTATCTGTACCGGTCTTCATGCTGGTACTGCTGCTGACACGCGTGCTCGCCAGCGGCCTCGAACGGTCGGGGCTTTCGACGCTGCCACCGTTACTGCTGTTGCAGCTAATATTCCTCGCGGCTTTTCTCGGGCTCTGCGTCACGGCGGGCCCGTGGCGTAACCCCAACGCGTTACTCGCGATTATCGCGGGTATGTTCGGCGTCGCGGCGATGGCGCTGCAGAACGCGCTCGTACAGATCTCGCTTAAGAACAGCCCAACCACGGCAGTGATGACGACAAATGTCACCCATTTCATGCTGGACCTCGGGCAGGTGCTAGCCGGTGACGATGTGGCCAAGGTCGCCACGGCGCGCCACCGCGCCGGCGACACTCTGCCGGTCATCATCGGCTTCACAATCGGCTGCGGCCTGGGCGCCCTGTACGAAGCCGTCGCAGGGCTGTCCTCGTTAGCTTTGCCTACGTGCCTCGCCCTTCTCGCTTTCTCCATGTGTCTGATGCGACGTCGTTTGACCCTTCGAAATACGAGTCGTTAGCTTCCTGCCATGTCGTGAACGGAGGTTGATGCCATGAAGGTCCCTCGGCACATCATCTGGACCCCAAGTCGTCGTCGTTTCCTGCAGAGCGCAGGCATCCTTGGCGGGATGGCCGCAACGCTTCCGGCCTGGGCCGACACCTATATCGATCTCGATCTCCCGGGCGGGCCGGACAAGCGGGAGTTATCGACAGCGTTCCCGCAGAAGGCGCAGATGATAGTGCAGCGCACCCGGCCGCCCCTGCTCGAGACTCCCTGGGATATCTACGATCGCAGCGTCTTGACGCCCAACGATCGGTTCTTTGTGCGCTGGCATTGGGCGGTGATCCCCGAGGCCGTGGATGTCGCGGGGTTCAAGCTAACTGTTCGTGGTCACGTCAACCAGGCGATCTCGCTGTCGCTCGCTGATCTGCTGGCGATGCCGCGGGTCGAGGTCGCAGCGATCTGCCAATGCTCGGGGAATTCGCGCGGCTTCTTCCAACCGCGTGTGGCGGGCGCTCAATGGCAAAACGGAGCGATGGGAAACGCGCGGTGGACCGGCGTCCGCTTGCGCGACGTGCTCGATCGCGCAGGTGTCAAGGCTGGGGCTGTCTGCGTTCGATCCAGCGGTTTGGACGATCCGGTCGTGCCGGCAGCACCCAAAGTCATGAAACCGCTCGACATTGACCACGCGCGGGACGGCGAGGTGATGCTGGCTTTTCAGATGAACGGCGAGCAATTGCCGTTGCTGAACGGCTTCCCGATACGGCTGATCGTCCCGGGTTGGTATGGCGACTACTGGATCAAGATGTTGAGTGATATCGAAGTGCTGAACGCGCCGGACCAGAACTGGTTTGAGAGGGTCGGGTATCGCGTTCCCGACACGCCACACGCAAGCGTGAGGCCGGGGGAAACAGGGTTCAAGACCGTGCCTGTCACCCGCATGGTGCCGCGCTCGTTTTTCACCAACGTCACCGATGGGACTGTCGTCAAGCCCGGAACGCCCGTGGCGGTTAGAGGAATTGCGTTCGGCGGCGACGGCGGCGTGTCACGTGTAGAGCTGTCGACCGACGGCGGGCGCGACTGGCAGCCGACCGCGCTGGGCAGCGATGAGGGCACGTACGGCTTTCGCCAATGGAGTACGCAGATCACGGCGCCGCAATCTGGAATGTTGAGCTTGCAGGTGCGCTGCACAAATACGAAGAGTGAGGTTCAGCCGGCCGAGCCGAACTGGAACGGCGGCGGTTTCATGCGCAACGTGATCGAGATCGTTCAGCTCAAGGTGGCTTGATCACGAACAACGATGGGAGGGTATTCATGGCCATCTCGGTCGAGGCAATTGCCCGTGGCGCCAATGTCGCGGTCAGCGTGATCCTCCCAGCGATGCTGACAGTCGCTTGTTGGGGCGCTCAGCCTGCTCCGGCCGCGGAGACTCCACCCGCAGCACCTGCCGCCTCGATCGTTACGGGCGGCGGTGTGACCTTGCACTCAGTTTACCTCAGCTTCCCCAACAGCGACAATACCTTTCCGGGTGGTGCCGGGGCAGATGCTATGAACAACGACTGCCTGATCTGCCACTCGGCAGGCATGGTGCTCGACCAGGCTAGCCTGTCTGGAAAGGATTGGCAGGGCATCGTCGACCAGATGCGCAATGACTTCAAGGCCCCTTTCCCCGCGGAGGATGGTCCGGCGATCGTCGACTACCTCGTCAACCTGAAAAATGTAATGGCTCAGAGCACAGGCCGGCAACCCGATCCCAAGCACGGCGCGGTGATCGTCGCACAAGGCACCGCGGCTGGCGCTCCGCCGTGTGCCCAGTGCCACGCCTTCAATGGCGTTTCCGATGCGAGCGGCGCATTTCCCCGGCTTGCCGGCCAATCGGCTTACTATCTTGGTTCGCAGTTGCAAGACTTTGTCTCGGGCGTGCGGGCGAGTGCGATCATGTCGCCGATCGCCAAGGCGTTGTCGCCCGGCGATATCGCCGACGTGACGGCTTATTTTGCCGGGGTTACTGCGCCATTTCTGCCGCTCAAAGTGCCCGACCCTGCGCTCGTCCAGCGCGGGGCGGAGCTTGCTAAGGCAGGTGGGCCCGACAGGCTGCACTGCGACAATTGCCATGGACCCGGCGGCTCCGGGGAGCCGCCGGTCATCCCATACCTTGCGGGGCAATACGCACATTACATCGCTTTCACGTTGCAGATGTGGCAGGAAGGTTTCCGCAAGAACAGTCCCGGCGCCATGGAGGTGATTGCCAAGGAGCTCGATGACCAAAACATCCTGGCGGTCGCCGCCTACTACCAGCAGGCGACCCCGCCACTCGAGCCTGCGGCGAAGTAGCAAGACGGGGATTGAAGCGATGGCGACCGACGAGCCTCATCACTCCGCCGCCGCGCGGCCGGAACACGTCGCAGTACCAATCGGGCCCGACGAGGCCGCGCGAGCGCTAAGGAATGGACCCGTCGGGGCGCTGGTCGTCGCCAGCATCGCGGTGGCGCTGCTGTTCATCGGCTGGATGGCGTTCTATTTCCTCCTCTTTCTCCCGCGAGGGCCCGTTGGCTGAGCCGCCGGCAAATCCGTTGCAGCGGCCGCTTGCGGACGGCATCGTTCCGGAAGAGGTCGTCACCCGCACAGAAAGCCGCTGGGCCATGATCATGGCGGCGATGCTTGTCGTGATGATGGCGGTCATCGTCGTCACCGGGGTCGCCGGCGCGCTGCACCCGTCGAGCAATGTCGAGGTGATCGACCCGTTGACCTTGCATCTCGGAGGCGAGTTCGCCCAGAGCAACCTCGGCACCGCAATCGAGCCGGACGGCTCGGCGACGGTGCGGCTGATCGGGGAACAGTATGATTTCGTGCCGCATTGCGTTCGCGTGCCGGCGAACACGCCGGTGAAGTTCCGACTGACCAGCGCGGACGTCGTGCACGGCTTTCTGCTGCCCGACACCAACGTCAACACGATGGTGGTGCCGGGCTTTGTCGCCGAGGTGCGCACGAGCTTCGCGGAGTCGGGTGAATATGCGATGCCGTGCCACGAATTCTGCGGCCTCGGCCATCACGCGATGTGGACGCGGGTCAGCGTGGTGCCGAAGGACCAGTTTGTGGCCCGGGGTCCGCTGGAAAGGACGCGCTGTGCAAAACAGTAGAAGTCTGGCGCTCTGGCATTATTGGGTGGCCTTTGGCGCGTTTCTGCCGGCGGTGCTGCTGGGCGCCTGGCAGATGCTGATGCGCAGCCCATTGCCGGCGCCGCTCGACGACCCGGACGCCTATTACGCCTCGGTGACGTTGCACGGCACGGCGATGGCCTACGTGCTCACCACCTTCTTTGCGATGGGTTTTGGCTACGCAATAACGGCAACGAGCCTCGGCCGTCCTATTCGCGGCGCGGCGGCCGCATGGATCGGCTTCGTGATTTGCCTCGTCGGTACGGTGATGGCGGCCGCGACTGTGCTCGCCGGTAAGGCATCGGTGCTCTACACCTTTTACCCGCCGCTGCTGGCGAGCCCCTGGTATTACCTCGGGGCGTTCCTGCTGATCGGCGGGTCGATGATCTGGGTCGTGCTGATGGTCGTCAACATGACTGC
>Ga0306921_10005802_pt1 | contig 12853 bp, 10 predicted proteins | sample sta12Cox44000080_FD_203760 | JGI IMG/M metagenome (GOLD analysis project Ga0306921, IMG submission 203760) | Lab enrichment of tropical soil microbial communities from Luquillo Experimental Forest, Puerto Rico - statoxic.12C.oxic.44.000.080 (v2)... | ecosystem: Environmental > Terrestrial >... | reverse complement strand
CCGCGAGCAGTGCGTGTCTTCGGATCGGTTTCGAAAGATGCGCCGAACAGCCAGCGTTAATACTTCGTTCCTGTTCCTCCCTCAGCGCAGAAGCCGTCAGTGCCAAAATCGGGATCGGAGAGAGAGAATGTGCGCGCTCCCACGCGCGAATCCGTTCCGTCGCACAATACCCGTCCAACACCGGCATCTGCATGTCCATCAGGATCAGGTCGAAGTGGCCCTCTGAGAATACCCGCACAGCCTCCTCTCCGTTCTGAGCGATTTCCAGCTGGTATCCGGTGTCTTTCAAGTACGCCCTTACCAGGGTTACATTATCGTCAGAGTCTTCCGCCAGCAGAATCCTGAGCGGCATGAGCGCCAGGCCATGGGGTGCGGGAGTAGCCAGCGGTTGTGCCGATCTAAGAAGCGGCAATGCGCTCTGCTCGAGAGCAGAACGGATGGCTTGCAGCAAATCCGCACGCCGCACCGGCTTCACGAGGTATGCCGGTATGCCAAGTTCACGGGAGCGCGCTGCATCTCCAGCTCGGTTGTCGGAAGTCAGCATGAGAACCACAACTCGGGCCAGAGCGGGATGCTTCTGAATGTAACTCGCTACGGCGAAGCCATCCATTTCAGGCATCCGGCAATCCAGAAGCACCAGCCCGTACGGTTCCTTGGCCTCGCAGGCACGTGTCAATTCCGTGATCGCCCGTCGACCGTCGGACACTTCCTGCACCTTGGAGCCCCATGAAGAGAGCATCTGCCGCAAGATTAGTCGGTTCGTGGCGTTATCATCAACCACCAAGGTATTGATGCCCTTGAGGTCGACCACCATCGCGTCTGGCGGGCGGCGCGGCTTAGCGGGAACTCCAAACTCAAGATTAAAATGGAACGTGCTTCCACGTCCCGGCTCGCTTTCGAGGCCAAGATGCCCGCCCATTAGAGCCACGAGCCGCTTGGAAATGGCTAAACCCAAGCCTGTGCCCGCCTGAGTTCGTGTGGTGCTGCTATCGGCTTGGGCGAAGCTTTCAAAGATCATCTCCTGCTGCTCGGAAGGTATCCCTATGCCTGTATCCGACACCGAAAACCGCAACCCGCCAGCCGTTTCTGATTGTGGGTCACGTTCGATTCGCAAGAGAACCTCTCCGTGCTCGGTAAACTTTACGGCGTTCCCGAGAAGATTGATCAGCACCTGCCGCACGTGGCCAGGATCTCCCACCAAATCGAGCGGCACATCGGATGCGATGTGCGACACCAGCTCCAGACCTTTTTCATGTGCTCGGACCGCGGCAATCTCGACACTTCTTTGGACCACATCCGAGAGATCGAACTCGATCTTAGCTATTTCGATGCTGCCGGATTCGATCTTCGATAGATCGAGTATGTCGTTGATCAGATCGAGCAGGTTGTTTCCGGCCCTTCGGAAGATGCGTACATACTCACGTTGCTCCGGGTCTAGAGGTGAGTCCCACAGCAGATCTGCCATGCCAATAATCGCGTTCATCGGAGTGCGGATCTCATGGCTCATCCGCGCCAGAAACTCGCTCTTGGCGGCGCTAGCAGCCTCGGCCGCTTCTCGCAGACGATGCAACTGCTCCTCGAGCTGTCTGCGCTCGGTAGTATCGCGGGCGGTTGCGTAGATCAACTGGTCGCTCGTGAAGGGCGCCGCGTTCCACGAAAGCCACCGGTATGCACCGTCTTTTGAGCGGTACCGGTTTTCAAACGCGATCGTCGAATGGGAGCCTGCGGTTAGTTTTTCCATCTCGTCGAGAGTGGCACCCTGGTCCTCGGGATGGACGAAGTCCAGAAAAGGATGAGCCGTCAGCTCTTCGGTGGTATATCCTAACGTGCGTTCCCACGCGGGGTTCAGTCTTCGAAATACGCCGTCAAATCCGGCGATGCACAGCAGATCGAGCGACAACTTGAAAAACCGGTCCACCGTTTCATCCGCGCGGGCTCGCTTTACGAACTGGCCGATTTGGTTCCCAAGCACTTCGAACGTCTGCAGGAGCTCTCGGTCAGATGTTTTTGCCTCGGGGCTGAAGAATTCCATGATCGCCAGCACCTCTGGACCCAGCATCACGGGAAATGCGACGCCGGACCTCAGCCCCTCTCGCTCGGCAATGGCCGCTCGAGGGAAATTAGTATCGGAGGGCGCGTCCCCAATCCACTCCGGTTGCCGGTTTACCCAGACCCTGCCTGGCAGCCCGAAGCCGGGAGAGAAGGTCCGCCGTTTTGTGACTTCTTCAAACTGGTTTGGAGCTACGGATGGTTCCCGCCAAGTCGCCACGCATCTTAATACGTTCCAGCGCTCTTCGACTTTCCAGAGTGCACCCTGCTGCCAGCCTAGCGCTTCGCCGATTCCCTGTAACAGTCGAGGAGCCGCTTCTGCGAACGACGAAGATGCCAGCAGGACGCTGGTCGCGGCGTCGCGAGCCTGTAACCGCTGCTCGGTCCGCCTATGAGCCGCTACCTGGTGCTCCAATTCGTCAACTCTCTTCCGCAGCTTCTCCCGTTCAAGAACGTCGGCGCTAACCTGACTCATAAGGGGCCAACCCAGGCTCATTTAGGATACCGAATTTGCGAGCGGTAATTCGGTGTAGATTCTTGCGCGGTCGAACCGCCAAAAATGCATCTGGACCTAAACCATTGGCTAACACGCTGATGCCGGGGGATTCCATCAGATGTGTGGCGACGTGGCCGGTTGATCCTTCGAACACGGCCGCGCCCACGACCCCGGAGTCGTTGCCTGCAAGACCGGTTCACCCCCCTCCGGAAGCGCGTCGACGGAGGATGCCGTCTCAACCAAGAGATTGGCGGACTCATCCAGATCGGGGGGAATCAAGTCACGGAGCTGAAGACGGACTATATACCGGGACCGCGGTCGCTGACATACACCTACGAAGGCTTGGACAAGGATGCGAATCCATGAGGCAGACGGTAATTGGCATCAAACGGAGTCTGGAAATAAGGTTGACCCGTGGGTTCGCCAGCAAGGCGGCTGAAAACACTCCTTAAGGCCCTCGCCGGCGACCTGCTCACTTCGTCTGCCTGCCGTGAGTCAATGGTCCGGCGGCACATTGAAGGCGACCGCCTCGGGAACCGGGCGAAAGCCCATAGAGGCAGTCCCATGCGAGGGCCATCGAATTTACCGTGGCCCGAAATTTGCTCCAAGTACCAGACGCAAGTTAGAGCGAAGGAGCTTGATTATGAATATGACTCGACGAATGGCATTGTTCTTGCTTGCCAGCCTGGACGTTCCGCGCAAAAGCTCTGGGCAACCGGTCTCACGCGGAACCGTCGCCTTTTATTATTCTTCGACAGTCGCTCGGGAGCGCCCTTCAAGGTTATTCGCCCGGCGAGATACTATGAATCGATCCGGGGGGCAGGCGCATTTGTCGGGCTTCAGCCCTAAGACTCTTCTGGGGACGGGGGCTTCGCCTAGTGAGCGCCTATCTCCTGCAAGCGCTATCATGGGGAGTCCGCCTCGGGTGCGATGAATCCATTCGACTCAGCCCATATCGAGCGTTATACGACTCCCCTGTTTGTGCAATTGACCGGAGTAAGCTGGAAGGCTCAGTGAATCTGATGGGAGAATCCGGGCGGGGCTTCAGCGCCGAGCAGGGCGCTCGAGTGCTGGCGGAACGGGCTACCCGGACGGATCTTGCGGCCGATCGCGCACTGCCGGCAGAGACGCGCCTGTGGGCTGCGCTCCAGGAAGTCAGCGGAGGACCGTGCAGCGGCTGTGTCTTTGATGTGGACTCTCTCCTGAGAGTCCTCGCGGCCGGCAAGCGAGCCGTTGACGAACAGCAAGACTCTGCCTGATTGGATTTGGAAGGAGAACCAGTGCTCTTATACCGCACCACCTCTGCTTGGTGGGTTCAAACCGCGCCCGGGATTGGCGTTCCGTTGCCGCCGGATGCGACGGACTCGCTGACCACGCGCGAAGACCTGCTCGAGTATTTGGAAACGGCGGCGCGCGGCGGCAGCCCCAAGGCTCTCCCACACGAATTCCTCGCACCGATTCAGGCGCAGGAAGTTTGGGCTGCGGGCGTCACCTATTACCGCAGCCGGGCGGCGCGCATGGCTGAGTCGGAATCCGTCGGCGGCGGTGACTTTTACGACCGGGTATACAGCGCGGAACGCCCGGAATTATTCTTCAAAGCCACACCGCACCGCGTGGTGGGGCCCGAAGCCGCGGTACGGATTCGGCGCGATTCGAAATGGAATGTCCCCGAACCCGAACTGACCCTGTTGATCTCGCCCCGCGCGAAGATATTGGGGTACACCGCCGGTAACGACATGAGTTCCCGCGACATCGAGGGCGCCAACCCTCTCTACCTGCCGCAGGCGAAGGTCTACGACGGGTGCTGCGGGTTGGGCCCGGCAATTCTGGTTTCGCGCCACCAATTACCAGCTTCCACCGGTGTCCACTTGAATATCCGCCGGGCCGGAGACGCGGTTTTCCAAGGCTCCATCAAACTCACCGAGATGAAGCGCCGCCTGGAGGACCTGGTGGCTTTTCTTTTTCGGGAGAGCTCGTTTCCGAACGGCTGTTTCCTCCTAACCGGCACGGGAATCGTGCCTCCCGATTCGTTTACGCTCGCGGCGGGAGATCGCGTCGAGATTTCAATTGACGGCATTGGGGTGCTTGCCAACACCGTGGAACAGGTTCAATGACAGCGCTTCGCGGAACGCACGTGATCGGGGGTGAAGACTCGGCCCTGGGCACGGTCACGTTCCATGCCACGGCGCCATCGACCGGCGCGGCTTTGGAACCGGCATACGTGGAGGCCACGGCGGCCGAGATCGAACGGGCCGTCACGCTGGCTGACAGTTGCGTCGAATCGTTGGCCGCGCTTGCGCCGCGGCAGATCGCCGCGCTTCTTGACGGCATCGCCGCTGAGATTGAGGCGCTCAAAGAGGAACTGATCGAACGTGCCGCACTCGAGACGGCGCTGCCCGTGGAGCGGCTGAGGGGCGAGCGTGCCCGAACCACGAACCAGCTTCGTCTGTTTGCCGGCCTGGTGCGTGACGGCTCCTGGAAAGAGACGCGGATAGATGGCGCCCTGCCGGATCGACTACCGGTCCGGCGGCCGGATCTCAGGCGCACGATGATCCCGATCGGCCCCGTTGCGGTCTGGGCCGCCAGTAATTTTCCACTGGCTTTTTCGGTGGCCGGAGGCGACACCGCGTCAGCGTTGGCCGCCGGTTGTCCTGTCATCGTCAAGGCGCACCCAGGGCATCCGGGCACGTCCGAACTAACGGGCAGGGCAGTCGCGCAAGCGATTGCCGCATCGGGGTTGCCGGCGGGGATCTTCTCGTTACTGCAGGGAGCTAGTCCCGAGGTGAGTCTTGACCTGGTGCGGCACCCGAAAATTGCGGCCGGCGCTTTTACCGGATCATTGCGGGCAGGCCGGGCGCTCTTCGACGCGGCTGCGGTGCGAAAGGCCCCGATCGCCTTTTTTGCCGAAATGGGCAGCGTGAACCCGGTCTTTATATTGAACGAAGCGCTAACCGAACGCGGCGAGACGATTGCGGACGGACTGTTCCAATCCGTAACGCTCGGCGTGGGCCAGTTCTGCACCTGCCCCGGATTGGCGGTGGCGGTGGAGGGCCGCACTCTGGAGCAGTTCGCGCGTACACTCCGCGGCCGCTTTCAGCGAGGTGCGCCGGGAGCGATGCTTACGGCTCCGATCGCGCGTACATATCGTGAGGCTGCTGAGCGCATCGGTTCCATCCCCGGCGTCACGGCTTCGGCGGCGGACAGAGGGGCCGTCCGATCACTTGAAGGTGTACCGACTCTGTTCGAAGTTTCTGATGGAATCTTTCTGGAGCATGAGGAATTGCGGCACGAAATATTTGGGCCGGCAACGGTGTTGGTTCGCTGCGAGTCCGCCGCTCGAATGCTGGAAATTGGGCGGTGCCTGGAAGGTAGTTTGACTGCGACAATCCATGGGACCCGGTACGATTTGGAAGCGAACCGGCCGCTGCTCGCGGTGCTCGCGCGCAAAGCGGGCAGATTAATCTTCGACGGATTCCCCACCGGCGTGGAGGTCTGCACGTCCATGCAGCACGGCGGCCCCTACCCGGCAACCAGCGATTCGCGGTTTACATCGGTGGGCACCGCGGCGATTCAACGTTTCTCGAGGCCTGTGTGCTTCCAGGACTGCCCGGTGGAGTTCCTTCCCCCCGAGCTCCAGGCCTTATCCAAATAGGCGGCCATGGAACCGCGGATGGCGCTCTATCGCAAGATCACCTGGCGCCTTATCCCCTTTCTTTTTGGCTGTTACATCCTGGCCTACGTCGACCGGGTCAACGTCGGATTCGCCAAGCTTCAGATGCAAACGGACCTGGGGATGAGCGACACCGTATTCGGGGCTGGGGCGGGCCTGTTCTTCGTCGGCTATTTCCTCTTGGAAGTACCAGCCAATATGACACTTCGCCGTTTGGGCGCGCGGCGCTGGCTTGGACCGATCATGATCGCCTGGGGTTTGGTTTCCGCGGCCACCATATTCGTGCAGGGCGCCAGGAGCTTTTACATTTTACGTTTCCTGTTGGGAGTTGTGGAATCGGGATTCTTTCCTGGTGTGATGCTGTACCTCACATTCTGGTATCCGCAGCACCGCCGCGCGAGAGTGGTTGCGATGTTCATCAGCGCCAATCCGCTGTCCGGAGTCTTCGCAGGGCCTGTGTCCGGGTGGATACTGGCGCGGAGCCACGCTCGCTGTCGAAAATAGAGACGCGAACGTTTAAAGTCCCGAAATCGACACCTGCAACAATGCTCACGGCAGGCCTCCGAACTCAGTTGTGCGCGTGCACAGTCCACCCCATGTAGCGGCTGGTAGCCTCGTGCACAGCCCCGCCGACCTTAGCCAGGTTGGCGGCGAGGTGATGCTCAAAGCCCTGCTCGCAGATGTAGCGCAACAACTCCTGCATTCTCGGGATATGCACGACTCCGGCGCCGCCAAAGGTATCTAGAGGGTCATCGGTGAACTTGCCGACGCAGGTCCCATAGGTGTTTTCCTTCCCCACTGTGCCCGCGATGATCTGCTGGAAGTCCATGCGGACGTCGTGCCCATGTAATCGCTTTCATGCTAATTGGAGGCACAAAGCCTGTCAAGGAGGGGAGGAGCTTTAGTGCCCACCGCGCCGCGACGGAGCCGGGCCGGTGGATTCCCGAACGACGAGTTCCGGATCAATCACGATCTCTAGGTTCGAGGACTCCTCCTCCGTATCGCCCGGAAGCAAGCGGCTGCAAATGATATGACCGATTCGGTTCCGGGGAATATGGACCGTGGTGAGGGCCGGCTGGCAGAACTCCGCCAGCTTCACATTATCGAACCCAGTCACAGAGATATCCTGCGGCACGCGTAAGCCCCGTTCCCGGAGTTCCCGCAAGGCGCCCACGGCGGTAATGTCGTTCACGCAGATGATCGCGGTGGGATCGAACCCTGTGGACAGCAGGGATCGTGCCGCCTCCCGGCCGCCTTCCAGCGTATCCGCGTCCGCTGCGGTGCGTACTTCGAGTGAGGGATAGCGGGTGACGGCCTTCTTTACAGTCCGCAACCTTTCATTGATCGGCTCCAGAACCGCATGATGACCGATAAATCCAAGCTTCCTGTGTCCGAGGCTGTGCAGGTACTCTAGGATTTTCTCGATTCCGCGGCGATAATTCACCCGGATGTTTGTAATATTCTGCTTCTGTACGCCGACGTCATAGAACACCGCCGGAATTCGAGCTTCGTTCAGCTCTTTGATCAGGGCCGGATCCATCTCCGATACGATGGCAGCCAGTCCCGCCACACGCCGGCCGATCATCAACCGGATACTGGCCACGAGTTGTTCCGGCCGGTAGTAGGTGTTGGCCATGACCACGTCGTGACCGCGGCTATGTGCTTCCGTCTCGATGGTGCGGTAAATATCGAAAAAGAACGGGTTTTCCAAGTTGGAAACGATTACACCAAGGGTGCGGCTCTTGCCGCCCGCCAGGCTGCGGGCATGGAGGTTGGGGTGGTACTTCAACTCGCGGATGGCCTTCATCACCCGTGCGCGGGTACTGGTTTTGACTACGCTGGCGTTGTTCAAAACGCGCGAGACCGTCGCGGTTGAAACCTTCGCGCGGCGGGCGACCTCTTCCAGGTTCATGGCTCAGGTTCATTGTAGAACAGGTCGTTCATAGTTCCTGTCGGAAACCCGGTTTTGCAGGAAAGCGCATACAATCGCTCGATGTCCTACAATAAGCAGGTCGGAGGGGCTTGGTGCGCCGGTAGTGCCCGATTCCCGCACGTTTACTTCGAGGTATACGAGCTTGCGAACATCTTGGGAAGCAGTCTTTCTGATCGCAGGTGCGACAATCATGCAAGCGGCAACTCCAATTCAGCGGGCCGATTTCGGCAAAACGCGGGATGGCGTGGCGGTTTCGGTCTACACGCTGACCAACAAGAACGGTGTCACGGCCCGCATCACGAATTACGGCGGAATCGTAGTCTCGCTGATGGTGCCGGACCGCAACGGAAAGATGGCGGACGTGGTTCTCGGCTTCGATTCGCTGGATGGCTATCTGCAGAATCCGGGGCCATTTTTCGGTGCTCTCATCGGCCGCTACGGGAATCGGATCGGACATGCGCGGTTCACTCTGGACGGGCGCGTCTACCAGGTGGACCGGAACGACGCGGAAAACTCCCTCCACGGAGGAGCCAGGGGGTTCGACAAACGCGTCTGGACCCCGAAGGAATTGACCGATGGCGGTCTCGAGCTTAGGTACCTCAGCCGGGATGGCGAGGAAGGATATCCCGGAAATCTCCGGGCAACCGCGGCCTATCATCTCACCGACGCCAACGAATTGCGTATCGATTACGGGGCGAGCACAGATAAAGATACGGTCATCAACCTGACAAACCACTCGTACTTCAATCTGAAGGGCGCAGGAACCGGCGATATTCTGGACCACCGCCTGATGCTCAACGCGGATCGTTTCACTCCGGTGGATGCTGGTTTGATTCCCACAGGGGAACTGCGGGCGGTTGCGGGGTCGCCATTCGATTTCCGCACCAGCACGAGCATTGGCGCAAGGATCGAAGCGAACAACGAACAGCTCAGGGCCGGGAAGGGCTATGACCACAACTGGGTGCTGAATCGCGGGCCTGACGGGCTCACGCTCGCAGCGCGGATAGAAGAACCGTCGACCGGGAGGATTCTCGAAGTCTTCACTACGCAGCCTGGGGTACAGTTCTATACCGGCAATTTCCTTGACGGCACGATCAAGGGCAAAGGCGGCAAGGCATACGGCCGGCGGTCCGGGTTCTGCCTCGAGACGCAGCACTTTCCTGACTCGCCGAATAAGCCGGCATTTCCCACAACGGAATTGAAACCGGGCCAGAGATTTCAAAGCGCGACGGTTTTTCGGTTTTCGACCGAGGGCGGGCCGAAATAGGGGTTTGTCTATGTCTTCGTTTCAAACTGGAGTCCTGGCAGCCGCAGTTCTGGCCGACCCGCCGGAGGGCTTAGTGCGGCTCGGAAGCGTTGACGCACTCATCGTAACCCTGTATTTCGCGATGGTGATCGGTATCGGCTTCTATTTGAAGCGGTACGCCACGACGGGCGAGGACTTTTTTCTGGCGGGCCGGAGCATGAGCTCCTGGATCGCCGGGCTGAGCTTCGTTGCAGCAAACCTCGGCGCTCTCGAAAGTTATGGGCTGGGCCTCGGCCGCTTACCAGTATGGAATCCTCGCCACCCACTGGTACTGGGTCGGCGCCATCCCGGCCATGCTGTTCTTGGGCATCGTGATGATGCCGTTCTACTACATCTCGAAGACGCACTCCGTGCCGGGCTACCTGAAACTGCGCTTCGGCGAAGGCGCGCGCCGGCTTTCCGCGATCACGTTCGCCGCCATGACCGCGCTGATGAGCGGTATCAACATGTACTCGATGGCGCTGGTGATGAAGGTAGTGCTGGGGTGGGACATCCATTTCAGTATCTGGGTGTCGTCGCTGACGGTGGCTGTGTACGCCTTTCTCGGCGGTCTGCTGTCCGCGATCTTCAATGAGGTGCTGCAATTTGTTCTGATCTGGCTGGGCGCGCTACTGATCCCAATCCTCGGCCTGATGGAGGCCGGCGGCTGGAATGGAATGGTGCATCGCATCTCGGCCAACTTGACCGGTGACTATACCCACCTGTGGAGGACCTTGGGCTCGTTTCAAGACAACCCGATGGGGATTCACTGGACCGGAATCGTGCTCGGCTTGGGTTGGGTGATTTCGTTCGGCTACTGGACTACCGATTTCCTGGTCGCGCAGAGGGTGCTTTCGGCGCGCAGTCTGCATGCCGCCCGCATGGCGCCCATCATCGGCGCGGGATTCAAAATGATGGTGCCGTTCATTGTGATTCTTCCGGGGCTCTTGGGCATCGCGCTGCTTCCGGAGAAACTCGTGGGCGAATCGGTGGCCGCGGCCACAGGCGGGCACAGCTATAACGAAGTCCTTCCTCTCATGCTGGCACGCTACTGCGGGCCGGGCCTGTTGGGCCTCGGAATTACCGCGCTGATCGCGGGGTTCATGTCCGGCATGGCGGGCAACGTGAGCGCCTTTGCGACAGTGTGGACCTATGACATTTACGGCGCATTCGTCCGCAAGGGAGCGAGCGATTCGCATTACGTCCGCGTGGGCCGCTGGTGCACCCTCATTGGCGTGCTGATCAGCATCGGCACCGCCTATCTCGTCATGCAGTTTCTTAGCATCATGGACTACGTTCAGGCTTTGTTCAGTTTCTTCATCGCCCCTCTGTTCGGCACCGTGTTGCTGGGCATGCTTTGGAAACGCGCGACACCCGCGGCGGGTTTCTGGGGGCTGCTGGCGAGGACGCTGTCGTCTGTGGGTATGTGGCTATGGGTGAAGCTGAACCCGGCGGCGCTCGGCATTATTGCGCTGTCTCCCAATGCCAAGGACATGGCCGAGAACATGTACCGCGCACTCTGGTCATGGATTATTTGTGTTTTGGTGACGGTCTTAGTGAGTCTGGTGACTCGGCCGAAACCACAATTCGAACTAGCCGGCCTGGTCTATGGCTGCACGGAGATCCCGTCGGAACATGAGCTGAAATTGACCCAACGCCCGATCTTCTGGGCCGTCTTGGTTTGCGCCGTGTTCCTATTGCTAAACGTCATTTTCTGGTGACAGGTATGCACAAGCCGGGAATGGTCTCGATCTGGTTCCTCGTCGGGCTTCTCCTGACGGCGTACGGGTTGTTGATTTCGGCGGCCGGAGTCTACCAGGCACTGGCACCGCCGGTGCATCCCCCTGTGCTGGCCGATCTGCACGCCGGCATCTGGTGGGGCCTGCTGATTTTGGGAATCGGGCTCTGTTCTATTGCTGGCACTTCCAGCCTCGGAAAACGAAATGAGCTCCACAGGCGCACGCGCCGGTGCGGCAACCGGGAGCTAGCGGTGCCGGAAGAAGAGGCGCAAGGATTCGCCGCAATGTGGTGTCTCGAGCCTCAGAATATCTCTTCGAGTCTGCGGGCGACGGCATAGGGCAACGTCCTCCCGCCAGGGGTGCGCCGCCACCTAAACACCGATCGGAAGACCCTTGGGGGATCGTCCACGCCCGGCTCGCCGGACAACGGGTGCCTGATCACTTTAGCATCAACTCCTGTTCTCCATCGAGGCCATTAGCATTAGCGATTGACGCCCCAAAGGCGCCCCGGTGTAAATCATGAGCCGGCAAGTTCGCGAAACTACTTCGCGGCTCCCAAGAACCGCTTGCGCACTTTCGCGACGATGGTGAACTCGGGGTCTACTACGTTCGAGATTTCATATTCCATACCCTGACCCAGCAGGAGGCTCGCGCCGCGCTCGTCGAATCCATAACTCTCCATTAGCCATCGCATCAACTCCGTCGTCGCGTGCTGGAGGGCTTCGTTGAGCGCCCGCGAGCTGCCCAGCACCATGATGTAATCCTGGTTTTCGAGGCGAGGCCAGTTGATCTTCTTCCGCTTAATCAGATCGACTGAGAATTCGACATCCAGCGACGTTTCGATTGCCCCACCCTCCACTTCGCCGTCGCCTTGACGCGCGTGGCCGTCGCCCAGGAAGAAGAGCGCACCAGGCTCAAAAACCGGCAGCATGACGGTCGCGCCGGCGCCCATGCCGTTGTAGTCCATGTTGCCGCCGAAGTTGTCGGGATAGCTGGTAGGAATGGCGGCCTTGTTCGGCGGGGCAGTCGCCACGCAGCCCAGCATCGGCCGCAACGGCAGCTCGATGCGCGGCCCTTTGAAATCGACGGGGTCTATGTACGCGACGCCCTTCTGCTTATCGATCTGCCAAGTCACGCCCTTCGGCTCACGAAGCGCCTCCAGCCGCAGGAAGCCGGGATCGACCGTATAAGGAGCGAGCAGCGTCGCCGAGAAGCCGGTGGTTCGGTTGGTCTCCAGGCGAAGCAGATGAACTACCAGCGTGTCCCCCGGCTCGGCCCCCTCAATGAAGAAGGGACCGGTCTCCGGGTTCGGTCCTTGACCTCTCTGGACGCCTCCAGCGTCGCCTCCTCGCGCATCAATTGTCGAAGTGATTACGTGGTCGCCAGGCTTGATTCGCAAAACGGGCTGATGGCCCGCGGAGAACGTATTGTGGAATTCCTTGGGCTCGAACCGATGTGTTTCGGCGAAGCCGGCGGCGGCCAGCAACAGCGCAACGAGTGACTTCATTACGGCACCTCTCCCATCCGTTATACCGAAGTCCACCGGACGCGTTCTGGGGCTGGCCAGTTCCGGGTTACCCCCACGCATCCCTTCCCCGCGGACCCGATGCGCGTATCCAGGCAGGCGCCAGATGGAAAATGCCGCCGAGTGTCGAAGTCAGAGCAAAAAGACATCGTTTCC
>Ga0306921_10005801_pt1 | contig 12854 bp, 10 predicted proteins | sample sta12Cox44000080_FD_203760 | JGI IMG/M metagenome (GOLD analysis project Ga0306921, IMG submission 203760) | Lab enrichment of tropical soil microbial communities from Luquillo Experimental Forest, Puerto Rico - statoxic.12C.oxic.44.000.080 (v2)... | ecosystem: Environmental > Terrestrial >... | reverse complement strand
TGGTCGAGAAGACCAAGGCGATGGGCCTGTTCGGCATCGACATCCCCAAGGAGTTCGGCGGACCCGACATCGACATCGTGACGCGCGTGCTGCTGGCCATCGAGATGGCGCAGCATCGCGCCGGCCTCTACGTGCCCTGCTACGGCACGTTCGGCGGGGCGGGCCTCGCCCAGATCTTCGAGGCCAACGAAGACCAGAAGGAGCGCTACCTCTATCCGACGCTGCGCGGCGAGAAGAAGCCGTTCTTCGGCCTCACCGAGCCTTCCGGCGGCAGCGATCCGGCGCGCGCCATCCAGACCAAGGCCGAGCGCAAGGACAACGGCTGGGTGCTGAACGGCTCCAAGATCTTCATCTCGGGCGCCGACCGCGCACAGTACGGCATCGTGTTTGCCCGCACCGACGCCTCCAAGGGCCGCGCCGGCATCACCTGCTTCATCGTCGATGCCGACACGCCGGGTTTCTACGTGCGGCGCGTGGTGCACACGCTGCGCTCGTCGAGCTACGCCACCGAGCTCGAGTTCAAGGATTGCTGGGTGTCGGACCACCAGGTGCTGGGCGAGGTCAACAAGGGCTTCGCCGTGGCCAACGCCCGGCTGACGCGCCAGCGCATCCCCTATGCCGCGAGCTGCATCGGCGTCGCCATCGCCGCGCACGAGATGGCGATCGAATGGGCCAAGATGCGCAGCACCTTCGGCGAGAAGCTCGCCAACCGGCAGGCCGTGCAATGGATGCTGGTCGACAACGAGATCGACATCCGCACCGCCCGCTTCTTCACGCTGGAGGCGGCCGAGAAGGCGCGCCGCGGCCTGCCGTTCCGCGCCGAGGCGGCGATCGCCAAGCTGATCGCCTCGGAAGGCGGCGGCCGCGTGGTCGACCGGTCGATGCAGATCCATGGCGGCATGGGCATGACCAAGGACCTGCCGCTCGAACGCTGGTACCGCGAGATGCGCATCCGCCGGGTCGGCGAGGGCCCGAGCGAAGTCCAGCGGATGGTGATCGCGCGTGAGATCCTGGGGAGCAACCTGAGGTGAGCACGTCTCCCCTTCATGGCATCAAGGTCGTCGAGTTCGGCCAGAACCTGGCCGGCCCCTACTGCGGGCAGATCCTGGCCTTCCTCGGCGCCGAGGTGGTGAAGATCGAGCGCCCCGAAGGCGACGATGCGCGCAAATGGGGACCGCCGTTCCTCGAGGGCGATGCGCTGGGCTTCATCGCCCTCAATCGCGGCAAGAAGTCGATCACCTGCGATCTCGCCGACGCCAAGCAGCGCGAGGCGCTGATCGAGCGCATCGGCCGGGCCGACATTTTCCTGCACAATCTGCGGGCCGACGTGCCGGCCAAGTTCGGCATCGACGGACCGGCCCTGACCAAGCGCTTCCCCACGCTGATCTATGCCGACCTCGGCGCCTTCGGGCATACCGGCCCGTGGAAGGATCGGCCGGGTTACGAGCCGATCATCCAGGCCGTCGCCGGGCTGTTCTCGGTGAACGGCGATCCGTCGGGGCCTGAATCGCGCATCGGCGTGTCGATCATCGACCTGTCGACCGGCATGTGGACGGCGATCGGCATCCTGGCGGCGCTCGCCAAGCGGACCGCCACGGGCCAGGGCAGCCTGGTCAACACTTCGCTGTTCGAGAGCGGGCTGATGTGGGCGTCCAACCACATCGCCGGCTACTCGGTGACCGGCAAGATGACGGCACGCCAGGGCAGCGGCCATCCCTCGCTCACGCCCTACCAGGCCTTCGAGTGCACCGACGGGCTGCTGATGGTGTGTCCGGGCAACGACCGGCTGTGGCGCAAGTTCGCCGAGGTGCTGGGCCATCCCGAATGGCCCGACGAGCCGCGCTACAAGCGCAATGTCGACCGCATGAAGGAGCGCGACGTGCTGCTGCCGGCCATCGCTGCCATCATGAAAAAGCAGAGCCGCGCCCACTGGTCGGCCAAGCTCGACGCCGCCGGCGTGCCGCATGGGCCGCTGAATTCGATGCCGCAGGTGCTCGAGCTGGCGCAGGTGGCGGCCCTCGGAATGCTGATGAAGCCGTATGAGGGCAGCCCGGCCCTGTTCCACGGCCTGCCCGTCAGCATCGACGGCGAGCGCGCCGGCGGCCTCGCCAAGGCGCCGAAGATCGGCGAGCACAACGGCAAAGTCTGATCCCGTCAGGGCATGGCTCGCTTTCTGCTGCCGACTGTCTGGATCGCCTGGGGCATTGCTTACCCGCTGATGAGCTGGTGGCTCGTGGCGGTCGACCTTTTCTCGGGCCGCCTCATCATCATGTCGCTGTCCGGGTTGATCCTGCTCGCCGTTGGCGCCTGGAGCGGCGCGCCCGCCCTGCCTGAGAGGCACATGTGGGGACAGATCGCGCTGACCGGCCTGTTCAACATGGGCCTGTTCCAGATCTTCCTGATCGCCGGTATCGCCACGCTGGGCCCGAGTCGCACGCCGATCATCATCTACACCATGCCGGCCTGGTCGGCGCTGTTCGCGGTATTCCTGCTGAAGGAGCGCATCACGCGGCGCATCGCGCTGTCGCTGGCGCTCAGCCTGGTAGCGGTCGGCATCATCGTCAGCCAGGAGACCGCGGCACGGACGGCGCCGGTCGGCACCCTCCTGACCCTGCTCGCCGCCATCTCGTTCGGCATCGGCACGGTGCTCACCAAGCGAACGGCCTTGCACGGCGATCCGACGATCAATGCCGCCTGGCAGATCTTGATCGGCACGGTCCCGGTGATCGTCGTTTGGCTGGCCTTCGCGCGCGAGGCCTACGTCCGGCCTGAACAGACGCGCGGCATCCTATCCCTGGTTGGCCTGATCCTTGGCTCGAACGCGCTCGCCTATTTCTGCTGGTTCCGCATCATTCGGGCGTTGCCGGCAACGGTGGCCAGCCTGACGACGCTGGTGGTGCCCTGCATCGGCTTTGCCAGCAGCGCCCTGCTGATCGGCGGCGATGTCACGTGGCTCGACGGCCTGGCGCTCTTAATGATCGTCGTGGCGGTAACGCTGGTGCTGGCGAATCAGCCGGCGAAGCTCAGGCAGTAGTCGCGCACGCGCTCGAGCGGGATGCGCGCATGGCTTTGCACGATGATGAACTTGCCGCCCGGATCGGTGCCGCTCGGCAACTTGACCAGGCGCTCGAAATCGTCGGCGCCCCACACGCAGGTGTGCTCGGAGAACAGCTGCGTGTCATGGAAATAGCAGGGGTCCCAGTGGACGTGATAGTCGAGCAGGTTGCCCTCGTGCTCGCCGACGCAGGTGTAGAGCGAGTATTCGGTCCAGGGCACCCGCCCGACCTTGCGCAGCACCGAGAGGCTAAGCGCTGTCAGCGAGTCGGTGCCCTGCTTGGTGAAGAACTCGAGCGCCTGGCGCGCCAGGTCGCCGTGCAGGATGTTCGGCGTCACCGACAGGCCATGCTGCTTGGGGCTGAAGTCGGTGCCGACGATCTCGGCCGCGCTCTCCCACCAGTCATGGTAGCGCTTGGGCTCCCAGCGCGACAGCGCGCGGCCGTCCTGCACAAAGGTCGTGGCGTCGAAGTCGCCGACGCAGCAGACGTCGGAATCGAGGGTCAGGAAACCGCCAAATCCGAGCTTTGCCGGGACGTGCAGCTTGACCATCTGCTGCCGGTACCAGCCGGTCATCATGTAGAATCGGCTGAAGGCCGGGAAGAAATCGCCCTCGGAACGGACCGAGACCTCGATATTGCGGAACCGCGGCAGGCTGCTGCGCAGCAGCTCGGCGTCGCGCTTGGGCGACACGATCAGCACCTCGAGGGGCTTGCTGTCGCGCCAATGCTTGGCCAGCGATTCGATCAGCAGGCCGGCGCGTTCGAGGTCACCCCGGCGCTTCAGGTTGCGCAGAGCCAGGGGCAAGAGAGCTTGGCGGACTTCAGAGAACATGGGGGGCGTGTCCGACTATAAGCGGGGCTGACAAACTTTCATATCGGTTAGTACTTGGGGGCGCTGGCCCGCATCCCCAAGCGGCACTTGGTCCCACAATCGGGTCAAAAAAAAGACGCCGGGCCAACAGGCCCGGCGAGTCAAACAGGGAGGCTTCACGTCTGGGAGACGTGGGATCATGAGGATCCCGAGTTTCGAACGCGATCAGAAGAAACTGTTCGTGTCGAAGACCTGACCGCAAAATACGCCCCGGCAGCGGGTTTGTTAGGCGGGAAGATTGGAACACTGGCATGCGAGCCACGCATGCCTTTCAGGGGATATGCAATACTGCATCTCATGACCGTCAAAAACGTGTCTCGGCCACCTTACGCAGCAGGAAATCGCGGAACACCGCAATGCGCTTGGAATGCCGCAATTCCTCGGGATAGGTGAAATACACATCGGTGGTGCGGGCATTGAGGTCCTGCAGCACCATCTCGAGCTTGGTCGACTCGCGTGCCAGATAGTCGGGCAGCGAAGCTATCCCCAGTCCTGACTCCACGGCGCGGAAGATGCCGTAGGTGTTGTTGACCCGCAGCACGACCAGGCGGGGATTTTGGTCGGCATTGCCCTCGCGCAGCAGCCAATTGACGTCCTGCACCGGCGCCCGCGCATCCTCGCCGAAGATGATCATGCGGTGCTGGTCGAGCTCCTCGACCGTGTTGGGACGGCCGTATTTCTGGATGTAGGTGTGCGAGGCATAGACATGGCTGCGCACGGTGAGCAGGTGACGCTGCACCAGGCCGGGCTGGCGCGGCATCATCATGCGGATCGCCACGTCGGCCTCGCGCATGCCGAGGTCGAGCTCGTTGTCCGACAGCACCAGGCTCACGTCGATGTCGGGATAGGTGGCGATGAACTCGTGCATCTGCGTGGTAAGCCAGGTCGAGCCGAAGCCCACCGTCGCATGGATCTTGAGCCGGCCGGCCGGCTTGTCCTGGTTGGCCCGCAGCAGCGCCTCGGCGGTGTTGACCTTGCCCGCCATGTCGCGGGCCGTGCGGTAGAGCAGCTCGCCCTGCTCGGTCAGGATAAGGCCGCGGGCATGACGGTGGAACAGCATGACGCCGAGCTGCTCCTCGAGCGCGCCGATCTGGCGGGAGATCGCCGACTGGCTGAGCTTCAGCCCTTCGCCGGCATGCGTGAAGCTGCCGGCATCGGCCACGGCCTGAAAGATCCGCAGCTTGTCCCAGTCCATCTCGTTGCCTCCCTCAGGCGTCCGACGCCCCGTGCGCCCAACGCCAAGTCGCGCATCGCCTAATCGGCGGCTTGCGCGATGCGCGCCTCCTGGCGCGCCAACCACTTTTCCGCTTCCAATGCCGCCATGCAGCCGGTGCCTGCGGCGGTCACGGCCTGGCGGAAGATCTTGTCCTGCACGTCGCCCGCCGCGTAGACGCCCTCGATGTCGGTGGCGGTCGAATCGGGCTTGGTGAGCAGGTAGCCCTCCGAATCCATGGCGAGCTGGCCCTTGAACAGCTCGGTATTGGGCGAATGGCCGATGGCGATGAACACGCCGTCGGTCGCCAACTCCTTGTCGGCACCGGTCTTGACGTTGCGCAGCCGCACGCCCTTGACCAGAGGCGCGGGCGCCGTATCGCCCACGATCTCCTGCAGCGTCGTATCCCACAGGACGGTGACCTTGGGGTTCTTGAACAGCCGGTCCTGCAGGATCTTCTCGGCGCGGAAACTGTCGCGGCGATGGACCAGCGTCACCTTCGAGGCGTGGTGCGTGAGATAGAGCGCCTCCTCGACCGCGGTGTTGCCGCCGCCCACCACCACGACCTCCTTGCCGCGGAAGAAGAAGCCGTCGCAGGTGGCGCAGGCCGATACCCCGCCGCCGCGGAAGCTCTCCTCGGACGGCAAGCCCAGCCACTTGGCCGTGGCGCCTGTCGAAATGATCAATGCATCGGCCTCATAGCGGTCGCCGGAATCGCCGAGGCAAACGAACGGCCGGCGGCCGAGATCGACCTCGACGATGGTGTCGAAGAACAGCTGCGTGCCGACATGCTCGGCCTGCTTCTGCATCTGCTCCATCAGCCAGGGACCCTGGATGACATCGGCGAATCCTGGGTAGTTCTCGACGTCGGTCGTGATGGTGAGCTGGCCGCCGGGCTGGATGCCCTGCACCAGCATGGGCTTCAGACTCGCACGGGCGGCATAGATGGCCGCCGTATAGCCGGCCGGGCCGGACCCCAGAATCAGAACCTTACCGCGATGTGTTGCTGCCATGACCTATCCGCATCCCGCCCTCCGCATAACTGCAACATATATGCATTCCTCGACGATCATGCACGGCGGAATACGCGCCTCAGGCGCAATTGTTCACAGATCGCGGGCGGCTTCTCGCAACTTTATTGCGCGCGTGGCATGGTTCTGGCATAGACCGCGGCCAATGGAGGAAACCCTAATGGCTCGGGCAAAGCTCGATCGTATCGACCGGCGCATTCTCAGCGATCTGCAATCCAATGGTCGGATGACCAACGTGGAGCTCGCCGAGCGCGCCGGCATCTCGGCGCCGCCCTGCCTGCGCCGCGTCCGTGCGCTCGAGCGCGCCGGTGTCATCAAGGGCTACCACGCCGAGCTCAGCCCCGAGACGCTGGGCTACAGCGTCTCGGTGTTCGCCCTGGTCGGGCTGAACAGCCAGGCCGAGACCGACCTCAAGGCGTTCGAGGAGCTGGTCGCCAAGTGGGACGAAGTCCGCGAATGCCACATGCTGGCCGGCGAAGCCGACTTCCTGCTGAAGATCGTGGCCGAGACCTGGGACGACTATCAGAAGTTCCTGACCACGCGGCTGACCTCGGCGCCCAACGTCAGCCACGTCAAATCCATGATGGTGTTCCGCACCGCCAAGCAGCTGCCCGGCGTGCCGATCTCCACGGAGTAGGCGCAGTCAAACACGCAGGCGTCCGCCCCAGAAGGCTCTCAGCGCGTCGGCCAAATCACGCGGATTGTCTTCCTGAACCCTGTGGCCCGCGCCGGCGATGGTGATCCATCGCCCGTCGGGGAATCGCGCGACGAAGTCGCGGGCAGCGTCTTCGGAGACGATGAGGCTTTCGCCACCTCGGACCAGCAGGAACGGCGCGGCCATGGCCGGGACCCGCGCCTCGAAGCCGGCGAGATGCCCGAGCATCGCGGCGTAGTCCGACGGACGACGGTAACGGTGGTCCGCCTTCCACACCAGGCGCCCGTCGTCGCCACGCTTGAGCAGAGTGCGCATCCGGTAGCGAAGGCGCTCAGGATCGCTCCGGGAACTGACGGCAAGCGCCCTCTCGACCACTTCGTCCAGTGTTGCTGCGCTCCGAAACCCCTGCATGAAGCTGCGCATCCGCGCCGTTGCGGCGAACACGGGCCGTGGCGTCACATCGACCATCGCCAGGGTCTCGGTGCGGTCTGCATGGCGCAGCGCGAACTCGCAGGCCACTACTCCGCCCAACGACATGCCGACGAGGCGCGCGCGCTCGATCCCGAGTCCGTCGACAACGGATAGGAGGTCCGCGGCGTAGCTTTCGACCGAATAGTCGTCGGCCCAATCGCTGGCGCCGTGGCCGCGCAGGTCGAGCGCCACGAGCCGGAACTCGGCCCGCAACGCAACGGCGACATAATCCCAGGTGCGGGCGGTGAACGAGCCGCCGTGTAGCAGCACCGCCGGAGGCCCTTCGCCGCCCCAATCGAGGACGTGGATGGCTGGCCCGCCCGGCGCATGGAAACGCCGGGAGCGCGGCGGCGTGAGGTCGGTAAGGGCAATGCCGAGCCGACCGGTTATCGTCGCCAGCGCCTCGGGATCCCAATCCTCCATGACCAATTCCCTTACTTAGGGTATCCTAAGTAAGGACCACGAAGGCATGATGTCAATGGCCACGCGACAACGTCGGACACCGCAAGCGGCGAAGTTCGCCATCTTGAGCGCCGCGGAGCGGCGACTGCACGACGACGGCCCCGAAGGCGTGCGCATCCAGCGGATCGCGGGGGACCTCGGCATCACGGACGCGGCAATTCACTACCATTTCGGCACCCGGGAAGCGTTGATGGACGCCCTCCTGCGCCGCATCGGACGCCGGCTGGTGGACGACATTGCAGCGACCATCGAACGCTGGGCGCCCGATCAGATTGACGTGGCCGCCCTCGGCCGGCTCTTTCAGCGCGCCTATGCCGACGAACGGGCCGCCAGGCTTGCCCTCTGGCTTAGCCTCACCGGCTGGCGGCCAAAGGGATCGGGCATGCTCAAGTTGCTGGTCGAGCGCGTTCATCGAGCGCGCATCCAAGCAGCGCGCAAGGCCAGGCGGGCCGCACCGCGGCTCTCCGACACCCAATATGCCATCGCCCTCCTGAGCGCGGCTCACATGCATGCGGCGATGTCGGGCGAAGCCTTGTTGGCAAGCGTTGCCGAAGATCCCGCCGGCCTCGGTCAGCGCGCCTTCCTCGACTTCGCAGTCGAGCTGATCGCCCGCCATCTCGCAGAGACGTGACCAAACGACGGGGGTGCCCGCAAAGAGCCTCTTGTGGGAAACGCTGTGTAGCGATAACCTCACTATCGTACACAGCGTTACCGTTTTGCGACGGAGGGTCCGATGAAGAACCTCTTGCAAGCAGGCCGGGTCCTGGTACTCGACCTCGCCTCGACCATCCTGTTTCTCGTCGTCTTCCTGCTGTCCGACAATCTCTTCCTCGCGGTCGGGCTCGGCATGGCGCTGGGCGTGGCGCAGATCGCCTGGCAGTACCACCGCAAGCAACCGATCGGCAGCCTGCAATGGCTGAGCGTGGTGCTGGTGCTGGCTTCAGGCACCGCGACCTTCCTGACCCACGACCCGACCTTCGTCATGCTGAAGCCGAGCGCGATCTACTGCATCGTCGGCCTGGTGATGCTGAAGCGCGGCTGGATGAACCGCTACCTGCCGGAGCGTGCCGCACCGGTGGCCGACGTCGCCACCACCTTCGGCTACGTCTGGGCCGGCCTGATGTTCGGCTCGGCGGTGCTCAACATCGTGCTGGCGCTGTCGCTCGAGCCCAAGAGCTGGGCCGCGGCCATGTCGGCGTGGGGCCTCGTCAGCAAGATCGGCCTGTTCCTGATCCAGTATGGCTGGATGACGGCAGTCGGCCGCCGCCGTGCAGCGGCGGCCGCTGCCGTCCCTACGACTTGAACTGGACGCCGACCACTTCGTAGGACTTGGCGCCACGCGGCGTCTGCACCTCGACGGTGTCGCCGACGGTCTTGCCGATCAGCGCCCTGCCGATCGGCGACGTCACCGAGATGCGGCCTTTGGCGAGGTCGGCCTCGTAGGGGCCGACGATCTGGTATTTCACCTTCTCCTCGGTGTCCTCGTCGGCTAGTCGCACGGTGGCGCCGAATTTAACGGTCTTGCCGCTCAGCTTGGAGAAATCGATCACCTCGGCGCGCGAGATGATGTCCTCGACCTCGGCGATGCGGCCCTCGATGAAGCTCTGGCGTTCGCGCGCGGCGGTGTATTCGGCGTTCTCTGAGATGTCGCCGTGCTCGCGCGCCGCCGCGATCGCCTTGATGATCGAGGGGCGTTCGACGCTCTTGAGCTGTTTCAGTTCGTCCTCGAGGCTCTTCAGCCCCGGGGCCGTCATCGGCACCTTTTCCATAAGCATGATCGTCCTTAATGATTCGAACGGCGTCAACGCCCAACGACGCACTACGGTTGCCGTGCGCCGATGAACGACCGCGGATGGAGGCTTAGAAAGTGCCCTTGAAGTAGGATTGCAAGGGCGCCACGTCCAAGGCCCCCGCGCTTACCGCAGCGATGCCTTCGACCGAGGCCTTGGCGCCGGACACCGTCGTATAATAGGCGATCTTGTGCATCAGCGCCGTGCGGCGCAGCGTGAAGCTGTCGGTCAGCGCCGACGCGCCGTCGACGGTGTTGAACACCAGCTGGACCTTGCCATCCTTCATCAGGTCGACGATGTGCGGACGGCCCTCGAGCACCTTGTTGACGCGCTGCGCGGCGATGCCGTGGCGGTGCAGGTAGTCGGCCGTGCCGACGGTCGCCACGACCTTGAAGCCGAGATCGACCAGCCGTTTCACCGGCTTCACCATGGCCGGCTTGTCCTGGTCCTTGACCGAGACGAACACCACGCCTTCGACCGGCACCTTGGAGCCGACACCGAGCTGGCTCTTGGCGAAGGCGCGGCCGAAATCGGCATCGAGGCCCATGACCTCGCCGGTCGAGCGCATCTCGGGGCCGAGGATCACGTCGACGCCGGGGAAGCGCGCGAACGGGAACACCGCCTCCTTCACCGCGACGTGCTTGGCCTTGGTCGTCTTCTTGATGGCGAGCGACTTCAATGCCTCGCCGGCCATCAGGCGGGCGGCGAACTTGGCGATCGGCTGGCCGGTGGCCTTGGCGACGAACGGCACGGTGCGGCTGGCGCGCGGATTGACCTCGAGGACATAGACCTCGCCGTCCTTCACGGCGTACTGAACGTTCATCAGGCCGACCACCTGCAGCGCCTTGGCCATCGCCTCGGTCTGGCGCTCGATCTCGCCGATGATCTTGTGCGCCAGCGAGTACGGCGGCAGCGAGCACGCCGAGTCGCCGGAATGGATTCCGGCTTCCTCGATGTGCTCCATGATGCCGGCGACGAAGACGTTCTGGTCCCGGTCGGCGAGCGCGTCGACATCGACCTCGATGGCGTCGCGCAGGTAGGAATCGATCAGCACCGGATTGGCGCCCGACACCTTCACGGCGTCGCGCATATAGCGCTCCAGGCCCTCACGGTCGTAGACGATCTGCATGGCGCGGCCGCCCAGCACATAGGACGGACGGATCACCACCGGATAGCCGATCTTCTCGGCCGCCGTGACGGCCTGCGCCTCAGACGTCGCCGTGCCGTTGTCGGGCTGGCGCAGCTTCAGCTTGTGGATCAGCTTCTGGAAGCGCTCGCGATCCTCGGCGAGGTCGATCGCATCGGGCGAGGTGCCGAGGATGGGGATGCCGGCAGCCTCGAGAGGTTTGGCGAGCTTGAGCGGCGTCTGGCCGCCGAACTGCACGATCAGTCCCAGCAGCTCGCCATTCTTGCGCTCGACCTCGACCAGCTCGATCACGTCCTCGGCGGTCAGCGGCTCGAAGTACAACCGGTCGGCGGTGTCGTAGTCGGTCGACACCGTCTCGGGGTTGCAGTTGACCATGATGGTCTCGTAGCCGGCCTCGCGCAGCGCGTAGACCGCGTGGACGCAGCAATAGTCGAACTCGATCCCCTGGCCGATGCGGTTGGGCCCGCCGCCCAGAATGATCACCTTGCGTTTGTCGGTCGGCTGCGCCTCGCACTGCGCCGGGCGATGGCCGTCGCCCTCGTAGCAGGAATAGAGATAGGGCGTGCGCGATTCGAACTCGGCAGCGCAGGTATCGATGCGCTTGAACACCGGGCGAACGCCCACCGCGCGGCGGCGCTTGGCGACCTCGGCGGCACTAAGGTTTGTCAGCTCGGCCAGCCGTTCGTCGGAGAAGCCCTTCTTCTTGAGCTCGAGCAGCGCCTTGGCGTCCTTGGGCAGGCCGTCCTTGCGCAGCACCGCCTCGATCTCGACCAGCTGCTCGATCTGGCGCAGGAACCACGGCTCGTACTTCGAGGCCTGGGCGACGTCCTCGACCGACAGGCCGTGACGGAAAGCCTGGGCGATCACCAGGATGCGGTCGGGCGTCGGCCGCGACAGCGCGCCGACGATCGCCGCCTTGTCGGGCGCGCCCTTGATCTCGATCTCGTTCAGCCCGGTCAGGCCGGTCTCCATCGAGCGCAGCGCCTTTTGCAGCGATTCCTGGAACGTCCGGCCGATCGACATCGCCTCGCCCACGCTCTTCATCGAGGTGGTGAGGATCGCCTCCGCGCCCGGGAACTTCTCGAAGGCAAAGCGCGGCATCTTGGTGACGACGTAGTCGATCGTCGGCTCGAACGAGGCGGGCGTCGTGCCGGTGATGTCGTTCAGCAATTCGTCGAGCGTGTAGCCGACGGCCAGCCGCGCCGCGACTTTGGCGATCGGAAAGCCGGTGGCCTTCGAGGCCAGCGCCGAGGAGCGCGACACGCGCGGGTTCATCTCGATCACCACCATGCGGCCGGTCGCCGGATCGACGGCGAACTGCACGTTCGAGCCGCCGGTATCGACGCCGATCTCGCGCAGGCACGCGATCGAGGCGTTGCGCATGATCTGGTATTCCTTGTCGGTCAGCGTCAGCGCCGGCGCCACCGTGACCGAATCGCCGGTATGGATGCCCATCGGATCGACGTTCTCGATCGAGCAGATGATGATGCAGTTGTCGCGTTTGTCGCGCACCACCTCCATCTCGTACTCTTTCCAGCCCAGCACCGATTCCTCGACCAGCACCTCGCCGACCGGCGAGGCGTCGATGCCGCCCTGCACGATGTCGAAGAACTCGTCGCGATTGTAGGCGATGCCGCCGCCGGTGCCGCCGAGCGTGAAGGACGGCCGGATAATCGCCGGCAGGCCGATATGGTCGAGCGCCTTGGTCGCTTCCTCGCGATTGTGCACGACCTCGCTCTTGGGGCATTCGAGGCCGATTTTGACCATGGCCTCGCGGAAGAGCAGGCGATCCTCGGCCTTGTCGATCGCCTCGGCATTGGCGCCGATCAGCTCGACCTTGTGCTTGGCGAGCCGGCCGTCGCGATGCAGCGCCATCGCCGTGTTGAGCGCGGTCTGGCCGCCCATGGTCGGCAGGATGGCGTGGGGCTTCTCCTTCTCGATGATGCGCGCGACCATGTCGGGCGTGATCGGCTCGACGTAGGTCGCGTCGGCCAGGCCCGGATCGGTCATGATCGTGGCCGGGTTGGAGTTCACCAGGATGACGCGATAGCCCTCGTCCTTCAGCGCCTTGCAGGCCTGCACGCCCGAATAGTCGAACTCGCAGGCCTGGCCGATGACGATCGGCCCGGCGCCGATGATGAGGATGGACTTGATGTCG
>Ga0306921_10005798_pt1 | contig 12856 bp, 8 predicted proteins | sample sta12Cox44000080_FD_203760 | JGI IMG/M metagenome (GOLD analysis project Ga0306921, IMG submission 203760) | Lab enrichment of tropical soil microbial communities from Luquillo Experimental Forest, Puerto Rico - statoxic.12C.oxic.44.000.080 (v2)... | ecosystem: Environmental > Terrestrial > Soil... | reverse complement strand
CGAGGTCCGGCAGCTCGAGTACGTGGCGCGAACCCTCACGGTCGCATTCCTGCTTTACTCGATCCCGATGCTCTGGGAAGTCCGCATGAGCCCGCAGCTGCACAACACGGTGTACGGGTACTTCCCGCATTCCTTCCTTCAGCAGATGCGAGACGGGGGCTTTCGACCGGTGGTCTTCATGGGCCACGGCCTCGCACTGGCGATCTCGACCTCGTTCGCCGCGCTCGCCAGCGTGATGTTGTGGCGCCGCGGCCGCAAGATTCGCCAGCTCCCTCCCCCGTTCGTGACGTTCTACCTGGGAGCGGTCGTCGCCCTGTGCAAGACGCTGGCGGCATTGATGTATGCCGGCGTCGGCGGCTTGATCATGTTCCTGGCGCCGGCAAGGACGCAGCTGCGGATCGCGGTCGTCATCGCGTGTATCGTTCTCGCGTACCCGCTGCTTCGGACCTTCGATCTCTTTCCGACGAGCGTGCTGACCAGCCTGTCCGGGTCGGCGAGCGCGGAGCGCGCGCAGTCACTCTCGTTCAGGTTCAGGAACGAGGATCTGCTCCTCGCGCACGCTCGTGAACGCTGGCTCTTCGGCTGGGGGGGCTACGGGCGGAATCGCGTGTTCGACGAGGAAGGGAACGACACCACGGTCACGGACGGCCTGTGGATCATCGTGCTCGGAGACGTGGGCGCCGTGGGGTTCGCAAGCGTGTTCGGCCTGATGCTCGTCCCGGTGTTCCAATGCGGCCGGGCACTGAAGAACGTTCGCTCCAGATCCGATCGGACCTTGCTGGCGTCGATGGCGCTGCTGGTCTCGTTGAACTGGGCCGACTCGCTCCCCAACGCGCTCAGCGGTGGCAGCTTGATGGTGTTCGTCACCGGTGCTTTCGCAGGCGTCGTGGAGGCCCTGCAAACGCCGCCGCGAATTCGCCAGGAACGCAAGAGAGAACACGTTCCCGCCGCGGAGCCCCTGGGACCTGCGGCTTCGACACGATGAGGTCGCCTTGGCACCCGCGAACGTCGACCTAGAGGTCGCCCCGGCGAGCGATGCCGACGAGCGGCTTCGGCGCGAGCGACCTCGCGCGTTCGCGGTCGCTCCCGCCATTGCGCTCTTCGCCATCGGCGTGCTCGCGCGCGTGGCGCCGATGGCGGATTCCGGCGGACGGCTGCTTCGCCAGTTCCCGACCGAAGACGGCTACCTCATGTTGACGATCGCCCGGAACATCGCGCTCGGGAAGGGCATGAGCGTCTCCGATGGCCTGCAGCCGACCAACGGGACCCAGCCGCTCGCGACGCTGGTCTGGGCGGTCGAGTTCTGGCTTGCGGGAGGCGATCGCAGGCTCGGGGTGCTGGAAATCCTCGTCACGCAGCTCTTCATCTCCGCCGCAGCCGCGCTGCTGCTCTACCGACTCGCGCGCGTGCTGTTCGGAGAGATCCCTCGCGGCCGCGAGGTCGCTCTCCTCGTCTCGGCGGCGTGGTTCGCGAGCCCTCTGGTGGTCGCGCACTCGATGAACTGTCTGGAGACGGGCCTCTACGCGCTCATGGTGGTCTCGGTCCTCGGGTGCTTCGTGCACACCGCAGACGACCGGGCCTGGTCCCTCCGACGCTGCCTCGGAGCCGGTGCTCTGCTCGGCCTGGCCTTCTGGGCCCGAAACGACGCGATCTTCCTGGTCGGCGCCGCGTGCCTGCTCCACGTGACCTGGAGCCTGTTCGGCCGCAAGGACCAGTTCGCGCGACGCCTGCGCGAGGCCATCGTCTTCGGCGCGACGTCGGTGCTCGTCGCGTCGCCCTGGCTCGCATTCAATCGACTCCGCTTTGGAGCGATCGTTCCGGTGAGCGGGCAGTCCGAGGCCCTGGATGCGCACTTCGCCGAGAACCTCGCCAACGCGCCGATCGCCGTGTTCGAGTACGCAACCCTGTATCTCCCGATCCCCAGCTCCCTGGAGAGCGTGCCGTGGGTCGTCGCGATCGCGTCGCTGGCCACGGCACTGGTCGCCGTACTCGTGATCCGCGTGCTGCGAACGGCGCCGCCGCCGGCGCGGGCGATCGCGGGCATCGGCGCGATCTTCGGCCTCTGCGTGCTCTCGTTCTACGGACTGAGCTTCGGCGCGGGGTACTTCTTCTCGCGCTACACGTTCCCGCTCTCTCCGCTCCTGGCACTGCTCTGGGCCGCCGTCCTGCGCCGCGCCTGGGAGCTGGCCGATGCGCGAGGTTGGACCGTGGCGCCGCCCGTGGCCGCGGCCGCGGTCCTCGCGTTCGCGCTGGGGCTCGACGGCCGGCTATACCGGAACGGGAGCGCCCACATGCACTTCCAGGTGGTCGAGTGGGTGCGCGATCACGTGCCGGACAGTGCCTGGGTCGCTGCGCCGCAGTCGGGAACGCTCGGGTTCTTCCACGACCGCACCATCAACCTCGACGGGAAGGTGAATCCAGCCGCGCTCGCGGTTCGCCGCGCCGACGGCTCGGTCACGCGCTACGTCCTCGAGAAGCGCGAGATCGAATACCTCGCCGACTGGGAAGGCATCGCGAGCTGGGCGACGCAGCCGCCGATCGCCGCCCAGTTCGAGCTCGTCGTCGACGATCCCGGCCGCAACCTCGCCGTGCTGCGACGCCGCGAGCACGCGGGCAGCTGAAATGGCCTGGTACCCGCTCGTGCGAGACGTCGGTGCGGAGATGCTGCGTTGGAGTGGCTGGTCCGATCCTCGCCGCAGACTGCACGGGAAGCTCTCGATCGCGACGTTCCATCGGGTGCTGTCTGCGAGCGAGACGGAGGAGTATCCGCTCGCCGGTCTCGCGGTGACGCCCGAACAGCTCTCGAGCATCCTCGAAGCCCTCGCCAGACACTTCTCGTGCATGCCCCTGACGGAGGCGGCGACCCGCTGGCTCGCGAATGCGGACGAGAGTCCGCCCCTGCTCGCGCTGACGTTCGACGATGGCCAGCTCGACAACATGACCCGCGCGCTGCCCGTCCTCGACGCGCACGGGTTGAGGGCCACCTTCTTCGTGGTGTCGAACGCGGCGGCGACACGTCGAAGTCTCTGGCACGATCGGGTCTCGTTCGCCCTGTCGCGCGCCGTGGCCCGCGACGCTGCCGGCGCGCGCGCGCTGGTCCGGGCGCTGTCCCCGGAGGCCGATGCGCGCGACCCCGTGCAGGTGGTCGAGCTGGCAAAACGGCGCTTCCATTCGATGACCGAGCGGGAGGCGTGGGTGGAACGCGTGGAGCGGGCTGCTGGAGGAGCCTGGCGTCCCCCCTGGGACGGGATGCTGGGCTTCGAAGACCTGCGCGTGCTGCACGAAGCGGGTCACGAGATCGGCTCGCACAGCTTCTCCCATCCCCTCCTGCCCCAGTGCGACGACCGCGAACTCGAGCGCGAAGTCCACGAGTCCCGGCGGCAGCTCGAGCGCGAGCTCGGCGCGCCAATCAGCTCTTTCTGCTATCCGAACGGGAGCTGGAATGCGCGGACTCTCGAGGCGGTCCGCAAAGCCGGCTATTTGCGTGCCGTCACCACCGATCACGGATGGAACGGACAGAACAGCGAGCCGTTCTCGCTCAGGCGCTGCGACCTCTCCTATGTTCATTGCGTCGACCGCCGGGGACGCTTCTCCGAGGACCGGCTGCTCTGGCGGCTCGGCCGCGGTGGAGAGTGAGATGGCGGTGATCGGCTACTTCGCCAGCGAGTATCCGAGCATCTCGCACACGTTCATCCGGCGCGAAATCGCGGCGCTCCGCCGGCGTGGCCTCGAGATCCGGACCTTCTCGATCCGCCGCGCACCGGAGGCCGCTCCGCTCGGGGCGAAAGACCGCCGCGAGGAGGGCGAGACCCGGTACCTGCTGCCGGCCGGGCTGGTCTCGATCGCGAGCGCTCACGTGCGGGAGCTGGTCCGCAATCCGCTGCGATATGCGCAGGCTTTCTTCGTCGCCCTGAGGAATCGTCCGCCCGGTGCGCGCGCCTTGCTCTGGTCGCTCTTCTACTTCGCGGAAGGCGCCCTCCTCGCCGACGCCCTGCACCGGGAGGACGTCCGCCACCTGCACGTGCACTTCGCGCGCGCCGCGGGTGACGTCGCCCGCGTCGCCTGCCTCCTCCGGGGCATCCCGTGGAGCTTGATGCTCCATTCGTTCGGGGACTACGAGTATCCCGCAGTGCTGACGCTCCCGGACAAGATCGGGGCAGCGAGCTTCACCGCGTGTGCTTCCCACTTCGTGCGCGCACAGGCGATGAGAGCGACTCCGGTGGCGTTCTGGGAGAGGTTCGAGATCGTGCGCTGCGGCGTCGAGCTGCGAGCGGCGACGCCGCGGGCGAGTCGGACCGACCACGTCCGCATCGTGTGCGTTGGCCGTCTTCACCAGGAGAAGGGCCACTACGGGCTGATCCACGCCATGGCCGACCTGGTGGCCGCGAAAGCACCAGCGTTCCATCTGACACTGGTCGGTGACGGATCGATCCGCACGGACCTCGAGGCGCGCGCGCGCGAGCTGGGCGTCGGGGACGTGGTCGAATTCCTGGGCGCGCGCTCCGAGGAAGACGTCGCGACGATCCTCGCAGACTCGGAAGTGCTCGTGCTGGCGAGCCTCTTGGAAGGCCTTCCCGTCGTGCTGATGGAGGCCATGTCGTTCGGACTGCCGGTCGTTGCACCCAACGTCGCTGGCATTCCGGAGCTGGTCGGTCACGAGCGCGAAGGGCTGCTCTTCCGCGCCTCGGACTGGGCGGATCTCTCGGCGCAGCTTCGCCGCGTCGTCACGGACGCCGAGCTCCGCGCTCGGCTCGGCGCCGCAGGCCGCACTCGCGTCTCCGGAGAGTTCGCGATCGACCGCGCCGTGGAGCCGCTGTGGAAGAGGTTCAGCTCCGATGGCGCCGCCTAGCTCGCCTCCCCGCGCCCGGGTCGCGGCCATCGTGCTGAACTACCGCACGCCCGACCTCACCGCGAGCTGCGCGCGCTCGGTCCTCGCCGACCTCGACCCCGAGCGCGACGTCGCCATCGTGGTCGACAACGCGAGCGGCGACCAGAGCGCGGAGAAGCTGCGCGCAGAGCTCGCGGGCACCGGGGGCGCCGAGCTGCGCGTGATCGAGACCGACCGGAACGGCGGGTTCGCGTACGGCAACAACGCGGGCATCCGCGCCGTCGACGCGGAAGCGTACTTCCTCGCGACCAGCGACACCGTGGTCCACCGGGGCGCGGTGGACCGGCTGTTCGCGTTCCTCGAGTCTCGTCCCGCCGCGGGGCTGGTCGGCCCGCGGCTCGAGTGGGAGAGCGGAGAGGCGCAGCAGAGCGGCTTCCGCTTCCACAGGCCGATCACCGAGCTGATCGCGGGCTCGGCGACGGGGCCGATCCAGCGGCTGCTCTCGCGCTGGGACGTGCCGCTGGAGCTCTCGGACGAGCCCCGGCGCGTCGAGTGGGTGAGCTTCGCCGCGGTGATGATCCGCGCCGAGATGATTCGCAAGGCCGGGATGCTGGACGAAGGCTTCTTCATGTACTTCGAGGACACCGACTACTGCCGCACCGCAGAGCGCGCCGGCTTCGAGGTGTGGCAGGAGCCCGCTGCGCGCGTGGTCCATCTGCGCGGGCAGAGCTCGCCGGTGAAGCGCCTGCACGCGGCCCGCCGGCGCCTGCCGCGCTACTACTACGCCTCGCGCGCGCGCTACTTCCGCAAGCACTTCGGCCGCGGCGGCTGGCTGGCGGCGAACCTGGCGTGGACCGCCGGGCGCGGCGTGGCCTGGCTGCGCGAGACCTTCGGCGCGAAGGAGCGCCACACCGTCGAGCGGCAGCTCTGGGACAGCTGGCGGGGGTGAGGCGGCGGTGAGGCTTCCCGACTTCGCGATCATCGGCGCGATGAAGTGCGGCACCAGCACGCTGCACGAGCAGCTGGCGCTGCGCTCGGGCTTCTTCATGAGCCGGCCGAAGGAGCCCGACTTCTTCAGCGACGACCCGATCTTCGCGCGCGGCCCCGACTGGTACGCGAGCCTGTTCGCGGGCGCCGCGCCCGATCAGGTCTGCGGCGAGTCGAGCACGCACTACACGAAGCTGCCCGAGTTTCCGGCCGCCGCGGAGCGCATGCAGGCGTTGCTGCCGAAGGCGAAGCTCGTCTACGTGATGCGCGAGCCCGTCGAGCGCGTGGTCTCGCAGTACCTGCACGAGTGGAGCACGCGCGAGGTCGCCGGCTCGCTCGAGGAGGCGGTGCGCGCGCACGAGCGCTTCGTGGCGTACAGCTGCTACGCGCGACAGCTCGCGCCGTGGCGCGAGCGCTTCGGGCCAGCGGCGATCCTGCCCGTCTTCTTCGAGCGCATGGTGGCGTTCCCCGACGAGGAGCTCGAACGCGTGTGCCGGTTCCTGGGCGATCCAAGCCCGGAGCCGGTGGCGTGGCGGCGCGATCTGGCCCCGCAGAACGTGACGAGCGAGCGACTGCGCGCGAGCCCGCTGCGCGACGCGCTCCTGCGAGTGCCGCCGGTGCGCTGGCTGAAGGACCGGCTGCCGCAGTCGCTGCGCGAACGCGCGAGAGACCTGTGGCGCGCCGGCGGGCGACCGGAGCTCGGCCCCGACCTGCGCGCGCGGATCGAAGACGAGATTGACCGCGATCTGCGCCAGCTCGGCGACTGGCTCGGCACCGGGCTCTCCTGCAGCCGGTGGACCGAGCAAGTGCTCGAGCGCGCGATCGAGTGGACGCGCTGAGTCAGCGCGCGCTCGCGCTGCTCACGGCCGCGCTCTGGGTGGTCGCGGCCTGCACCGTCGCGTGGTGCGTCGCGCGGGGTGCCAGTGGCGCGGATCGGCGGCTGGACGCACGCGCTCTCGTGCTGGCGGGCCAGGCCTGGCTCCAGCGCGAGTCTCCCTACGACGCCGAGGCGTATTCGCGCCTGTGGGAGCAGGAGCTCCAATCGCCACGGCCCGACGCGTTCGTGTTCGCCTACCCGCCGAGCACGGCGCTCGTGCTCGCGCCGCTGGCGCTGCCGGGCGTGGCGGCGGGACTCGGTCTGCTCGACGCGCTGAACCTGATTGCGCTGGCGTTTGCGCTGGTGCTGTGCGCGCGCCTGGGTGGCGATCCTGCGCCGCGCGAATGGCGCGGAGCCGCGCGGGCGGCGGCACTCGCGCTGGCGGCGAGCTGCGGCGCGATCTCGGGGACGCTCTTGATCGGGCAGACGAGCCTCTGGGCGCTCGCGGCGCTGCTCTGGCTCTGGCGATCCTCCGCTGCCGACGAGCTGCGCACTTCTACGGTGCTCGCGATCGCGGTGGTCGCGATGAAGCCGAGCCTGACGCTGCCGCTGCTGTGCTTCCTCGCGGTTCTGCGCCCCTGGACCGTGGCCTGGGCGGCCGCGCTGTCGCTGGCGGTCTGCGCCATCGTCGCGGCCGCGACCTCGGACGCCGCGCTTCCGATCGAGTGGCTGCGCGCCGTGGCCGCCTATGCCGCGACACCCGCGAACGCTCCCGCGGAGCTCGCCTCGGCACAGCACCTGATGGCGCGGCTGGGCCCGGCGGTGCCGGGCTGGCCGCTCGTCCTGGCGGGCGCTCTCGCGGCTGCGGCGGTCGGCTGGAGCGCGCGCGGCATGCGCGAGCGCGACGCCCTCGACGAGCACTGGATCGCCGCGGTCGCCCTCTCGCTCGCTTGCTCGCCTGCGCACGGCTACGACCTGGTGCTCGCCGCTCCGCTCGCTGCACTTCTCTTGCGCGTGCGTCCTGGGGCCTGGCCGTGGTACGGGCTCGGCGTGCTCGCCGTCGCCCGCCCCAGCGCGCTCGGACGCGCGGCGGCGGTGCTCGGCGGCGGTGACCCGCTCGAGCTCGAGCGGTGGGCGTCCGCTCTCGGCGTGGCGTTACTAGCCATCGGAGCCTGCTCCGGGCTCGTTCTCGGGATCCGGTATCTGAGACCGTTCTCACTGTTGACTCACGCCCGGGTCGCCTGAGAGGATCGGATCGGGCTCGCCGCGGGTCTCTCCGCTGCCGCGGCCGTGCTCGCGCTTCGGAGGTCGTTCCATGCCCAGCCGCTCGCGGCGCTGGCCGCGGTGGCCGCGCTCTCGCTCTCGAGACTCACGGCTGCCTCGCCCGCGGGGCTGGTCGCCGCCTACGAGTTCGATGAGAGCAGCGGCAAGAGCGCAATCGACGTCTCGGACCTCGCCAACGCCGGCACGTTGAACGACACGGCCGTGCGCACCAGCTCCGGCAAGTTCGGGGGCGCGCTCGTGTTCGACGGCTCGGGCGCGATGGTGAGTGTGCCAGACGCACCGTCCCTCGATCTGTCGTCGGCCATGACGCTCGAAGCGTGGATCTGCCCGGCGCACGTCGCACCCGGCTGGGCGAACATGGTCTTGGCGAACGACGCGTACTACCTCGAGGCGATCTCGCCGAACGCCGCGCCTGCAGCCGGCGGCACCTTCGCGGCCACGCCGTTCTCCGGCAGCACGCCCCTGCCGGTGAATGCCTGGTCTCATCTGGCCACTACCTACGACGGCACCACGCTCCGGCTGTTCGTAAACGGCGCGCAAGTCGCCAGCAGGCCCCAGACCGGGCTGATCCAAGGCACGAGCCTGCCGCTCACGATCGGCGGCGACACGGTCCAAGGACAGCAGTTCTTCGCGGGTCGGATCGACGAGGTGCGCGTCCACGACCGCGCACTCTCCGCGGCAGAGATCGCGCAGGACATGGCGACCTCGGTGGACCCTGCACTCCGCGACACGGGCGGTGACGGGGTGCTCGACTCCGTCGACGACTGCCGCTTCGTTGCGAACGGCGCGCAGACGAACTCGGACGACTTTCCCGCAGGCGATGCGTGTCAGTGCGGCGATGCGGACGCGGACGGGCGGGCGAACGCGTCCGACGTCGGAGCGCAGCGCAACGCGCTCGCCGGAACTGCCGCCGGGGCGAGCGCAGAGGGCTCGCGCCGGTGCTCGGTCGCCGCGCCCGGGGCCAGCTGCGACGTCGTCGACGTCGCCGTGCTGCGCCGCGCCATGGCGGCGCTGCCCCCGGGCATCGCGCAAGCCTGTCCCGCCCAGTTCGGACCCTAGCTCGCACCCACACCGCGGCCGCGGATTTGTTACCCAGGAACGCGTGGGGCGAATCGTCTTCGTCCAGTACGGCGACTACCGGACGGCGGTGGAGAGCTTCGCGCGCGGGGGCGAGGAGACCTATGCCGCGCAGCGCTACTCGGTGGATCTCGTCACGGACCTCGCGCGCAAGCACGAGCACGTCAGCGTCGTCTGCCTGAACTCGGATCCCTACGAGCAAGAGCTCCCCAACGGCGTGCACACCCAGGGGCTGCGGCTCTACCGCGACACGAGCGAGTCGGAGCTCGTCGAGCGCGTGCAGGCGCTGCGTCCGACGCATCTGGTGTCGCGGAGCCCGATTCGACCGCTCCTGCGCTGGGCGGCGAGCTCGGGCGTGCGCACGCTGCCGCTCCTCGCCACCAGCTTCCCGAAGCTCGGAGGCCTTCGGATCCGCTTCAGATACTGGCGCACCGCACGCGCGCTCTCGAGCTCCGCGATCGAGGTCGTCGGAAACCACGCACTGAATTCGTGCCTTGACCTGAAGCGGATCGGTGTGCCTGCGGAGAAGATCGTCCCCTGGGACTGGCCGCCGACCTTCACGCCGAGAGAGCGGCCCCCGAAGACGCGTACCGCCGCGAGTGGCCCGGTACGGCTCTTCTATGCCGGCGTGGTGAGTGAGGACAAGGGGGTCGGCGATTGCCTGGCAGCCCTCCGCATCTTGCGCGACCGCGGGCTCGACGCGCACTTCAGCTTCGCAGGTGCCGGCGAGATCGCGCAGTTCCAAGCCAGGGCCGAGGCGCTCGGAGTCGCCGGGGCGGTCGAGTTCCTCGGGCGGATCCCGCACCAGCGCGTGATCGCGTCGATGAACGAACACGACCTGACGGTGGTGCCGAGCCGGCACAGCTATCCCGAGGGACTGCCGCTCACGATCTACGACTCGTACTCGTCGAGGAGCCCGCTGATCGCCTCCGATCACCCGATGTTCCGGGGACGAGTCGAGGACGGATTCGCGGCCCTGGTCTTCGAGGCCAGCTCGCCGGAGTCGCTGGCGGCGCGAGCCGAGCAGGCAATCCGAGACCCGGGGCTCTACGCGAGGCTCTCTCGCAACTCCGAGGCGGCGTGGGCGAGGCTGCAGCTCCCGGTCCGCTGGGGCGACCTGCTCCGGGAGTGGATCGCGGGCCCCGAGGCAGTTCGCGCGCTGCTCTCGCAGTTCAGCCTGGCAACCGGGCCGTACCGGATGTGAATCTGCCCGGCAACTCGAGCCGTACGCGTCGACGAACCGAGAGACGCCGTCAGTACCCAGACTGCTGACCGACGGGACAGCTCATTGCGTGACTCAGTCCCGCGCAACCGATGGCAGAAGCCCCCGCTCTTTCTGCGGACGCGGGACTTTTCGGACAGGGTATCATGCGCCCTTGGGCGCCACTTTCCTGTGGGCCCGGTCACTTGAAGTGCGGTAGAGCGGGCCTTTGAGGGAGGGAGCGCTCTCGGTACGAGAAAACTCGGAACGAGAAGGCGGGCGATGCGCAACTCCGGCATTCCTCGACTGCGGGCGGCACGAGCCCTCGCGGTCTCTCTGGCCCTGATACTGGTCGGTGGTGCCGTCCCGAAGCGAGCAGATGCCGACGTGCTCGCGCCGTTCCAGACCACCCCAGTCTTCACGGGCCTCACTGCCCCGACTGCAGTGCGCTTCGCTCCGGACGGCCGCGTGTTCGTGATTGAGCAGGCCGGCTTGATCAAGGTGTACAACAGCATCAACGACCCCACGCCCGACGTCGCCGCCGATCTGAGCTCGGAGGTGTTCAACAACTGGGACCGCGGGATGCTCGGCCTGGCGATCGATCCCCAGTTCCCGGCACCGGGTCACGACTACATCTACGTGCTGTACACGGTCGACGCCCCGCCGGGTCAGAACCCGCCGGTCTACAACGACGCCTGCTCCGATCAGACCGGCAACGGCTGTGTGACTCGCGGCCGGCTGTCGCGCCTCGAGATCGGCCCGAACAACGTGATGATCGGGACGGAGCAGATCCTGGTCGACAACCGCTGGTGCTTCCAGTACCCGAGCCACTCGATCGGCGACCTGCATTTTGGTCCCGATGGGGCGCTCTACATCAGCAGCGGCGAAGGCGCGAGCTTCACCTCCATCGATTACGGTCAGTATGGTAATCCATGCAACGACCCCCCGAACGAGGGGGGCGCGCTGCGTTCCCAGGACATCCTGACTCACGGAGACCCGCAGAGCTGGGACGGTGCGATCATGCGCGTCGACGTCAGCACCGGCACGGTGGTGCCCTGGCCGACGAACCCCACCGCCGGGGGCCCGACGACGGACGACGACGCAATCCTCGCCCACGGCTTCCGCAATCCGTACCGCTTCACGATCAACCCGGGCCCCGGTGCCCTGCAGGGCGAGGTCTGGGTGGGCGACGTCGGCATGGACACCTGGGAGGAGATCAACCGGATTCCGAATCCGAACGGGCCGCTCTTGAACTTCGGCTGGCCGTGCTTCGAGGGCGGCTCGGGCGTGAGCACGCCCATGCCGGGCTACCAGGCCGCGAACCTCCCGCTCTGCCAGGGCCTGTACAACGGGACGATCGCGAGCAACGTCACGCCCTCCGTGTTCGCCTACAACCACAGCGCGAACGTCATCCCCGGCGAGCTGTGCGGCATCAACAGCGGCTCCATCACCGGCGTCTCCTTCTACGAAGGCACCAGCTACCCGCCCGAGTACCAGGGCGCGCTCTTCTTCGAAGACTACACGCGTCGGTGTACGTGGGCGATGCTGCCCGACGCCCCGGGCGGCGTTCCCGATCCGGCGAACTTGCGCGCGATCATCTGGAACGCGCCCAGCGGTGCAGTGGACATCGAAGCGGGACCGAACGGCGATCTGTTCTACTCCGACTACAACGCCGGGAACATCATGCGCCTGCAGTACTTCCAGGCGAACCTGCCGCCCGTCGCGCGTCTGACCGCGACGCCGTCGTCGGGTCCGACACCGCTCAACGTCGCGTTCGACGCCTCCGGCTCGGCCGACGCGGACGGGGACGCGCTCACCTACGAGTGGGACTTGAACGGTGACGGGATCTACGGTGACGCTCCCGACTCCGATCCGCGCTTCGCCCACGTCACCTACACCTCGCCGGCCGACGTGCCTGTCTCCGTGCGAGTCACCGACATCCACGGCGCTTCCTCGACCGCGACGGTGACGGTCTCGGTCGCCAACTCGCCGCCGGTGCCGGCGATCCTCACGCCGACGAGCTCGGTGCCGTGGATCGTGGGCCAGACGATCAACTTCTCGGGCGTCGCCAACGACCCCGACGAGGGCGTGCTCCCGGCATCCCACCTGACCTGGGACCTGATCATCCACCACTGCTTCTGGCTCAGCCCGACCAACTGCCACACGCACCACGTGCAGACCTTCGCGGGCGTCGATCACGGCAGCTTCGTCGCTCCGGACCACGCCTATCCGTCGTATCTGGAGCTGGATCTCACGGCCACGGACGACGGGATCGGGTGGTACGACAAGGCCTGGAGCATCCGGCGGAGAATCACCTTCAACAACGCGGCCCAGGCCGAGGACCTGATCGGGTTCCCGGTACTGGTGCAGCTCACTCCGACCAGCATCGACTACACCAAGGTGCAGGCGGCAGGGCAGGACGTGCGCTTCGCCGACAACGACGGGGCGCTGCTTCCGTACCAGATCGAGTCCTGGAACCCGGGAGGCACTTCCTACGTCTGGGTGCGGGTGCCCCAGATCAACGCCTCGTCCTCGACCGATTCGATCCTGATGTACTACGGGAATCCCGCCGCGGCCGACGCGCAGAACCCGACCGGGGTCTGGGACTCGAGCTACGCGGGCGTCTGGCACCTCGGAGACACTTCCGACTCGACGGTCAACG
>Ga0306921_10005796_pt1 | contig 12857 bp, 13 predicted proteins | sample sta12Cox44000080_FD_203760 | JGI IMG/M metagenome (GOLD analysis project Ga0306921, IMG submission 203760) | Lab enrichment of tropical soil microbial communities from Luquillo Experimental Forest, Puerto Rico - statoxic.12C.oxic.44.000.080 (v2)... | ecosystem: Environmental > Terrestrial >... | reverse complement strand
TGGGAAGTCGCCTCGATGGATCGCTTCGTGCCGCTCTCAATGTCGACCTTTTCAATTCTCCACGACCCGCGTTGGATGGCAGATCTTCCGCAATGCAGGGCGAGCATGTGGGTATAGAAAGGCAATCCCTGCGACAGGGATGTAATGTAGTTCACTGCCTCCGGGTCGATTTCCATTCCCGTCAAACGCGCCATCCCCTTGTTGACTATTTCCGCCCAATTCGTCGGGCGCCATGCGCGGCAGGTGGATTTGAACCAAGGCGCGCTCTACCGACCTGTGTTCAAGAAGGAGTTCATCAACGTTGTTTGCGACGCCCACCAACACGATCGTGACCGGCACTGAGTTGTCGGACATCGTCTTGATCGTGTCGGAGAAGCTCTTTCGAATCCGTTCGTCCTGGATCTGGTCGAACTCATCTATGATCATGATCAACAGGACGCCAGTACTGCCGAGGCCCTTAAGGGCGCGACGCACATCATCAGGTGTCACCGTCTTCGGCATCTGGTCCACCAGGGATGCGACCTGCTGCTTGACGCCTGCCACAAACCCGGCCTCGCGCTTGCTGTGAGAGACCTGGACCTCCGAAAGAACCTTGCGCCACAACCCCGAGTAGCTATCCGAACTGCCGGCGTTGATCCTTGGCGCGAGCACCGTCTCCCCGATAGACTCGAGCCAAGGCGTCAAAATATTGGCGATCGATGTCTTTCCGACTCCGCGCTCCCCATAGATGATCGCGTGCTGGCCTCGCTGTGAAATAGTGTTGAGAAGCTGCGAAATCTGCTGACTGCGGCCTGCAAACAGGGCAGTCTCGTCAACCGGTGCAGACGGATTGAACACTTTGTTGATGGCAATCGTCAGCGCCACGGTTTGTTCCGCGGTCATCGGTTCGGGCATCCAGGCCTCCAACACTCGACCCAACTGATACAAGTATATGCTAGACTGATACCTCTAGCACCGCAAGTTGGAGGCCAAGCTGACGATCCATGCTTTGCCACTGGCCCTACCCGCTCCGAGGGCCGCTCGCCACTTGTCGGTCTGACATTTCCAATTCGGCAAAGCTACGATCACACGCAGCTGCCGCTCCGCAACCGCGTCCCGCCCCTTCGTCACCAGCCCCATCGCCAGGATCTCCTCCTGAATCGCCGGCGCGAGCAGGGTCAAGTTCACGATCTGCGTGACCCTCGCCCGCGTCAGCCCGTATGCGCGCGCCGCCGCCGCAAGGTCGTCCAATTCGCCCGACCGAGTACGGCGCTCGATGTCGTGGGCGAGAGCGAGGAGGCGGACGATCCTTGGCACGCGACCCACCGGGGCGGCCGGTGGCTCGGGACGCGGGAGCGTGACGGTCAGCGTGGCGCTCACGGTGTCGCCTCCGCGGCGAGCAGCTGCGCCCCCGTCGCGGAGAAGTGGAACTTCACGGTCGCGCCGTCGTAGTCGAGGTGCTCGATGAGCAGCCGGACCACGCGCTCTCGCTCGGGCGCGAGCAAGACCGCCCACAGTTCCGAGAATTCGTGGAGCGCCCGCCCAACTGCGTCGACGTCGATCGCCCGGTTCTCGGGCTGGTCGGCAAGCTCCCGCTGCCGCCGCTCGAGCCCGACGATTCGCTCCTGAGCCTCGGCCAGCTTCGCCATCAGTGCGTCCGCAGCGGCCCCGTCGGCCCGGGTGACGGCGTTCGTGAGCCGGTCGATCTCGGCCCGGGCGGCGGCGAGGTCCCGTTCGATCCGCTTCGACTCGGCTCGTCGCCCCCGGGCTTCAGCCGCGAGCTGCGCCTGGACCTGCCGGAACGTCTCGTCTCGCAGTGCCGGGTCGGTTCCGATCCGGCAGATCTGCTCGACGACGAATGCCTCGATCTTCAGCGCGGGCACAGACCGGGTCGAACACGTCCCGCCCTTGATCGCGTTCGTGCAGCGGTAGTACCGGAACGCCTTCCCGCGCCGCTCGGTGAACGCGTGCGTCATCGCCGCGTCGCACGCAGCGCACCGGAGGATCCCCCGGAGCAACGCGCCGTGGCGGTTCCGGAGGCTCGCCCCAGACGTGCGCCGGTTCTCGCCCAAAATCCGCTGCACTTGGTCGAACACGGGTTTCGGAACGATGCCCTTGTGCAGGCCGGGGAACGTCTCCGATCCCAGCTTCTGCCGCCCAATGTAGATCGAGTCGGTGAGCAGCCGATGGAGGTTCGCGGCGTTCCATTCTCGGCCTTCCCGAGCCTTCCCGGTCTTGGTCGTCCACGACTTCCGCCGAGCGCCCCGTCGCGTGAGCTCCTGGGCGACCGCAAGCGTCGACCGCAGCTCGATGTAGAGGTTGAAGATCTCCCGCACCTGTTCGGCTTCGATCTCGTCAGGGACGAGCTTCCCGCCCTCGGCGGCGACGCGGTAGCCAAGAGGCGGCATGCCACCGGTCCAGCGGCCGTGGCGGCGGGCAGCGCGAATCTTGTCGCGCGTGCGCTCCGCGATGATCTGGCGTTCAAATTGCGCGAACGACAACAGGATGTTCAAGGTCATCTCGCCCACGGGCGTCGAGGTGTCGAAACGCTGACTGACGGAAACGAAGCTGACGCCCCGCTTCTTGAACAGGTCGAGCATCTGGAGGAAGTCGAGCATCGACCGGGACAACCGGTCGTACTTGTAGACCACGATGCAGTCGACGAGCCCGGCGTCTACGTCAGCCAGGAGTCGCTTGAGACCAGGCCGTTCGAGCGTTGCGCCGCTGATCCCTGCGTCGTCGTAGCGGCTTGCGAGCGCCGTCCATCCTTCCGATCGTTGGCTCAGGACGTACGCCTCTGCAGCCTCGCGTTGGGCTTGGAGCGAATTGAAATCCTTCGCGGCCTGGTCTTCGGTCGAGACGCGGGTGTAAATCGCACAGCGCACGGCAGCTTCGACGGCCACGGCCGCCGAGCTGGATCCGTTGCGCCGCGCGACCATCAGCGAGCCCGCTGCCGCTTCGTGAGACCGAAGAAGAGCCAGCCGTTCCACGCTGACCCGGTGACCACCCGCGCGATCTCCGTGAGCGATTCGTACCGCCGGCCGTCGTACTCGAAGCCGTCGTCGAGGACGAGCACGCGGACGTCGACCCCCTTGTACCTCCGTACGAGCGTTGCACCGGGCGAGGGGAGGCGGCGGTCACGGATGGGCTTCGCGGGCCCAGGAGCGAACCCACGCGGGAGCTGAGCCCGTACGAACCCCGACGGTGCAAGCTCCGCGAGACGGGCCTTGGCGGCATCGCTGAGGCCGCCATAGGCGAGTTCCTGCACGCGCCACGCGAGGCGACGCCAGAGGAAGTCCTTGTTCCGGCTGCGACTGTCCTCGCCGTACAACTCACGCCAGCGGACCCGAAGCTCCGCAACGGTCATCTGTCGAAGCGCGCCAAGTTCACCGAGCGTCGTCTTGTACATCACGCGGCCTCGTTATCGGTCACATCAGGGCGCGAGGTTTGCGAAACAGCAAGGCGATTTCGCGGATTCTCGGCGTCAGAAACGGCGATATTGCGCGCATTCTCGGGGAGGCGCAGGAATCCACGAGCGAGGACGGTGGCAAGTTCCGCGAGGGCCTCGCGTTCATGCTCCCCACAACTATTTTCGCGAGATCTCATCCCGCTAATCCGCGGATTTGCGGGATTAGATGTCGGCAAAACTGTTTAGGCATCCGAATGGCCATCGGTATCGGATTCGGCGTCTGGGAGGGGGCCGAGCGTGTAGATCGCCTGCTTGTCGTGGGGGTCGTTCGTGATCTGGAACCGGATCATCATCTTCAGGGCCGGTTCGAGGCGGTGGAGGATTCGTCCGAGACTCCGCGGCGACTTGATCGTGAATTCGACGTCTGCCGCGTCGGCGCGACGCTTCAGCTCGGCGAACAGTTCGCCACCCTTCCACGTCGACTCGGGTCGATCGTTGGCGAGCGCATGGAGCAGGTCGTAGATCTCGTCGGCCTCGAGGAGGAAGTGGGCCTTGTCGAGCTCGGAAGCTTCGAGCGCCGAACGGGTAAGGGCTTCCTCGCCGAGCGCCGTGCCGATCGTCACCGCAAGGGACGCCCAGTCGGCCATGCGGATGTTGTCGACGCCCGATTCGGCGGACCGGCCCAGCGCCGACACGACCGCGTTGAGCTGGGTGAGAATCTGAGCCCACAGCCTCGCGCGGTTGTCCTCGATCTCGGAATACCAGTTGGACTCCTTGTTGAATGCTTCGAGGCGATTCACGCGGAGGATCTGAAGGCGGTCCACGACATCATCCCGCCTAAACCTCGGCGTCCGGGCGGTGAGGGCGATCGTGCACCGCGTCGGGAACGACAACATCTCGTTCGTGGTGTAGAGCTTCCGGAGCTTGATGGTCTGACCGGTAGCGACGGTCGCAAGGCGATCCTCGATCCACTTGCAGAACGAGTCGACGTTGTCGAGCACAAGCAGGTACTCGGTCGAGACGGCGGCGTTGAAGCCATCCTCCTTTCCCAGAGGCGTCACGTTTGCCCTCGGGCCCAGAAGAAGCTTCAGCACGACACGAAGAGTGGTGGTCTTGCCGGAGCCCTTTTCGCCGTACATAAGCAGGAGCGAGCGCGCCGGGAGGAGTTCGGGGAAGAAAACGCCCAGGATCCAAATCCGAAAGATCAGCCGCTGCTGCTCGGGGCTCAGAATGACTCCGGTGCCTCGCGCAAAATTGACACGTCCCACGATCAACTCGCCGATGGCGTCGCCGGGATCGTGGAAGGTCAGACTCTCGGCAGGAATCACCTCGAACTCGTCGGCACCTTCGAACAGCACGTCGTCCGTACCGTTGTCCACACGGACCGTCGCGGTCCCGTCGAGACGAAGGACAGAACTCTGGCCGGTGTGGATGTAGAGCCGGTTGGTGCGCTTGTCGTAGAACACGAATCGTACAACCTGCACGACCCGCCCTTCCTCACGGGCGACGGCCTTGACTGCCTCGAAAATGTGCTTGAATTCGGGCTCTGCCGGGTTGACCTGGTAGCGCTTCAGGAACAGGCAGCGGAACGGGAAGTCGTCGAGGTCGTAGAGGCGTTTCTCCCCGCGGTCGTACCAAAACAACCGGCCAGCGTTCGCCCGAACGAGCTCTCCGCGACGACGGAGGTCGTCCACGACGATTTTCGCCGCGTCCCTTCGCTTGAGTCGGGCTGGTGCGTCCTGCAGGAGAACCGCATCGATGAGATCCGACACGGGGGTTTCGGTGGAAACTAATCCCGCAAATCCCGCGTCAGCCTGTCCCGGGTCGACCAGGAGCGCTCGCAGCGCGTCCGCCCCGTGAACGGACAAGAAGTCACTGAGGTCCTTGCCATCGGTTTCGGGGTTTCCAGAAAGGGGGAGTGCGATCGTGCGTACGGAGGCGGCGAACAAGGCGGCAGAAGCGCGAACCTTCCGCGCGCCCTCGACGCCCGTGGGATCCACGTCGTAGACGATCGCAACGTGTCGGCCGACGAGGCGCTTAGACCACTGGGTGTTCCAGGTTCCTTCGCCGCCAGTTCCCGTCGCGACGCATTCGAAGCCGGCGGAGATGGCGGCAAGCATGTCCCATTCCCCGGCGACAATGAGGACATCGGCACCTTCCCCGACCAGAAGGAGGTCGGCCTTTCCGCTATCGGTAAAGATCCAGGAGTAGACCTTTCCGCTTCTTGCGTTCGGCTGCCGGTAAAGGCAGACCTTGAATCCGCCGGACGGCTGCGGGAACGCGATCGCGGCTTTGCCGTCGACGGCTCCTTCCAAAACCCCGGCCGCTTGCCAGGCGGCATCGGAGTAGTTCTTCCCGAGGACGTCACGGAACCAATCTCGGGTTGAAGTTGTGATCGGGCCCAAGGAGTCGAAGTGCCAGGCACGCACCCGCTTGGCGGCCGGTTTGCTCGCGGCCTGACTTGCGGCGGCGTCGGAGGGAAGAAAGGAGGTGAGGTCGACGCCGAGCTCGGCAGCGAGCTCCTTGACGCCGCCGCCCTGTCCGCACGGGTCGCAGTACCAGGTGTTCTTCTGAGGATTCAGGCGGCATGACGGGTGAGCGTCGCCGTTGCTGTGACGCTCCGAGCGAGGGCACTGGATCACGAACTCACCCGCGCGCCCGGTCTGATGCGGTTCGCGACCGGCGGCCTGCGCTATCTTCAAAATGAGACCATCGGGAAATGACGGGGCCATCGGGTCGCCTCGAATCAGGAACCTGCGCGGTCGCACAGGAGGCGATCGATGACGTCACGCCGGAAGCGCACAAGCGCGCGCTTCTTGCCCTTCCAGACTTTGACGCTGGGGATGCGGCCATCAGAAGCGGCGGCGAGGACCGTGACGCGTTTCACACGAAGGACGCTCGCCACCTCATCCGCGGTCAACAGGGATTCTTCGTTTGCGAAGTCGGGCCGATCCTTCATGACGACAACTCCTCGGGAGCGCGAGCACGGCCGGTGTCGCGAGAACCGATCCCGCTCAATCGCCATCGCCGCATCCAGTCGCGTCCACACACGACGAGTGAAGCAGATAGACGACCCTGTGTCGTCGCTGTTTGGAGGACAAATTGTTATGCGGGAACTGAATTTGGTACGGAGCCGACTACCGCCTTCCGTAACGGCGCTCGAGCGCGGCGACGGCTTTCCGCACGGCTCTCGGCGTCATATCGACGTGCGCCGCAGTCAGTGCCTCCGCCAGACGAGCGGGGGAACGATAGGTGGGTCGAAATCGGCCCATACCCGTCGAGGACCGCTGGCGAAGTGTCTCGATCACCGCAAAGCGCCGCTCCTCCCGCTCGAGGAACTCCGGGAAGAAGTAGGTCAACCACTCAGTGGCGGCCCTCTTAGTCGGGCGGCGGCCCGTGCGCCGTGCCGTTCGATGCAGCTCTTGATAGCCCGCCCATGGTGTCGATCGGGGGACTGGTTCGAAATACTCCTTCATGAAGCGGTGGATCTCCGGCCGAACCGACGCTGCGCCAATACGGATACCGCGATCGTCGAAAGCGCGGACCCCATAGTTGCCAGGAGGAAGGCTGGCGAACGTGATCTCTCCCTGTCGATCAGTCGCTCCCCGCCGCTGGCCCTTTGTGTCGTGAGCAACGAGGGTTACGGATGCACCTTCCAGGGGCCGTCGGGTCGGGTCCAGCACCCGCACGCGAACGGCACAGCGGAGCTCCACGATCTCTTCGCGGTACTCGAACTGGCGCGCCACCGTGAGCCATTCGAGTGTGTCGTCGAAACGACACTTGATCTCGTAGTCCCGTGCTCCGGCCCGCGAATGTGGACCGGGACTGAGCGGGCGATTGGGGAGGTGCTTGCCGGATTCGATCTGTGCCACAAGTTGATCGACTCGTTTTCGAACGACCGGATGCTCAGAACCATCGTCGACCAGTGCGGTTCCCGACCTGCGCCAGAACGCATCCGCATTCGCACGATCGCACGCTGGGAGATGGATGCGGCTCACGATCTGAGCCGGAGCGCCTCTGAGTCGCGATACGAACGCCTTCGAGCAGCACGCCGCGAACAACCCGTCACCCTGGTCCACGCGATGCTCGACTACGTGGAGTGTCTTGCCCTTGGGCAGCACGCGGGCGTACGGCCTGTCGACGAGATCGACCAGCGTGCGGGTGGGGCCGACTTTGTGAATCTCCTTGATCGCATCGATGGCGTTCGCCATCGCGGTTTCCGGAGCCGCTGGTGCCACGACGATCTCGGTGACCGTGCCGAGCCATCGAGGCGTCGCCTTGGTCCGTTCGGGTGGCACGCGCCCACGGGTATGACCGCGCTCCATAGAAACAACGTAACACGGTAGACATCGCGACAGTAGCAACACCGCAAACACGACAAATTGCTCTTGTGGATGCCTTCGAAGTCGCTACATTCGATGCGAGGCAGTCGGGAAACGTGGCGCTGCGATGACGCACACAAACGAGAACGACCCGCCACGGACGCAGCGGGTCGGAAGGGTCGGGAGGGTGAAGGGCTACTGGAGCTTGCGGGCCTCGTCGACGATCGACTCGAACGCTGCCCGGTCGCCCGTGACGAACGCGGCGGCCAGTGCCCGCATCGTCCGTGACGCCGCTGCGGAACCTGACGCCTTGTGGAACGCCGCCGACTCCGCCTTCGTGAGCCGGAACGCGAACGTCATCAGGTCCTCCTTCGGCGCCTTTTCCTTCTTCGGCTTCGCGGCTTTCTCGGCCTTCGGCGCTTTGGCCTTGGCGACCCTCGTCGCCGTCGCCTTCTTCGACTTGCCCTTCGTGGTCTTGGTCTCGGTACTGGTAATCGCGGTCTCGGACATGGCGTTCTCCTTGGCGGGCGACGTGCCCGCGATTAGGTCAACGGTTCTCGAACACCCGGGGGAAATGCGTCGTCAGCGCCCGCGCCTGGGTCGGCCCGCACGCATTCGCGACGTCGGCCAGCAGCGCCGCGAGTCCCTCTTGGAGGTCGTAGAGCGCTTCCTGGTGAAGCATGTCGCACGCGACGACGGTGCCGCCGCGTGCGCCGGCGTTTGTCGCAGCGGCGATCGCCACCAGTCGCTGGAACACATCGTTGATGGTTATCGGCTTCACGGTGATGCCCTCCGTTTTCGCAGCGTCATGAGTGCGAGCGGTGGGCGAGAAGATCAAGGCCAATCAGAAGGATTCTTCAGGGCGATCGTGAGGCGATCGCCGCATTGCAAACCTCGCTCCATCCCCAGAATCGGAGGCCCCCCATGGATGTAACTGATGTGCGCACGGACGACCTGATGCGAAAGGCAGCGCCCTACAATCCGCGGACCATCGCGGACCATGACCTCGACGCGTTGCGCCGGTCGCTACGCTTCTTTGGCACGGTCGAGCCGATCGTCGTCAACAAGCGCAGCGACCGCATCGTCGGCGGCCACCAGCGCGTGCGGGCGGCGCAAGCGGAAGGGATCGAATCGCTACCCGTGGTCCACGTCGACCTCGACGAGCCGAGCGAGCGGCAGTTGAACCTCGCGCTCAACCGCATCCACGGCGAGTGGGATTTGGAGAAGCTCGAAGACGTGCTGCGTGAGCTGGAAACGATGGGCGCGGACCTCGACCTCACGGGGTTCACGCAGATCGAGATCGAGGAACTGCTGCGCGGAGACGACACGCCGCTGGACGGCTTGACCGACCCCGACTCGATCCCGGAGCCACCCGATGATCCGAAGACGCAGCCAGGGGACCTGATCATCCTTGGCGACCATCGGCTGTTGTGCGGCGACAGCGCCAACGCCGAGGACGTGGCACGGCTGCTCGATGGGGTCCGCGTCCAGTTGGTCAACACGGACCCGCCCTACAACGTGAAGGTCGAACCGCGCAGCAACAATGCGATCGCCATGGGACTCGGCACGAAGGGGAACGTCCCGAACGCGCAGCGCGAGCGGCTGCACCATCAGGGCCTCGACCTCGCCCGACGTCCGGGCGCCGCGAAACCAACCGGAAAGATGCGGGCGAAGGACCGGGTCCTGGAGAACGACTTCGTATCGGACGACCAGTTCCGAACGCTTCTTGCCGCCTGGTTCCAGAACCTCAGCGACGCGCTCGAGCTCGGACGGTCGTTCTATATCTGGGGCGGCTACTCGAACCTTCGGAACTACCCAGCAGCCATCGAGGACGCAGGTCTCTACTTCTCGCAAGGAATCATCTGGGACAAGCAGTGGCCGGTGCTGACCCGGAAGGACTTCATGGGTGCCCACGAGTGGGCGTACTACGGATGGCGTGAAGGGGCCGCCCACTACTTCGCGCCCGACATCACGAACGCGACCGATCTCTGGCGGGTGAAGAAAGTGACCCCGACGGAGATGGTCCACCTGACCGAAAAGCCCGTCGAGCTCGCCGAGATGGCCATGCAGTACTCCTCCCGTCGCGGCGAGAACGTCCTCGACCTCTTCGGCGGATCGGGCTCGACGCTCATTGCCGCGGAACGACTCGGGCGACGGGCCTACTTGATGGAGATCGACCCCGCGTACTGCGACGTCATCGTGACTCGTTGGCAGGAGTACACCGGGAGGAAGGCCGAGGGGTGGCGTGGCAACGACTGAGTACAGGCGCTTCACGATCGACGACGCCAACGCCGGCCTGGCTTCGGGGTGGACGTTCGTGTCGGGATGGTTTCGATTCCAGACGAGTTGGTGGGCGTGGTTTCAGCGGCCTGCCACCAAGGAGTGAACGAATGGCACGGCACTCGGTCAAGACACGGGAGCAGGCTCGGGAGATCTATCTCACCGGAGAGATCACGTCGATCGCGGAGATCGCCCGACGGATCAAGGTCAAGCCTCACACGGTTGCCCTCTGGAAGCGCGACGAGGGGTGGGATGGCCTGAAGATCCGTATCGACAAACGGGCCGCCGAACAGCTCGTCGAGCGCCTCGCCACCGAGCGGGTCAACCTGAACGCCCAGCATTTCAAGTTGTGGAACGCCGTCGTCGGCCGCTTGCTGAGCTCGCTCACCAAGGACGGGTTCAAGGGAAGCGACGCCCGCGACCTCGAACGCGCCGCCGGCGTCCTGGAGAAGGCGCAAAAAGGTCAAAGGTTGGCCCGCGGCCTATCGCTCGACGGCCAGACGGAAGAGCAGATCCGCGCCGAAGCGGCGGCTGAGAGCCGGGCGCTCGTGGACCTCTTCATCGACATCGTCAAGAAGGAGATCGCGGACGAAGACCTCCGGGACCGGATCGCCCGCGCCATCCTCGAACGGCTGCCGACGGAGATGACCGAGGACGCCGAGGACGGAGCCGCCTGACGTGTCCGAGGGCATCAGGAAACGTGCCGGGTACCTGAGGGCCCGGGCGCTCGAGCTGAGCCGCCCCACCACACGGCTCCACGCCGACCCGCTGGCGCTGTGGGCCCTCCGGAAGATCCGGCTCGACGGGAAGCCCTTCTCGTTCGCAGGCCATGAGTATCTCCGGGCGATCTACGACGACACGGCTCCACACCTGGTCTTGAGCAAGGCCGCCCAGATCGGCGGGACGAGTTGGGCGATCCTGCGAGCGATCCACTCCTGCCTGCTGGGTTTGAACGTCATGTACTTCTTCCCGACGCGGACCGACGTGCTCGACTTCAGCCGCTCCCGGGTGAACCCGCTCCTCCAGGACAACCCGTTCCTGAAGAAGCTCATGACCGACACCGACACGGTCGGCCTCAAGCGGATCGGGGATGCGCACCTGTACCTCAGGGGCATGCAGTCAAGCGTCGGGATGAAGTCCGTCCCGGCCGATCTCGTGGTGTTCGACGAGCTCGATGAGGCCGAGCCCCAAGCCAAGGCGCTGGCCCGGGAGCGGCTGGGCCATTCGGACTACAAGCGCATCATCGAGCTATCGAACCCGAGCCTCCCGGAGTACGGTATCGACGAGGCGTATCAGAAGTCCGACCAGCGCCACTGGACGATCCGGTGCGATGCCTGCGGGACCTGGACGGCGCTCGACAAGGAGTTCCCGACGAGGCTTGGGCAAGAGGTCCGAATCCTGCGGGCCCTTCCCGACGGCCGGGTGATCAGGGTGTGTCCGAAGTGCGATGCGGAACTGGACGTCGCCGCGGGGGAGTGGGTCGCCGACTTCCCGTCCCGGCCGATCCACGGCTACAGGATCAGCCAGCTGTTCTCCTCGAAGATCGACCCCGCCGAGATCCTCGAGGAGTACAACACGACCCGGTACCCCGATCGGTTCTACAACTTGAAGATCGGGGTGCCGTGGGCCGATCTGGAGCGACGCCTCAACGCCGCAGCCGTGCTGTCGCTGTGCTGCGAGGAGCCGCTCATGGACTCGTGCGGCGACTTCTGCGCGATGGGCGTCGACACCGGGCGATCGCTCCACGTCGTCATCCTGCGGGACAGCATCGACGCGCCGTATCCCTTGATCTACCTCCACGAGTGCCGCGAGTTCAGCGAGCTGGACGCGCTGATGAAGCGGTTCCACGTCGACCTGTGTGTGATCGACTCGCTCCCCGAAACCTACGCCACACGCGAGTTCGCCAACCGCCATCGTGGGAACGTCTACATGGCCCAGTTCGTCGACTCCCAGCGCGGCGAGCCGAAGTGGAGCCTCGACACGCAGATGGTCGCCGTGAACCGCACCGACGCTCTCGACGCCTCCCGGACCGCCATCCGGCAGCGGAAGGTGGTGCTGCCGCGCCGGCAGCCGCTCATCGAGGAGTTCGCGGCACACCTGTCGGCCGACGCCAAGGTGCTCGACGTGGACAAGGAGACGGGGATCCAGAAGTACCGCTACGTGAAGACCGGCACGAACCACTACTCGTTCGCGTTCACCTACGCCTGGATGGCGGTCAACGCCTGCTTCGGCGGGCGAGGGTTCCTGCGGTACTTGGCGAGGTCCGGGCGTCCATGATCCGGCGGGGATTGCGTTTCCCGCGGGCGGAGGTCGCACGAAACGTTTAGCAGATTGGCGGACCCGCGACAAGGAGCCTCGCCGTGTCGCACCTTAGTCCCACCACCCTCACCTCCAACGAGCAGGCCCTCATCCTCCGCGTCACTCAGCCGAACCTCCGCGACCACGTGATTATCTCGCTGGCGCTCGGCACCGGTCTGCGCCTTGCGGAGATCGTCGGCCTCGACGACGGCGACGTCTACGCCCCGGACGGCACGCCTCGGGTGCGCGTGCACATTCGGAAGGAGATCGCCAAGGGCGGCCGCGCGGCGGATGTATTCCTGCCCGACCGGCTCGTCGTGAAGCTGCGGAAGTTCTGGGTCTGGAAGCGCAGACGCGGCGAAGCTCTCGACGCCAACGCCCCGCTGTTCGCCAACCAGTCCGGCCGCCGGATCTCGAAGCGAAGGGTCCAGCATGCGTGGGCGGCGTGGCAGCGGAAGGCGGGGTTCGATCGGGTGTACGGCTTTCATTGCTTACGCCATTCGAGCGTGAGCAATGTGTATCGGGCGACACACGACCTGTTCCTGGCGCAGAGGTTCGCGCGTCACGCG
>Ga0306921_10005792_pt1 | contig 12860 bp, 10 predicted proteins | sample sta12Cox44000080_FD_203760 | JGI IMG/M metagenome (GOLD analysis project Ga0306921, IMG submission 203760) | Lab enrichment of tropical soil microbial communities from Luquillo Experimental Forest, Puerto Rico - statoxic.12C.oxic.44.000.080 (v2)... | ecosystem: Environmental > Terrestrial >... | reverse complement strand
ACAGGCTTAAGCCATGGGTCGGGCTCTTGACATCCTCGAGCGGCGTGGTGCGGGCGAGGAGGAGAATTTTCTCGGCAACCTGCGCGGTCGAAATCCAGACCTTCTGTCCATTGACGACGTATTTGTCGCCCGATCGCACCGCGCGGGTTTTCAACTGCGTGGTATTGAGTCCGGTATTGGGTTCGGTGACGGCAAAGCACGATCGCTCCGCACCCGATGCGATCGGCGGCAGCATTCGCCGGCACTGTTCCTTTGTGCCGAACACGACAACGGGATTGAGCCCGAACACGTTCATGTGGATCGCGGAGGCGCCGGACATGCCGGCACCGGATTCCGCGATCGTCCGCATCATGATCGTCGCATCGAGAATGCCGAGGCCCGAGCCGCCAAATTCTTCGGGAATACAGATGCCGAGCCAGCCTGCATCGGCCAGCGCCTTATGGAAGTCGGCGGGATAGCCGCCCTCCTTGTCCTTCTTCAGCCAGTAGGCGTCGTCGAAGCGCGCGCAGATTTTCGCAACCGCATCGCGGATCGATTCCTGATTGGCTGTGAGCGCGAAATCCATGGCTTCTCGATCCGTCTCAAGCAGTACCGGGCACCGCCTTGGTCACGCCATCGCGTACCAAGGCTGCGATCTCGTCGGGCGAAAATCCGGCCTCCCGCAGAACCTCGAGACCATGCTCGTTCAGGCGCGGCGCGAGCCGCGCCGGCTCAGTGGGCGTTTCAGACCATTTCGCCGATACCCTCATGCTGCGGATCTTGCCTTCGCTCGGATGATCGACGACTGGAAAGAAATCGGTCGCGACCAGATGCTCATCCTGCAAAATGCTTTCGAGATCGTGCATGGGCATGACCGGGACGTCCGCCTTGTTGAGCAGTTCGGTCCACTCCGCCGTGGATTTGGTTTCGAAGATACGGGCCAATTCGGCATAAACCGTGTCAATATTGGTGGCGCGCCCGGCGAAGGTTGCGAACTTCGGATCGCGGCGCAGGTCGTTCCGGCCGGTCGCCTCAAAAAATCTTTCCCACTGCTTGTCATTGTAGACGATCACGGAGATGTAGCCGTCGGAGGTTTTATAAGGCCGCCGATCACGCGACAGATGCCGCGCATAGCCTCCCTTGTCCAGCGGCGGCTCGTAGGTCAGGCCGCCCATGTGGTCGCCCATCACAAAGCCCGCCATGGTCTCGAACATCGGGATGTCTACGCGCTGGCCGCGCCCGGTGCGATCGCGATGCACGAGGCTGGCACAGATCGCGCCGACCGCTGTCAGACCGACGATCCGATCAACCAGCGCATTTGGAACGTAGCGCGGAACGCCATCGCCGGTCTGCGCCATCAATGCCGGCAGCGCGGTTGCGCCCTGGATCAGATCGTCATAAGCGGGTTTTGCCGCATAGGGACCGTCCTGGCCGAAGCCGAACACGCCGGCATAGATCAGGCGCGGGTTGATCTCGGAGACAACATCGTAGCCAAGTTGCAGCCGCGCCATGGCCTGTGGTCGCACATTGTAGACCAGCACATCGGCGGATGCGATCAGCCGCAGCACCGCGTCGCGGCCCGCCGGCTTTTTCAGGTCGAGGGCGATGGAGCGTTTGCTGCGGTTGGTGTTGAGGAAGACCGGCCCCATGCCGGCGTGGCGGGTCGGGCCGATCAGGCGCGTCACGTCGCCCTCGAGGCTTTCCACCTTGATGACGTCGGCACCATAGTCGCCGAGCATCTGGGTGGCATAGGGCCCCATCAGCACGGTCGTCATGTCGACGACCTTGACGCCCTCCAGAGGTCCCATGGTTGCGCCGTCTCCCTGTCATGGCTTAACCGCAGCGTAATCTGCGGCATTCTATTCTGCAGCCCAGTAACGACATGGCAAAGGGAAGATCAAGGCTTCCTGGCGAATAAGCGCATGCACATCGCCATGACCGGGACCCCGCCGTGCAATCGGACACGCGCCGGCGTCAAACCGTGAATTTATCGAGCGGATTCAACAGTGAGAGTTTGCGCAAACAATTGGTTCCCAGGAGACCTGCGGCGAACCCCGTGGTAGGCTGAAGTTGAAGCAGTGGATGAGCACGTTGGCTCGTGCAGCCGTCGCGTGCCGGACCATCCCAGGCGACATCGCGCGTCATGCGCCTTCGCATGTTCAATCGGCGCACAGTTTTTGCCGCCTTCGGCGCGGCGATGTTCGCGATGCCCCGCTCGTCGGCTCAGCGGCGTCCCGGAAACCTCCCTCGGATCGGCTGGCTGGTACCAACGACACAGGCGGAGTGGCAAGGACTTCTCGACGAGCATCGACTGGGAATGCGCGAGCTCGGTTACGTCGAGGGCCATACGGTCGAAACCGAATATCTTTTTGCCGATGGCCACTTCGACCGTCTGCCTGACCTTGCTGCGAATCTGGTCGAACACAAGGTCGACCTGATCGTCACGACGAGCACGTCCGCGATCATCGTCGCCAAACGGGCGGCCGAGAAAATTCCGATCATATTCGCCGCGAGCAGCGATCCCATCAGTACCGGCGTTGTCGCAAGCCTCGCCCATCCCGGCGGCAATATAACCGGGTTGTCGCTGATGGCGGTGGATTTGAGCGCAAAGCGACTCGGGTTGATTCACACACTCGTACCGCGAGTGGGTCAGGTCGCGGTGCTATGGGACTCTTCCAACCCGGGTATGGCTCTGCGCGTCCGCGAGACCAGGGCTGCAGCCGAGCAATCCAGGGTCGTATTTTTCGACGCCGGTGCGCGCAATCTCGATGAGCTGACTGCGATGTTCGGTGAGTTGGCGAAACGGCAGCCCCTGGTGCTGGTGGTGACGGCAGAGCCGTTCACTGCCGAACATCGCTCTCGCATTCTCGATTTCGTGGCGGGCCACGCGATTCCCGCCATGTACGAAGACGGCAGATACGTGGAAGCCGGCGGCCTGATATCGTACGGGCCGAGCGTGCGCGACTTGTTCAATCGCTCCGCTCAACTTGTCGATAAGATTCTCAAGGGCGCCAATCCAGCCAATTTGCCGGTTGAACAACCCACCAAATTCGAATCGATCATCACAAAGCCGCCAAGGCGCTCGGCATCACGGTGCCGGACTCGATCCTCGTGCGCGCAGACAAGCTGGTCCAATAGCTTGCACGAGGCTATCCCTCTTGGGAGATCGGCCGTGAAGGTTGGGCCGGACGCAAGTCATCTCGATGGACGATATTGTCCGAGTCGAAGTTGCTCCAACTCAACGCGCAGCTTGAGGCCAAGACGCGTATCGTTTCGATCTCGCGTTCGATTTCGAGCTGATTGAATTTCAGGCGGTCCAGGCCCTCGCGAGGTCCAGTTCTTTTCAACTCCGCCAAATCAACCCGAACGCGCCTTAATTGCTCCTCGCAATTCTCCAACGCGATGACCAGGCCTCGCCATTGGTCCGCTTGCGGCTGGTTTGTTTCTTGGACGTCATCCTTTTTGGACAGCCAGGAAGTGTCTTGCATAGGGAATCTCTTCTCAAAGAAGCAGCCCTCCAGCAGCTTCTATTTTACTTCGTCCGCAGTTCTCGATCACGATGAAATTTTGGGCGATAGTCATGACAGTTCCGTGTCACTTCGGAACTTATCAGAAATGCCACAATCGCACGTTCAGCGCGGAGCCTTCGATGGTTCCGCTCTCTCTCTTCGATCAAGCGTCGGAATGATTCTAGATGCATTCGGACTCGGCCATCGGTTTCATCGAACCGATCGCGATCGGTCGAAGCATCAAGCGAAGGTCAAGAACCGAAGGTATCATGCGATGGAGCGAGTCACGGATTCATTCGGCGACCACTCCCCGCTCTTTATTAAAGGCTGGGGCAATCGTCGTCTAATTTCGTGGTGATCACGTCGCCAGCGCGTTGCCGAAGGTTGATCCATAGCAGCAAGCTTCCTGCTACCAGGAAGAAAACCGTTAGGGCGTCGAGTAACATGGGAACAGGCGTCTCAAAGCCAAACTATATCGCCGCACGCAGCCACACTTTGACGTCAGAATGATTTTGATCGCGACATGACGAAGGTACTCGACGCCACGAGATCGCCGAATGCGATCAGCCGCAGCACGACGGTCGCTCGTGATGGTATCCCTTGCTCGAATTTGTTCTGGAACTGCGGGCCTACTTGGCCATCATCTCCCGCAGCGTGGTCTTGAGCACCTTGCCATAATTGTTCTTCGGCAAGGCGTCGAGATAGACGTAGCGCTTCGGCCGCTTGAAGCGCGCGATCGAGGCAAGACAATGCGCGTCGAGTCCGGCGTCGTCGGTGGCCGCGCCCTCTTCCAGCACCACGCAGGCGACGACGATCTCGCCCCAGTCGGGATCTGGAATGCCGATCGCGGAAACCTCACGGACATCCGGATGTGTCAGAAGCGCCTCCTCCACCTCGCGCGGATAGATATTGGTACCGCCTGAAATGATCACGTCCTTTGATCGATCCGACAGCGTCAGGAAACCGTCTTCATCGAGCCGTCCGACGTCGCCGGTGCGCAGCCACCCGTCCTTGAGGGCTTCGGCATTGGCTTTTGGATTGTTCCAATAACCAAGCATGACGGCGGTGCCCTTGGCCTCGACCTCGCCGGTCTCGCCCGGTGGAAGCGGCTTGCCATCTTTGCCGGTGATGCGAACCGACATCACGCTCTGCGCCGTGCCGACGGACGCAAGTCGCTCAAGATAACGCGGATGGTCGATGCGGCCGTGCCATTCGCGGCTGAGCGTGGTGATCGTCATCGGCGATTCACCCTGGCCGTAGATCTGCACAAAGCGCTGGCCCATGGTGGCGATCGCATCGCGGATGTCGGCCAGATACATCGGACCGCCGCCATAGATGACAGTGCGAATCCCCTCGCCATGGACGCCGCGGCGCCTCGCGGCATCGACCAGGCGACGGACCATGGTGGGTGCGGCAAACATCACGACATTGTCGAGCTGCCGGGCGAGATTGAGCACTTCATCCGGATCGAAGCCGCGGGAATCCGGGATGACGTGCCGCCCGCCCATGCGCACATGCGGAAAGTGGTAGAGGCCCGCGCCGTGCGAAATCGGCGCGGCATAGAGCGAGGCGTCGTTTGCCGTGGCATGATCGACATCGGCGAGATAACACATCGTCATCGCCACCAGATTGCCGTGGCTCAGCATCACCCCCTTCGGACGCCCCGTGGTGCCGGATGTGTAGAACAGCCAGGCGAGGTCATCGACCTCGCGCTCGAGCGGTGCAGGCGTGCCCGGGCCCTCGCGCATGATGCGATAGGCGTCACCGTCGAGCGACAGCATCTTCATCGCATCCGGCAGATCGGTGTTTGCCGCCGTCAATGCTTCGAGCGTGTCGTCGGAAACGAACGCCAGCTTCGCGCCGGCATCGCTGCATATCCACGCCGCCTCGCGGCCGTGCAGTTTGGCATTGATGGGAATTGCGACCGCGCCCGTCCACCAGATGCCATAGAGGCATTCGAGATATTGCGTGCAGTTGGTTGCAAACAGCGCGACGCGGTCGCCGGGCGCGATGCCATAGTCGCGCGACAGTGCGGCGCCGATCGCGGCCGAGCGCCGCGCAAAGGTCCGGTAGTCCGCGTCAAGATCAAAGCCGGTCAGAAGCGCAGGCGCTGAGGGGCGAAGACGCGCCGTTGCCGCGAGCCATTCGGCGACGTTCATCGCTCACCCCTTTGAGGACAACTACTTCACCGGCTCCAGCACCGAGACATAATTGGCGACCGCGGCCCCTCCCATGTTGAAGATGCCACCGAGCCTTGCGTCTCTGATCTGCATGCCTTCGGGTGCTTGCCCCAATAGCTGCATCGCCGTCATCACATGCATGGAAACGCCGGTGGCGCCGATCGGGTGGCCCTTGGCCTTCAATCCGCCGGACGGATTGATCGGTAGCTTGCCATCCTTCTGGGTCCAACCTTCCCTGATTGCGCGTGCGCCCTGCCCGCGCGGCGTCAATCCCATCGCCTCATACTCGATCAACTCGGCGACCGTGAAACAGTCGTGGGTTTCGACAAAGGAAAGATCGGAAAGCCTGATGCCGGCCCTTTGCAGCGCGCGAGCCCAGGCCACGCTGCAGCCTTCAAACTGCAAGATGTCGCGCTTGGACATCGGCAAGAAATCCTGGGCATGGGCGACACTGCGGAAATTGACGGCCTTGCCCATCGATTTGGCGGTATCCGAATCGGCCAAGACCAGTGCGGCCGCGCCATCCGACACCAGCGAGCAATCGGTGCGCTTCAAGGGACCTGCGACGAACGGATTCTTCTCGCTTTCGGCGCGGCAGAATTCGTAGCCGAAATCCTTGCGCATCTGTGCATATGGGTTGGAAACGCCGTTCTTGTGGTTCTTCGCCGCGATCATCGCCAGCGCATCGGACTGATCGCCGTATTTCTGGAAATAGGCATGCGCGATCTTGCCGAACACGCCGGCGAAACCGCCAGGCGTGTCGCCGTCCTCCGGAAGATACGAAGCGCGCAGCAGGTTGCGGCCGATTTCCGTGGGAGGCGTCCGGGTCATCTGCTCGACGCCGACGACGAGCACGATTTTTGCCGCGCCCGCCGCAATGGCCCGGATGCCCTGATGAACGGCGGCAGATCCCGTGGCGCAGGCATTCTCGACGCGCGTGGCCGGTTTGAACCGCAAATTCGGATCGGCCTGCAACACGAGGGCAGCGGTGAAGTCCTGCGGCGAGAAGCCGGCATTGAAATGGCCAAGCACGATCTCGTCGACATCCGCGGCGGCAACCCCGGCGTCGGCCAACGCTTCATTGGCCACCCTGACCACGAGACTTTCCACCGTTTCGGCATCGAACTTGCCAAATGGCGTATGCGCCCATCCAACGATGCTGGCTGTCATGCTTTCTCTCCCGCGCAAATTTCAGGCGATGAACTTACCACCAAGTTCGTCGTCGATGTGAATCCGGATGATATCGTCAAAGGTCTTTTCGGCCGTCGTGAAGCCGAGCTCGCGCGCCCTTCGGGCATCGAAATTGCGCGGCCATCCCGCGACAATACCCGCGATGAAAGGATCGGGCTCGCGCCTGATGCGCGCGACGATCTTCTCTCCGGCCACGCGCTTGAGCGCGGCGATTTGTTCGCCGACGGTTGCCGACAGGCCGGGCATCGTGAGGTTTCGGCGCGGACCGATCGCGGCCGTGTCCATGGTCGCGGCGTGGATGAGGAAGCCCACGGCCGAACGCGGCGATGCGTGCCAGTGCCGCACTTCCTCCGACACCGGCAGAACCGCTTCCTTGCCGGCAAGCGGCTCGCGCAGAATGCCCGAGAAAAATCCGGACGCCGCCTTGTTGGGCAGACCCGGCCGGATGCAAATGGTCGGCAGGCGGATGCCGATGCCATCCATGAATCCGCGGCGGGTAAGATCGGCGAGCAACAGCTCCCCGATCGCCTTCTGGGTGCCGTAGCTCGACAACGGCGTCGTGAAGAACTCATCACCGATGGCTTCCGGGAACGGCGCGCCGAATACCGCGATCGACGAGGTGAAGACAACCTTCGGCCTGTAGCCGTCACCGAGCACCCTGATCGCGTCAAACAACATCCGCGTGCCGTCGAGGTTGATGCGATAGCCCTTGTCAAAATCAAGTTCAGCTTCGCCGGAAACGATCGCCGCCAGATGAAAGATCACGTCGGGACGTTTCTCGACTAGTTTCTCGGCCACTCCAGGCACGGCGAAATCGCAAGTGACGGTGTCGACCGGAAACGCCGCTTTGGCAGGGGCGGAAGGCGCGACCACGTCCTGCAAGGTCATTTTCGTGACGTCGCGTCGGCCGAGGCGACCGTCGCGAAGCAACCGCTCGGTCAATTTGCGGCCGACCATGCCGGCCGCTCCGAGAACCAGAATATGCAAGGAGGTCACTCCCTAGGTTGCTCAATCATCATACGGCGCCCGTTGCCGCGCCCTCTCCCCTAGCGACAGAGGGCGACTTCAGGGCTAGCGACATACTTGCTTGGGTGAGGGGTGGCAAATGTAATCGCGCCCTGGCGATCAAGGACCCCTCACCCGGCAAGCCTTCGGCTGCCACCCTCTCCCGCAAGGGGAGAGGCTGAATCCCGTACGCTCAGCAGCATTGCGTCCCCTCACAGCGTTCGCCGCACAAGAAGTCGCTACTCCTTGACGGCTCCGGTCATCGCCGACACGTAATGCTCGACGAAGAACGCATAAAGGATCACAAGCGGCAGCGAGCCGACCAGCGCGCCTGCCATCAGCGAGCCCCATCGATAGATGTCGCCATCGACGAATTCGTTGACGATCGCGACCGGCACGGTCTTGTTCGGCGTGGATTGCAGGAAAGTGAGCGCGTAGATGAATTCGTTCCAGCAAAGCGTGAACGAGAAGATGAAGGCCGAGATCAGGCCGGGGACCGCGAGCGGCACGACGATGCGCGTCAAGATTTGCCAGCGCGAGGCGCCGTCGATCAGGGCGCATTCCTCAAGCTCATAAGGAATCGTCTTGAAATATCCCATCAACAGCCAAGTCGAGAACGGCACCAGCAGCGTGGGATAAACCAGGATCAGCGACAGCGGTGAGTCGAACAGGCCGTAGGCCTGAATCACGGAAGCCAGGGGAATGAACAGGATCGACGGCGGCACGAGGTACGCGAAGAAGATCGCCACGCCGACGGTGTCCGCTCCCTTGAAGCGCAGCCGCACGATGGCGTAGGCGGCCAAGACGCTGGCAATGATCGACAGCGTCGTGGCGCCGACCGCCACGTACATCGTGTTCCAGAGCCAGCGCGGGTACTGGGTCTCGAACAGAAGCTTGCTGATATGCTTGAAGGTCGGATGAGCCACCCAGAACGGATTGTAGGTGTTCATGTCGATCAGTTGCTCGTCCGGTTTGATCGCCGTCAGCGCCATCCAGTAGAACGGGAACAGCAGCACGAGAAGGATGACGCCAAGCGGCAAATAAAGCGTCACCACGCGCCGCGGCAGCGATTCCAGATAGCTCATGCCCTCGGTATCGTCGCCGTGGGTTACCCTGACTTTGGCTTCGAGCGCGGAATCAGTCATTGCTCGATCCTTGCTGCCACTTGCGGCGTTGCATGCCGAACCAGGAAATCGCGATCGCCGCGAGCAGGAACGGGATCATGGCGGTCGCAATCGCGGCGCCTTCGCCGAGCCGGCCCGAGATGATGCCGCGCTGATAGCTCAACGTCGCCATCAGATGCGTGGCATTCACCGGGCCGCCGCGCGTCAGCGCCCAGATCAGTTGGAAGTCGGTGAAGGTAAAGAGCACCGAGAACGTCATCACTACCGCGATGATCGGGGTCAGGAGCGGATAGGTGACGTAACGGAAGCGCTGCCAGTTGGTGGCGCCGTCAAGCGTCGCGGCCTCATAGAGCGACGGCGAGACCGTCTGCAGACCGGCCAAAAGCGTGATCGCGACGAAGGGCACGCCGCGCCAGATATTGGCGAAGATCACGCTGCCGCGCGCCCAGTTCGTATCACCGAGGAAGTTGATGTTATGGTCGATCAGACCGAGCCTGATCAGCGACCACGAGATGATCGAGAACTGGGAATCGTAGATCCACCAGAACGCGATCGCCGACAGCACGGTCGGAACGATGAAGGGAATCAGCACGATCGAGCGGATGATCGCCTTGAACGGCATGTGCCGGTTCAACAGCAGCGCAAGATAAAGACCGATCGCGAATTTGATGGCGCTCGCAACGATCGTGTAGAGCAGCGTGTTGAAAACCGAGAGCCAGAAGATCGCGTCGTCCCAAAGCCATTGGTAGTTCTCGAGGCCGACGAAAACGCCGCTGCGACCAATGCGCACGTCGGTGAAGCTCATCCAGACACCGAGGCCGAGGGGATAGGCAAGGAACAGGATGAGGAAAGCCCCCGCCGGCAGCATGAACCAAAGCGCCTGGAAATTGCGGTTATGCTTGAGCCGCGACCATAGCGGCGGCGCTTCGACGCTCGTCGTTTGCACGGGCGCGGATGTCTGAAGGGTCGTCATCTCGCTCCACTCCCGGGAAAGCAGGCCCGGCCCAACACTTGTAACAATGCGGGCCCGCCGCTCGGATTTCCATTACAACGAGGCCGGCGCGGCGGACCGCGCCGGCGCCCTATCTTACCTGAAGATGCGCTTGGCGGAGCGCTCCGCCGAGGCCATCGCGGTTTTCACATCCTCGCGACCGGTGCAGTAGTTCGCGAACATGTCGACCACGACAAAATCCGCAATAGCCGCCGCCGCGGCCTCGCTCATCTGGCCGAGGCCAGCCGGCGTCAGCGAGGTTTCTGCCACGTCGCGGAACGGCGTGTTCTTGGGATCGGCCGTCCAGATCGGATTCTTGTTGAACCCGAGCAGGAACGGCGAGAGATAACCTTGGGAGGCCTCGACCCAGGGATTCATCTGATCGGGGTCAAGCATGAAGGCGGTGAAGGCCTTGCAGGCCTGCGGGAACTTGGTGAAATTGAAGACCAGGATCGGAAAACCGAGATTGAGTTCCCGGGTCTTTCCATCCACACCCGCGGGCAGATGCGCGTGATTCATATCCTCGGCGATCTGCGGATTTTCCCTTTTCGCGGTGACGTAGATCGAGATGCCGTTGACGGTCAGGAAAAGCTGACCAGCCAGGAACGCCTTGTTGTTGGAACTGTCGTTCCAGGAAGCGGTGCCCGGAATGAAGTTGTCGTAGAGGCCCTTGACGTATTCGAGCGCCTTGGCCGTTTCCGGCGAATTGATGATGACCTTGTTGTTGGCGTCGATCAGGTTGCCGCCGTGCGCCCACAACGCCCAGTGCAGCCAGGTGTTGGCATCGCCCGAGGCGTGTCCGACCGCCATGCCGGCTGGCGTGCCGTTCTTGTTCAGGCCCTTGATCAGATCGGCAAAGCCGGCAAGATCCTTCGGGAACTCCTTGTGGCCCGCCTTTTCCATCGCGGCGATGCGGTAATTGGGCAGAGCGCCGGTCGCGGCAACCGGGACGCCGATCCACTTGCCGTCGAGCTTGCCGTAGGCCTCGCCCGATTTGGACCAGCCGCCGCCTTTCTTGCCGACATAATCGGCAACGTCGGTCATGTCCGTGACCTTGGACGGGAACAGGAACGGCAGTGAGTAAAGGCCCCAGACGATGTCCAGGCCTTGCCCCACATTGGCAGCGACCGACGCCTTGGGCTGGACGTCCTCATAGGATTCGTTGGAAACGTTGATGGTCACGCCGGTCGCCTTCTGAAAGGCATCGACGATCTTGTTGAACGCGACGTCCTCGGCCTCGACAAAGCGCTTCCAGCGCAACAGGTTGATCCTGGCTCCGGCTTCCGGCTTCCACGGCGCGCTCTGTGCCCAGGCTTTCGCATAGCCCAGCAGTTGTTCGCTCGACATGGTCGCCGCGACCGCGAGCAGGCCGCTGCCGCTCTTGAGCAAGGACCGCCGATCCAGTGTAAATTGACTCATCGTCTCACTTCTCCCTGTTTGATTGGTTCGTTAATCGACCAATTGTTTTTTTGCCAACTCATAATCGCTTGCCGGTGGCCTCATCGAAGAGGTGTACCGTCGAGGGATTCGGCTTCAGCCGGATCCTGTCGCCCGGATTGAACTGATGACGCTCGCGGAAAACGGCAACGACTTGCTCGCCGCCGAGATTGGCGAAGACCTGTGTCTCCGATCCGGTCGGCTCGACCACCACGATCTCCGCTTCCGCGCCGTCGTCGGCGATCGTGAAATGTTCGGGACGCACGCCATAGACTGCGGGGCGGCCGTCCGAGTTGGCCGGCGCTTTGGCCAGCGGCAGTTTCACGCCGTTGGGACCCTCGAAACCCGCGCTGCCATTGGCCCTGATGTTTCCTTTCAGGAAATTCATCGCCGGCGAACCGATGAAGCTTGCGACGAACTGGTTGTCGGGGCGATCATAGAGTTCGAGCGGAGAACCGATCTGCTCCACGATACCATCGTGCATCACCACGATCTTGTCGGCCATGGTCATGGCCTCGATCTGGTCGTGCGTCACGTAGACGGTCGTGGTCTTCAGACGCTGGTGCAGTTCCTTGATTTCCGTGCGCATCGCCACGCGCAGTTTGGCATCGAGGTTAGACAAGGGTTCGTCAAACAGGAAAACTTGCGGATCGCGCACGATCGCGCGTCCCATCGCCACGCGCTGGCGCTGGCCGCCGGACAATTGCCGCGGATAGCGGTCGAGCAGCGGCGTCAACGCCAGGATTTCCGCGGCGCGCTTGACGCCTTTCTTGATCTCGGCCGGATTCGCTCCCCGCAGCTTGAGCGAAAATCCCATGTTGTCGGCGACCGTCATGTGCGGATAGAGCGCGTAATTCTGGAACACCATGGCGATGTCGCGTTCTTTCGGCTGGACGTTATTGACCACGCGGTCGCCGATCGAAATCGTCCCCGATGTGATGTTTTCCAGCCCCGCAAGCATTCGCAACAAGGTCGATTTGCCGCAGCCGGAAGGACCGACCAGCACGACAAATGCACCATCCTCGATCGGTATCGTGACGCCGTGCAGGACCTCAAAGCCGCCAAACGATTTCCGCACATCGCGGATATGTACAGACGACATGGAATTTCCTCCAGAAGCGCTTGCGGTCACCGGCAAACGTCGCGGCGACCGATCTATTTGACGGCGTCATATCAGACTTTTTCGCTTGAGTCCTTGGATCAAAGTCGTAAGTCGTGGCGTCCATCCCGAGGCGTTGCGAAGCCTGCACCGGCATGCGAACATTGGCCGCCAACATGAAGATTACGCACAAGAATAAGGCGTGTGCGCTGCGGGAGGACCCATGAACAAGCCGCCAACCGGTATCACAAAGCGCAAACTCCGTTCCAGCGAGTGGTTCAACAACCCCCACAACCCCGGAATGACTGCGCTCTACCTCGAGCGCTATCTCAATTACGGCCTGAC
>Ga0306921_10005789_pt1 | contig 12863 bp, 11 predicted proteins | sample sta12Cox44000080_FD_203760 | JGI IMG/M metagenome (GOLD analysis project Ga0306921, IMG submission 203760) | Lab enrichment of tropical soil microbial communities from Luquillo Experimental Forest, Puerto Rico - statoxic.12C.oxic.44.000.080 (v2)... | ecosystem: Environmental > Terrestrial >... | reverse complement strand
TGCCAAAGAGAGCGACAAGTTGTTTGACGCCTACGTCGAGAGGTTCGGCACAGAAGAGTGTTGGGAGCTGGATGTCCTTTCTACCACCGTGATTGCGGACTTGGTTCGCTCCGAGATCGAGACGCTGATCCAGTGGGCCGAAATGGAATAGCGCCGAGACCAAGGAACGGCAGGCACGAGCTATGCTGGACAAGGCGGCGCAGAATTGGGCCAAGGTCGAAAAATTCCTCCGAGGAAGCAAGGGAGCAATAGCATGAGGCGGGGCAGATACGGCGACGGCACTTTGGACGAGCGCGGGCCGGACATCTGGCGCTTGCGCTACAGAGCGAACGGCAGGCGGGTGACGCGGACCTTCCGCGGCACCAAGCGCGATGCGGCGAAGGAACTGCGGCGCCTGATCCGCAGCAACGACACCGGCGAGGCGGTCATGCCCGATCGCGTCACCCTCGGGTCATGGATCGAGCGATGGCTCGCCGCCGGGGCTCCGGGTCGGAAGCAGCGGCAGGTCGGGCGGAGAGCGCTAGAGAGATACGAAGAAATGCTCCGGTGTCACGTCGTGCCGGCGCTCGGCTCGCGGCCGCTGCAACAACTTCAGTCCGACGAGATCGACCGGCTCTATCTCTCGCTCAAGGGAAGGCTCGCCGAGCGGTCCATCTTCTTCGTGCATGTCGTATTGGGCAGCGCCCTCAATGCGGCTGTCCGGAAGAAGGTGCTGGCGACCAATCCCATGACCTATGTCGAAAAGGTGCCTTCGCCGCCCGAGGCCGACCACGGGATAGCATTGGACGCGGCGCAGCTCGGCACGGTAACCGCCGGCTTCAAGGATCATCCGCTGTATGAGCTGATCGTGACGGCGGTGCGCACGGGCTGCCGGCGCAACGAATTGTTGGCCCTGCAATGGGCCGACCTCGACGCTGCCAACAAGAAGCTTCGGATCGAAAGGGCGCTCGAGCGCACACGCCAGGGCTCGGCATTAAAGGCGCCGAAGTCTGCGAGATCGACGCGGACGATCGATATTGATGACGCCCTGCTCGCGTTGCTGCTCTCGCTGCGTGAACGGCATTTGCGGGTCGCGGCCGGTGTGCCGGACGGCGCGCCGGTCGATCTTGGCCTGATCAAGCTGCCCGAGGGTGCCCTGATGTTTCCTGCTCCGCCGCAGGGGCAGCAGGACTTCTCGTTCACGGCATTCCGGCATCCCGGCAACATCACGAAGCAGTTTGCGAAACACGCAAAGCGGCTGGGCTTCCCAGGGTTACGCTTTCACGATCTTCGCGGCTCAATCGCAACGCTGCTGCTCGACGCAGGCGAGCCGGTTCACAAGGTTGCCTCGCGGTTGGGACATGATCCTGCAACGCTCCTGCGTAGCTACGCGAAGCGGACGCAGGGCGGGGATGCCAGCGCAGCGGCCGTGATCGGGAATATGTTGAAGGGGGCGCTTTGATGAAAAACATGCGTGAAGGGTATTTGCGAGCGCAATTACTCACAGATGAAGAATGGAAGATGATCGAAAGAATGCGGGAGGCCAGGGAAAACCGACGGGAAAAGCACCGCATTGCACGTTGCCACGACGGCCCGTGTCATTACGACTCCCGCTCCTACGACAACGGTAACATCAAATGCCGCAACTGCGGTGAAGGCGCCCAGGTGGGCTGTTTCGACGATTGCAAATCTGACTGTGCCGATCGGTGTCACTACGAGATTGTCGGCGGCGGCTACCTTTGTGACGCCCCCAGCCGCGACCTACGCTGCACCCACTGCGGCGGCATTGCCCGGATTAGCGGCCGGCGGGACAGGCCGGACTATCACTATCCGTAGGCGCCGGCGCACCTGTAAGCAGATCGCGATATGTTTCCTGAAACCCTGCCCAAACCAAATTGGGTCCAAATTGGGTCCAGGCGCCTGTCCGCGTTCTCTCGACGTTCCGCCCCGCCCGTTGATTTGATTGACCAAAATGCCGCTGTCAGGCGGGCAGGGTGCCGATATACGAATTCGGGCGGTCGATCGCCGATACGACCGGTGGGGAGTCTTCGGTGATTCTCATTCCTGCTCCGTCGATCCCTTCGCTCTCGCGCGTGCCTGCGCCACCGCTTGCACGGCATCGACGATTGCCTGATAGCCGGTGCAGCGGCAGTAGTTTCCGGCAAGATGCGCGCGGATGGTCTGGCGGCTGGGAACGCCGCCGAAGCTCAGCAATTCCTGCGCCGTGAGCAGCATGCCCGGCGTGCAATAGCCGCACTGGAGCGCATTGCGCTCGATGAAAGCCTGCTGCAGGTCCGAAATCTCGCGCGTGCCCGCCACGGCCTCGATGGTCTCGACCCGCATGCCGTTGCACTGCACCGCCAGCATGAGGCAGCCGCGCACTACGGCGCCGTTGACCCGCACGCTACAGGCACCGCACACGCCGTGCTCGCAGCCGACATGGCTGCCCGTAAGCGAGAGCTGCTCGCGCAGGAAGTCGACGAGCGTGGTGCGCGCATCGACGCGCTCACGGACACTCTCGCCGTTCACTTCGAGCGAGATATCATGGAACCGCTCGCTCATGGCCGACGTTCCGGGCTCGGCTGCGCGCAAGCCGGCGCCGTCATCAGCTGCCTTGCGACCCGCCGCAGCAGCACCCCGGCAAGATGCGTTCTTACCGCCGCCGTTGCCTGCACGTCATCGCCCGGATGCAAATCCACGCTGAGCGCAGCGACTGCGCCTTCGAGATCGCCGCCGGACAGCGCGGCTTCCGCCTTGCGCGCACGCACAGGAATGGCGCCGACGCCGAAATAGACGAGCCGCAGCCCGGTGAGATCGCTGCCCTCTGCCCGCGCGCAGGCGGCAAGACCGACCATTGCGTAATCGCCGTGGCGGCGCGCGAACTCGGCAAAGCCGACGCGGCTTTCCGCGGTCGCCGCGGGGATGCGGATCGAGGTGAGCATATCGTGGGGGGTGAGCGCGGTCTCGAACAGGGCCGTGAAAAAATCATCGGCTTTGACGGTACGCGGCCCCTGCGGTCCGACCAGCTCCAGCTCGCCCGCGAGCGCGACGAGGCAGGCCGGGAGCTCGGCAGCCGGATCGGCGAAGGCAACCGAGCCGCCGATGGTTCCGCGGTTACGGATCGCGGGGTGCCCGATATGGGGAACGGCAAGGCCAATAAGCGGCGCGAGCCTGGCAATCTCGGCGGAGCGCTGCGCTTGCGCATGGCGCACCAGCGCCCCGATCTCGACATGCCCGTCCTTGACGGCAATCCCGTCGAGCCCCGCAATGCCGTTGATATCGATCAACGCAGCCGGACGATCGAGCCGCATGTTGAGCGTGGCTACCAGGCTTTGCCCGCCGGCGAGAAGGCGCGCGTCCTCCTGCGCCAGCAACTCGATGGCGTGTGCAACCGAACGAGCCCGGGCATAGGCGAAGGGTGCCGGTTTCAAAGCTCTCTCCCGGAGAGACCGTTGGCATTGTCGCTGCCGCGGCCGGAGCGTCAATCCTTGATGATGCCGCGCACGATGTCGATGGCGCGCCGCATCAGGGTCATGGAGGCTTCGAGCGTGCGAAACGCGGCGTGCGAAGTGAGCGTTACGTTCTCGAGCTGCGCCAGCGGATGCTCGGGCGAAAGCGGCTCGGCATGGAACACGTCGAGGCCGGCGTGGCGGATGCGGCCGCTGCGGAGCGCCTCGATCAGCGCGGTTTCATCGACCAGCGCCGCGCGCGCAGTATTCACCAGGATGGCGCCCGGCTTCATCCGCGCAATCTGCTTTTCCCCGATCATTGCACGCGTCTCGTCGGTGAGGGCGAGATGGAGCGAGATCACGTCGGAACGCGCCACCACCGTATCGAGATCGAGCAGCGGAACGCCGGCGTCCGCGCGCGCCGTGCGGTTCCAGCCGATCACCTGCATGCCGATGCCGCGCCCGATGCGCGCGACCTCGCGGCCGATGCCGCCGATTCCGATCAGGCCGAGCGTCTTGTCCTTGAGCTGCATGCTTTCGAGCGGGTCCCAGACCCCGCGGCGGACGCTGCGGTCCATGCGCGCAAGATCGCGGCAACAGGCAAAGATCAGCGCGACCGTGTGCTCGGCAACGGCGGTGTCGCCGTAGCCCTTGATGGTGTGCACCTTGATGCCGAGTGCGTCGAGCGCTGCGACATCCATGTAGCTCGATGCGCCGGTGCCGAGAAACACGATGTGCTTGAGGGAGCGGCACTGCGCCATCATCTCGGTCGGCATATAGGAATGATCGTCGAGGCAGACGCCGTAACCGGCGAGAAGGCGCGGCAGATCGGGGGAGGAAAATACCTCCCCATGCACCGTGATCGGCGGATCATCGGGCCGCGCCACGCGGGCAAACACCGGCGCGAGCTGCTTGTTGCAATCGATGAAGATCGCTTTCATGGCCGGCTACCTGGTTCTTTATCTCGGCCGCCTTGATCCGTGACGCCGCGGGCCATAGTAGTCGCGCCTGATCGCGCGGGCATGGAGGAGTTAAATGCCGGGAGAGTTCAAGGGCAAGGTGGTGGTGGTCTCGGGCGGAAGTCGCGGCATCGGCCGCGCCATTGCGATGGCGTTCGCGCGCGAAGGGGCGCAGACCGTGCTCGCTTCATCATCGCAGGAGAATCTTGCAACGGCGGCAGATGCGGTTGCCGCGCAAGGGTCAAGGCCGCTGACCGTGGCGGGCGATCTGCGCACGCTGGCCGCCTGCGAGCAGCTGTTCGGCCGCGTCAATGAGAGCTTTGGGCGCTGCGATGTGCTGGTGAACAATGCGGGCGCCACGCGGGCCGGCAACTTTCTCGAGCTTGCGGACGAGACCTGGCTTGACGGCTTTGCGCTCAAGTTCTTCGGCGCAGTGCGCCTGACCCGGCTGTTCTGGCCGCTGCTCAAGGCAGCGCAGGGGCACCTCGTCAGCATCATCGGGGGCGCGGCGCGCACCGTGGAGCCCGAATTTCTCATCGGCGGCTCGGTCAACGCCGCGGCCGCAAACTTCAGCAAGGGACTGTCGCGCCTCGGCATGCGCGACGGAGTTCATGTCAATGCCATCCACCCCGGGCAGACCGCGACCGAGCGAACCGAGCAACTAGTCAGGCAGCGGGCGGCAGCGGCAGGCAAATCGGTGGAGGAAGTGCGCGGCGCGACGCTCGAAAAAAGCGGCACGCGCCGGATGGCCACGCCCGAGGACATCGCCGAGCTCGCGCTGTTTCTCTGCTCGCGGCGCGCGGGGCACATTCAGGGCACGGCGATTGCGGTGGACGGAGGCGCAACCCCCGGGGTCTATTAGCCGGCGGGTTAAGGTCATCTGCTGGCTTGCGCGCGGCCGCGCGGGCTGGTCTCATGGGCAGACAGCTAGCCCTAATCCGGAGGACGTCCATGCATGATATGACAAAGCGCCTTATCGGCGTCACCGCTCTTGGCCTGATGCTGGCGGCATCGACGAGCTTTGCCCAGCAGCCGCAAACGGTGCGGGTGCGCGGCACGGTCGAGGCCGCGGACGGACCGATGATCACCGTCAAATCCCGCGACGGGCAGAGCTACAAGATCAAGCTGACCGACAACGCGGTGGTGCGCGGAATAGTCAAGGCGCCGCTTTCCGACATCAAGGCGAACTCCTTCATCGGCGTGACCGGCATGCCGCAGGCCGACGGGAGCCAGAAGGCGATGGAGATCCATATCTTCCCCGAGGCGATGCGCGGTACCGGCGAGGGTCATCGTCCCTGGGACCTGGTGCCCAGCAGCACCATGACCAACGCAACGGTGGCGCAGATGGTGAAGGGAGTCTCCGGCGACGAGATCACCCTCAAATACAAGGACGGTGAGAAGAAGATCGTCGTTGCGCCCGACGTCGTGATCGTGACCTACGTGCCCGGGGACAGGAGCGAGCTCAAGCCCGGGGCCAAGATATTCATCGCGGCCGCCAACAAGAAGGACGACGGCACGCTGGAAGCGTCGGCTGTTTCGGTCGGCCGCGACGGCGTTGTGCCCCCGATGTGAACGGCGTTGTGCCCCCGATGTGAGATGTCCTAGATTTTCGTTCCGCGGCGGCGCGTGGGTGAATGCGCCGAGCCGCGTGCGGGGACATCGAGATTGCTCGCGAGCAAATCCGGCAGCTGCGCGGGGGCTGCAATGCGCGGCGGATTGCGGCGGCCGCGGGCACGGCTGTCGATGGTCTCATCGTGGGGCCGCTTGACCGCATCGGCGCGAGCAAGCGATTCGATTGCGGGACCGTTCTCGGTCAGGCGCGCTAACAGGGGAGTGAGATCGTCGAGTCTCGCCGCGACGACGTGGATGACGCCGGATTCCTGCTGCAGCTCGCCGGTGACCGAGATGTAGCGCGCACCCAGGACAACGGCGCGAAAGCGCTCGAAGGTGCTCGGCCAGACGATGATATTGGCGACCGCGGTCTCATCCTCGATGGTCATGAAGATGACGCCGCTGGCGGTTCCCGGCCGCTGGCGAATGGTGACGAGACCGGAGACGGTGACGCGCTCGCCCGAGCGCCGGGTGCGCAGGGCCTCGTTGCAAACGATGCCGCGCCGGTCGAGATCGGCGCGCAGGAAGGAGGCGGGGTGCGCGCGCAGCGACAGCGCAAGAAAGCGGTAGTCATTCACGACTTCTTCGCCGAGCGGCATGAGCGGAAGGGTGACCGCAGGCTCCGGGCAATATGAGCCTTGGGAATGCTCGGTGAAATTGCCGCGTACGCGAAACAGCGGCAGGTCGTCCTCGCGCTCGCCGACGCGGCCGAGCGCCTTGGCCGCCCACAGGGCCTGCCGGCGCGAAAGACCAAGCGAGCCGAAGGCATCCGCATCGGCAAGCTGCGCGATGACGCGGGGGGAAAGACCCGTGCGCAGCCAAAAATCGCGCACGGATGCGTAGGATTGATGGCGGACCGCGACGATGCGTCTGCCGTCCTGCTCGCACAAGCCCTTGATCTGGCGAAAGCCCAGGCGCAGCGCGTGCGCGCTCAGGATGTCCTGCGCCATCTCGCAATGACGCGCATGCACGCGGGGCGCCGGATGCGCGTGCGGCTCGAGGGTGGCGTCCCAGTCAGAGCGGTTGATGTCGGTCGGGCGTACCTCGACGCCATGCTCGGTGAGGTCGCGCACGATCTGGGCCGGCGCGTAGAATCCCATCGGCTGCGAGTTGAGCAAGGCCGCCGCGAACACGTCCGGATAGCGGCATTTGAGCCAGGCCGAGGCATAGACCAGGAGCGCGAAGCTCGCGGCATGGCTTTCCGGAAAGCCATATTCGCCGAAGCCCTCGATCTGGCCAAAGCAACGCTCGGCGAAATCGCGCGGATAATTGCGCGCGACCATTCCCTCGATCATCTTGGTCTTGAAAGTGCCGATGGTGCCGGTGCGTTTGAAGGTCGCCATGGCGCGCCGCAGCCTGTCGGCTTCGCCCGGCGTAAAGCCGCCGGCGACAATGGCGATCTTCATCGCCTGTTCCTGGAATAAAGGCACGCCCAGCGTCTTGCCAAGAACGGCTTCGAGCTCCTTCGACGGATAGGAGATCGGCTCCAAGCCCTGCCGGCGGCGCAGATAGGGGTGCACCATGTCCCCTTGAATGGGGCCCGGCCGCACGATCGCGACCTCGATGACGAGATCGTAGAATTCCTTCGGCTTGAGTCGCGGCAGCATCGACATCTGCGCCCGGCTCTCCACCTGGAACACGCCGACGGAATCGGCGCGCTGCAACATGCGGTAGACGGCGCCGTCCTCCTTCGGGACGGTGGCAAGGGTGAAAAACCCCTCTTGCGCGAGATTCTCAGTCGTATCTTTCCCGCAAAGGGACAGGCCTAACGCTGAATACCGCGGCAAACTCGGTCCAATCCCTCCCCGCCCCAAGTCGGATATATCCGACTTGGGCCATCTCAGAGTGCCGAACTCGGACAAGCCCGAGTTCGGGTGGGGAGGGTGGCCGCCGAACGAAGTGAGGCGGTCGGGTGGGGTTAAGTGGCGAGATCCGCGAATTCGTCTCTTTTCAGAATTCCCCACCCGGCCTCGCTTCGCTCGGCCACCCTCCCCTTCGGGGAGGGATAAGCGAGGGTCGCTCCGGCAAGCGCGAAAGGAGACGCCGTAGTGCTGCTCCGTGAGCTCGAATGCCTTGCGCACGCAGGTCAGCATGCCGAGCCCGAGCACATCGACCTTGAGGATGCCGAGCGCATCGAGGTCATCCTTGTCCCACTCGACGAAGGTGCGCTCCGCCATGGCGCCGTTGCCGATCGGCACGACTTCATCGAGCGGGCTGCGCGTGATGACGAAACCGCCGACGTGCTGAGAAAGGTGGCGCGGGAAAGACTGGATCGCCAGCGCCAGCGCCCGCATCTTATGCACGCGCGCAGCGGCGAGATCGATGCCGGTCTTCTTGAGCGCGTCCGCGCGCACGGCGCCGCCGCCCATTCCCCAGATCGAGGAGGAGAGCGCGCCAATGGTGTCTTCCGAGAGCCCGAACGCCTTGCCTACCTCGCGGATGGCGGACCGGCCGCGATAGGAAATGACGGTCGCGGCAATGCCGGTATGGTCGCGTCCATAGTGGCGATAAATATGCTGGATTACCTCCTCGCGCCGTTCGTGCTCGAAATCCACATCGATGTCGGGGGGCTCGCCGCGGTCGGAGGAGATGAAACGCTCGAACAGCAGGCGGCCGTCGCGCGGATCCACATCGGTGATGCGCAGGCAGTAGCAGACCGCCGAGTTCGCGGCCGAGCCGCGGCCCTGACAGAGGATGTTCCGGCTGCGCGCGTATTCGACAATGGAATGGACGGTGAGAAAATAAGGCGCGTAGTCGAGCTTGCCGATCAGCGCCAGCTCATGGTCGAGAGCTTGCCGGACATGGTCCGGAATGCCTTCGGGATAGCGGCCGTCGGCGCCCTCCCACGCCAGATGCACGAGCGCGTCCTGGGCACTCGCGAAGCCTGCGCGTCGCTCATCCGGATATTCATACCGCAATTCGTCGAGCGAGAAGGTCAATGCCTTGTCGAGCGCCAGGGTTTCATCGATCGCCTCCGGCGTGGCCTGGAAGAGGCGCGCCATCTCCTGCGGCGGCTTGAGATAACGCTCGGCATTGACGGCAAGCCGCCGTCCCGCCTCGTCGATGGTCAAGTGCTCGCGGATGCAGGTGAGCACGTCCTGCAATTCCCGCCGGTCGGGATGGTGATAGAGCACGTCGTTGACGGCGATGAGGGGGATGCGCGCTTGCGCCGCCGTCTGCGCGCGCTGCGCCAAGCGAGTACGGTCATTGCCGCGATAGAGCATGCTCACGGCGAGCCGCACGCGGCCGTAGGCAGCATCGCGCAGAAGCGAGAGCAGCGAGACTTCCTGCGCACCCGGGCTTTCCTCCCTGCTTGCCACCAGCCGCGGCCCTGGCTTGGCGTCCGGCTTACCCTCGTCTTCTGAAATCGTGTGATCTTGGGGCTTTCGCAAAAAGGGGGTCGGCGGAAAATCCCGGGTCGAACCCTCCATCACGATGAGCTCAAGACCCTCGATATGATCGAGCAGATCATTGCGATAGAGGATGCAACTGCCTTTCTTCGCGCGCAGGTTGCCGCGCGTGAGCAACCGGCAGAGCCGCCCCCAGGCCGGGCGGTCGCGCGGATAGGCGAGGATGTCGGGAGTGCCGTCGGCAAAGACGAGGCGCGCGCCGGGATGGTAGGCGAGCGGCAGCTCTTTTTCGCGCTTGATGAGATGGGCGCGCACCACGCCGGCGACCGAATTGCGATCGCACAGCCCGATGCCGTCGAGTTCGACATGGGCCGCCTGCAGCATCAGCTCCTCGGGATGCGAGGCCCCGCGCAGAAACGAGAAATTCGAGGCGACGGCGAATTCGAGATATCTCACGCATACATCCCGTGCAGGAACCAGCGCGGCGCCTCGCGTGCGATGTCGCGATAAAGCCCCGCGCGAAACAGCCAGAAACGCAGGCCCGTGCTGTCCTCCACCTGGAAATAGTCGCGCGTGCATGCGCCGCCTGCTTCATTCCACCAGGGGCCGGCAATGCGTTCCGGCCCCTCGGCGGCAATCACCTCATGCCAGGCACGGCGCCAGCGGAAGCGCACCGGCGGGCCGTCGGGGACGAGCGCCAGGAGATCTGCAATAGGTTCGGGCCTGGCAAGCAGACGCAGCGGCCGCGGGCTCAATCCGGCTTCGCGGCGAAAGCGCCGGAAAGCGTCCCAGCCGAGCTCGGCGCGTGCTGTCATCTGCGCCGGCAGGGCATGTGCGGCAAGCTCGGGGATGTGACTATCCTGCGCCATGAGCCGCGCGATCCGCGTGCGTCCGAGCCGCGCGCTCAGACGATCGATGAGACGATCGAGCTCGGCTTTGTCCTCGCCGCCCGCAAGCCCGATCTGCTCCTCCGGACACGGCTCTGCGACGGCGACCGACAGTCGCGCGAGGTCGAACCCGAAGCCGGGATCGATCTCGTCGGCCAGCGCAGCGAGCCGCTCGACGAACAGCGCGCGGATTGCGGCCGGGTTGCGCAGCGGACGCGAGGTGCCGGCAACGATGCGCTTGACGGTGCCGTCGGTCCGGAACAGGGCGAGCTCGAGACTGCGGGCGCCGTCGCCGCGCGCAGCGAGCGCGTGCTCGAGCCGCGCGGCGAGCCGCTCGATCGCCGCTAGCACGTCCTCCTCGCGCGCGATCGGCTCGGGAAAGCTCTTCTCCGCGCTATACGGCGCGACCGGCTGACGCGGCGTGAGCGGCTCGTCCTCGCGACCAAGCGCGCGGTCGAGCTGGCGCAGGAGACCGCTCCCGAAGCGCGCGGCAAGCGGCGCGCGTGGCAAATCGAGGAGATCGCCGATCCGCTGCAAGCCAAGCCGCTTGAGCGCGGCGAGCGTCTCGTGCGACAGCCGCAGCGCGGCAAGCGGCAGCGGCGTAAGCAGCTCGCGCTCGCCACCTGCCGGGGTACTTTTCGGAGCGTCGAAATGCGCCGCCGCCCACGCCGCGCCGATGGTCGAGGCGATGGCGGCGCATGCCGAGAAGCCGAAGCTTCTTATGCGCGCGAGGAGATCGTCGCGAAGATTTGCTTCGCTGCCGAAGAGGTGCGCGCAGCCGCTGATGTCGAGCAGAATGCCGTCCGGCGCATCCGCGGCGATCAGCGGTGTGTAGCGTTGGCACCAGTCGGCAAGGGCAGCGAGCAGGCGCGCGTCGGCTGCGCGGTCTTCCGGCACGGCGGTGAGAGCGGGATGCATGGCGCGCGCCTGGGCGAGCGCGAGGCCGCCGCGCAGACCAAGGTGTTCCGCCGCGCCGTTGACCGCGGTGAGAAGATCGAGATTGCCGCGCCTGCCGTAAACGACGAGGGGGAACGGTGCACGGCGCGCATCATGCCACTGCTGCGCGATACGGTCGGTCGAAAGCCGCTCGAGCCAAAGGCTCAGAATGCGTTGCGAGCTCGAAACGCTGCTCCACACTGTTCCACTCCACAATCCATGCTCCGGGACGACCACGGCGGTTGCGCGTAAGACGCAAAGCCAGGCGCGGCGGGCCGATGCCGCAGCACCTTTCCGAGGAGGAAGGCGCAAAGGACGGCGCTGCGCCGACGATCCAGCGCGTCGCGACGGCGCAGGGCGAATCGTCGCCCGCCGCGCGCAGGAGAAGGCCCAGCGTGTCGCCGGCCGCGGCGGCGAGCGAAAGACGCCGCATCGCCACTTGATCGAGGCCGCGGGCAGCCGTCTCGCCGATCACCACGCCGACGAAGCGACAGCGCAGCGCCTCCTCCATTGCCCACAGCACATCGCGCGTGCGCGTGGCTGCGACCGTGATCAGATGCTCGGGAGCGATCCCGGCTTGCTCGAGACCAGGTCCATAGGGAGCGCCATTTTCCTGAAGCAGGAAATCCTCGCCGATCCAAAGCACGGCTGTTCCCTGCGAAATCCTTCCTGGCATGTCGCTCCGCCGCGAACGGTTCGCGAAACGTGCCGTCAGCCCCAGAGCGAAGCCGGTCACGGCCAAAATTTCGCTCTCGCGCACCGCCGCGATCTCATGCAGTGCGCCGCCGCCAAGCCCTCCGCCCAGTATCGCGTCGATCGCCGCAATGCCGAGATCAAGGGGAGCGCCACATTCGCAGGCAAGCCCGGTTGCCCGCTCGGCTGCCGACAGCTTTTGCCGCAGCTCCTCGATGCGCGGCACCGGCCTTGGGGAGGACGGGGATTCTTCGGACGGGATGCCGGGCATGGCGAAAACTCGTCAGAGAAAGCATGTTCACTCTTTGTTCTAATGATTCCCGAGCATGATGCATCCGTCAAGTCGAATCTTAAGTCATTGATGCTTTTGATTTTTTTGCAGACTACTCGCGAACTGACTTTATTCCCGCACACGCGTAGACTGCATTATCCCACACCATCTTGCAGTGCATGAAAACGAGGGTTTCTTTGAAAGGTCAGATCGTGTTGCCGGCCGAGCTGCGACGGCGGGACGGCATCGAAGCTGGCCAGGAGTTCGACGTCGTACGGCTTGATCGCGGTGAGTATCAGCTCAAGCGGCGAGCGGGCTCCCCTGAACGACGGCGTAGTCGACCGGCTCCTCGCATGTCCAGAAAAGGGTTTCTTTGTTCCAATCGAATTCGAGTCCACCGACACGGTGTGAGTCTGGTATCGTTGCGCGCAACCGCGCCGACTTCGAGAAAGCCGGCGTAGACATCATCGACCCGTTCTCTATCTGATCAGCCTGGCGCAATCACGGCACCATCGATCTCGCCAATGCTTTTCGTGCCGGTCAATGCCATGGAGACGTCGAGCTCCTTGGCAAGAATATCGATTGCCTTGGCGACACCCTCCTCACCGCCAGCGCCCAGGCCCCAGACGAAGGCGCGTCCGATCATGCAGGAGCGGGCGCCAAGCGCGAGCGCGCGCAACACGTCCTGGCCGGTGCGAACGCCGCCGTCGAACATGACCTCGATCTGC
>Ga0306921_10005788_pt1 | contig 12863 bp, 20 predicted proteins | sample sta12Cox44000080_FD_203760 | JGI IMG/M metagenome (GOLD analysis project Ga0306921, IMG submission 203760) | Lab enrichment of tropical soil microbial communities from Luquillo Experimental Forest, Puerto Rico - statoxic.12C.oxic.44.000.080 (v2)... | ecosystem: Environmental > Terrestrial >... | reverse complement strand
GGAATATTCTGTCGTAGGCTAGTTCATTTGAGCACGAATAATTCGCATATATTACGCCGCTCGAACAATTATTTCACAAAACTAGCTATACTCGGCGAAATTCCGACTTTTTCAACAATATCGGGCGATCTAACTCGTTAACCCAGGGATTATCCAACGTCCGTTTTCGTTAAGGGTTTTCGGATGCGGCCCAATCTGTTGCCAATCAGTTTCACAACCGCATCCCGCCGCCCACAGCGTTCCGCAACCAACGGGTTGGCCGTCATCTGCGCCTCCGAGCGGCGCGCACCGAAGCGCCGTCGAGCAAATTCTAAAAATTGGGCGCAGTTTGCGAGGCTGGCCGCAATTTCTCGCGACCCTCGACGCGCTGGCCGGTTTCCCCGTACCCACAGCGCGCTACCGAGGTTTCGCATTTGTGATTTACTGCGGTCGCGCGCGCACGTAGGCGCGCGGATCTCGTTATGTCCGACGCGCCGACGTCTTGGTCCTCCTTTGGGGACGATTCTTACGGCCTTCAACCAGAACCCGACCGCTGGGCGGTCCGGAGCGATCTCAGGCGATCGAAGATCGCCTCCCAGTCCCTTGTTGCAGGCGAAATTGTCGTCGGTGACGACAAACTGGCGAATGCCGGACTAAGTGCCATCCCCGGTGAGGTGATTCTTCGCCTTTCCCTCGGGCGTGTCGTTCGGAGCAACGGGGTGCGTTTCGCCGAAGCATTGAGCCGATAACAGGCTCGGCTTTACACCTTTCGACACGAGAAAAACCACCACGCTCGCTGCCCGCTTGCACGAGAGATCGAGATTGTTTGAAATTCCCATGCTCTGGAGCTGTTGGCCGACCGTAGCATTGTCAGTGTAGCCGCTAACCACGATCTCCGTGTGCTGAAGCTTGGAAAGAGTGGGAACAATCTTATCGAGCACCGGGGCTCCCGGGTTTAACTCCCAGCCCGCCGACGGGAACATAGAGTCCGCGCTCGAAGTAAGCGTCACGGGGCCCTGCTGTGTCACCGTTTACCGACACACCCGCCAATGCGGCTCTCAATTGATCGGCGACGTCGCTCATCTTAGTACCCTGGGGAGAGGCTGGGCTTGCGTTAGCAACCAGCAACAGGGCCAGTGCTGCACAGCTCATGATACGTCCTGTAATCCTCACCATTTTCCTCCTTGATCCGTGCGCCTTGGCATTGAGCTGGGCTGACATTGCCCAGATTGCGGGTGTTGTTGGGCGATGATCGCTCCGTCGGCCACCTTTGGCAACGATAAATCGCGCATCGCGTGGGCGGGAGCGGCCGAACCAGCCAGATGATGGCGCAGAGACGGTCAAATGCGCTGCTCTGCGTGGATCAAGGCGAGCGCCGTGTTGAGAGCTTAACTGTATCGCTCGTTGCCACCGGCACGCGCCCGGCTGCGGGCGCAAATGCCCCGCATCATTCGCAGGGGTAGCGTGCCGAAGGTGCAGCAATAACTCGGCTGGTAAACGGTCATGCTTTCTTGAACGCGCGGACGATCCAGATCAGAACGCAGGCCCCGACGAAGCCCGCAATCAGGTATCCGATCCATCCCGCTAGGGTGATGCCGAACCCACTAAGGATGGCGCCGGCGACCGCCGCCCCGACGATGCCGAGAACAATGTTCATGAAGATGCCCATCTCGCTCTTCATAAATTTCTCGGCGAGCCACCCGGCCAGGCCGCCAATGATGATGGCGGCAATCCAGCCTATGCCGGCGTTTCCCATGCGTCTCTCCCAGATCATCGCGTCATGACGACGACCAGGTATACACCGCCTGCTTCCTAGTACCGAAGAAATGTAAGGGATTGGCAACCGCGCCCGGAGAGTTCGGCGCGGGTGCCGCGCCAGCCAAACCGCGCGCGACACTAGCTCGCCGAAGGAGCGGACACGCCTAGCTTAGCTTAGCTAAATTAGTCGCGGCACTGCCGCGCGTGGCGTATCAAAGTCATCAGGGTATGGCGCTTTGCCACCCGCTCGGCGTTCGGGGCAGCTTGTTGCCGGTTCCACTCGGCGATGAAGGGGTCAAGCCTTTGGCCTCACCGTGAGCTCGTAAATTGATTATGTCTCGGTTGCAAAGCGCTGACTGGACAGCTTTGGGCGCGGTTGGGGTGCCGGGCGATAGCATAAAGGCATTGCTCCTCGGGCGGAAGCTGGGCACCGATATCCGCGCCTAGCCGCGTCGGCAAACCGGAGGTCGTGGTTCGCGACTGCGATCGCCCGCGAAATGGTCGGCTTCATCTGCGGCAATCACTTGCATCGCCCAGCTGCTCTTGCCTGATCCAACTGGCCAACGGAACAGACGGGCGGATGGGAAGTGAGCGCAATAAATCCAATGGCGTGCACTGCCGGAGACAGGGCCACGGTGGGGAACCCTCCCAGCTTGTTATGAGCCGGTCCTCGGTGGCGATGTGTGAGGACGACGAGAAATGCGGCAGCGTTTCAGCTCCATAGACCGGGAGCAGCAGGTCTGGGTCGATCATCCGCTGCGGGCAATTCGAGAGATCGAACGCGACATTCGAGACGCGGTCCCGCGAATTCGCGAGGTTCTATTCGGGGATGAGGCGACCGTCTATTGCACCGGAGAAGCCGCTGCGGGCGATCCGGCGTTCGTCGCGATTTAGCGAATAGGCCCCATTATTAGCAAAACCGTTGCGCAAATGTCGCATGCCGCGCTCATCTTGACCGTTTTGCTCGTTAGCGGCTTGGTTGAAGTAAAAACCGGTTGCAAGCACGTAGGGCCGGTTACGAAGATGGGACGACGGTGGCGCCGAGACCATCGCTTTGCGCGTATTTCGCGGCGGGAGGTAAGGGATGAAAACGCGCTATGTGTCAAGCGCCGTCGCAGTGCTTGCGGTGGCGCTCGGATGCGCCGAGGCGAATGCTCAATCCCCATATTCTATGTGGGGAATGACATATCCGTATGCCTTCTATGTCGGGCCGGAGGGCGGGTGGACCAGCCTGGCGAACCAGAAGGACACGATCACCACCCCGCCGTTCAGAGTGGACAGTGCGGGTATTAACAATACCACAGGTCCCTTCTTCAGTAATTTCAATGGCAGCGCGCGTTACAATAGCGGCTACAACGTTGGCGCCCGCGCCGGCGTCCAGTGGGGCCCGTGGCGCGCCGAAGAAGAATACAGTTACCGTCGCAACGGACTTTCCAGTTTTGGCGTTTTCACCGGGCCGAATACCAACACGTTGGCTACCGGCAGTCGCCGTACCAACTCCATAATGACGAACTTTATCTATGACTTCACAATCGGGTGGCCGGTCACCCCGCATATCGGTTTCGGTATCGGCGCGGTAAACAATGTCGACAGCATCTCGCTTAACTCGTTCACCGTCGCTCAACCCTTCCAGGTCAACTTTCCTGGTGCGGGTCCTTTGCGCGTTCCGGCGAGGACGACCTTTGGTGGTACATTCCTAAACGGTAACACCTGGAACTTCGGTTATCAGGCGATCGCCGGTATCCGATACGACATCACCCCTAGGTTCGCCTTTGACCTAGACTATCGTTACCTGGGAAGCACGCAGCCCGACTTTACAAACAAAGGGACGTTCCCATTGCCGGGCGGTGCGCCGAACGCTGGCTTCCCAAGCGGCACGACAAAATACAAATCGGGCTACAACTCCCAGAACCTGGTGGCCAGCTTGACGATGAAGTTCGGCGCGCCGCCGCCGGCGCCCCCGCCTCCAGCACCTCCGGCACCTCCGCCGCCGCCGGTGCATCAGGTCTATCTCGTGTTCTTCGACTGGGATAAATACAACATCACAGCAGAGGGTCAGCAAATCCTCGTGCTCGCGGCGAACCAGTACAAATCGGGCGGTCGCGTGCAGCTCCAGGTCACGGGTTACACGGATTTGTCGGGCTCGGCGAGCTACAATCAGCGGCTCTCCGAACGCCGAGCCAATGCCGTCGCAGCGGCGCTCGAACGGCTGGGTGTCCCGCGCAGCGATATGGTCGTGACTGGTCGCGGCATGAACGATCCGCGTGTCCCGACAGCTCCGGGCGTTCGCGAGCCGCAGAACCGTCGGGTCGAGATTGTCTTCCCGTAAGCGAAGCGGTCTCGTCGATCGCTAATTCGGGGGCCACGTGCCGGCCCCCGGCGACCGCCGCGGCGATTTTCGTTCGCACACTTTCTTTTTCGACGATTTGACAAGGCAGTCAGGATCCTTCAATTCAGTCGCGGGCTTGGCGGCTTCTCTCCTGATCCAAGTCCCCAACGTAGTGCGTCCTAGCTCCCTGCCTGCTGCGCCGGCAAAGGGCGGCTTGGCGTAGAGAAACCAATTCTTTCTTCGCGGTAGCGCGAGATGGGCAGGGAAGGCCGTCCGGTTGTGCAGGCCATCGAGCTCGCCAAAGAAGGCCAGCCGGCCCCTCGCGTAGGCGTCGGCGAGCCGCGCTAAAAAGAGCGGGACGGCATGTGGAACGTCGTTGCCAAATGCACCTCGAGAGCCCGCGATGATGACGCTAGAATTACCGGGAATCAGGGGAGTATCGGTGATAACCCACTGAGGGAGTGGTTGATGTCAAAGGCACTCGCTGCCGGGCTGTGTGCCTTCTTCATCACTGCGTCTTCGCTCGCCTGTGCGCAGACCCCTTTTGCTGATCCACGTGCGCCTGCCGCTGACGCACGTGCGGTTGCTACCGAACGTGCAAAACGGCTCCTAAGCGCCGACTGGAAAGCTTCGACTGATCTCCGAATTGGGATCGTTAAGGCAGCGTTGCGCTTAAATCTGACCAGGAGAAATACTGGCCGGCTTTTGAGCACGCTATACGCGACAGGGCGGCGGTAAGACACCAGCGTTTGGAAAATTTGGCGGCACTGCTCAGTCAGCAGGGTGAGTCTGATCCTATCGCGCTTACGCGTGAACGCGCCGCTTCATTGTCTCAGCGAGGGGACGCTCTTAAGAAGCTGGCCGATGCATGGCGGCCGCTCTATGAGACCCTTGACGCCAATCAAAAGTAGCGGCTGCGGCTCGCCGCGGCGTATGTCCTCCACGAAGTGAGGGAGCCGTGGAAAGCCGTGGAATGCATGACGAGGACGAGGACAAAGCCGCGGCACGTTGCCGATCAGCCCCGTGTGCTGAAAGCCTTGGTCAGCGAATCCGCATCCAGGGGCTTACCGTAAACACGGGGTAAGCACCTGGTCCGCGCCAATCTGCCGCCAATTTCACCGAGGTCAAAGGGTGCGCACGCTCGAGGATATCCTCGACGTTTTGCAGCGGGCGTAAGAAGACTGAATTCGCTGTCATCGAAATCCAGGAGGCCGAAAATGATTGAAAGAATCGAATGGAAAATGGTCTCATGCCGAGGAGTGTTTTCGCTTCTCGGAGTGGCGGCTGCATTAGGCCTTACTGTTCTGCCCACAGATGCTGAGGCGCAGACCGCCGGGATGGAGCGGCGTCAAGAGCGACGCCAAAAGCGCGTCCAGCGCCGTTACGAGCGGCGCGGCGGCCAGCCTGCACAAAACGCGCCTGGAACAGGGGCGCCGGTAACAGGTGCGCCGGCGACAGGCGCGGCGGCACCAAGCCAGCCTCTCCAGAAATAATAACCGACGTCTGCGCTGCGTGCAGAGCCAGGCGTCTATGGCGCAACCGGCGGCGGAAAGGGGAACGCCAAAAGCGGGGCTGAGACGCGATCGCGGCGAGCCGCCTCTGGCCGCTAATGTGGTGATCATTTTGATCGACGACCGCGGCTTCCGAGTGCTTCCGGCTACCAGATTCCCTCGGAATTTGTCCCCGATGCCGGCTCTTTCCGGGAAGAAGTCGGTCTCGTGCCGAAAAAAGAACCAGATCGGTATCATAGTCCCAGCAATCCCATCCGGCCAAATAGGCGGAGGAGCGTATGCCCAATCATAAAGAAATCGGCAGCTGTTCTTGCTGTGGTATGGATGGCAGGACCCGCGATTGTACCGGCTGGTCGTGCCGATGAAGCGGACGCCAAGAGACTGCTTAAGGCCCATGTCTGACTATCTCGGCGCACAGAAGGCAACGTTGTTCGATTATGATGTGAACCTCGAACTCGTGAGCGCACAACAGCAAAAATCGGGTTGGCGAGTTCCGGCACTTTGACGCTCAGTCGCCCTGATAAGCTTCACTTGACGCGCACAGGCGGATTTGCGAATGTCGAAATGGTCTTTGGCGGGAATACACTGACGCATTGGGCAAGAACACCAACTTGTATACTCAAGTCGAGGCGGCTGTGCTTGGTATCCGCGATGACTATGGCCCTTACAGCTGAGCTTCGGCCGCGACTTTGGCAGTTGAGCGCGGCCGAGACGGTCCGGCAGCGGCGAGGTCATGCCCTTGCTGCTGCCGGCTGGCCGCAGGCGAGACGACCCCCATACGGGGCGTAATGTTTTTCGATGACCGTCGGTAGATAGCGCCCCAGTAGCCAGCCGACACGCAATGCTGTCATCTCCGCTTATGGCCGCTGGCTCGGCTTTCTCGCCGAAGCCGAGCCTGAGACTTTAGCGGTGCAGCCTGTTGAGCGGCTCACCGAGGATCGGCTCCGGCGCTACCTCTGCCACGTCGCGCAAACCACCGGGACCGTCGGGCAACATATGTTTTTCGCGAAGTTGCGCGACGCCGTCCGGGCCATGTTTCCGGGAAAGACACCACAGATCCTGTCACAGCTGGTCCGTCGCCTTGAGCACAAGTGCCAGCCGCGATCTCTGGCAACGCGCGTCGTTACCACACACCGCCTGATTGGTCTGAGTAAGAGCCTGATGAAGAAGGCGGCCGGCTTGGAGGGGGGCATCATCGATATCATAACTTATCGCGATGGTCTCATGATCGGGCTTCTAGCCTGCAGGCCTCTACGCCGACGAACCTTCTCGCTAATCGGGATCCGACGAGACGCTCGAAAACGCTTACTTAATGCGGATGGCTGGCCGGTTCAGCCGTCGTGTTCGCGGTTATGCCAAAGCCCACGACATTCCCGTGATTGACTGTTCGGTCGGACAGCGCGAGCACGACCTTGCCGAAAAATATCTCGCCAAGACGCGGATCACCGAGGGCCTCTTTCGGGTCCTGGTCGGTCGGGCGCAGGCACCGGTGTGGGACATCAGCGCGCGGCACCACATCGAAAGAAAAAAGCCGATGCCTTACGTCAATCACTATTCCTTTCACATCCTTGATCGCGACTGGGGCCATCTGACTATCGAGATCAGTGGGCATCCTCCCTCCCCGCCCAGGTGATCTTGAACGGTCATGAGTACGTTGCCTGCCAGGCGCGCAAAGCGGGCATCGTCTTTACCAAGGAAGGGAACTGCTTTACGACGATCTCCGACGCCGCAGGTTTGGCGAAGATCGCAGACACCTTGTCCGAACACCGGGCTATAGGGCGACTGAGCCAGGTCTGCGAGCGTTGGATTCGCACTTGTGTGTGCTTCGCCCCCGACTTCGACGAACAGAAGGGCAGCGGGTTCCGCTACCAATATTCCAACTATCAAATCGAATACAGTCGAAACCTGATCTTCGAAGTCGGCGGGCACATGGATCAGGTCTTTCAGGCCCTGATCGACCGCAGCCGCGCTCCAATGGATCTGAAGACCATCAAAACCATTCTCGGATACAAGCGCCGGCCAAAATATCGCCAGCGCGCAAGGCGATCGACCGAGTGGGAAGTCGCGGTCGAGAGACCCACGTATGATCTGACAATCTTCAAGCTGCACTCCGGTAAGCTGACGCTCAAGATCTATACCAAAGGCGAACGCATCCTTCGCATCGAGGCGGTTGCCCATAACACCCAGGAACTCAACTGCGGGCGCTCGTTGGACAAGTTTCCGGAAGTGGTTTTCCGATTGAAAGCCATACTCGAGAGGTTTGCCGATGCTCTGAGCTGCATCGATCAGTGCTTTATCGCTGATGATCTTGCTCGAGCATCTGCCGCTCGCCTCGCGGGTCGACAAAACTCTCGTCGCTGGCATCGATCTCAACAAGGCGCGGATGCGTTATGTCGTCGAGGCCCTGATCGCCTTGTCTCCGGCCAATGGATTGCCGCCTCCGATGTCGCCGCTCGGGTCCGCCTGCTCAGCAAACAAAGCCCTCTACAGTACGGCCCTCGCCACGCCGCCTACGATCTGAAGAAACTTCGCGGTAAACAGATCGTTGACCGCATCCGCCACACTCGCCGCTACGAAACACTCCCGAGCGGTCTTAGGGCGCTGACGGCGCTGCTCGTCCTCCGCAACAAGGCCATCAAGCCCCTACTGGCTGCCGCTCAACCCCTTCGCCCAACCCGCGGAGCACACAAGCCACACCCGATCGATGCACATTACCAAACCATAAACCTCGCAATGCAGGGCGTCTTCCATGAGCTCGGACTCGCTGCTTGAGTATCGACAATTTTTTTGCCGGGCTTCGCCCTGAAGCGCCTAACTACTAGTCTTCGCCGGGGATCCCTTCCCGAACCGACCCACTTTGCCGCGCGCTTAACGAGTCGCGACGGCTCACAGTGCCGTCGTGCTGGAGCCGCTCAAAGTCCGCAATTCGGGTAATTTGGGTATGGACAATACGGCTGCGAGTATGCCGGGTACGAGTATGCCGGGTACGGATAGGCCGTACTGGCAACGGCACCGCCGACGATGGCACCTGCCGCGACGCCGGCGGCGACGCCGCCCCAACCTCCCCCGTAATAACCGCCTCCGTAATAACCGCCTCCGCTGACGTTGACGTTGCGGTTGACGTTGACGTTGCCGTAGTTGCCACGGTTCACGTTGGCGCTGTTGAAGTTGCCACGGTTCACGTTGGCGCTGTTGAAGTTGCCACGGTTCACGTTGGCGCTGTTGAAGTTGCCGCGGTTCACATTGGCGCTGTTGAAGTTGCCGCGGTTCACATTGGCGCCGCTGAAATTGCCGCGGTTCGCGTTGGCGCCACTGAAGTTGCCTCGGCCAGCACCGGCCCAGGAACCGCCGCCGCCGCGATAACCGCCGCCACCGCGATAACCCCCGCCACCGGCGCGGGCACCGCCGCCGCCTCGTCCCCCCCTCTGGCACACGAGGCCCAGCGGCACCCCCGTCCCCTCAGGGGCGTTGGCAGTGATATTGCGACCCATGCTGCCGGCCCTGGCAGCCGAAGCGTCGGGTGCCTCGGTAGCCACCAATCCGATCAAGACGATCGCCGCCATGTAAAGCAGACACTTCGTCATCGCTCTGGCCTCACTCGCTGTGTTGGCTCCGAATTGTTGTCCAGCTCGCGGCTCCGTTGGGCCAGGTGTCGGGCTACGTCGACCTCTGGCCGGAGCCTTACCGAGAATATACCCGCAGACCGGAACAACGGGAGACTATCGCGTGACCCGCCTACGCATATATGTCAATTAGAGCGGCTGGGTTATGGTATTTCTATATCCCAACAGTTGAAACGGCCTCCGATGCTGCAGCCACGGAAATGCCTGCGGAGGCAGATTTTCCTTGCCACCGGAGCAACGCGATGAATGGGAAGACCGCCTCTGTATTGCTATCGGGTGTGCTGTCGGGCTCGCTTTGCGCCTGCGTGCAGCCCCCGGAGGCCGCCGCGCCCGCTGCACCGCCACCACCCCCGGTAGCGGCGCCGGCACCTGCCGCAGCCCCGGTAGCCGAGCCGACGCCCGGCGACCGTTGGGTCAGTATCCGGGGGGCGACGTGCGAAAGGCTCGTGGAGTTATCACCAGACGATCGGGCCGCGGCATCGCTGTTCTATACCGGCTATCAGGCAGCGCGCTTCGGTAGCAGAGCCATCAATGTGGCCGCGATCCCCAACGCCGAGGAGTGGGCGTACAACTATTGCGTAGAGCATCCTGGCCGACCGGCCGTCGAGGCGTTTAGGCAGGCTTATCGACAAACCCTCAGATAGAGCGCCATTTTAGCAGCAAGATAGCAGATAGTGGTTCTCGCGCGCGTACGCGCGCTCGCGCGGACTGAGATTTCTGGCCGCTGCTCTCTCATATCAACGACCGCCGATGATCAACGGGATCTTTTGTCCACTGCGCAGCAAATTCGCGTGATTATGCCTGAAGTGTCTCCCTCCCCTTGCGACCTAGATCCATCGGGGAACGTCGGCAGGAAATGGCTCGTTGCGTCCAACCTAGCCCCCGGTGATACTTCAAAATGATTGCCCCGGCGCTTTCTCGGCATCCGGAGCGCGCCTCGGAGATCGATCTGACATGGTTTACCCGACCTTTGGCGCGGCGCGATCTGTAGGCGGCGCGGGGTGGAGACGCCGAGTGAGCCCTCAGCCCAGCATTCAAAACTAAAGATTTCGATGCATCATCCAGTCCGCACCAGGTCCCGCGCAGTGTTCTCTCTGGCGTTGGTGATCGCGGTTTTTGTGTTCTTCAATCGAAGCACTGGTCTCGCCGGAGACACGGCGCAGAGCCAAGCGGCGTTTGATCCTCCCGAGGTTCGACCTAGCTCGGATGTCGTGCCTCCAGCCTTGCTGCACGGGCCTCACTACCAATTGGGCCCAACCGTCAAAACCTTCACATTCATGAACCAATACTCAGTGACATCGGACTACGGCCCCTTCAGCCCGCCGAGCGACGCTCGGTTGCGAAGACTGATTCGCGAAATCGCCGCGATCGCGGAACTGAAAAAGATCCATGAGAGCGACGCTTTCGCCAAGGCGACGGTCGAGGCCGGAAAGGGCGTGGTGCAAGGGGCCCAGAACCTGATCAATGACCCAGTTAGCACGATCAGCGCTGTGCCGGAGGCGGTGTTCAGTGTGTTCGGCCGCGTCTCGGAGGCGGCCAAGCGTGGCGGCAGAAGTCAGTACGAAGATGGCGTGGCACAGAACTTACTGGCCGTGTCCAGCTTCAAACGGGAATATGCTCAAAAGCTGGATGTTGATGTTTATTCCAGCAACCAAGTTCTGCAAAAAGAACTCAACAGCGTCGCCTGGGCCGCGGCTGCCGGCAATCTGACGTTGGGGGCCGCATCGATGGTTACCGGGGCCGCCGTGCTGCAAGCTGCGAGCGGTTTGCGCACGCTCGATCAAGCCAAGAACCTCGTCAACGCACTACCGGCGACTGAATTGGCTCGCCGCAACCGGGAAGCCTTGCGCCAAATGGGTGTGCCGAATGTGGTCGCCGACCGCTTTCTTCAAAACCACGTGCTTTCGCCTCGGCATGAAACGGTGATTGTCGAGGCGATGAAAACCCTGCGGGGCATACCGGGCCGCACAGCTTTTATCCAATATGCCGCCCGAGCCGACAATGAGGACACCGCTCTCCTGTTCCAGGAGATGGCGGAACTCCTCGCCGGATATCATCGGACCGTCACCCCAATCCGGCGGCTCGACATCTATCTGAACATTCCGGTCGCTTATACTGGTCAGGAAATAGCGGTGGTGCTACTGCCGATCGATCGGCTGCTGTGGACCGAGAGAAGCTCGGGGATTGCCGTCAGCCTCGCCCAATCATTACCCAAGCCCTTGCCCGTACAGCATCTTGAGGTCTGGTTGACCGGGGACGCTTCGATCCGTGCCCAAGAAGGGCTGAAGCAACTAAGCATCACGTTGGTCGAACATGCCGGAGAGCGCCTGCCGCTACTGGACTAAGTCCGCAAGATTGGGTCGCCCCGGCGGCGTATGAAAGCGGAAGCACGAAGCTGTGCGGTCGCACTGGAATAATCGGCTTCAGCCGCTTCGAGGAAAGTCGGTCCGAAGGTCAGCGCCTGCCGCGCTTCTGCTCCATACCGCCGATGGTCGTGCCGCCGTTTTGCAGTAACTCTTGCCAATCTTTTGCCGCGGCAACCGGATTGCGGTGATGGCGACGTGACCGCGACAAGCTCGTCCGGGATCTATGGCCGCTCGTTCCAGCCCGGCATCGCAGAGTTTACCAGCTGCTCAGGCTTTCTGACCGCCCATCGCCTGTTTGATCAATCCGATGATCACCATCAGAACGCCTCCCCCGACACCGCCGGAGGCAATCTGCCCGATAATTGAACCGATATCGAGACCGCCCGCCCCTGCGATATCGGCCCCCGTTCCGCCGCCGGCGAGGGCGCCGATGATCTGGGCTCCCATCCCGCCGCCGATTAGGCCGGCGATCGAGTTGCCCACCGTGCCGAGGCTATATTGGTTCATTGCCGCGCCCGCAATATTGCCACCGACAGCACCGGAGATCAGCTGAATGATCAAGCCAATAACTCCGCCCCACATTTGAATGTCCTCCCTTGGCTCGCCTCCTGCGAGACTTCGCCGCGCAAAGCGCGCGGAACGAAAGGTAACAGAACGGGGGTTTGAGCGAAACAGTTAACAGACCGCGAAGAAACCAGCCAAGACACCTGGAACGATCGTGCTGGGCTTTAGCGTTTGCTTAGCTACCCGCCCGCTACAAATGGTCCGCACGTTCGGTCTCGGGGTTTAATGCGTGTAATCGCAGTACTAATCGTGGTCTTGGCCCTCGTGATCGCATCGGCGCATGCCCGTCCGATATCGGCAAAACCCACCCTATTGGAGATCGGCATAGCGCATTTTGTCGATCTAATGGCCGAAGGCTGTGGTCCAGGTTGGCACTGGAGTAACCGGCGAGGCTGGAGTTGGGGTCGTTGTGTCCGCGACTGGCGCCCATCGATGCAAGCCGAAAGCCCCGGTCACTAGCGATCCGCGATAGGGCCGGAGTTACGATGATCCTCGCCGAGCAGAAGGTCGACTTTGCGTTGGCTTTTGCCGAGGATGCCCTCGTACTCGCATCGTCGTTTCGATCGTGACCTTGGCTGTTGGCGGGATTGCCATTACGTCCGGCGCCGCGAGCGCGGACGCATCGCCTTCTGCGGCAGGGCGGCCGAGCTGCGGGAGGACGAAGCGTGCAACACCGGTTGTTGGCGATCGGCGAGGTATAACCGACGCCGGCTCGCCCAAGGGCACAGAACCG
>Ga0306921_10005786_pt1 | contig 12864 bp, 12 predicted proteins | sample sta12Cox44000080_FD_203760 | JGI IMG/M metagenome (GOLD analysis project Ga0306921, IMG submission 203760) | Lab enrichment of tropical soil microbial communities from Luquillo Experimental Forest, Puerto Rico - statoxic.12C.oxic.44.000.080 (v2)... | ecosystem: Environmental > Terrestrial >... | reverse complement strand
TGAGCCCGGTCGCGACCAGGGTGGCGGCGCCGGCGATCAGGCCTGCACCGACGGCGAGAAGCCCGCGCGCCGCGAGGGAGGCGAGAAGGATCAGGCTCGGTGCGGAGACCCCCAAGGCGAGTACCGCAGTGCGGTAGAAGGCATGGCGCCCGATCACGCCTTGACCTCCTCGACTGTGACGCAGCCGCCCTGCCGACCGCCGTTGCCGGTCAGCGAATTGCGTCGTGCGCCGAAAGGGCGGCGAGGTTGACGAGGTCCGACACCGTCGCTCCCATATTGACGATCTGAACGGGGCGGGAAAGGCCGAGCAGCAAGGGTCCGACGACCGTCCCGCCGCCGAGCTGCGGCAGCAGCTTGGCGGCGATGTTGGCGCTGTGCAATTCGGGCATGACGAGGACATTGGCCGGGCCCGCAAGCCGGCAGAACGGATAGAGCCGCCGCATCAGCCCCTCGTCGAGCGCGACATCCGCGCTCATCTCACCGTCATATTCGAACCCGACATGCCGCTGATCGAGCAGCCCCACGGCGTCGCGCACGCGCTGGCTGGCCTCGCCCATTGGGTTGCCGAAATTTGAGTACGACAGCAATGCCACGCGTGGCTCGAGCCCGAGCTGATGCGCCTTGGCCGCCGCCTGGATCGCGATGTCGGCGAGCTGCGCCGAGCTCGGCACCTCGTGGACGAGGGTGTCGGCGAGCAGCACAGTCCGCTCGCGCGCGAGCAGCACCGTCAGCCCAAATAGCACGCAGTCGGGCTTGACCGCGATGACCCGCGACACCTCGTCCAGCACATCGAAAGAGTTGCGGGTGACCCCGGTCATCATCGCGTCGGCGTCCGCGCAGGCTACCATGCACGCGGCGAAGACGTTGCGATCCTGGTTCACCAGCCGCTGGCAGTCGCGATAGAGCATCCCTCGGCGCTGCTGGCGGGCGTAAAGAAAATCGGTATAGCGTTTGTTGTGCTGCGACAGCCGCGCATTGTGAATTTCGAGACCTTCGGGCGCGCTCAATCCCATCGCCGCCATCGTCGCCTTGATGCGCTCCTCGCGGCCTACCAGCACCGGTGTGCCAAAACCGCTTTCCCGGAACAGAAGTGCGGCGCGGATCGTCTTTTCCTCCTCACCTTCGGCAAAGACGACGCGCTTCGGCTCGGCGCGCACCCGTTCGAAGATCTGCTCGAGCCCGGCGGCGGTTGGGTCGAGCCGGGCGCGCAGCGCGCGCTTATAGGCCCCCATGTCGAGGATCGGCTTGCGGGCGACCCCGGACTCCATCGCCGCCTTGGCGACAGCCGACGGCACCGCCCAAATCAGCCGCGGGTCGAACGGCGTCGGGATGATGTAGTCGGGTCCATAGGTCAAACGCTGGCCGGAATAGGCGGCGGCGACCTCGTCCGGCACGTCTTCGCGCGCGAGCCGAGCCAATGCTTCCGCGGCGGCGATCTTCATTGCGTCGTTGATCGTCGAGGCGTGCACATCGAGGGCGCCACGAAATATATAAGGAAACCCGAGAACATTGTTGACCTGGTTCGGGTAGTCCGACCGCCCGGTGGCGATGACGTGATCTCCGGATCGGGGTTGGCCATCGCAAAGATGATCGGCTTATCGGCCATCGAAGCGACCATCGCCTGGTCGACCGCACCTTTGGCCGACAGACCGAAGAAAACGTCCACACCCGTGATCGCTTCGGCCAGGGAGCGCGCCTTTGTCTCGACCGCGTGCGCCGACTTCCACTGGTTCATCCCATCGGTGCGGCCGCGATAGATGACACCCCGCCTGTCGCACAGCACGACGCTCTGCGCGGGCAGGCCCATCGTCTTCAACAGCTCGACGCAGGCGATCGAAGCGGCCCCGGCGCCGTTTACGACCATCTTGACCCGGTCGAGCGAGCGGCCGGTCAGGTGAAGGGCGTTGATCAGCCCCGCCGATGCAACGATCGCGGTGCCGTGCTGGTCGTCGTGAAACACGGGGATTTGCAACAGCTCGCGCAGCCGCTCTTCGATAATGAAGCACTCGGGCGCCTTGATGTCTTCAAGATTGATGCCGCCAAAGGCCGGGTGCAGAAAACGCACGCAATTGACGAACTCGTCGACATCGCGGGTGTCGATTTCGAGATCGATCGAATCGATATCGGCAAATCGCTTGAACAGTGCCGCTTTGCCTTCCATGACGGGCTTCGCCGCAAGCGCCCCGAGATCGCCGAGACCGAGGACGGCGGTGCCGTTGGAGATAACCGCGACGAACTTTCCCTTCGAGGTATAGTCGAAAGCGGCACTCGGCTGGCGATGAATGCTGAGGCACGGGAAGGCCACACCCGGCGAATAGGCGAGCGACAGATCGCGCTGAGTGGTCAGCGGCTTGGTCGGCGCGATCGACAGCTTGCCGGGCCGCCCGTTCGCATGAAACTGCAGCGCCTCGTCTTCGGTTGCGCGAATGGTCCCGGTGTCCATGCTCCCAGACGCTCCTCCTGGCTCAGGAACCTATGGTAAAGAGCAGCGCCGACCGCGTCAAAGCCGCGACGTCGAAAGCCCGATCCAACCTTGGCTATCGGAGAACCGGGGACTACCCGGCCGAGCGGGTTTTTTGCGTCAGTGTGAACCAGCTCACCGCGGCTGGCGGCGCTGGATCCGATCAACGCCAACTGGCAGCAAGATTTGGGCGAGCTGCATCGAGGGAGCGGTGACGTGGCGAAAGCGGCTTCCGATGCTGCCGCGGGTGAGGAATACGAGGCCTGTGCGGGGATTAGCGAGCCGATGGTGTCGCGCGGCTCGACGAATAAAAAGCTCGCTGAATTGGCCGTTACTGCCGATCGCACGCCACTGCGGCACGGAACGACAGCAACCGTGCCGAAACAGGACGGAGCGCAACGCCCTGAACAGGCGAGGCCCGTCAAAAGGCTGCCGCTTCTCCACCTGAGCAGGCCGGTGTTCTACGGGGGGCTATAGGCTCGCGGGGTCGATGACGATTGGCTGCCGCCCGGTGAGCTTGCGCACCAGCTCGACCATGTTCTGGGTGCCGCCCGGGCCATCGCCAGGCTCGCCATTCCATAGCGTGATGAAGGAAGTGCGGCGCAGTCCCCGCGACAGCGCGGTGTAGAGGATCCAGCGGTTGCAGCGGTCATGGACGCTGACGCCCTCGGGCGCCGGACCGAGCTCCTCGGGCATGACGAGAACGGTCGTCGCGGGGTTGTCCTTGACGCCGGAGAAGCTTTGCTCCCAGCGCCGGTCGGGATCGGCAAATGTGACCGACTCGGCAAGGAACTCGTTCTCCGCACAGGCGAGATGCAATTCGACCCGCATGCCGCGCTCGAGGCAGGCTTCGGCGAACAGTAGGTCGCCACCCGAGGCCCCGCCGCAAAGACCGAGGTCGTCGACCCCGGCTCCCACGTCGTCGAGGGCGGCGCGAATGCGCGCTGCCGCCGCCTCAATCTTGGTTGGCGGAAAACGCGGCGCCTTCGCCTTGCCCTCGCCCCGTTCTGCCGGGTTGTCGATCATGTGACCACTGAAGACGACAAACCGCTCGGGATCGCTTTGAGGGCCACCGGGACGCGCGCGGAGCTGTTGTTCGGCCCGATCGATGACCGGCACCGCATCGGCGATGATCTCGCGGCGGAAGTTGAGCGTGCCGAGAAAATCGAGCTGCTGGCGCGACGAGTCGAGAGCAAACCGGTCGCGCTCCGCTTCCGCGAGCGCCGCCGCCTCGGAATAGTCATCGACTGCATCCTCTTTGCGGTTTTCGACCAGCGCCAGCTCGGCACGGGTAGCGAGCGCCCAGTAATCCTTACCCCCGCGGTCGATCGCGGCGGCGGTGCACCAGGCGACACCGGCGCCGACGAGAGCGAGCGGCAGTCGACTTTGCCGGCCGGTCACGTGCTCCCAGAGCCGCCCCAGGGTCAGCGCGTTGATGCCCGGGTAGTAGTCGGCGGGCGCAGCGCGAAAGGCCTCGATATAGGCTGAAGCAGCGCTTTGCAGCGTCGCGGCGCAATCACGCGCGGCGGCTATCGGGTCGAGTTTGCGTTGCGGATGGGCGTTCCAGACCTGCGTCCACTCATCCTTCCAGGTCCGCGCGAGCAGGCCCAGGGTTTCGCCGTCCTTACGTTCCTCGGCGAGACGTCGGAGCGCCTCGCGCGCCTCGGCATAGCGCCGGGCGCGACCGAGCGCGATCCCCTCGAGCTGCCGCGTCTCGACATCGTCCGGATCGAGCTGGCGAGCGCGCTGGATGATGCTCAGCGCGTAGAGCGGCCGGTTCAGGCGGATCAGCGCACAGGCCGCGGTGCGCAACGCTTCGAATTCGAGCGTGCTGTTCGGCGTCTCCTCGGCGAGCACCAGAATATCGCCGGGGCGCTGCTTGCGGCGCGCCACCTCGACCCGACTCCGCCATGTTTCGAGCTCTTGCCAGAACCTGTTGACGTCACCGACCTTGAGGGTTTTCCAGTCGGGCTCTTTGAGGTTCGGGAGCTGCTGATAGACCGGGCTGGCGCGGCGTCCTCGCCAAGCGCCGAGGGTGACCGCGATCGCCTCCGCGAGCCCTTTGCGCTCGGCTTCGATGAGCCCGCTATCGAGCTTTCCGTCCTTGAGGGTGTAGCGCTGCATGCGCTGCCCGGCGATGTCGAAGGGCAGCCGGTCGCGCAACGCGTAGGTCAAGACCGCACCCCCGGCGCGCAGCGCATGGCGCACACCGATCTCGTACCAGACGTTCGGGGTGTCGAGCGTCAGGTCGGCAACGACGAATTCGACGAGCAGCAGCTCCTGAAACATGTCGAGGTGGATCGAGCCGCCGCTTCGGTCGGCGTCGGCGCGGTGCGGAGCCAGACCAGCTGCCAAGATAGCCGGCGCCAGCAAGTCACGGTAGATCGTGTCGAAGTCGATCACGGTCCCGTCCGCGGCTTTCTTTTCCCCAAACGGCATGATGACGAAGGCGCGACGTGTGGTTGACACCGGTTATCTCCGTCTTGACTCGAGGCCGGGCAGGGGGAGCGGCACCCGGTTCTGTTCAGCCCGGCATGAACCCCTCAAAGTGCCGCTCCAGCACCTTGGTTTCCGCGACCCTTTTGCCCACGCTGCGCAACTCGGGAATACCGTCGATCGAATCGAGCTGCTGCACGGCCTCGGGCTCGATGTCGCGGCAGCCAAGCGCGTCGAGGCCTTCTCGCGTCAGCTCGGCGTTGTAGCGCAGGTAGGTGAAGAGCTTTTGGTGGCTCTCTAATGGTCCGGCACTGCCGACGAGATCGCCGAGCTCGCGGTCGATCGGGTCGCCTACACGGCAGTCGCCAAACACCCGGCAGAGCAGGTCCTGCTCGTTCAGGGCGGCGTACATCAAGGCAGCTGGAATCGCCGTCGCGTTGAACAGGAGGTTCATCTTGTCCGGGTCCAGGCTCTGTCGCGCGTCGGGGCTGGTGCCGGTGCCGACCGAGACGACCAGCATCCGTTCGGCACCCGATCGCCATCGCGCCTCGGGCCTTGCCGCCCAATAACGATCCAGTGTCGCCATCAAGAACATCTGAAAGGCCGGGTTGTTGTACATCGTCATGCCGCCGTCGACAAAAACGAATTGCCGCTCATGGGCCTTGCCCTGGCTCAGAACGATGACCTCGGGCGGGAAGTAGGTGGGGGCGGCGGTGCTGGCGCGAATGAGTTGCCACAGCGGAAGGTCGAGATTGCAGCCGGGGTGCATCCTGTCGTTGTATTTGGCGTAGGGATTATTGCAGATCGGCCATGGCGAGTCGGTGCTGGCGTTACGCATGACCAGAAGCAACAACGTCCGAAGCGTTTCGGAACCGAGCGTCGTGCCGACCCCAAACACGTTCTTGAGCTGAGCAGCGAGAGGCTCGTCCTCGAATTTGTAGCGCAGGCGATGCAGCAGGTTCGCCTTGACGAACATCTGTGCACCGGCGTTCTGATAGAACTCGAGGATTTCCTTGACTGACTTGCCGATCGACAGTCCGGCGGCGATGATCCCGCCGGTGCTGGTGCCAGCGATGTAGTCGAAATAGTCGGCGAGGCGAAAGTCCGCCTTCCCGCTCCTAGCCTTGAGTAGATCTTCGATCCTTTGCAGCACTTCGAGCGCCAGCACGCCGCGAATGCCGCCGCCATCGATCGCGAGAAGCTTTTTGGTGCCCTCCCGCTCGATCCTCGCTGCGAGGCTCATGGCCTGTCCTCCCTCGGTTTACGGTAGATCCAGGAGTTGATCGAGAAGTGTGAGCTGTCTCACATCTGGCTAAAAATTAACGCTCGATCATCGTCGCGCCGAGGCTTCCGGAAACAGCTCACCGATTACAGCCCCACCCGTTGTTTACTCTCCCTGAGTGCTGTGCAAATTCGGTTGTTCCCGTGAGTGATTTTCGTTGTTCCGTGAGGCGGCACATTTGAGCTCAAGCGACTGATGTAGCGCGCTTTTGCGCCCGCCGCCTAGCCGCGCGGGGCCGCGAAACGACGATTTTCGTTGTATTTTCCGGCCGAGATAGGGCATTTGTGCACGGCTCGCGGACGGGGTGGCCCCGTCCGCCCGCGTTTTCGGCGATTGCTTCGGGCGCGCCCAAACCCATATCGGCGGTGTCATGTTCGCGGTGATCCGGACCGGCGGCAAACAGTACAAGGTCGCCAAGGACGATGTGATCTCGGTCGAGAAGCTCGCTGGCGAGCCCGGTGCGGTGATCGAGCTCGCCGAGGTGCTGATGATCGGCGAGGGAGCCGAGGTTACGACGGGAACGCCGCTGCTGGCCGGCGCGTCGGTTACCGCCACCGTCGTCGAGCAGGCCCGGGCGCCGAAAATCATCGTGTTTAAGAAAAAGCGGCGGCACAACTACCGGCGCAAGAAGGGGCATCGTCAGCACCAGACCGTGCTGCGCATTGGCGAGATCAGAAGTACCGGCGCCTCGCGGCCTGAGGAGGGAGTGACAGATGGCGCATAAGAAAGCGGGCGGCTCCTCGCGCAACGGCCGCGACAGCCGCGGCCGGCGGCTCGGGGTCAAGAAGTTTGGCGGCGAGATCGTCGTCCCCGGCAACATCATCGTGCGCCAGCGCGGCACCAAGTTTCATCCGGGGACACACGTCGGGATCGGCCGCGATCATACGCTGTTTGCGACATCGGCGGGTGCGGTCAAGTTCCACGCCGGCCGGGCCGGACGCACCTATATCTCAGTCGTGCCGCCAACCGCACCGCCGGCGGCGGAGGCTGCCGAATAGCCATCCTTGGAGGGTGGCGACATGGCGCCCTTTTGCGTCACCCTGTAAGCCACCTCGTCACACCGGCCCACGGGTCCGCGCTACGCGCGGCCCGAGGACAAACCCCGGCCGGTGTCTACCGCAGAGATGGATCCCCGCCGGAGCCTGTGCTCGGGCCGGCCGCACGTCGGACCCGTGGGCCGGGATGACTTAATCAGCCGGTTTCCTTGTGCGAGCATGCCTCAGCCGGGTTCGTGAGCCCCATGCAGTTTCTCGACCAGTGCAAGATCTATCTCAAAAGCGGTGATGGCGGGCGCGGCGCCGCCAGCTTTCGTCGCGAGAAGTTTATCGAGTTTGGTGGTCCTGATGGCGGCGACGGCGGCAAAGGCGGCGACATCGTCTTTGCCGTCGCGGACAACCTGAACACTCTGATCGACTACCGCTACCGGCAGCATTTCCGGGCACCCGACGGCCGGCCGGGCGCCGGGCGCGAGCGCACCGGCGCCGATGGCGAGGATCTCGTCCTGCAGGTTCCGGTCGGGACTCAGGTCATGGATGCCGAGAACCGCGAAGTGCTCGCCGACTTCATCCGCCCCGGCGAGCGACGGGTCTTTTTGAGGGGCGGCGATGGCGGCTTTGGCAACACCCACTACAAAAGCTCTACCAACCGCGCGCCGCGGCGCGCCGACCCCGGTTGGCCCGGTCGCGAGGCGTGGGTGTGGCTGCGCCTGAAGCTGATCGCCGATGTCGGTCTCGTCGGCCTGCCCAACGCCGGCAAATCGACCCTCCTCGCTGCGGTCTCGCACGCCCGGCCGAAGATCGCCGACTATCCGTTCACGACGCTAAAGCCGCAGCTCGGCGTCGTGCGGCTGCATGATGAGGAATTCGTGCTGGCCGACCTTCCCGGTCTGATCGAGGGTGCCAGCGACGGTGCGGGGATCGGCACCCGTTTTCTTGGCCATGTCGAGCGCTGCTCGGTGATTCTTCACCTCGTCGATGGAACTCTTGAGGATGTCGCCGCTGACTATCGCGCGATCCGCCGGGAGCTCGAGCTCTATGGTCACGGCCTCGTAGGCAAGCCCGAGATCGTCGGGCTCAACAAGACCGATGCCCTCGATCGCACGGCGACGCGCAAGAAGCTCGGGGAATTGCGGCGCGCTGCGGGGCGCGGGACACCGGCGCTGGCGCTCTCGGGCGCCACTGGTGCCGGGGTGCCCGAGATGCTCGAGGCAGTGCTCATGACGCTCGCCGAGACGCGCGTCGCCAAGGACGAGGCTGGGGCGGAGACCCGGTCTCTCGTCTACACGCCATGACGTCGGCCGAGGCGCTCGCGGCGGCGCGCCGGCTCGTCGTCAAGATCGGCTCGTCACTCTTGGTCGCCGAACGCGGCGAGATCCGCGGCGCGTGGCTCGCAGCACTCGCCGACGACGTCGCGCGTTGCCGTGCTCGCGGCCAGGAGGTGATACTCGTCTCCTCCGGAGCCATCGCCGTGGGTCGGCGCCATCTCGGCCTCGCCGGCCGCCGGCTGCGCCTAGAGGAAAAGCAGGCGGCCGCCGCCACCGGGCAGATCCGGTTGGCCCATGCCTATCAGGAGGCGCTCGCTCGCCACGGCATCACCGTCGCCCAAATCCTGATGACCCTCGAAGATACCGAGGAGCGCCGTCGTCATCTGAACGCGCGCGCCACCTTTGCCCAGCTGTTGGCGCTCAGTGCGGTTCCGGTGGTCAACGAGAACGACACGGTCGCCACCGCCGAGATCCGCTTCGGCGACAATGACCGCCTCGCCGCTCGCGTCGCACAGATGACGAGTGCGGATATGCTGGTTCTGCTCTCCGACATCGACGGGCTCTACACCGCCGATCCACGCAAGTGCTCGGGGGCGCGGCATATCCCGCTCGTGCGCGAAATCGGTCCCGAGATCGAGGCGATGGCCGGTGAGGCCGCACCTGGCTACAGCTCGGGGGGCATGGTGACCAAGCTAGCCGCCGCCCGCATCGCGATGGGCGCCGGGTGCCACATGCTGATTGCCCAAGGGAAGAGCGCTGACCCGCCGCTGGGGGCAATCGAAGAAGGCGGCCGCGCGACGTTGTTTTTGCCGCGCGGAGAGCCGCGTTCAGCGCGCAAGGCGTGGATCGCGGGCGCTGTCAATCCGTCAGGGGCCCTGACCGTCGACGACGGTGCCGCCGGCGCCTTGCGCCGTGGCAAGAGCCTGTTGCCGGCCGGTGTGGTCACGGTCGAGGGGACATTCGAGCGCGGCGACGCGGTGATCATCCGTACCCGCTCCGGCAGCGAGGCCGGACGCGGTCTCTCAGCCTATTCGAGCGCCGATATCCGCCGCATCGCCGGCTACAAGAGTGGTGAAATTGCCGGCATCCTCGGGTACCGTGGGCGTGACGAGATCATTCATCGCGACGATCTGGTGGTGACCGAAAGCTGATGGCGACCGATACTCTCTGGCTCGAGACCCGGACTGCAGAGCCCGATCTGGCAACGACAATGGCGCGGATCGGGCACCACGCCCGCACGGCAGCGGCTGCCCTTAGCCTTGCCTCGGCCGAGGCCAAGGTCGCAGCATTGCGCGAAGCCGCGCGCGCGGTGCGGGCTCGGGGATCCGAGATCCTCGCCGCCAATGCGAGCGACCTCGAAGAGGCCGAAAGCGACGGCGTGTCCGCCGCGATGCGGGACCGGCTAGCGCTCGACCCCAAGCGGCTCGAGGCGATCGCTGCGGGGTTGGAAGCAATCGCCGAGCTGCCCGATCCGGTCGGCCGCGTGCTCGCCGCTTGGACCAGACCGAACGGGCTTGCGATCGAGCGGGTCGCCGTGCCACTCGGGGTTATCGGCATCATTTACGAGAGCCGGCCCAACGTCACCGCTGACGCCGGCGGGCTAGCGCTCAAATCCGGCAATGCCGCGATCCTGCGCGGCGGGTCGGAGAGCTTTTATTCCTCGCGTGCGCTGGTCGCGGCGTTGCGCGACGGGCTGCATCAGGCTGGTCTACCTGAAGATGCGATCCAGCTGGTGCCGACGCGCGACCGTGCCGCGGTCGGGATGATGCTCGCGATGAACGGGGTCATCGACATCATCGTGCCGCGCGGCGGCGCATCGCTGATCGAGCGGGTGCAGCGCGAGAGCCGGATCCCAGTGATCGCCCATCTCGAGGGGCTCTGCCATACCTATATCGACGGCGCCGCCGATCCCGCAAAGGCGCGGGCGATCGTGCTCAACGCCAAGATGCGGCGGGTGTCGATCTGTGGGGCGACCGAAACCCTGCTCGTCGACCGCAAGGTCGCGGCGACGATCCTGCCCCCGATCCTCGCCGATCTGCGCGCGGCCGGCTGCGAATTGCGCGGCGATCCCGAAGTCCTGGCGCTCGACCGCGCGGTCACGCCGGCAACCGAGCAGGACTGGCGCACCGAATATCTCGACACGATCCTCGCGATCCGCATCGTCGATGGCGTCGAGGAAGCGGTCGCCCATATCGAGCGCTTTGGCTCTCACCACACCGATGCAATCGTCACCGAGGATCAGGCCGTGGCGGAGCGCTTTCTGCGCGAGGTCGATAGCGCCATCGTGCTGGTCAACGCCTCGACCCAATTCGCCGATGGCGGCGAATTCGGCATGGGGGCCGAGATCGGCATTTCGACCCAACGGCTGCCACCGCGCGGCCCGGTCGGTGCCGCTGAGCTGACGACCTATAAATACCTCGTGCGCGGCAGCGGGCAGGTGCGCCCCTGAGTGCGCCTGCCCGGGGCCGGCTGGGCATCGGCCGGCATCGCCGCATTGGGCTGTTGGGCGGCTCGTTCAACCCGGCTCATGGCGGTCATCTGCATTTGACCCTGCTGGCACTGCGGCATCTCGCGCTCGACGAGGTGTGGTGGCTGGTCTCGCCGCAGAACCCGTTGAAGCCGGTCACCGGCATGGCGCCGTTCGCCCGACGCGTCGAGCAGGCTCGGCAGATCGCCGCCGGACACAGGCGCATCGTCGTCAGCGATCTCGAAAGCCGGCTCGGCGGCTCCTACTACACTGCCGACACTTTAAAGGTGTTGTGCAGGCACTTTCCGCGGCGGCGGTTCGTCTGGCTGATGGGTGGCGACAACCTCGTCCAGTTGCGCCACTGGGAACGGTGGAACGAGATTTTTCGGACGGTCGCAATCGCCGTGTTCGACCGCCCTTCCTTCACTCCGAAGGCGCTCGCCGGCCTCGCCGCCAGACGCTATGCCCGGCACCGCCTGCCGATGTCGGCGGCGCGCCGGCTGGCGGAGATGACGCCGCCGGCTTGGGTGTTCTTCCACACCCAGCTCGATATGAGCTCGGCGACCCGGATCCGTTCCGAGCGCTACGCAACCTTGTCCCAGACCTACAAGGAGCAGAGACCCGAATTGTCCACGATCACCACCCTCACTCCCCGCAACCGGCCAAAGCAACCCCGCCCGGCCGCTTCACCCTCGCTCCTCGAGCTGATCCAGCAGACGCTGGAAGATGGCAAGGCCGAGGACATCGTCACGATCGAGCTCGCCGGCAAGACGACCATCGCCGATCAGATGGTAATCGCCAGCGGCCGCTCGGCCCGTCAGGTGCTGGCATTGGCCGAACATCTCGACGCGGTGCTGTCCCCCAGGATCCGGATCTCGGTCGAGGGGAAGACGCAGGGCGACTGGGTGCTGATCGATGCCAGCGACGTGATCGTGCATCTGTTCCGGCCCGAGACCCGCGCTTATTACAATCTCGAAAAGCTGTGGGGCGAAGCCTTGCCGGAAAGCGAGGCGGCTGGCCAATAGGGGGGCGACCCTGCTGATCCGTCTCCGCCTTCTTGCTATCGGTAAGGTGCGCAGCGGCCCGCTCGCCCAGCTGCAGGCGCTTTATGCCGCGCGGATCGCGCCGCCTGTGACGATCGTCGAGCTCGAGGTGCGGCAGCACCTGCCGGCGGCGGTGCAGAAGGCGCGCGAGGCGGCGTTGATCCTCGCGGCATTACCGGCGCGGGCGCGGCTGATCGCCCTCGACGAGCGTGGTGCGATGTGGTCGAGCAACAGGCTCGCCGAACAGCTCGCGGCGTGGCGCGACCAGGGCGTAGCGGAGCTCGCCTTTGCGATCGGCGGCGCCGATGGTCTCGGCGCCGAAGTCCTCGACCGCGCCGAGACGACATTGTCGCTCGGCCCGATGACCTGGCCACATCTGTTGGTGCGCAGCCTGCTGCTCGAGCAGCTTTACCGTGCCCAGCAGATCCTCGCCGGCCACCCTTATCACCGGGAATGACGCGGACAACCATACGATGTGGGTCCGGTCGCCCCCTGTTTGACGGGGCATATCAGGCCGAAAAATCGAATCCGCCCTTGAAATCGCCCGGGTCGACACCAATAAATCGTTGACCATCAGGCACTTAAAGGTCTTTTTTTCGGCTGGCTAGCAGGGTGGCTTTTAGCCGCTAGCAGGGGGCCTTTTGGCGATAACAGGGGGCGAGCAGGGGGGAGGGCTGGCGGTTTTCCAGCCGTGCCTCGCAATGCCCGTGAGCGGCCCGACAGACAGGTGACAGATCGTACCGGACACATGGGTGACACCTTTCCCCATTCGGGGGGAGGGGTTGATGCCGTGGAAGGAGCGTTCGGCAATCGAGGAACGCCCGCGGTTTGTCGCACGGCTTTTCGACGGTGAAGGGATGTCGGAGGTCTGCCGAGAGTTCGGGATCTAGCGCAAGACCGGCTACAAGATCC
>Ga0306921_10005783_pt1 | contig 12867 bp, 10 predicted proteins | sample sta12Cox44000080_FD_203760 | JGI IMG/M metagenome (GOLD analysis project Ga0306921, IMG submission 203760) | Lab enrichment of tropical soil microbial communities from Luquillo Experimental Forest, Puerto Rico - statoxic.12C.oxic.44.000.080 (v2)... | ecosystem: Environmental > Terrestrial >... | reverse complement strand
GGACACCCAGGTGCAGGTGCAGGTGCAGGCCGGCGGCGACGCGGAGCTCACCAAGCTGCTCACCGCCGCGAAGGCCGGCAACCCGCCGGACCTCGCGCAGGTCGAGTACCAGGCGCTCCCGACGCTGGTCTCGAACAACTACCTGGCCAACATCGCGTCCTACGCCGGGAACCTCAAGAGCGACTTCCCGGCCGGAAACTGGAATCAGGTGACGCTCGGCACCAGCTCGGTGTACGGCATCCCCCAGGACGCCGCGCCCATGGCGCTGTTCTACCGCGCGGACCTGTTCAAGAAGTACCACCTGACCGTGCCGACCACCTGGACGGACTTCTCCGCCGACGCGGCGAAGCTGCACAAGGAGGCGCCTGGCGTCTTCCTCGGCACGTTCTCCAGCGTCGACCCGGGCGAGTTCGCCGGGCTGACGCAGCAGGCCGGAGCGCAGTGGTGGTCCACCTCGGGCAGCACCTGGACGGTGGCCATCGACAGCGCCGCGAGCCAGAAGGTCGCCTCCTACTGGCAGTCGCTGGTCGCTTCCGGCGGAGTGGACAACCAGCCGCAGTGGACGGCCGCGTGGAACAAGGGCATGAACAACGGGAAGTACATCGCGTGGGTCTCCGACGTCTGGGCGCCCGCCGACATGCCGACCGTGTCGCCGGCGAACACGGGCAAGTGGGTGATGGCCCAGCTGCCGCAGTGGACCGCGGGCGGGAACGTCGTCGGCAACTGGGGCGGGTCATCCACCGCGGTGATGGCCGCGTCCAAGCACCAGCAGGCCGCCGCCCAGTTCGCGGCCTGGCTGAACACGGACCAGGCGGCGACAGCCGCGCTCGCCAGCACGAGCGGGATCTACCCGGCGGACATCTCCGCGGAAAGCGCTCTCGGCACGCCGCCGGCGTACTTCACCAACCAGCCTGCCTTCTGGTCGCTCGCCAAGCAGTACGCGGCCGCAGCCTCGGAGGTCACCTGGGGCCCGGACGTGAACGTGGCGTACAGCGAATTCACCACCGCGTTCGGCGGCGCGGTCACCAGCAAGGGCTCGTTCCTCAGCCCGCTCACCCAGGTGCAGACGACCGTGGTGAACGACATGAAGAAGAGCGGCTTCACGGTCGCGGCCCCCTAACGTGAAGCACACACGACAGGCTACGGCGCCGCGACTGGCGCCGTACGCCTTCGTGGCCCCGGCCGTGGCGCTGTTCGTGCTGGTGCTGCTCATCCCGATCGGCTACACGCTGTACCTGTCCTTCGAGAAGACACAGGTCAGCGGGCTGGGCCTGGGCGCCGGCGCGCGCAGGCAGGTGTTCGCCGGGCTGTCCAACTACGCCAGCGGCCTCGGCGACCCAGCGTTCCTGGCCTCTCTGCTGCGCGTGCTGGTGTACAGCATGATCCTCGTGCCGGTGATGCTCGGGCTCGCGCTGCTCTTCGCGCTGCTGCTCGACGCGCGGCGGGTGAAGTTCCAGCGGTTCAGCCGGCTGTCGATCTTCCTGCCGTACGCGGTGCCGACGGTGATCGCCTCGCTGCTATGGGGCTTCCTCTACCTGCCCACGGTGTCGCCCTTCCCGGCGATCCTGCACCAGGCGGGGCTGTCCATGCCCAACTTGTTCACCACCCACACGGCGCTGTTCTCCGTGGCCAACATCGGCATCTGGGGCGGCACCGGGTTCAACATGATCGTCCTGTACACGGCGCTGCGGGCGGTGCCCGTCGAACTGTACGAGGCGGCGTGGATCGACGGGGCGTCGCAGGTCCAGATCGCGCTGCGGATCAAGATCCCGATGATCGGGCCGGCCCTGGTTCTCACCGGGGTCTTCTCGATCATCGCCACCTTGCAGGTCTTCAACGAGCCGCAGACGCTCGCCCCGCTCACGAACACGATCTCCCCCGACTGGATGCCGCTGATGAAGGTCTACGACCTGGCGTTCAACGACAACAACACCTACGGCGCCGCCGCGCTGTCCATGGTGATCGCCGCCGGCATGTTCGTACTTTCCTACGGCCTGCTCCGGTTCAGCAACAAGCGCGTCTTCCAGGGCCGGTGACGGCGTCATGGCACTGACCAGGACCGACGGCGCGCTAACGTACGGCCCGGACGCGGAGACCGATGACGGCAAGCGAAGGGGAGGGCAGGGGCGCGGGCGCGGGCAGGGGACGGCGGTGCTGCCCACCGCCATCCTCTTCCTCGGGACCGTCTACTGCCTGCTGCCGGTCGCGTGGGTGCTGATCGCGTCGACCAAGAACGACTCGCAGCTGTTCAACACCTCCACCCTCGTCCCGGACGGGTCCCTGTGGTCGAATATCGGCGCGCTGTCCTCCTACGCCGACGGCGTGTTCTGGCACTGGCTGCTCAACACGGCGATCTACGCGGGCGGCGGCGCCCTGCTGTCTACGGTGGTGTCCGCGATGACCGGGTACGCGCTGGCCAAGTACCAGTTCCGCGGCCGGTCGGCGCTGTTCAACATGCTGCTGGCCGGGGTGCTCGTGCCGCCGGTCGTGCTGGCCGTGCCGCAGTACCTGCTGCTCGCCAAGTTCGGGCTGACCAATACCTACTGGTCGGTGCTGCTGCCCTCGATCCTGTCGCCGTACGGGATCTACCTGGCGCGGATCTACGCGATGTCCGCGGTGCCGGACGAGGTGATCGAGTCGGCGCGGGTGGACGGCTGCCCGGAAGGCAGGCTGTTCGCGCGGATCGCGGTGCCGATGATGGTGCCCGGCCTGGTGACCATCTTCCTGTTCCAGTTCGTCGCGGTGTGGAACAACTTCCTGCTGCCCTACATCATGCTGAGCGACGAGAACAAGTTCCCGATCACGGTCGGGCTGTACACGCTGCTGAACCGCGGGTCGTCCGCGCCGTCGCTGTACAGCCTGGTGGTCACCGGAGCGATGCTGTCCATCATCCCGCTGATCATCTTGTTCCTGGCGCTGCAGCGGTACTGGCGCACCGACATCGCCTCCGGTGCTGTCAAGCAGTGATCAGCAGGCAGTAAACAAGAGGTATGAACGGACGGCGGCGCCCAACGATCGAGGACGTGGCAGCGGAGGCGGGGGTTTCGCGCGGCACCGTGTCGCGGGTGCTCAACGGCGGGCACTATGTGTCGTCGGGCACCCTGGACGCGGTGAACCGGGCGATCACGAAGACCGGGTACGTGGTCAACCACCACGCCCGCTCGCTGGTCACCCAGCGCTCGGAATCGGTCGCGTTCATCCTGTCCGAGCCCGCCGAGCGCCTGTTCAGCGACCCGAACTTCGCCGTCCTGCTCCGCGGCTGCACCCAGGCGCTCGCCGAACACGACATCGGCCTGTTCGTCTGCATCGCCGCGACGCCTTCCGAGCGCAACCGGGTGACCCGCTTCCTCGCCGCCGGGCACGTGGACGGCGCGCTGCTGGTCTCCACGCACGCGGGGGACCCGCTGCTCGGCCTGCTCGCCAAGGCGGGCGTGCCGTACGTCGCCTGCGGCGCGCCGCTCGGGCACGAATCGCCTATCGCCTACGTTGCCGCCGACGAGCGCGGCGGCGCCCGCGCGATGGTCGAGTACCTGCGGTCGGCCGGCCGGACGCGGATCGCCACCGTCACCGGCCCGCTGGACACCTCGGGCGGTCGGGGCCGGCTCGAGGGATACCGGGACGTGGTAGGCGCGTCGTTCGACCCGTCCCTGGTGGCGGAGGGCGACTACTCGCAGGATTCCGGGGAACGCGCGATGTACGCGCTGCTCGAGCGGCACCCGGACCTGGACGCGGTGTTCGTGGCCTCCGACGTGATGGCGCTCGGGGCGCTGGTCGCCCTGCGCCGGGCGGGCCGCCGGGTGCCGGAAGACGTCGCCGTCGGCGGGTTCGACGACTCCGCCGCCGCCGTCGCCGCCCGGCCGGCCCTGACGACCATGCGGCAGCCGTACATGCGGATCAGCGCCGAGATGGTACGGCTCCTGCTCGCCGCCATCGACGGCGAGCCCCCGGCGGCCGTGATCCTGCCGACGGAGTTCATCCGCCGGGAGAGTGCGTGACCGGCGGAGAGCGCCCGCTTCCGTTCGGAACCCTGGAATGTCAGAGCCCCGGCGTATGGTGAAGCTATGTCCGTGACAGTAGCGGGGCAGGACCTCGAACTCTACCGCCGCGAGCTCACCGGGTACTGCTACCGGATGCTCGGGTCGGCATTCGAAGCTGACGACGCCGTGCAGGAGACGATGCTGCGGGCCTGGAAGAACGCCGACGGCTTCGAGGGCCGCTCCAGCGTCCGATCCTGGATGTACAAGATCGCGACGAACGTGTGCCTGGACGCGCTGCGCGGCGAGAAGCGCCGCGCGCTGCCGATGGACCTCGGGCCGTCGTCACCGCCGCTCGAGTCATTGCTGCGCCCGTGGCCATCAGAAGACATCTGGGTCACTCCCATCCCCGACGCCAAGGTCATGCCCGAGCACGGTGACCCCGCGGAGATCGCGGCCGTCCGGGAATCGGTCCGGCTCGCGTTCGTGACCGCGCTGCAGCACCTGCCCGCCCGGCAGCGCGCCGCGCTGATCCTGTGCGAGGTGCTGCGGCTGCCCGCGGCCGAGGCCGCTGGCGTGCTCGACAGCTCGGTCGCGTCGGTGAACAGCGCACTGCAGCGGGCCCGCGCCACGCTCGCCGAGCTGCCCGACGACCAGCGCCCGGCGCAGGTCGACCCGGAGAACGCCGAGCTGCTCGCCCGGTACGTCGACGCCTTCCAGCGCTACGACATGAAGGCGCTGCTCGCCCTCATCCACGAGGACGCGGTGATGACGATGCCTCCTTTCGAGTTCTGGGTCCGTGGCAACGCCGACATCACGGCCTGGATGACGCAGCCGACGCCGAGCCAGTGCGCCGGCTCGATCCTGATGCCGGTGCAGGCCAACGGCGTGCGGGCCTTCGGCCAGTACAAGCCCGACCCAGATGGCGGCTACCAGCCGTGGGGGCTGCAGGTGCATGAGGTCATCGGCGGCAAGATCAGCCGGCTCACCTGGTTCCTGAACACCTCGGTGATGTTCCCGCTGTTCGGCTTGCCGCCGCACCTGGATTAACCGTCTGCCGCGACTTCTGGACCAGCGCGCACGCATCGATCGATGATTGACGGATGCGCGTTCTCTTCGTCAAGCAGGACCACGCCTCGCCCGCGGGTTTCGTCGGCTCGGCGTTCACCGATCTCGGCTACGACGTGTCGGAGTTCACCGTGGTGCCGGAGTCGCGGTATGACTCCCCCGATGTGACGGCGGTCTTCCCTGACCCAGGCGGGTATGACGCGATCGTCTTCTTCGGTTCGGCCTGGTCGGTGTACGACGAGGACACGGTCGGGAGCTGGATCGGGGAAGAGATCGCGGTCGCTCGCTCGGCGATGGATCTCGGAGTGCCCGTGCTCGGGATCTGCTTCGGCGGGCAGATGCTCGCCGCCGCGGTCGGCGGCTCGGTGTCGCGGGCGCCCGCGCCGGAGATCGGCTGGTCGATGGTGGACACGTCCATCCCCGGGCTGATCGACGCGGGGCCGTGGTTCCAGTGGCACTTCGACCGGTTCACGGTGCCCGCCGGCGTCCCGGTGCTGGCGCGGTCGGCGCTGGCGGACCAGGCGTTCCGCGTCGGGCGCACGCTCGGGCTCCAGTTCCACCCAGAGCTGACCTCTGCCGTGCTGGAGTGCTGGCTCGATAACGGCGGAGCCGGGCAGCTGGCCGCTTCCGGGGTCGATGCCGGGGCACTGCTGCAGCAGACGCGCTCGCTCGAGAGCGTGTCCGCGTTGCGCGCGCACGAGCTGGTCCGGCGCTTTGTGACGGATGTCACCACGGGGCCGGTCGTGCCTTTGCCGTCTGTTCTGGACGCGACGCTTCGCTGAGACCGTTCTCACACTCCGGCGCTGGTGAGTTGCGAGGGGCCGCGGACTAGCGTTGAGCGAGTGTCGCACGCCGTCGTGGAAGCCCTGGCCCTGTTCGGGGCCGGCATCGCGGCAGGCACGATCAACGCGGTCGTCGGCTCGGGCACGCTGATCACGTTCCCGACGCTGCTGGCCCTGGGGTATCCCCCGGTGCTCGCCAACGTGACCAACAACGTCGGCCTGGTGCCCGGTGTGCTCAGCGGGGTACACGGGTACCGGGCCGAGCTCGCCGGCCAGCGGAACCGGGTGCGCAGGCTCGGCACGGCGTCGCTGTGCGGCGGGCTCGTCGGGGCGATCCTGCTCCTGGTGCTGCCCGCGGACGCGTTCGAGGCGATCGTCCCGGTGCTGATCTGCGTGGCGCTGGTGATGGTGGTGCTGCAGCCGCGGCTGGCGCGCTGGGTAGCCGCGCGACAGCAGGCGCGGCCGGAACAGGGTCCCGGCGGGCACGGTTCCGGCGGGCATGGTTCCGGCGGGCGCGGGGCGGAGGCGGTGGGCGGGCCGGTGCTGTGGGTGCTGGTGTTCTGCACCGGCGTCTACGGCGGGTACTTCGGCGCGGCGCAGGGCGTGCTGCTGATCGGGCTGCTCGGGGTCGCGTTCGACGACACGCTGCAGCGCGTCAACGCGGTGAAGAACGTGCTCGCGGCCGTGGTCAACGGCGTCGCCGCGGTGGTGTTCATCGCCTTCTCGCACGTCGCCTGGGGGGCGGCCGCGCTGCTCGCGGTCGGCTCGATACTGGGCGGCCAGCTCGGCGCGCACGTCGGCAGGCAGCTCCCGCCCTGGCGGCTGCGCGTGGTGATCATCTGCGTCGGCGTCGCGGCACTGGTCAAGATCATGGTGTGAGCGGCGGGCTCCTTCTAGCTTTCTTACGGGGTCCGGGACGGCCTTGACATTCGCGCCGCGAAGCGAAAGAACCATGCTTCATGGACACACTGCAGGGTGCGGGAGTGGGGCAGCCCGGATTCGTCGAGCGGCACGGGCTGATGTCGGCCGAAGCGAACGCCATGGCACGAGGGGTAGCGGAGACGATCCGCACGGCGGGACTTCGGACAGTGCGGCTGACCGTGGTCGACCAGCACGGCGTGCCGCGGGCCAAGTCGCTGTCCCCGGACGCGGCGATCGCCGCGATGTCGAACGGCCTGGACTTCTCCGGCGCGATCTACAGCCTGGATTCGGGCAACCAGGTGTTCGTGCCGCCGTTCGCCCGCGGCGGCGGCTTCGGGATCGACGAGTTCACCGGGTTCCCCGACGTGGTGCTCGTGCCCGACCCGGCCACGTTCCAGATGCTGCCGTGGGCCGACAGGACCGGCTGGATGCTGTGCGACGTGTACTTCGGCAACGGGCAGCCGATGCCGCTTGACGGACGGCGGGTGCTGCGCTCACAGCTCGCCGCGCTCGGCGAGGCCGGCTACGACTACGTGGCCGGCCTCGAGGTCGAGTTCTACATCGTGTCCTTGGCCGGCGGGCCGCTGGCTCCGGAGAACGCCGGGTTCACTCCCCCGCCGCCGCCGGTGTCGGTGTTCGAGCGGGGCTACCAGTACCTGTCCGAGGTACGGCTCGACTCGATGTCGGCGACCCTGGAGGCGCTGCGGGACGCGCTGGGATCCGTGGGGCTCTTGCCCCGGTCCATGGAGGACGAGTGGGGTCCCGGACAGCTGGAGTTCTCGTTCGCGCCGATGCGCGGGCTGGCCGCCGCGGACGCGGCCGTGCTGTTCCGGTCGGCGGTGAAGCAGGTCTGCCAGCGGCGCGGCCTGCTCGCCACGTTCATGTGCCGGCCCGCGCTGCCCAACTTCTTCTCCTCCGGCTGGCACCTGCACCAGTCGCTGGAATCGCGTGCCTCGGGGGCGAACGCGTTCGCCTCCCCGTCCGGCGCGCTGTCCGATGTCGGGTCTTCTTATGTCGCCGGGCTGCTCGAGCACGCCGTTCCGTCGCTGGTGTTCGCCGCCCCGACGGTGAACGGCTACAAGCGGTTCCGGCCGTACTCGTTCGCGCCGGATCGGGTGTGCTGGGCGGTGGAGAACCGCGGTGCCCTGGTCCGGGTGCAGGGCTCGCCGGGCGACGACAGCTCACACGTCGAGATGCGCTCCGGCGAGCCGGCCGCGAACCCGTACCTCTACCTGGCGTCGAACATCGCCGCGGGGCTGGACGGGATCACCCGCGGGCTCACCCCGCCGCCGCCGGTCGAGGCCGACCCGTACGCCGCGGCGGCGCCGATGCTGCCCACCTCCCTGGCGACGGCGGTCAAGGCGCTGGAAGGGGACGCCTTCTACCGTTCGGCCTTCGGCGACACGCTGATCGACTACCTGCTGATGATGAAGCGCGCCGAGATCGGGCGGTATGAGGCGGCCCTGGCCGAGGCTGGCGCGACCGAATCCGCCGACGAGGTCAGCGACTGGGAGATGCGCGAGTACTTCGAGTTCTACTAGCGACCAGATTGCGACTTTTGCTTGGAATATCCGATTCTGGTCAGGCGGCGCAGAAGGCCTGGGGCTAAGGCAATTCTCCGGCGGCGAGCGGCCATCGTGGCGCAAACCGCGAGACAAACGTTTGCAATTATGGCGCCTTTATTACCGGTTAGAGATTCCACTGTGCCCGGGCGTGCGGATCATTACGATCGTGGTCACCTCTCAACGTTGATTCGAGGAAAGCCCATATTCGTGCGCTGCTACCGCAGCTTTGCCCTGGAGTAGGAAGTGAAAACCCGTAACATTCGCGGAACATCGATCGCCGCCGTGGCGGCGCTTCTCGCAATAGCGGGATGTTCTGGCACGTCAGGCGGGGCGAGCGGGGGCTTGGAGAAGACAAACATCGTAGTCGACGCGTTCGGGGCGATCGATTCGGCCGGCCTGTTCATCGCTCAGCAGGACGGCCTGTTCAAGGCGCAGGGCCTGAACGTGACGATCAACCTGACCACGAAGAGCCAGGACGCCATCGACGGACAGCTGGCGGGCAAGTACGACATCACGTCCGCGGACTACGTGACCTACGTGGACAACGTCCTGCTCAAAAAGGCGCCGCTGCGGATTGTCGCCGAGTCCTCATTCCTGCAGCCCAATGTCCTGACATTGCTCGTCAAGCCGGGATCCGGCGTCAGATCGGTCACGCAGCTCAGGCACGGGACCGTCTCCGTCAACGCGCCCAACGACATCGGCACCGTGCTCATCGACTCGGTGCTCACCGAAAACGGCATCCCGCTGAACACGGTGAGATTTAACAACAACGTCATCTTCCCGAACGTGGGGATGGCCCTGCATAAAGGGGTCGTCGACGCGGCGTTCGCCCCTGAGCCGTTCGTCAGCCTCAACGAGTTTCAGGGCGGCGCGCAGGAACTGGCGGACCTCGACGAGGGCGGCGCGAAGAACTTCCCCATCCAGGGCGTCGCCGTCACGCAGAAATGGGCGCAGGACAACCCGAAAACGCTCGCGGCCTTCGAGCACGCGTACGCGCAAGGCCAGCAGATCGCCGACACCGATCGCGCCGCCGTCGAGAGCGCCCTCGAGAAGTTCCTCCAGATGCCGCCGCTCGCCGCCGCGCTCATCTCGCTGCCCAACTTCCCGATCGGCGTGGACTCGGTACGGCTGCAGCGCCTCGTGGACGCCATGATCAGGTTCCACCTGCTGGGTCAGCAGTTCCGGACCTTCAAGGTCAGCAGCATCATCGGCAACGGCTGAGCCGCCGCCCCCGCCCGGCCGCCGCGGTCAGTAGAGGCCGACGATGTCGCCGTTCTCGTCGATGTCGATGCTTTCGGCGGCCGGGTTGGAGGCCAGGCCCGGCATGGTCCGCATGTCGCCGCAGATGAGGTAGACGAAGCCGGCGCCGACCGCGGCGCGTGCCTCGCGGACCGGGAACCTGAACCCCGTCGGCGCGCCCTTCAGCGTCGGGTCGTGGGACAGCGACAGGTGGGTCTTGGCGAGGCACACGGGCAGATCGCCGAAGCCGTTCTTCTCGAACCCGTCGAGCTGCTTGCTCGCCAGCGGCGTGTAGTCCACGCCGTCGGCACCGTAGAGCCTGGTCGCGATGGCCTCGATCTTCTCTCTCAGCGGCGCCCGCGACGGGTAGAGATGGTGGAACGAGTTCGGCTGTGCCGCGACTTCGGCAACCGCCTCGGCGAGCTCGGCCGCGCCGCGGCCGCCATCGGCGAAATGCGTGCACACTGCCGACTTGATGCTCATCGAGGCGGCCAGCTCCTGGATCGCACGGTGCTCGGACGGGAAGTCCGTGGGCATCGAGTTGATCGCGACCACCGGCTCGACGCCGTGCGCCCGCACGTTCTCCAGTTGCTTGCGCAGGTTCGCCGCGCCGACCGCCACGTCGTCGGGGTTCTCCGCGAGCATTTCCGGCGGCAGCGGACGGCCCGCGACGACCCGGTACTTGCCGGAGTGCGCCTTCAGCGCGCGCACGGTCGCGACCACCACGGCGGCGTCCGGCGTCAGCCCGGAGACCCGGCACTTGATGTTGAAGAACCGCTCCGCGCCCATGTCCGCGCCGAACCCGGCCTCGGTGACCAGGAAGTCGCCCGTGTGGATGCCGATGAGGTCCGCCACGACCGACGAGTTTCCGTGCGCGATGTTGCCGAACGGCCCGGCGTGCACGAACACCGGCGTGTTCTCCAGCGTCTGGAGCAGGTTGGGCTTCAGCGCCTCCCGCATGATCACGGTCATCGCCCCGGCCGCCTTGAGCTCCTCGGCGGTCACCGGCTCACCGGACTTCGTGTAGCCGACGATGATCCGCCCCAGCCGGTCCCGCATGTCGCGCAGCGAATTCGACAGCGCGAGCACCGCCATCGCCTCGGACGCCGCGGTGATGTCGAACCCGCTCTGCCGCGGCACCCCGTCAGCCGGCGCGCCGAGGCCGATCACGATGTTGCGCAGGCTCCGGTCGTTGACGTCGATCACCCGGCGCCAGCTGATCGAGCCCGGGTCGAGGCCCAGCTTGTTGCCCATGTACAGGTGGTTGTCCACCATGGCGGCGAGCTGGTTGTGCGCCGCGGTCACCGCGTGCATGTCGCCGGTCAGGTGCAGGTTCAGCGTCTCGAAAGGCACCGCCTGGCTGTAGCCGCCGCCCGCCGCGCCGCCCTTGATGCCGAAGGTCGGGCCCATCGAGGCCTGCCTGATGGCGATCGTGGCGCGCTTGCCGATGTGCCGGAAGGCCTGGCCGAGGCCGATCGTCGTGGTGGTCTTCCCCTCGCCGAGCGGTGTCGGCGTGATAGCGGTCACCACGACGTACTTGGCCTTCGGATGGTCCGCCATCTCCGCGATGGCCCGGAGATCGATCTTCGCCACGTAGTCGCCGTGCTGCTCCACCAGCCAGGGCGGCAGGCCGATGTCCTCGGCGATTTCGGCGATCGGCTTAAGCATTGCCTGACGGGCAATCTCCAGCGCGGTGGGCATCGCCATGGCAGGTCAACCTCCGGCCCATTCCGACAGCTCTCTGAGAGATTGTCGCTCCGCCGTCTAGCTGGCCGTCCATGGGCCGCGCGCCAAAAAGCGCGGCATGAATTCTGCGGTCCCGGATATTGAAAATTTCAGCAAAACAGCCCTTATCGTGGGGCCACTAATGCCGCGCATTCACGTTATTAATACCACACAAAGGACCGCGCGGTCAGCTAGCGCCAGCGGTTCAGTGCCGGCCGGCCTGCGCGAGTTCGACGAATGTGTGCAGGTTACGGGCCGCCTCCAAGGCGGACACGCCGGACAGGGCGACCAGCGCCACCGCGGCGCCGAGGAGCAGCAGGCTCGTCCGGGGCGGCGGCCCGAGCAGCGCGGCGACCCGCCGCGGCACCGGACCCGCCCCGCGCAGGCTCGGCTGCCGGAAACGGTGCTTGCCTCCGCCGGCCGGTTGGTCCTGCCCGGGCTGGCCATCGCCGGACCCGCCGCCGGGGGTGACCAGGCCAAGGGCGGTGGCCGGGCCGGTGCGGTCCGGCGGCGCGGCGGAGGTGGCGAGGGCGGCGCGGGCGATCGCGCGGGCCGTCAGCGGCCGGTCACCGGTGGCGGTCGCGGCGCATTCGTCGGCCCACCGCTCCACGGTGTACCCGACCTCGGCGGCGACCGGGCGCAGCAGCGGGTTAGCCGCCGCGGCCAGCCGCGCGGCGGACGTGAACAGGTAGTGCGACCCGCCGGCGTGCGCGCGCTCGTGGGCGAGCAGGACCTGGCGTTCCGGCCCGGACAGGACGCGCAGCATGCCGGAGGTGATCACGATCCGGCACGGCCAGCCAGGCAGCGTATAGGCGTCGGCGGCGTCGTCCTCGGTCACCACGACCTGCCCCGAGCCAGGCAGCTGGCTCGCCTGGCGGCCCGCCTCGACGATCGCGGTTCCCCGCCGCCACAAAGCGCGGACGGCGGCGGCGGCCGCCGCCGCCAGGAGTCCTCCGGCGGCGATCGCGATCGGCAGCGACACCGGGTCGCCGCGGCTGATCGCCCCGACGGACAAGTTGGCGACCGAGGCCACGAACGGGATGCGGACGAGCGCGGACAGCGCGAGCATGCCGAGCACCGCGCTGCTGGCCGCCGCAAGCGCCAGCGAGCTTCCGGCCAGCAGCCAGGTGGCCGCGACCGGCGGCAGCCGGTTCGCCAGCGGCCTAGCTGCCAGCGCCGCCAGCGCCGGGATTACGAGCGGGAGGTAGACAGCCAGGTGCATGCTCGTCCCCTAACCGCCCGCGCCGCCCGGCTCCGGGTCACCCAGCATCCGGCGCAGCAGTTCCTCGTCGCTGTCGGAGAGCGAGGACACGAAGCGGGCGAGCACCGCCTCCCGGTCGGTCTCGCCATCGAGTACCCGGGCCATCCGGCGGGCGGCGAGGCCAGGCTGGTCGGCGACCGGAGCGTACAGGTAGGCGCGCCCCGCCTTGTGCCGTTCGAGCACGCCCTTGGCGTGCAGCCGGGACAGGATCGTCACCACCGTGGTGTAGGCGAGCGAACCGCCGATCCGCTCCCGCACTTCCGCGGGGGACAACGCCGACCTGGCGTCCTGGAGCACCGCGAGCACCGCGGACTCCAGCTCGCCGGCGGCCC
>Ga0306921_10005778_pt1 | contig 12874 bp, 13 predicted proteins | sample sta12Cox44000080_FD_203760 | JGI IMG/M metagenome (GOLD analysis project Ga0306921, IMG submission 203760) | Lab enrichment of tropical soil microbial communities from Luquillo Experimental Forest, Puerto Rico - statoxic.12C.oxic.44.000.080 (v2)... | ecosystem: Environmental > Terrestrial >... | reverse complement strand
ATTGGGGAAGGGTGCTGGAAAACGGCAAGGCTACTCCGCTGCCGGCTGGGCGAGCGACCAGGCGAACAGTTCGGCGAAGGAGGCATTAGCGAAGTCGGGCGGCTCCCCGTCGGTAAAGCGCCGGGTCATCGCCAGGATCTTGGGCGCGAAAGCATCATCCGGCGTCCCATCGTGGGCGGTGACGGGCGCAGCATCATGGTCGTCGGCGCACGCGGCGAGTGCCGCGGCGGCTTCGTCCGCGACACAGAGGCGGGTGGCCTGCGCCGCATCGACACCGGCGCGCGCCAGCGCGCTGCGGATGACGGCACCCATCGCGGCCTCGGCGTGCCATACGTGGCGGCAGCGGATCGCGGCTGAGCCGCGTTCGGCGGCAGTCGCCATCTTCCGCGCCTCGACCCGGTCGAGGCGAGTGTCAAGGGGCCGCGGCATCGATCGCCTCCAACGCGCGCAGGCGCCGCTCGAACTGGGTTGCTTCGACCGCGCGGACATAGGCCTCGACCACATGACCCAGCTGCATCGCTTCGCGCGGCGTGACGGCACCCTGTGCCGCCGCGTCGGCGACCGCGGCCATCGCATTCGCCAGATCGGCGGCATTGCGGATCGGCGGCATGACGAATTCGACCGCGCGTTCGCGGCATGGCCCGACGATGCGTTCGAGGCACAGCCGCAATGCCGCCGGGTCGCCGGCGAGCGCCAATTCGACGGCTTTGCGGGTCAACGCTTCGCCCTCGCCGGCGAGCAACAGCTGAGCGGCGCGGTTGGCGTGGTCGCGGCAGCCGCGCGGCCGGCCGGCGGGATTGCCAGAGCGGCCCTTGGCAAACCGCCCAGACCGGTCCCGCGCGACCTGTTCCCCCTGTTTTATCTGGTCGAGATCAGGCATCGCCAACTCCTCCAACGGCAATTTCGCACCCGCTCACGGGTGCCGATGCCGCGAGAATACGATGCGATTGTGGCAATTACGTGATTGTCGATAGCGCAAATTTTGCAGCTGGCATGAAGCGCACCATGACCGCTCGCGCCATTTTCCACGTGATCACCTTTCCGCTCGAGGCGTACGCGGGGACCCCCGCCAACAGCGCGCTACCCACTGTGTATTCGCAAACAGAAGGCCGCGGCCACAGAATGTCCGGAATCAAGTCCTATCCGGCCCAGCAGCGAGCAAGTCGGCTCGGGCTGACCCAAAGCTGTCCTCCACCTTCCTCGATCTGAATGGCTCAGGAGGGCGGCAAGGGGTCCTTCGCCGCGGTGCCAGCGAACGGCGCCAACGCGCCGAATCCGGACGCTCGCGGGAAAGACGAAGGAACTACCAGGCTCGATGCAAACGCGACGCTCCCAGGGTCCGCGCCTTCGATGCGTCCAACTCCCTACCGGTCTACACGATACCGGCGAGTGCGGCGTGCTGCTCCGTGAACACCGCCTTCATCCAGTCGATGACAGCCCGCACACAGGGTGCGCGGCGCAGATCGCGGTGAACGATGAGCCAGTATTCCGCAGCCAGTTCGGCGATCGGCGGGGTCAGCCGTTCGAGTAGAGGATGTCGGTCGCCGACATAGCAGGGCAATTCACCGCGGCCAGTGCCGGCGAGGATCGCCTCAACCCGCATCAGCATCGATGAGGCACGACACCCCACTGGCATTCCGGTTTCTTCAACCTGCCGCTCGACCCAACGCGCCGTCGGCCAATGGGCTTGCTCCTCGGTGTAGCTGACCCAGGCGGCAGCCTCCGCGCCGCGACATCGGTAAACCGCTATGGCGAAGGTGCCAAGTTTGGCGACGTAAAAGTCGCCACTTTCCGGCGGCTCGTGGCGCAGCGCCATATCCGCTTGGCGTCGCACCAGATTTGCCCTCTGTCGCAACTCATCGACCAGCTCTACGGTGATGTCGGGCGGTAAGGTCGTCCGTGTCGATCCCGAGAGACAGCGAGCTAGAAACCCGCCGGCGCACTCGCCTGTGGCGACCCGCACAACACCGCTGAGCGCTGGCGCCGCCGCCGCGCGCCGCCGCCGCTCCACGGCCAGCATAGCCCGCTCAACGTCTTCAGCCGCGTCGAGTAGCTGTTCACCGGCAGCGTTGAGCCGCATTCCATCGGGCAACCGGTCAAATAAGGGCTGTTCGCCGAAGTCGGCTTCCAACGCAGCCAACCGTCGCGCGACAGTCGGTTGGCTCAGCCCGAGCGCCCTCCCGGCGGCACGCATGGAGCCTTCGCGAGCTATGGCGAGGAACACCCGCACGACATTCCAATCCATCGCTTCGCGATCTGCGGGACCGTTGCGCATGCCAGAATTCGTCTCCGCAACCGAGGGTAACATCGAAGCGGGTGCCACTGCCACAGGAATGTTCCAGTGGTGCTCAAATATGGGGATCGCTGCGACTAATTTGAGGCGCTAACGTCTGCCGGCGCGAAATTGGACGCCACGCCAAGGCTGCTCCGGGGAGTGAACGAAATGATCAAGGTATGGGGACGGCTATCGTCAACCAATGTCCAAAAGGTCTTGTGGTGCATCGATGAACTTGGCACGCCGCACGAGCACATCGACCTTCCACACGGGCGTGCCAGACAGGAGCCGGCCTATCTGGCTATGAACCCAAATGGTCTGGTGCCGACGATCGAGGATGATGGCTTCATCCTGTGGGAGTCCAACTCGTGCGTTCGCTACATCGCCGCCAAATTTGGCGCTGGCACGCTATGCCCGACCGACCTGCGTCAGCGCGCCGACGCCGAGCGCTGGATGGACTGGCAGCTTACGACGCTTTCGGCCCCAAGCTGGACGATCTTCCTGGGCCTCGTGCTCACCAAGCCCGAGCAGCGCGACATAGCGGCGATCACAGCGGCGACCAAGCGCTTCAACGAGCTATGGACAATCGTCGATAAGGTGCTAGCGACACGCAAGTTTGTCGCCGGCGACCAACTAACCATTGGAAACATCCCGATGGGTATCGCCGCCTATCGCTGGTTCACCATTCTGGTCGAGCGAGATCACCATCCGCATCTCGAAGCTTGGTATGGTCACCTAACTGAGCGCCCTGCTTTCAAAAAGTATGTGATGACCCCCTTGTTGTAGGGTTCGCCGCTGCTTCGTCATCGAGGCGGCGGCGCGAACAGCGGTTCGCCACCCTACCCGCCCTTTCAATGGCGCGGCCTCGAATGTCGCTTCCGGGGCCCCATACCTGCCGCTCGCGATACCCGTCGGCACCGGCTCATAATAATCCCCGTGCTAGCATCCCTTCCGCCGCCATCAGGGCATTGCGATAGGAAACGGGTTTGGGCCCTGATCCGCAGCGCCGGCCATACCGTGGGCGCCTAATCACCTCTCTCGGCGTAGCGGAGTATCAACTGGGGCGGCGCGGAAAAAGAACCTACGAGTTTCTTCCCTGCCGCTGCCTCACTAACTCCCGCCTTCGGAGCACGGCTGGGGTCACGGCGGCTCGTGCCAGCCGCTCGAAGCTTTCAATCAGCTCTATGACCGCTTTCTGCGCGCCCGCAAGGGAAGCGGCCTGTTTACTCCGCCGGATGGGTCGGACCGAGGCCCGACCTAGCTTGTTGCGGCTGCTGCGGGAGGTGCCCTCTGCTGCGGTGATCGAACCCATAAGCGCCATTGCCGACGAGGAATGCCTAGTTATCCTCGGTCGCATCGCCCGGACGAGACCGGATCTGGCCGATGCAGCACTCGCGGCCCTGGATACGTCGGGTCGTCGCGTGCCGCGAAGATCGCGGCTGCCTCTCGGCGATTGCTGCCATCGTAGCGCGACCCCCTCCTCGACCGGCGGCCAGCGTCCCGGGCAATCTCCGGTGACTGCGGCTGCCAAATCGGGCCGAAGGCGGTGCAGGCCGCCCCCGAATACGCCAAATCATTCGCCGAGTTTGCACCGCCAATGCTTGGTGTCCTGGCCTCCGCCGGAAAGCGGTGGGTCCGTGGCGCGCGCTTAGATGCGAGCTCATCGCAGCCCGGGGGACCGAGGGTTCGAATCTCGCTTCCTCCAGCGGCGAGTCTAATCCGTTCGATCGTTCCGCTGCCGTTTCGCCCTATTCGGCTCGGTGTACCGGCCATCGCACCCACCCTTGCAGGGTAGGCCAGGGCTTTGTCACGGTAACCAATGACGTACGAACTGCGGGCCTGGGACTGGCCGGGCGTCATGCGGCTGCGACTGCATCCTGCCACTGCGCGTTGGCTTCGTCTCGGAGGTTTCGCAGCGTGGCACGGGAGACGAGGTGGCGTTGAACATTGAAATAATTGTGGACGGCAGCATGGATACTGAGAAAGCCTTGGGCGGATCGTGCTGATTTGAACCGTTGCATCTTGCGCTCTCGTCGTCGCACCGCCTGATGCGAGTTCTCCGCCCGATTGTTGCTTCTGAGACCCTGCTGATGAGGGCAGGTCAGCCGAAGATGCCGAAACGCCGAGCCATAGGAGCGCAGCTTGTCGGTGACCAGCAATTTCGGCGCGAAGCCCTGTTTCTTGAGCAGCTTGCGCATCAACCGCAGCGCTGCGTGTTTGTCGCGTCGGCGCTGGACCAGCATATCGAGGATTTCGCCCTGGTGGTCGACGGCGCGCCACAGATACATCCTCCTACCGGCGATACGGACCACCATCTCGTCGAGGTGCCATCGGTCGCTGGGCCGCGGCCGGCGCTGCCGCAGCTTGCGGGCGATCAAAGGGCCAAATTTCAGCACCCAGCGCCGAACCGTTTCGTAGGAGATGTCGAGCCCACGCTCGGCGAGTAGATCCTCCACATCTCGCTAGCTCAGCGTGAAGCGCAAGTAGAGCCAGATCGCGTGCTGGATGATCGAAGGCGGGAACCGATGGCGGCGATAAGACAGCAGGGCCATGTCGAGATCTACCCGACACGCCGCTCCCTCAGGACCCTGTTTCCGTGACGAGGCCTATGCGACGCCGACCTTTTGTAGCTCGTTCCGCATCGCCATGAGTCGCTGCTTGAGCACAGCGACTATTGGCCCGCCTATCTCGGCGACCGTCAGGGTGATTAGGTCGTCGAGTTGCTCAGGTCCATTGTGATAGGTTGTCTTGACGCCGACGATTACTTCATCTGCCCCGCGATATAGTTCGATGAGACGCACGGATTTCTCGATCTGTTTTGTCAGATCGTGAGCTCGCTTAAGTTCATCGGCAGTCATAGCGGGTCCACTCGGCGCCGTCGATGGATGCTGAAGTAGAGCTTCCCCCATCGTCGCCTGCCTCCGGTTGGATTAGAGGCCGCGAGCCTACAGCATTGGTACGAGATCGTGTGTGAGCTAACTCACACTTCGTGCCGCTACGGGCCGGACGAGCCTCCGGGCGAGGAGCATTTCAACTGATCGTTGCCGAGATGCCTGACGGCAGCGTCATGCTCACCCATGCCGACACGATCATAAGATTGGTACGCGCGGTTGGATTCAACTCAACGACCCCACCCGTGTGAAGGCCCGGCACGATCAACGGACCGCGCTCGGCTTTGGTTGACCTAGATCCCAATTAACGATCTACCGCATGATAGAGCCCGGCGAAGGTCCGACTTCGTCGGGACTAGGGCGGCAGTCTCGCCAACCACATCAGGCACTGCGGTACTGGAACCAGGCCCGACAGAGATATTGCCGCCGGTTGGCGCGATATCGACACACCCTGCGCGTCTCTGCCGGCCCGGTCGCCACTCCGCGCCCGCCGAGCTGCCACGCGAAGACGCCAACCATTACCATTGCGAGGATGTGATCGAGGCCGGAGATCGGATGCCCAAACCCATGTACAAAACCGCTCGTGTCGCCTACTCCCGTGTGAGCGAAAGCAACCCATGGCGTAAGCGCCACCATTGCCGTAGCGAGCAAGGATTTGACGAGCTTGGAGACCATGGTTGTCACCTTTCCACACACTCAAGTCGATCTCTCCGGAAAACCTTCTTCGCATACCCGCGCGTCGGTGATCTATCGCTTTCGGGAGTGAGCAGAATGCTGCGTACGTTGTTGAGAGGTATCGCACTGACGGCCGCCGTGGCGACGTCGGGCATGGCGCATGCCCACGAGTTCATTGCGAAGCCGGCGGCAAGGACCGCTCCGGTCGGTGCCGAGCTACAAATCGCCGGTCTGTCGACTCACGTTTTCCTGATAAGCCAAGAGCTCGAAGCCCCGAAGGACGTCAAGGTCGGTTACTACGCGAACGGCAAGCGCACCGATATAGCGGTGAAGCCGAATGAAAAAACACTCGCCTACGACGGCACCCTGACCGCCCCTTCGAACGCCACCTTCATCGTCACGGGTGCGCGTCTTCCGCAAATCTGGGCGACGACCCCCGAAGGGCTAAAACAGATAACCAGAAAGACGGCGGGCGCGACGAACCCTTATAAAATCGAGAAATTCTCCAAGGCATTGGTCAACGTCACCCCCGCCGACAACGGCTTTTCCACCGTCATCGGCGACACACTGGAAATCGTGCCCGTCACAAATCCAGCAACGGTCAGGCCTGGCGATGAGCTAACAGTCACCGTCCTGTTCAAGGGCCAACCTCTGACCACCAACGTTTATGCGACCTATGATGGGTTTTCGACGGAAGAGAACACCTACGCCTATTACAGCGAGGGCCACAAGGACGGCACGGCCAAGGTAAAAATCACTCGACCCGGCCTCTGGATGGTGCGCGTTCAGCATACGGCACCAGAGCACACCGAGGATTACGACCGCTACGTCGCCCGCGCCGCGCTGCTGTTCGAGGTGAAGTGATCTGCCCCGACCCACCGTAGCAAAGACGCATAAAGCGGCATTTCAGAGCCGAAGCCGCAGCGCAATGGTTAGACGCCGTTGCATCGGCATAAGACCCGATCAGCGCTGCCCCCTTTCAATCCCCCGCTCGTTGCTGTGACAAAGCCGCTCTGCTACATACAGGACAATAAGACCACGGTAGAGAGCAATCTGGGATTGCGTGGCATCTCGGCGACGCCACGCATGCTGGTCGTGATCGGCCGCTGCGCAACACTGACGGAACCCAATCGACGGAAGCTAGCAGTGATGCTGATTATCACGGCGAACGCCGCCTCTTGCACCGCATCACGATCGAAGGCGAGAAGCTGAGCTTCTACTAGTTGATAGAGATCGCGTAGGCTGTGACCGGGCCCGGCGTTGACCCGGCTCGGACCAGGTGTGATACCTTTCGCTATCGGTTGTCAAAAGCCCTCTTGGGACGTTTTCACATGCCCAAACGTAGGCCCGCGCTACCCCGTCGCGCATTGCTCGCCGGCGCTGCCGCTACCACCGGGCTGCTCGTCCTGCCTGGCCGGGCGCCCGCCCAGGGCGGCAGGAAGAAGCTCGACGGCGTCACGCTGCATGTGACCTGCTTCAGCCACACTTATTCCGAGTTTCTGCGCAGCTACCTGCCGGAATTCGAGGAGGCGACCGGCGCCAAGGTCGTCTACAATACCCCGGCCTTCCCGATCTACAATCAGCGCATGGACATCGAGCTGTCGACCCGGTCCGCGGCACACGATGTGATCAACGTCACATTCATCTATTCTGGCCGCTGGGTCGGCGCCGGCTGGACGACCCCGCTCGACGACTTCATCAAGGATCCGAGGAAGACCCCGGTGGATTTTGAACCGGGCGACTTCCTGCCGGGCACCACAGCGGCGTTCAAGGATGCAGAGGGCAGTCTCCATGCGATTCCGTGGATCGCCGATGCCCAACAGGCCGGCGCCACGCGCTACGATCTGATCGAGCAGGCGGGCTTCCAGCAACCGGACAATTTCGACCAGATGCCGGCGCTGCTGAAGGCGCTGAAAGCCAAGGGCGGCCCCGCGCCGTTCGCCACCGAAAACCACTATGGCTGGCAGTTCCCGCCCTATCTCTTGGCATTTGGCGGCCTGATCTTCCGCCATGCGCCGGACGATCTTCATCCTATGCTCGACACGCCCGAGGCGATCCACGCCGCGGAATTCTTCTCCGACATGCTGCGCAGTTACGGGCCGGACGGCATCTTGTCCTACACCTACGATCAGGTGGCGCAGGCGTTAAAGGACGGAACGATCAATTACTCGACCAACAACGAGACCTTCCTCGTGCGGATGGCGGAGTCGGACAGCAAGGTCGCCAACACCTGCGCGCTGTCGATGATGCCTGCCGGGCCGGCCGGCCGGTTCCCCAATGTCGCCTCGCATGGCTGGGGAATGCCAGTGGCGGCGCGCAACAAGGACGCCTCCTGGGAATTCATCACCTGGGCGATGTCGAAACAGCTGCTGTCGCGCATGTTCCATGAGAAGGGCTACAGCTCGGTGACCCGCGCCTCGATGATCGCGCAGCCAGAATTCGAGAAGAAGCTGATGATCAACGGCTTCGACGGCGCCAAGATCTATCGCGACACACTGGATCTCGCCGGCAAGGGGTACACGGTGTACCGCACCGTCGCGCCCTATCCGCCGATCGATCGCGAGCTCGACAATGCTATCCAGACCATCGTCTCGCAGCAGATGAGCGCAAAGGAGGCGATGCAGCAGGCCCAGCAAAACTCGCTTCGCGCATTACAGCGGGCTGGCGTCAAATTGTAGGGGCAGGTTACGGCCGCGGATGGCCTCTGAAACAGGGCTGGATCGGGCGGCGGTTCGGAAGACGGGGGTCCGCGGCGTGGCGGGCCGCGCCGGACGCGGGCGTTGGGCGCGCGAGCAGCGAAGGGCATTGCGCTGGGGGCTAGCGCCGGCGCTGAGCGTTCTGGCGCTGGCCACGTTGGCGCCCGCAGTTTGGCTCATCATCACCAGCCTGACGCCGCTGACGCCGACCGACCCCGGCTCGCTCGATTTCTCCGAGCCCTGGCAGAACTATCAGCAGGCGTTCAGCTCGCCGGAATTTGTGCGATCGGTGTGGGTGCAAGTCGAATTGTCGTCTGTCACCGTCGTGCTGCAGCTGCTGATCGGGCTCGGTATTGCGTTGTTGCTGGACAAGCCGTCGAAGCTGCTCGAGACGATCCGCACCGTCTTTCTCGTCCCGATGGTGCTGCCGCCGATCGTCGTGGCGATCATCTGGAAGATCATCTACACCCCAGCGATCAGCCCACTGCATCGGCTCGGGGCGTTCCTTGGCGTGCCGTTCCATTCGCTGATCACTAATGCGGACACCGCGATCTGGGCGATCGCCGCGGCCGACACCTGGGAGTGGTTTCCCTTCACGATGCTGATGACGCTCGCCGCGTTGCAGATGGTGCCGAAGGAACCGCAGGAGGCGGCGCGGATCGACGGCGCCGGGGCGGTTCAGCTGTTCTGGCATGTGCGACTGCCGTACATTCGCGGCACGCTAGTGGTCGCGGGATTGTTCCGACTGATCGACAGCATCAAGGCCTTTCCGTTGATCTACCTGTTGACTGATGGCGGTCCCGGCGGGGCAACCCAGGTGACCAACTATTACGCCTTCGTGCAGACTTTCAATTTCGCCTATTGGGGCTATGGCAGCGCGATAGCCATGCTGCTGGTCGCCGGCGTCTTTGTTCTCAGTCTATTGATCAGCCGCGCCGGCGGCGGGATGGCGCTCGATGAATAGCCGCAACGTGCGCGCCTGGACGCGTTACGCGATCGCGGCGGCGCTAGTCATCGTGGTGCTGTCGCCGGCGCTGTGGCTGGTGCTGATGTCGCTTCGGCCGAACACCGACATCATGGCGACGACACTGGCGTTCCGGCCGACCCTGCACAACTACGCCGAGGCTTGGACCGGCGAGTTCCCGGCCTCGTTCGGGCATAGCCTGTCGGCCAGCTTGGCCTCGACCGTGGTCTCGCTACTGGTCGGCGTACCGGCGGCCTATGTGCTGGCGCGCTGGCGCTTCCGCGGGCAGCATCAGGTGGCGATGTGGATTCTCGTCACCCGCATGGCGCCGCCGATCGCCTTCACGATCCCGTTCTTCCTCGCCTACACCTGGCTCGGTCTGATGGATACGGTGGCTGGCCTCGCCCTGATCTACGTCACCTTTAACCTCGCCCTGGTCGTCTGGACGATGAAGGGATTTTTCGACGCCGTGCCGCGCAGCCTCGAGGAGGCGGCGTGGATCGACGGCGCCAGCCTGTGGGGTGCGTTTGCCCGCGTCGCGCTGCCGCTCGCCGCGCCCGGCCTGGCGGCAACCGGCATTCTCTGTTTCATCTTGTCGTGGAACGACTTTTTCTTTGCGCTGATCCTGACCCGCACCGAGGCGATGACGGCACCGGTGGCGATTGTCAACTTCATGCAATATGCCGGGTTCGAGTGGGGCAAGATCGCCGCCGGCGGCGTCTCGGTTATGCTGCCGGTCCTCCTCTTTACCGTGCTCGTGCGCCGTTATCTCGTAAGCGGGCTGACAGCGGGCGGAGTAAAGGAATGAATGATCAACGTAGAACGACTTACAATATTTCGGTACGGCCAAAGAGCGGGAGTCCCCAGAAAACGCGCGCGGATATTCGTATTGGGAGTAATGAATTCCGCGGTGACATCTTGCTCACGAAGCAGGAACGTTCGGCCCGCACTGATTACCAAAAGCAAACTCTGAACCATATTCCTTTAGCTTTATTGACACCATTCCCTCGCCGATTGCGAGCAACGCCCCATATAGAAGATTAATGACCAACAGATAGGTACATCCAAGGACCGCGGCAGCGCCGGCGTCGGGGTCAGCCGACGTGCCTGTGAACCACTTTCCGACACTCGGGAGGAGACGCCGCCGGAAAAATCGTTGGTTTGAAGCCATGTCTACGCCCGGAGTTTCTGGCAACCAGGCAATCCAATAACGCGTGCCCTCAATTGGGGACCTCACCCCACCGCAACTGCGGTTTTGATCACCCGGCCGAAGATCATCCGCCGGGGCGGTTGGTGGTTCGCTATTTGCTTCTGGAAGCCGTCGCTAGAAGTGATGCGCGCTTGGTAATCGCCCTTCGCGCGTGCTGCAGCAGGCTCTGCAACTGCATCCTTGCACATCTGTTGAATCTGCGCCATTGCCGGTTCGGCCAGCAGGCACAAGCCGACAATCAGGGCGAACCGCAATTTGACGTCTGCCAGTTTGCACATCTCGTGAAGATCCTGTAGTTCTGCATGTACATGTTGATCGACCTGTAGGGGTTGAGTGTGGCGTTGTTGTTGTAGCCACCCGTATAGCGAATGGGACTGCGATCATTATGCAGAGGTACGAACTCGCACGGCGCGCATCCATCGCCAGATACATTGTTCCATAAGTAGGGACCATCCGGCGCGTTCCCACTCATACCCTCGATCCAGATGTAGCTTCCGTTGTAATTGGTGCCGAACGCGATGTGCTGGAAGCTGAGTGTTGGAATGGTATAGGCAAGATTGCCGCCTTTGTTATGTGGGCTGGACATTCCGATATTAAGACAGTCGCCGATACCCTCTTCGGCATGGACAGTGCCGTAACAGCCAACTGTCACGTCAGCTATAGCCGCCCTTCGCTGACCCTCCACGTCCGGCGTCATGTTCCACGCCGCCGATGCTCCCCACGTCCAGTTCACATCATCAGCGCTAAGGTAACCGTCGATTTGCAGACAAGTATTCCTGTCGCCGCAGATGCTCCGATTAGGGCCTTGGGTCGTGACGACCTCCATATAACTCAGGTATGTTGACGGATTGAACTGGTTGCTGGCCCAGCCCATTATGCCGCAACAAGTTGCAAACTCGACGTTATTGTTAGACCTAAAGCCAATCTCACTGATAGTTTTCGACCAGTCGATAACGCCGCCTCCCACGCCGAAATTCAGCGATCCAGGTTTCGGCCCACCCCATCCACGGCCAGTGCTGCCGTGGACTTCAAATATGTCTTCTTCCAAAACTCCCCGATTGAAGCCAACCGCCGACCAACTCCAGCAATTATACCAAGGCCCCATAATGTTCTCGTGGCCGAAATCAATCTCGTGCCCTGCTGGAGTAGTGACCGACATTCTAATACGACAGGAATACGCCCACTCCGGTGGGTAGGTTACACCGACCGGTGGCGCGCCGTTACTGTTATCCGAGATAATGCCTATCCGACCCTGTTGCGAACCCTGGCAAGTCGGCGTGTACTTGATGGAGAGAACTTGATGGCCCTAATCCGTTACTGGCCATTTGAGGCCGCCGGAGCCGTCACCATTGCGCCTGCCGCCGTTTCCCTGACACGATCCCATATGCAGGATGCCATTATGAACCATGCCCCACGCAAAGCCGCTCTTGTTTGTCATGTTATAATCGATGCTGTTCCCATAGTTGGCTGGCCCGGTCCAGTCGCTGATCATCGCAGGGTATGTCAATCCAACAGCGGCAGCGGGCGGTGGCGGCGTCGAAAGGTTGCTCGCCGGCTCCACGATAATCGTCTGCTTGCGGGTGCTCGTCTTCGCGCCCGCGGCAATCAGCATCGCTCCGAGTACAGCAATCACAACTAGCCAGAATAAGCGTTTCATCGATCAGTTCCTCGGCCACGTAACTGGGATGGAATTACGATAGGGGATTACATATTTCGCAGACTGGTGACGCTATTATCCCATCCTCGCATCCATGCTTACCCGGTTGGCACCCAAGAACGCCAGATTTAGTGACGGCCATCGGTTCCCTGGCGATGCGGTTCTGCCTGGAGGTGCTCCGCTAACGCCACGGTGATGCGCGACTTGCCGATGCCAGGCCCGCCCGAGATCAGCACGACCTGGCCCTCGCCCACCTTGGCAAGGAGGGCCCTTCGAGGCCGGCAGTCAGGTGCAGGTCTCAAGCCACCGCGAGCTGCTGTCGTCAAGAGCGATGGTGGTGAGCGTTGCGGAAACGTCGCGACATGATCCCGGCAGGCAAGGTTGAGAGAGGGCGAGCGCAAGCGAACCGTCGATGAAGTGTCGAAAGCGGATTAGGCGATGTCGAAACCGGGGGGTGACCCTTCCTCCGGGATCAGCTCGGGAGAACCCTGAAGCCTGCCCGAGCG
>Ga0306921_10005774_pt1 | contig 12876 bp, 9 predicted proteins | sample sta12Cox44000080_FD_203760 | JGI IMG/M metagenome (GOLD analysis project Ga0306921, IMG submission 203760) | Lab enrichment of tropical soil microbial communities from Luquillo Experimental Forest, Puerto Rico - statoxic.12C.oxic.44.000.080 (v2)... | ecosystem: Environmental > Terrestrial > Soil... | reverse complement strand
GTGTGCCCCACCGCCAGCACCAGCACAAGTGCTACTAAGCCCAAAATATAGAGCCACGGCGCTTGATCCATAATCACGTGGTAATCCAGGCGCGACAGGATGAACATGAGCACGAAGCCGATCACCAGCCAGCGGATCTGTTTTCCGTGCATTCCCGCCAACGCGCTTCCATGCGTCGCCGAGTAAATCTCGATTACGCCGATTGCGCAGATCGCCGCCACAATGGCCAGTAGCCACCAGTCGTAGTCACGTGCTCCCGGTGCGTCCTTCATCATTCTTCCTTTGGACTGCCGCGGCTTGCTGCCGCTCTCGCCAACCTAACTGCGGCCACGCGACTTCCCTCGGTTGCAATTCCTGGCGCGGCACCTACTCCACCGGCTTTCCGCTGTCCGGTCCTACCGTCACCGACGCCTCTTCCGGCTTCCACGCCGCCTTCGGCGCCTCGGCTCCTTGCGCCGTCGCGCCCTTCTTCATCTGCTGCGGTGGCTGATTCTGGGCCGTTACTTCACCCGGATTCTTCTTGTTCTTTTTGTCGTAATAGGCCCTCACGATATCCCGAGCGATCGGCGCAGCCGCCGAAGCTCCATGCTCGCCGCCCTCGACCAGCACGCTAATCACAATCTCGGGATCGCGCCGCGGTGCGAAGCCGACAAACCAAGCATTGTCTTTGCCTTTGCTGGCAGCTTTCCCCAGTTTGCCTCGCTCCGTGTTACTCATCACCTGCGCACTTCCGGTTTTCCCGCAGAACTCTACCCCTTGCAGCCTCGATGCTGCCGCGGTGCCGCCCTCATTCACCACCCCGTACATTCCCTGGGTCACTTCTTCCACGGTATGTTCACTCAACGGCACGCGCACTTCGCCCACATGGGGCGCATCCTTCATCAGGTGCGGCTGCCTGAAAACTCCGCCCGACGCAATTCCGCCAATGGCATAAGCCAATTGCACCGGGGTCGTCGTCACCGCTCCTTGCCCGATGGCTACCGAAATCGTCGAGCCCGGATACCACTTGTGGTGGAACACCCGCTCGACCCAGTCCTCCGAAGGCACCAGCCCGGTTTCCTCGGCCGGCAGATCAATTCCAGTCTTCGCGCCCAAGCCGAACATCTTGGCGTATTTGGCGATCGTATCAATGCCCAAGCGCTGGCCCACGTTATAGAAAAACACGTCGCAGGAATGCACGATCGCGCCGTGCAGACTGATCGCTCCGTGGCTGCCTTTGCCGTACACCCAGCATTTGAACTGGCGGCCGTAGAAATTCGCGTAACCCGGGCAAAACGCCGTGAAACTTTCCGGTACCGCTTTCGATTCCAGCATCGCCGCGGCCATGATGATCTTGAAAGTCGAACCCGGCGCCAATTGTGCCTGCGTCGCGCGGTTCAGGAGCGGGTGGTCGGCATCCTCGTTGAGCTTCTGCCACTCTTCTTTCGAAATCCGCACCGCGAAATCGTTCGGGTCCGGCGCCGGGCGGCTTACGAACGCCAGAACCTCGCCGGTCCGCGGATCGAGTGCCACGACTGCGCCTTTCTTGCCCGCCATGTCGTCTTCGGCGATCTGCTGCAGGTCGTAATCGATCGTCAACTGGATCTGTTTTCCGGGGACGGCTTCCTGCTCCGACAAGCGGCCCATTTCTTTGCCGACGCTGTTCACAATTACGCGTCGCATTCCGTCGGTGCCCACCAGCAAATCGTTGTATTGCCGCTCCAGTCCGCTTTTTCCTGCGATGTCTCCCGGACGCAGCTTTCCGTTGCTCGATTCGATCTGTTGCTCACTGACTTCGCCCACGTACCCGCTCGCGGCGGCCATAAATCCACCGGGCAAATATCTCCGCCGCTGCACCATCAACATTTCCAGAACCGGGATATCCGCGCGATGCGACTCGATAAACGCCACGTCTCCGGGCGTCGCTTCCGGCTTGATCACAATGGGTTGAAACTTCGGCAGCGCCTGGGTATTGACGAGTTGTTCCTTCAGGTCCTCGATCGAAAGACCCAGGCCTTCGGCAATCGTCGGCAAGTTCTTCTCAATCGCCGCGGGATCGTCGCGCAATAGCAGCACGCTGAACGAGGGGTAGTTGTCCACCAGCACGCGCCCGTCGCGGTCCAGCATCCTTCCTCGCGGCGCAATTATCGGAATCGAACGCACGCGGTTCCGCTCCGCCATTTGTCCATATTTGTCGGAGTCGATGACTTGGAGTTTCCAGAAGCCCAGCAGCAGAAGAACCAGCATCCCCACGATCACGTAGGAGGCGGCGGCCAGCCGTTCTTGTGGCAATCGATTATCGTTACGGAACCAGTACGACACGCAATACCTGTGCGCGAGCCCGTCTCTCACTCAGGGCTGACCGGTGGCCCACTCGCGCTTCTCCATTCCCTCGCAGCGTCTCTTTTCGAATTCTCGGGTCCGCGAGGCTGCCTGTACACCTCGCCCGGCTCTCGGAAACCGCAGAACGCGCTGCTCTCATTCCGAAGCCGTCACCCCGGAATCTTTTTTCAAAGTAGCATCTGGCCTGCACCGCCGCAACTCGTTCTACAGTACAGGTTTCCTCGAAGGTACGGGCTAACCTCAGCACTTGACTCTATTGTCGCATTTTGCCGCCCCCGTAGTAAATCGTTTCAGTCCCTTCCCCCGGCTGCCGGCCCTCTCTGCGCTCCCGCGAGGCGGGTTGATCCACCGCTCTCCGCCCACGGTCCTGCACCGCCTGGTCGGATGCACGAACCACCAATCACGGACTTCGACGCCTCGTCGGTCCCACGCTACAATGGCCTCCCCATGCTCCCAGGCTCCGACAAACCTCTTCGTCTCGCTCTCATCGGCATGTCCGGCTGCGGCAAATCCCACTGGGCCAAGAATCTCGCCGCCCTCGGCTGTCCGACCATCTGCTGCGATGACGTCATCGAAGCGCGCCTGGCCCCGGTCTTAGAATCCGGCGGCTATCAGGGCATCAACGGCATGGCCGCGTGGATGGGTTGGCCCGACAGTCCCACGTATGCCGGACGCGAATCCGAATATCTCCATGAAGAAATTGCCGCGCTCGACGACGTCCTCTCTTCACTCGAAAAAGATCCGCAGGGTGAACTCGTCCTCGACACCACCGGCAGCGTCATCTGCACGGGCAATCACATGCTCCATCGGCTCCGCCGCCAGATGACCGTCGTCTACTTCGCCGCGTCTGCCGAAGAGACGCAATTGCTCATCGAACGTTATCTCAACGATCCCAAACCGGTCCTCTGGCAAGGGGTCTTCCAAGCGCGTCCTGGCGAAACGCCTCGCGACACCGTGGTCCGTTGCTACCCTGTACTCATCGCCGCTCGCCGTCAGAGCTACGAAGCCCTCGCCCATCTCACCATCCCCACCGCAATCACCCGCGAACTCTCTCCCCCCGGCACCTCCCGCAACCCCGACGTCGCCCAACTGCTCCTCGACAAAATCCGCGCACTGCTTTCGGCCCGGTGTTAACCGGGGTCCGAGGGTCCACCAGCGCAAAGGTTTTCCCTCCGGACAAACGCGCACGTCGATGTTCTGCCAATTTCCATTTTCTTTTTCGCGCAATCGTGCGGAAGTGCCTTTTGCGCCTCGCAACATCTCCACGTATCCTGTGAGGACAACGTATAGAGTGCCGTTCCGAAACGCAAAACGGATCACTGACAACTTTTTTCCATGCGCTACCGCTCCACCGTCGGCAAAGCTCCCCTTACCTCTCTTCGAGGTGCGGTCCTGCGCGGTCTCGCTCCCGACGGCGGCCTCTACATGCCTGCCGAAATTGCACGCCACACTCCTGAGGAACTCGAAGAATTCCGCCGCTTGCCGTTCACCGAAGTGTGCTTCCGCGTCGTTCGCCCCTTCGCCACGCCCGATGTCCCCGAGGAAGCCCTCTGGCAGGTCGTCTCCGAATCCATCAATTTTCCCGTCAAACTCGTTTCGCTTTCTCCCGCGCTTCACATCCTGGAACTGTTCCACGGGCCTACGCTGGCCTTTAAAGATTTCGGAGCCCGTTTCATGGCCCGCCTCATGGGCTATTTCGTTCGCAACGAATCGCGCCAACTCACCGTTCTCGTCGCTACTTCCGGCGACACCGGCAGTGCCGTCGCACACGGCTTTCTTGGCGTTCCCGGCATTCGGGTCGTGATCCTCTATCCTTCGAAGCGCATCAGCGAAGCCCAGGAAAAACAGTTCACCACGCTCGGCGACAATATCACCGCCCTCGAAGTTTCCGGCACCTTTGACGATTGCCAGCGCCTCGTCAAGCAAGCTTTCGCCGACGAGCAACTCAATCAGCGCGCCTTCCTCACTTCCGCGAATTCCATCAATGTCGGTCGCCTGCTCCCGCAGATGTTCTATCACGTCGCCGCCTACCGCCAGCTTCCCGTGGCCTCCGTCCCGTTGATCGTCGCTGTGCCCAGCGGCAATTTCGGCAACCTCACCGCCGGGATCTTCGCCAAGCGCATCGGTCTGCCGGTGGCTCGTTTCATCGCCGCTACCAACGCCAACGATGTCGTCCCGCAATATCTGCTCAGCGGCGAATATTGTCCGATTCCCGCCATAGCCACCTACTCGAACGCCATGGACGTCGGCAATCCCAACAATTTTCCGCGCCTCCTCGATCTCTGTCGCCACCGCATCCATAATGTTCGCAAGGAGATTTGGGGACACGGCGTCACGGACGCGGAAACCTTGCAGGAAATGCACGCCGTCTGGGATCGCTACCGTTATGTTTCGGACCCCCACACCGCTGTCGGCATCGAAGCGTGGGAAGCCTACCGCAAGGACCACCCCGGACCCTCGCAAGGCCTCGTCCTCGCCACCGCACATCCCGCCAAATTCGCCGATATCGTCCACAAAGCCATCGGTATCACCCCACCCCTCCCCGAGCGCCTCGCCCGCTATCTCCCCAAGCCCAAGCTCTCCCTTGCAATCTCCAACGCGTACCCTGCCTTCAAACAATTTCTGCTAACTCATTAAGCCTGCGCTGTCTGGCTGCCGCGCAGGCGTTCACGCCATCCGCAGGCATTTCCATTTCCATTCGAGCCTTTGTAGCGGCCGATCCCGGGACCCGTGTTGGCCTGACTTCGTGGCGCCTCCTCCTCGTCTTTGCAGGCCGGGTACGCAGAGACCGAAGGACGGTCAGCGCTGAGCCGCGAAGCGCCGCGATGCCGACACGATCCCCTGCTCTTGTGCTTCTCTGGTTTTTTTCCGTTATTCCGAGGGAAGTGAGGAACTCTGCGCCATCGCCTGGACAATGAATCTCTCTGCGATCCATGCACAGACCGGATTACTTCGTAACGCCAGCCGCCCTTAGGAACTTCTCAACCGGTCAAACGCCAAATACAACACCGTCCCCAACAAGGCGTTTACTCCCGCGGCAATCGCCAAATGCGCGTTCAACCAAGGCTCTGGCTGCGCGAGCAGCAGCCGCCGGATCAGCACCAAAACGGCCTGGTGCAACACGAAAAAACCGTAAATCAGAGCAAATCGTGCCGCCGGATGCTCCGTATCGAGCCTCGCCCCGATCGACGACGCCAGATACCCGATGAGCGTCTTCGCGATGCCATAAAATCCGAGCGGCACCGTCGGCCCGCTCAACGCATCCTGCGCCAGCCCAATAATCATTCCCAACAGCAATCCGGTCGAAGGATTCCTTCGGCTCAGCCCAAAATAAATCGTCACCAGCAGCGGCAAATCGATAACCGCGACTTTCGGGAAGTACACCGGTGCCATCGCCTGAAACACCAGCGACAATACGCAGACCACCAGAATCGCGCCGGGAAAAAACTTGTGTACCTCAATGTGTGTTTCGCCGCTTCGGAGTTCGTATGAGCTTTCGTTCATGGTTTCTCCGATTTGGCCGTCGCCGCCGGTGGGCTCGCTTCGCTTTGTTGCGTGCTACTCGGCGTTTCGCTCTTGAATTCCACCGGCGTCTGCGTCAACAGCACGATCACCGTTTCCAGCCGGTCCAAATGCGCCGCCGGCTGCACCTTAATCTGCTTGAAGGGGTTTCCTGCTTTCACTTCCACCACCGTTCCCACGGGAATATCGCGAGGGAAAATCTTGTCCATGCCGCTGGTCACTACTTTTTCGCCGGTCTTCACCTCCTCGTCGGTAGCGACATACTTCATCATCATCATCGGATCGCCGGTGCCCCCCACCGGCCCTTGCACGCGCGACGACACCAGCATGGCCCCGGCGCCCCCGTCCTTATCGGTCAGCAGCAGCACCTGCGCTGCGTCGCGGTACACCTCAATCACTTTTCCCACTGCGCCGTCCGGCGTAATCACCGCCATGTTCCGTCGGATGCCATCCCGCTCGCCCCGGTCAATTTCGATGGTGCGGCTTGCCGTTCCCGCGCTCGCCGCGATCACTCGCGCGCCCAGCATGGGCACCTGTTCGTGCGACTGCCGGAATTTCAGCAGTGCGGCCAGCCGGTCCGCTTCCGACGCTTTCGTCTCCAATTGCGAAATCGTCAGCTTCAACGCGTCATTCTCCACGCGCAGCGCTTCGTTCTCCCGCGAAGTCGACCGGAGCGCAAAGTAGTGGTTCCAAACTCCCCGTACCCACCCAACCCCAAAGGCCCCGCTGCGTTCGAAAGGTGACGTCGCCGTGATCGCCCATACCCGGATCAGCCGCCCACGCGAATCCCTCTTGATCTGCACCGCCAGCAGCAACACCTGTACGAGCAAAACTCCACCCAGCAGCGCCAGCGATTTATGTTTGGAAGGTATGGCTACCATGCCTAATCTTTCTCACTCGCGCCTGGGTACACTCGGTGTCGTGGCCGACCCTTGGGACGGCGCCGGGCGAGTCTTCGCGCTCGGCAATCTCTCACTCCACCGCAACCGAATTCGCAAACGACGCGAACTCGGGAAACGGTCTAACTCTTAATCTCTTCGTTCTGCAACTTTCCTCAATCAATACAAACCTGCCGCAGCAGTTTGAAATCGCTCAGCATCTTCCCCGTTCCCAACACCACCGACGCCAGCGGATCATCTGCAATCGATACCGGCAATCCGGTTTCTTCCCGGATGCGCTTGTCCAAATTCTTCAGCAGCGCTCCGCCGCCCGTCAGCACAATTCCGCGGTCGCTGATATCGGCCGAAAGTTCCGGCGGTGTGCGTTCCAAGGCCACGCGCACGGCATTCAAAATCGTCGCCACGCACTCGCTCAGGGCCTCGCGGATCTCGCTGTCATCGATCGTCACCGTGCGCGGCACGCCTTCAATCAAATTCCGCCCCTTCACTTCCATCGTCAGCGGCTTTTCGAGCGGATAGGCCGACCCAATTTCCATCTTGATCTGTTCCGCGGTGCGTTCCCCGACCAGCAGGTTGTACTTCCGCTTCAAATACTGCATAACCGCTTCATCCATCTCGTTGCCCGCGACGCGCACCGACCGCGAATACACGATGCCGCTCATCGAAATCACCGCGATGTCTGTCGTGCCGCCGCCAATATCGACAACCATGTTGCCGCTGGGTTCTTCAATCGGCAGTCCCGCGCCAATCGCCGCGGCCATGGCTTGTTCCACCAAATAAACTTCGCTGGCCCTCGCCCGATACGCCGAGTCTTGCACCGCACGCTTTTCCACTGGCGTAATCTCGCTCGGCACGCCGATCACGATGCGCGGATGCACCAGCACGCGGCGGTTGTGCGCCTTCTGAATGAAGTACGTCAGCATCTTTTCGGTGACTTTGAAATCCGCGATCACTCCGTCCTTCATGGGCTTGATGGCCACCACGTTTCCCGGCGTGCGTCCCAACATATCCTTCGCTTCGCGGCCCACCGCCACCACTTCACCGCTCGCTTTATTGATCGCCACGATCGACGGCTCGTTCACCACGATTCCTTTTCCGTGAGAGAAGACCAGCGTGTTCGCCGTTCCCAAATCGATGGCCAGGTCGGACGAAAACAGACTAAACACCGACCTCAGGTTGTATCCGTTCTTATTCATTACTGCTTTCCCCCTGCGGAGAGGGTCTTGCTCGGCAGGATCCCCGCGTGTGTGACCGCCCCGCGCTACGATCTATTGTCGCCGGATTTGCCAGCCCACGCAAAATCGCAACCTGCTGCTCCCCAGACTTATGCCCCGGTTCACTTCGGCACTACGATCGAAATCCTCTTGGTTGCCGTCCCGCCGCGCCGGTTCGACCCCATCACCACGATGGTGTGCTCACCCGGCTCCAAGGGTTCGGTGAAATGCCGGAAGGTCCCATCCGCCGAAATATTCGCCACCGGCTGCCCGTTGATGATCAGAGCCGCGCCCGGTTCCGTCTTCCCGATCAACTCCGCCACGCGCCCGTGAATCTGTGTGCTTTCCACGTCGAGCAGCATTTCCTGGCTCTTGCCCTGCTGCACCAGCGTAAATTTAAACGTCTCGCTGTACTCGCTCGTTTCTTTGTTCGCGTTGGTGGCCGTCACATTCCAGAAATAGTCGCCCGATTCCAGACCCGAAATATCAGCGGCGGTTCCCGAAACCTTTACTTCCTTCACCATCTTCGTGAACATTGTGGTCGGGCTGATGCGTAACGTATAGCTCACCGCCTCATCCACGGACTGCCATTCGAATCGGATTTTTTCCGCTTTCGGACTCTCCGAAATGATCGGCTGCATGTTCAAGGGCGCCACCAGTCCCGGCGGCGCCAGCACGTTCGATTTCTGGATCGCTCCGCCGGTCGGAAAACTTACCTTCTCCCACTGTGTCAACTGGATCTTTTCGCCACCGCGCTGCACCTCCGCCGCGCCCGTGGACACCACGATTTCGTGCTCGTTCTTGTTGGGGTCGTTCTTTACCGTCGCGCGACTGTTCTGTTTCATGAACGCCGTCGCGTCTTCTACGCTTACCGCCGCCTGGGCATCCCGCAGAGTCCATGTCGGCGTGGCCAAATCCACAGCACCGGTATTGATGCGCACCGCGGTGTTCGAATGGTCCGGCGTGACGTTGTTCTCTTCCACGGTGATCAACGTGTCCTTATTCACCGTGTATTCGGTTCCGTCCGCGAACGTGATGCGCGCCGCCCCGTCGCTGCCGGTTTGGATCAGATCGCCCTTATCGAGGGTGGTGTGGTAATCGGCGTTCACCCACGTCACCGAGTTCACCTTTTTCACCTGCACCCGGCCGTCCAGGTTCACAAACTTCGCCTGTGTCTGCGCACTGGTCAGCATCTCTTTTTCCGGATTGCCGACCATGCTGTCGAGTTTCTTGGTGACTACTTCGGTCCAGTTGGGCACCGTGATGTACATCCCGGCCACCACCATCGCCACCACCAGAAGGATCAGCAGCGCCACGGTCTTGTACGTCACCGTGTGCCAATACACTTCGACGTGCCGGATCTTCGGGGCCTGCGGCGGCACCGGCGGAGCCGTGGTTGGGCGGCGAGGTTCGGTCGGTGTTTGCGTGGTCACAGAAGTAGGCGCTGCGGCTGCTCCAATTTCGCAATGTAACACAGCGTTTTTCTACTGCACGAAATCCCGGCATCCTCGTCATCAATCTACAAATAGCCCTTCCGCCGCTTTTCCCACTGTCCCTTCGGCCAGTCCCGCTGGCTCTTTGCTTTTTGTCCCGGCGGCAACCTCTCGGTCGACAGCAGGTCGCGAACTCTGCAACCCGCACGTACGGACTACCGAACCCCAGGTCCCGGCGGCCGTTGAAAAAACTTCTCCTTGTCGAACCCCTTCGCCACCGCCACATCAAAGAATCCCACCATCATCTCATCCGAGGTCTGCTCTCCCCATCGCACCGCCACGTCCGGATCCGGGTTGTGCGGATTGGTCTTCGAATTGTCATACCAAGCCACCGCCTGCAACTCCGTCCCCGCCTTCAAGGCCAACGGCTCCGCCAGTTGATAACTCATCTGCCAGTGAAAGTGATAATTCACGCGCAACAGCGTCTCGCTCGCTTGCCCGTTCTTCACAATGTTGTACTCAAACTGTTTACCGCGCAGATGCATGTGCGGGAAAAAACTCAACAGCAACGCGTCGTTCGGCAGCGTCCCTCGCGCCTCCACGCGATAATCGGGCGCCCCCGGGGGAATCACGAAATGGTCATTCGTCAGTTGCAGCGTCAACACCCGCCGCTTCGGCTCGTCCCTGGCAAAAACCAGCCCCAGGCGCGTGACATCCGAGCCGGCTTTTCCATTCGTCGTGTAGTGCATCTGAAACACCAGATCCGACCCCGCCGGTACATACTTGGCCATTCCCTGCGGCCAGTGATCCGCTGTGCTCCCCGGCGCGTACACCAGCAAAATGTCGCTGGTCGTCCACATGGCATCTCGCTGATCTGCTTCGGTATTCAACATCGGGGCGGTGAACGGTTTTCCGACCGGCGCATGACGCAACCATGGCCACTCCGGCGGCCGTACATACACTACGGCGTGATGCACGTTTTCGGGCATTCCCGGCAGCAGCTCCGAGGCCTTCACCCATCGACCTTCGGCAAAATGTGTCGGCACGATCACGTAGGTATAATCCATTTCGCCGTCCGCGGGAATCTTCACGCCTTCCGGAAAAGTCACGGTCATCTGCGGTTCCGGAATCGTCCAGCGCTCTAGCCATTTCCTCGGTGCAGGGGCGTCGTGGGCCTCTCCCGCGGGTGCTCCGGCTTCCGCCCACCCCGCGAGCACCGCGATTTCCGCCTCGCTCAATGACGGGTCATTCGAAAATTTCCCAATGCCTTTGTCCGCAAACCACGGCGGCATCGTCCGTCTCTCCACCGCCCTGCGAATGGCCGCCGCGAACGGACGCGTCTGCTCGTACGTTTCGAAGGGCATCGGCGCATTCCCTCCGGCCCGATGACACACCTGGCAATGTCCCTGAATGATGGACAGCCCGTCCCGATAAAAGGTGGGCTGTTTTTGCGCCTTATCCCGCGACGGCAGGGTATGAATGGCGAGTACGACGCTGAGCAGCAACCCCATCCCCGCTGCTCCCCTGGAGGTCTTGTTCATGAATTCGCGCGAACCCCTGTTTGACCCTGGGTCAACCTATGGTCATGCCCTTCGAAGCCGCGCCCCTGCCTTTCCACTCCAAATCTTGCCCTTTTCCCTTTTTTGCGGCTTCGCGTTCTGCGGTCACGCATTTGCCGCCGGTCGCATTCTGACGGCATTACTTTGCGCTCATCTACGGTTGCAATCTTCCACTCTTCAGTAGCACTTCCAGATCATCCGGATGAATCGCGCCCACTTGCGCCTCTTCCCGCTCAATATCGCCATTGCGAATCAATGTCACCAGGGACTCTTCCAGCGTGAACGACCCCTTCTTCTTCGTCAGCGGGATCTCTTGATGCAAGTGTTGCAACGCATTCCTTCGAATGTGGTGCCGCGCCCCATATCCCATCATCAGCAATTCCGACGCCGGTACCCGCCCGCCGTTCCGGCTCGGCAACAAAATCTGCGTCAGCACCGCCGCCAACGCCATCGCCAATTCCTGCCGGATAGCGTTCTGGCGCTCCACGGGAAACGAGTCCGTAATCCGCGCCACCGTCGAGGCTACATCCGTGGTGTGCAGCGTCGACAACACCAAATGTCCCGTCTCCGCCGCGCTCACCGCAATGCGCATCGTCTCGGTGTCCCGCATCTCGCCCACCACAATCACATCCGGCGCCTGCCGCAGGGCCGCGCGTAACGCCGATGGAAAATCCGGCGCGTCCGTCCCAATTTCCACTTGTTCCACCACGCTTCGAATGTGCGTGTGCTCGTACTCGATCGGATCCTCAATCGTCACGATATGCCGCGCCTCGTGCGCGTTCATCTCTTGAATCAAGGCCGACAACGTCGTCGACTTCCCGGCGCCCGCAGGCCCCCCGATCAACACCAGACCGCGCGGCAAACGCGCCAGATTCGCCACCGCGGCCGGCAGACGCAATTCCTCTAACGCAGGCACGCGCGTCGGCAAAGCGCGAATCGCCGCCGCCGCCCTCCCTCGCTCACGATGAATATTGATGCGAAAGCGACCCACTCCCGCGATTCGGTACGACGAATCCGCGATCCCGCCTTCGCGATAAGCCCCCAGTGCATGTGGCGCCAACGCCGGCAAAACCGCGGCGTCAATCTCCGCGCCGTGGAGCGGACTCGCTTCCAGTTTCTTCACCTCCCCTTGCACGCGCACGCACGGCGGTGCATCCGCCACCAGCAGCAAATCGCTTCCGCCCCGCGCCACCAGCGTCCGCAACCACTGCTCCAGGCGTCCCGCTGCAGCCACGTCCCCGGCCTCGACCTTCCTGGATTCATTCAGCTCCCGCACCAGCCGGTTCAATTCCTGCGACTCATCCATACCCGCCTCTCACGGTTCGATGCTGCGAACCGTCTTTCTGCTCGCCCGCCCCGCTTACTTCTATCTTGTAACTCCTACATCCCGACTTTCCGTGTTAAGCTTTTTTGCAACTTGCCACCTGCGACTTTCCATTTTCTGATTTCTGCGCGTTGGCCATGATCTTCATCGGACGCATTACCCCACAAAACGTCGCCATCTTCAAAGAGGTCCGACTGCGTGCCCTACAAGACACGCCTCTCGCCTTCGGCTCCACCTACGCCGACGAATTGAAACTCTCGCATGCGGATTGGCTGAATCGCGCAACGCGATGGAATGGCGAGCGCGGCATCGGCTTCCTGGCCTTCGACGACAGCGGCACGCCTTGCGGCATCGCTGGCTCCTTCCTGGTCGAAAGCGATGCCACGCAAGCCAAACTCATCTCCATGTGGACCGCGCCCACACACCGCCATCGCGGCATCGGCCGCCTTCTGGCCGACGAAGTCCTGAACTGGGCGCGCGCTCGCGAAGTCCGCACCCTGCTCTTGATGGTCACCTCGGTCAACGACTCCGCCATACGCTTCTACGAGCGTCTCGGCTTCGCCCGCACCGGCCGCAGCGAACCCTATCCGAACGATCCCTCCA
>Ga0306921_10005771_pt1 | contig 12878 bp, 10 predicted proteins | sample sta12Cox44000080_FD_203760 | JGI IMG/M metagenome (GOLD analysis project Ga0306921, IMG submission 203760) | Lab enrichment of tropical soil microbial communities from Luquillo Experimental Forest, Puerto Rico - statoxic.12C.oxic.44.000.080 (v2)... | ecosystem: Environmental > Terrestrial >... | reverse complement strand
CGAAGTTGCTGTTGGTCACTTTCGCTGAGGGATAGAGCGGAGACTGGAGTAGGCATGAACAACCATAGCCCATTCTATCTTTTATGTCCAGCTATTTGTTGGACATACCACTAGATTGCAGCGTCTGTGCCTGCTTTTACTTGTGGCCGCCGGGCTCAATCGTTCGCTGAGCGCCCAACGAACCGCTGACTTGCTGCTCATCAACGGCAAGATCATAACGGTCGATGTGCACGACACGGTGGCCGAGGCCATCGCCATCCGCGAAGGAAAGATCCTTGCCACCGGAACGACGGCAGAGATGCGCAAGTTGGCTGCGGCGAATGCGCGCATCATCGATCTGCATGGCCGGACGGCCACGCCGGGTCTGATTGATACGCACTGCCATTTTGACGAAACGCGCGGGATTTACGCCATCGAACTCAGCGATGTTCGCAGCATCCCAGAAGTGCAGCAGCGAGTGCGCGCCAAGGTGTCAACGCTAAAGCCCGGAGAATGGGTGCAGGGATACGGATGGGACGAAGGCAAGCTGGTTGAACGCCGCTACATCACCGCGGCTGACCTGGACAAGGTCGCGCCTGACAATCCGGTTTGGCTGGGCCACACGACAGGGCATTACGCAGTGGTTAATTCCTACGCGCTGCACCTGGCGAAGGTCACGGCGGACAGCAAAAACCCGCCCGCCGGGACCATTGACCGGGACGCGCAGGGAGCGTCGACCGGGGTCTTGAAGGAATCGGCGATGGATTTGGTCAAACCGCTCATTCCTCCGTTCACTCCGGAGCAGGAGCGTAACGGCATTCTCAAAATGATGGCGGAGTTCAACCGCGAAGGCATGACGGCAGCGAAAGACCCGGGCATTACGCCGGAGAAGTGGGCGCTGTACCAGCAAATCCTGAATGAGAACAAAGCTACGGTGCGGGTCTTCGCGCTCTTTCTGGGGGGTACCTCGCTCGAAACCACGAAACAGACCCTCGCGGTATTGCAGCCACTGCGGCGGCCGCCGCAGTCGTATGGCGACGGCATGCTGCTCGCCGGAGGCGTGAAATTTTTCATGGACGGCAGCGGTGGCGGCCGCACGGCCTGGGTTTACGCACCGTGGTTCAAGAGTGGCGACCAACTTGAGGCGGGAAACACGGGCTATCCGGCGATCGACCCGGAGAGCTATCGCAAGATGGTGCGCTTGCTGCACGAAAGCGGCATCCATGTCAGTACACATGCCGTAGGGGATCGCGCCATCGACTGGGTGGTGGACACCTACGCCGAGGTATTAAAGGAGAAGCCGACGCGCGACCTGCGGCACGGGCTGATTCATGCCGTCCTGCCGACTGAACACGCCATCGCTACCCTGGCGCAATTACAGAAGCGGTTTGGCTCGGGATATCCGGAAGTCCAGCCACCGTTTCTGTGGTGGATTGGCGATCTCTATGCCTCGACATTCGGTCTGCAGCGCCTGGCAAGAACCCTTCCTTTGAAGACGTTTCAGGATAGGGGCATACTTTGGACCGGCGGGTCGGATTTCTTTGTAACGCCCTACCCGGCCCGCTACGGACTCTGGTCTGCCATTGCGCGTCAAACGCTCACCGGTAAGCAGCGGTTCGGGACAGGGGAGGCGATCGACATCCGTGCGGCACTCAAGGCCTACACCATCTGGGCCGCGCATCAGCTTTTTCTGGAAAATCAGATCGGTTCGCTGGAACCCGGCAAGGACGCGGACATTGCTGTGTGGGACCGCGATCCGTACACAGTCCCGACTGAAGCGCTGAAAGACATGAATTGCGAACTGACGTTGCTTCGCGGCAAGGTAGTGTTCGAAGAAGGTCGGTAACTCATATCTCGCATCTCAACACCGATCGGCCGAGTTTTTCAGTTGAGTGCGAAATCGTGGTAATCCCTTTGGCCGCCTGCTCCCAGCACGAAAATGCCGCTTGTGCTTGGACCGCGCCTCCGCTATGGTCTTTCAACTTGCCAGAGCAAGAATTCGCAATCAGCGAGACTCATGAAACCGACCCGGCTTTTGTCGCTGATACTCACGGCCATCCCCTTCATTGCCGTCTGTTTCGCGAGCCAAGACCCTGAACTGCCTCTCACGTGAGGAAGTTCACGACGCACCAGGCGGCATCGTCGTGCGCCAATGGGCCGACCGATCGTTCTATGCGCTGGATCCATGGAGAAATCCCCTTTGTTTCGTCGAGGAGGGAACCGTTTACACGGGAAGGGACTAGCCTTCCACAGCGCAAAAGCTATCAGCCTGTACTTTGTACTTTGAAAGGCTTTGTCACATATCGAGGGCTTATTCGGAAGTAACTGTTGAAATCAGGTCAGCATGACGGCATGCCGTCACAAGCAAGCAAAGAAAAAAGCTACCGGACCACGCGTGTCCTCAATGACTTGCGGCTTGTTTCAAGGGAGGCCATTTCACTTCCTATCGCGAAACAGACTGTGCCTCCAGATTGCGAGGGTGAAGGCGGATATTACGCCAATTAAGTTCTCGATGGCCGTTCCAGCGTGAAAACAAAGCTTCGGATCGCGTCAGCAAGCTGATCCAGTTGATCGATTGATATCAGGTGTCCGCAATTGATCAGTATCATCATTCTTGCACGGGGATTGCGCGCAAGTACCTCGGGTGGGTGTTGTTCCAATGAATCTTGACGATCCTGGTCGCCCGCGACAATCAGAGTTGCGCAGCGATCTTTGATACCTCCGTTGAAATGTCTTCAAGGATTGCCGATGTAGGCCACGCGAGCTTTGCTTGCGGAGAGAACCAGCAAAGTTGTCGGAGATTTGTTGTCGCAAACTTTCGGGTTTAAAGATGCAAAGCGCGCCAAGTAACCCCGAAAGAACACACTGCAGCCACAGTGCCGGAATTATCAAATGCCGCACTGTACACTCCCCGTGGGCCCGCCGTAGGCCAGGCGGTAACATTGGCATGCAGAATCAATAACTTAGCGGATGAAAAGAGGGCACCGGAGAGTCCCGGCAGGCTGGCAAAAACCGCCGCCTCCAGCCACTCGGGCCACGTCTCCGGGTCAGGCGGTAAACAGATTCGCAGGTACGCGAAACATGCCATCTCCTGCTCTTCCGTTCCTTTACTAGGAAGGGCCCCTAATCGTCTCATGCTCGAAATTGTTAAACTGTCAGAACTCGATTGGCACTTTAGCGATGTATGGTTCAGTAGTCAGGTGTTCACGCCGCCAGCATTGGCCGGCGACAGATCGGCCGGATAGACTATCTAACTGTACAGGCGTGTATCTGTCGCCGATTGCACACATGTCCATATGAGATACGCAGCCGAAGGCCAGGTAGTCATCGACCCCCGCCAGCGAGTCGCCCGCACGCGCCGCATCGTCGTCAAAGTTGGTACCAACGTCGTCATGCGCGAGGACGGTCGTGTCGCATTGAGCCAGCTCTATGGCATTGCTGAGTCGTTGGCACGTTTACGACAAGCGGGACGTGATCTGCTCGTGGTCTCTTCGGGCGCCGTTGGCTTGGGAATGGAGCGAATCGGTGTCGCCATGCGTCCCACAGAGCTCTCGGAAATTCAGGCCTGTGCTGCGATTGGCCAAAGCCGGCTGATGGCGATCTACGATGACGCCTTCGATAAGCTCGGCTGCCGCACCGCACAGGTCCTCTTAACGGAAGACGATTTCCGCGATCCAGTGCGCTACAACAACCTGCGTTGCACGCTCGCCTCTTTGCTCGCACTGGATGTGATTCCCGTCATCAATGAGAATGACACGGTTTCTACCGCCGAACTGGATCATCCGGCCGACTCCTCCGACCGGCAACGCGTGTTTGGTGACAACGACAAACTCTCGGCACTGGTTATGACGCACATAGACGCTGATCTGCTACTGTTGCTTTCCGATGTGGATGGGCTTTACACCGCCGCTCCGGGTAGCAATGAGGCACACTTGGTTCCAGAAGTATCGAGCGTCACCGAGCAGATATTGAACTTCGCGCGGGGCAAGAACAGCCGGGGACGAGGCGGGATGGCAAGCAAACTTGAGGCAGCGCGCCTTGCCACGGAAGCTGATGGCATGGCGGTCATTGCGAATGGGCGGCTGCCACGAGTCATCGAACGTGTATGTGAAGGCGAAGTCGTGGGAACGCTCTTTCTGCCTGGGAGAAATAAGTGAGTCCGCAGCAGGTGCATACCGTTGCGGAGGCAGCGAAGAACGCAGCGCGTGCGCTGGCAGGAGTTCCAACCGAACGGCGCAATGCGGCCATCAGAATGGCCGCGGAGTTGATTGGGCAAAGCCGCGATCAACTTCTCGAAGCCAATGTTTGCGACCTGGCTGCGGCCCAACTCATGATCGATCAGGGGCAATTGATCCCTTCTACTCTCGATCGCTTACGGCTTGACGAGAAGAAAATAGCCGAAATGATGCAGGCGATGTTAGCCGTCGCGGAGTTGCCCGATCCAATCGGGCGTGTCTCGCAGCGCACCGAACTCGATGCCGGCCTGGTATTGGAAAGAATCATCTGCCCACTGGGTGTACTGGCGATCATCTTCGAGGCAAGGCCGGATGCGGTAACGCAAATCAGTGCCCTGGGACTGAAATCCGCGAACGCTGTCATCCTGAAGGCGGGCCGCGAGGTGGAGCAAACGGCCGCGGCCCTGGTGAAGATCATCCAACAGGCGCTGGGCAAAGCCGGCCTTCCCGTAGATGCGGTGACCCTTGTAGCGGGACGCGAGGTGGTTCACCAACTGCTTGCCATGAACGATCTGATCGACATGGTCATACCGCGCGGCTCGAGGCAGCTCGTGGAATTCGTAAAGGCCAACACCAGGATTCCGGTGTTGGGTCACGCCGAAGGCATTTGCCACGTCTATGTCGATGCGGCTGCAGACCTAGCGATGGCGCTCGAGATCGTTGAGGACGCAAAAACCGATTATCCTACAGCATGCAACGCCGCCGAAACCGTGCTGGTGCATCAGTTGATCGCAAAGGCGTTCCTGCCGGAACTCGCAAGCCGGCTTCGCCTGAGAAATGTGAAGCTGCGCGGTTGCGAATGCACCCGGGCAATCGTTACCAGCCATTCGATTGAGGCAGTCGCGGATAGCGACTGGCACCACGAACATTCGGATCTGGTGCTCGCGGTCCGGGTCGTCAGCTCGATTGAGGAAGCGATCGAACACATTCACAAGTATGGCTCGTCTCACACTGAAACCATCGTCACGACTGATAGAAACGCGGCAGACCGCTTTTTGAGAGAGGTCGATGCGGCTGGGGTTTTCCACAACGCCTCGACGCGGTTCGCGGATGGGTATCGCTATGGATTCGGGGCCGAAGTTGGAATCTCCACAAGCAAGCTGCACGCCCGTGGACCGGTTGGAGTCGAAGGCCTGACTACGTACAAATATGTTCTCCGCGGTTCGGGACAAATTGCACGCCATTATCAGGGTCCGAAGGCCAGGCCATTCGTTCACAGACCGCTGCCGACCGATTAGTCATTCACAGGGCTGAAGCTGCCACGGGCGCCGGTCAGGGAGCCGTGAGTATGGGCTGATGTGGGCCAACGATTAGCCACTTCACCGCGTAGGCACTGGCAAAGTGAAGCGGGTTTCGGGACCTTCGGCGAAGATTCTGCCGAGGTATATTTGCTGTCCCCGGCAACGCCGCACACGGGTATGTTGGTTAGCAGGTCGTTAGGCACGTCGCGTTGTCGCAGTGTGGCGGACGCAATTGGTTTCCCAGTAGACCTTGCGAGTATGTGGGTTCCGGATGTTCGCGGTAAAGAATTCGATGACGCGCCGCCCGGTCAGGGGTTGGGCTCTCTGCAATCAAATCAATCTTGTTCGGAAAGTGAAGCGGCGTGAGTGATGGGGTCACGAAGGTGGTGGTCCGATCTCTGATGTCATAACGGGTCAGCATGACGGTAGCCCCTTATACTCGTAATCCTATAGCCAGTTTGGCCGCAAGCCAGATAGTTACCCGCAAGCAGACAGGTGCTCCCGCTTGCATCTGAATACGGCCGGACCATCCCATCCCCGGAGCTAAGTAGGAGTGCGGCGCCAGCATTCAAGCACACGATCAATGTCGTCGCGAACTGCGTCTCGGGCATCCTTGCGGCCCAGTCCCCTCATTAGAAGGCGATCGTATTTCGTATGCCTGTGGCGGATGGCTGCCACCACTGCTGCTCGTAACGCTTCTTCCTCGAGGGCTTGCCCAGAGGCGGTCCGACCCACTCGACCGCTGCCCCGAACCGACGTATGCGCTGCAATGGCCTGCGCCTCCTCAGACGGGCAGCCTGGAAACAACCGCCGAATCGATTCGGTCATTCGCGTTGCGAGAACCTGATCCTGTTTATCGCGATAGATTTCGGCCCGCTGGCGCTGTACCCTGCGCGCCCCGGCATCAGCCGAACACTCTGCTTCGGCCTGCTGTAGTGCAGATTCTTCGACCAGCACTCCCTGGCGTTCGTAGCGTTTGCGAGACCTGCTAAAGCGAACCACTACGGCGGAAAGGGTGCTGTGCTTCCGAGCGCGTCGGGTTAGAGCAGTATCGCCGCTGGGCAGGTAAACCAAGTGGTCGAGATCGGCACAGGTCAGGCAAAGCGGTCGTCCGCCTTCCATGAATAGGAAATCACCCCTCAGTAGCTCCTTTCCACAATCGGCGCACTTCGACTCCCGGAGGATATCGAACACAACGAGGTCCTTCGCTTCTGACGATTGCTGGTCGGCTGAACCTGGTTTCATGTTGCGTCTTCTTGCACTTCAGGGATCAATCCGCAATTTACCAGATTCATTTGGGTGAGGTGATTCTGCAACAACTAGGAAGGCCGTTAGGCAGAGAAGAGAGGGACCCGGAATCCGCATTGTGCCAGCACCTGCTCTTGGATGCCGACATTGACTTCTCAGCCAAAACGCGCTAAGGGCTGTTTACAACATTGAACAGCAATTGGACTGAGTTGTGACAAATCAGAATGGGGAGTTGACCTTATGGGTATGCGAGGAGAAATTAAATCCCTGCAGACTCATTGCTCCTGCTGTCTCTGCTGTTGGTCATTCCCTTGCATCCGCTGCTGGATCACGGAGACGTGCGGCGGCTGATCCTCGGAGGACTGGTATTCATACCGGTCATATTGTCCACGATTCGGCTGTCGCAGATAAAAGGGTGGGCAGGGCCGTCGGTGTTGCTGGTTGCGGGCATTCTGATTTTCGGGATTGCTGACAGGTTCTGGCCCCACCCCGCTTTCGCCGCCAGCAGATTCGGACTATTGGCCGCGTATTTCGGACTCACCGCGGTCGGCCTCTTCTCCTACCTCAAGAATGCAGACTTCATCACGAATTCTCACCTCTATGCGGCCGTCAGCATTTACCTATTGCTTGGTTTGCTATGGTTTGTGCTTTATAGCTCCATAACTAGCCTCTATCCAAACGTAATCCTGAGTAGCCAACGTGGGATACCGAACCGCCCGAGCGAGCTGCTGTACTTCAGCGCCTGGCGACTCTCACCACTCTAGGTTATGGCGATGTGGTTGCGGCTAACAGCGAAGTGCGTATATTGGCGGTGTTGGAGGCGGTGACAGGTGTTCTTTATGTGGCGATCACCGTCGCGATTCTAGTGAGCAGTTACCGGCGGCAGGGCTCGCACGCCGAACGTGGTTGAGGAAAACCGTTTGCACGGAAAGTGATAGCCTTTGGAGCAGGCTGAACAGCGCGTCGCTTTCGGGCTTTCAAGTGAGGTAGACCACAATGGAACATCCCGATCGCTCCCCTGAATCACCGCGGCCGAATCGCCGCCAATTTCTTTTGACCACCGGGAGCACGGTGGCTGCCGGTGTGATCGCACTCCGCGGCCGGCTGATAAACGGGTTCACTTCACCGCAACCATACAAAAAGGAGAGCACAATGAAAGACACCAAACCCAGCATCGTGTTCTGCCACGGCATCTGGGCCGACGGCTCATGCTTCAGCAAGGTGATGCCCGCGCTTCAGGCCGACGGGCACCAGTGTATTGCTGCCCAATACAGCCTCAACACAACCGCGGACGACATAGCCACCGTGAAACGCACGCTCGGGCGAGTCAGCAGTCCAGCCATTCTCGTCGGCCACTCTTATGGCGGAAGCGTCATCACCGGCGCCGGAACCGACGATCGCGTTGTCGGACTGGTCTACATCGCCGCATTTGCACCGGTCGCCGATGAGACGTCCCAGACACAGCCGTCCAAATTCCCGAAGACAGACGTCCTGTCGCACGTCGAAGTCGCCGATGGACGTATCTGGCTGCTTCCGGAAGGCATGGATTCTTTCGCAGGCGACTTGTCCGAACAAGACAAGAAGCTGGTTTGGGCGACCCAAACCGTGCCGGCTCCAGACCTGTTCGAGGCGAAAGTCGCAGGAACGGCCTGGAAGTCGAAGCCAAGCTGGTACATCGTCGCCAAGAACGACCGTACTATCCAACCAGACTGCGAGCGCTTCCTCGCCAAACGCATGGGCGCCACGACGACCGAGGTCGCGAGCAGTCACGTGGTGATGCTGTCGCAGCCTCAAGTCGTGATCGATGTGATCCGAAAAGCGGTAAAAGCCGCTCAGGGAGCGACGGCCGCAGCCTAAAGCCGCCAAGCCTCCTGCACTCTTCGGCGGGACCGCCGCTCAGTCGGCGGCCTCTGTCCTCAGTTGTTGATAAATCCAAATTAACTGGTCCAATCTGTGCACGCGGCCTTAAGTATCGACATACGTTCACCTTAGACGCGAGCGGGCATCATGATTGGCCAGTTATATCTATAGTGCAAATCTATAGTGCCGTATCGACAGTCCTCCGCGGGTAGAAGTTGACTCAGGAAAGTACTGTTGGTGCGGAGCACTGTGGATACGGCGATTTGTACTAAACCCCGTGGAGATTTGGCAGGACAATTGCTCTATGGGGATTCATTGCAGTGCAGCAATTGGGCGATGGGTCTGGCTAGGGGGTTGGGCCGAAGTGGTCTAACGGCGCCGCGAGGTGCAGTGCTGTGCAGCACGCAATTTGTCCTGCCAAATCGTAACATCATTTCCAACTACCCGCGAAGCGGGTTTAGTACCTATCGCCATCTCGCTAGCGATCCGGGGACGTTTCCGTCTTTGGAATCGGGAGTGAAAATTGAAATTGATTCCATCGCAATGTCGGCTTCTACGCTCGAGTGCAGCTGGTGGTGCTTACGCCAACCAACAGGCTCGAGAGAAAGGAGCCTAACGATGACCATTATAAGATTAGATTTCCCACCCAGGGTTTCATGCAAATTACTTCGGTGGATACGGACACCGGAGAGATTCAAGAAAAGCGACTGGTGCACCGTGAGGAAGCGGAGAAGCTCTATCGTGCTCTAGCGGCTGCGGGCCAGAAGACGGTCTTTGGCCACATACGATCGTGGTCACTTATAACCAGAGCTGTTCGGGCCAGACATGGACACTGGCCAGCACCCACGGTGAATCTATGCCATGCTTGTCTTCACGACCTGCGAGTTGTTCCCGCCGCCGAATCACGGCATCGTGCAGTTTGGCGGCAAAATCACCTCGTTCGAGGTCTACTTTGACAGTTCGTCGTTTCTTAAGTAGTCGGGTGCGACAATCGTATCCCGTATAACAATGCCCTGGCTAAACGAGCCAAGGCGGCCCAGATGAAGTGCACGTTCCACCCCGCCGAGCAACACCTTCTGACCTACCGCGGAGCAGATCGCGAGGGAGAGGCTGTGGCCTTCCCCGAGAATTGGATAGGTTGAGGTCGATATCCATTCCGCGTGCGAATGTGATACTTCTTCAGACGTTCGCCTAACAATTTTACCGAGATGGTGCGCCAACCCCGGTTTGGATTGGGCTGAGGATAGTAGCTAATTGAGTAAAGGTGAGCCAGATCATCGCGAATCGAAGCAAACGCTTTTTCTTGATCTTTCCAGCTCTTGGCAAAATAGGCCTTTCCCCCCGTCCCTGCCGTCATCCGTTCAAAGACGGCCGTTGACACGGGATCTAACCGGGCTTGCTGGGTACTTATCATGTAGATTGAGACGCCACTTGATTGGCCTAACTCGGCAACATCCTCTGGCGGTACAGTGCTGGCGTTGTCCGGACCGTTGGAAAAGACCACCACCACTTTTCGTCCAGTATACTGGGCTGCATCCTTCACGGTCAGTAGCAACGCATTGTAAAGAGCAGCATCGTCGCCAGCTACGGTCGCGCGTATTCCACGCAAGACCTGAAAACGATCGGAAGTGAGGCGAGAGGCTCGTGACAGGTCCCGGCTGTAGGAATAAAAGGCCATCTTGTTGGCAGGTTCCAAGGCCCGAACAAAATCAGCGATGGCGTCCTGCGCGAACACAAACTGACGATACATGTAGTTGCTGGTGTCGAACAGTATGAAGACGTTAGCGCCATTTATAGACGAAGCGAAGGTCGCCTCTTCCGAAGGCGTGCGCTGGCGCGTGGCGTGCGGTTCAGTACCGTGAGCCGAGGGGTTGCCGCCGGCAATGTCCAGCAGCGGGAGAGTGGGTTCGTTGCCTTCTCCGAAAATCGCGATTCGTTCTGGAATGCCATCCTCGAAGACTGTAAAGTCCTCGGGGCGCAGCCCGGTTACGTAATTGCCTTTCTCGTCCGTCACTGCCACATTCAACTGCACCATGTCCACGACCACAAGAATTCGCGATTCGCTTTCCTGGGTCACGGTTTGGGCTCCGGGATATAGCAAATAGGCTAAAAACAATCCAAAGGAGAGGAGATCGCATCGTTTCATGGGCCTCTGCATACGCTCTCGGTACGGGTTACCAATCGGAATTCGTTTTCATCACTGACGAATCCACTGTCTGTGAAATCGTGCTCTTCGGGGGCAACAACGGGAGTTTTCCGTGGCGAAACTCCTCTCCCGTCTGGCGCAATGCCCGAAGTAACGCCGGCCAGTCTTCCGGATCGGTGGCGAAAATGTTTTCTACCATACGTTGCGTAAGTGTGGGAACCAGCTCGTTTAGCATGACTGGGGAATAACCCATCCCGTCTGCCAAGCGGGCCCAATAGAGATAATTGGAATCCCAAGACTCTGCCAGGAGCCGGCTACCGTAGTCTTGGCAGACAGGAAAGGGTGGCACATTCAGCAACTCGGGCGCATAACTCTGTGCCAAACTCGGGTGGGGCACACCAAAATCCCGAGACAACCGACTCCAACTAACCTCTGTGGGATGCTCGCGGGCAAGAACCGCCAGTTCTTTTCCGGCAGGTCCAGAATCGCCGTAGTCAGAAAATCTTTGGCGGAACTCAGCTTCCAAATAGAAGATATCTGCCGGCATAATCAGCGAAGGTATCTCTGCGAGGTCCCCCCCGCGCAGAGCGGTCTCTAGCAGCCTCATCCTAGCGGGTGTCATACGCTCCTCCAGGATGGTCAATACCCTATCGTGCAGCTGTTCATTGTTTGCAGCAGCTATCAAGAGCTCGTCTCCAGCTTGCTGGTAAAGTGCTACCGCATGGAGTTCATTCGGGCTCACGTTCCACCAGCGCGAGAGGGTCGCCTCAGTTAAAAGAACCGATACCGTCTCTTTCCAGATGAGGGCCTGAACATTCTCCGGCACGATAAAATCCTCTTCAGCTTCGGCCAGCACGTACGCGAGGTTCGCCAGAGAGCCGACCAAATGAGCGCCCCCGCCCGCGGGAGAGCCGACCCCAAACAATTGCGGTGTCCGCCACACTGAAGGCAGGCCAGAAACGGTCTGCCCGGCGAAATCATGGGAGCGGACCAAAAGAGGATTATGGTGGAGGGTCTGTGCGCCCGGTGGTTCGTAATAGGCGTAGTTTAAGCCCACGAGAGTGTCCCGCAGGAAAGGTGCGAGTTCGCCACGAGCTTTGGCTAATTGTCCGGCAGAGGGGTGGGATTTTATGAGCTTCGCCAAATCCGTGCGCATTTCTGCGTCTGTGTGGCGATCGTCATAGATTCCTGTCGCCCATTCAGTTCTCTCGCTGCGGCTAAAGATGGGTCTCGGCATCTCGAATTGCCGCAGTTCTCCGGCCAAGGGAGTTGCCACTGCGCTTATGCTTCCGGTCCATGCCGCGTTATCTAATTCCTGCCCCAGTGCCAATATGGTGTCCAGAGAAACCAACCGCTGGCCATCGAGGCCCGCCCGAAGTCTCTTGGCCAGTTCCTCGTGCACTTGGCGAGCTTCGGGACTGGATTGCTGTGGACCAGCCAGTAAGTCAATAATTTCATCTTGCGAGCAGCTGGGTTTACCCGTCGTGGCCTCCAGCAGGCCTCGCAAGGAGACGCGGCCTGCGTCGAACAGCTGGGTGGCGGAAGAAATCCCGCCAAACGGAGCTATGACTTGTTGCCACGCCCCGTTCAGTGACTGCTTTGGGATCTGCCCCTGGCGCACTAAAATTTGCCAAAGCCCGACATTGCTCTGGAAAGTCCCTATGGCGTTGCCGCGGAGATCTTGATCGCGAATTCGATCGAGGCCTTCCGCAATTGCGAGAAAGCGAACTATCGAGCCATTATCAAGATCCGGAAACTCCGAAAAAATTAGGTACTGATCGCCGAATTTCTCGTACTTATTGGCCAGCAAACGCACTGTTTCCGGGGTTAGGCGTTCCGGTGAGCGCTCCCCATCCAATTCGCTGACCATGAGATAGATCTGCAACGGTCCAAAACCAGTTTCAACCCGGCTGGCAGCGAAGAGTGCTTCCACCAGTTGATCGGCGGTCTTCCAGTTGCTGGCGCGTTTGCCCAGATTGCGGACGATCTTCGAATCGCTCTTCTGACGGAAGATCTCTTTCCATACTTCCAAATTGCCAGGGACCTGGGCTTCGCCGTCTGGTCCCAAGCGAAGACGGCTTACCAGCAGTAATAGGCTCGGATCGGGACGGAACACCCCTTTGTATGCCTCAGGCGTCGGATCCCGCCCCCGCAGCGCCTCATAGAAAC
>Ga0306921_10005769_pt1 | contig 12883 bp, 14 predicted proteins | sample sta12Cox44000080_FD_203760 | JGI IMG/M metagenome (GOLD analysis project Ga0306921, IMG submission 203760) | Lab enrichment of tropical soil microbial communities from Luquillo Experimental Forest, Puerto Rico - statoxic.12C.oxic.44.000.080 (v2)... | ecosystem: Environmental > Terrestrial >... | reverse complement strand
ATCCGACCGCCACCTACACGCTTTCATACCAGGCGATGGGGACCGCCATGACGATGCCCGCCACGGTGATGGTGAAGATCGGCCACGTCGAGGCGCCGTACACCCAGCTCTACGCGACGACGGACTACCCGAACGCCGCCCTGCAGACCTTTACCCATCAGATCACCTCGGCCACGGGCGACACCGCCGCCGGCCTGGTCTTCAACGGCACGCTCGACTACTACAGCTACGCCTGCTTCGACAACGTCTCGCTCGTGAAGAACTGACGGCGGCTACCCGCTCTTGCGGCGCTCGCGCTCGAGCAGCCGCTCGTAGAGGTGGGAGCGTGGCGCCACGGCGAGCACGCTGACGGCGTGGAGGACGAGAGCGATGCCCCAGGCCACCGCCGGGAAGACGAACCAGAGGGCGTGTGGGCTGGTGGCGAGGTTCAGGATCGCGAGGCCGCCGATGACGACGGCGTAGACCAGCGCGTGGTGAATGAGGCCGAGCTTGGCCTTCGCGCGCTCTTCCGCGGACGTCTCTGCCGGATCTGTTGCCATGGCGGACCCCCTCCTTGAAACCTGGCCATCGGCCGCGGGGGAGCGGGCTCAGGCGCGGATCATCGCAGTCGCGAGGTCGAGCGCGGCGAGGAAGCTCTGCGGGCGCGCCTGGCCGGTGCCGGCGATGTCGTAGGCGGTGCCATGATCGGGAGAGGTGCGCACGAACGGCAGGCCGAGGGTGACGTTCACCCCTTCGTCGAAGTGGAGGAGCTTGAGGGGGATGAGGCCCTGGTCGTGGTAGAGGGCGACGACGGCGTCGAAGCCGCCGTGCGCGGCCTGCCGGAAGACGGCGTCGGGGACATGGGGGCCGCTGACTTCGACGGGAAGGCCGGCGGCGGCGATGCGGGCGCGCCCGAGATCGATCGCCGGGCGGACGAGACGTTCTTCCTCGTCGCCGAAGCGGCCGGCCTCGCCGGCGTGGGGGTTGAGCCCGGCGACGGCGACGCGCGGGCGGGCGACGCCGAAGCGCCTCGCGAGCGCCTCGGCGGTGAGCCAGATCGAGGAGGCAATGCTCTCCACGGTCAGGAGGCGCGGCACGTCCTTGAGCGCAACGTGCGTCGTCGCCACGGTCACGCGCAGCGACGGCCCCGCCAGCATCATCGCGAACTCGCGGGCGCCGGCCCGCGCGGCCAGGTACTCGGTGTGCCCGGGGAACTCGAACCCCGCGCGCGCGATCCACTGCTTCGAGATCGGCGCGGTCACGAGCGCGGCCACCTCGCCGGCGAGCGCGGCGTCGGTCGCCGCGCCGAGATACGCGAGCTGCGCGCGCCCGGCGGCGTCGCTCGGCTTCCCGAACACGACCTCGTCTGGGGCGAGCTTCGTCACCGCCTGCAGGCGCGCCGCGCCTGGCGCGTCGACGCCTGCGGCCGCCGCCGCGCGCGCCAGGACCCCCGCGTCGCCGTAGACGAGGACGTCGAGATCCGGCCGCGCGGCGAGCGCGCGCGCGACGATCTCCGGCCCGATCCCGGCGGGATCGCCCAGGGAGATCGCGATGCGCGCCGCCATTTCGTCCCCTGCGCTCGCCTGCGCTCGCCGCCGCCTAGAGCTTGAGCTTCGCGAGGCGATCGACGGCCTCGGCGAGGCGGGCCTTGTCCGCGCAGACGGTGAGGCGGACGTAGCCTTCGCCAGAAGGGCCGAAGCCCGTCGCCGGCGTGGCGACGATCCCCGCCTCGGTCAGCAGGCGCGCCGCGAACTCGATCGACGACACGCCCTTCGGGTTGGCGACCAGCGTGTAGAAGCTCGCCTTGGGGACGAGCACGTCGAACCCCGCCTTGGCGAGGCCGCCGCACAGCACGTCGCGCCGCTCGCGGTAGATCTCGCGCTGGCGGGCGACGGGCGCCTGATCGCCCGACAGCGCGGCGATGGCGGCGCGCTGGACGGCGTCGAAGCAGCCGGAGTCGACGTTGGTCTTCACCTGGCCGAGGCCGCCGACCAGCGTCGCGTTGCCGCAGGCCCAGCCCACGCGCCAGCCCGTCATGTTGTACGTCTTCGACAGCGAGTGAAACTCGATGCCGACCTCTTCCGCCCCCGGCGTCTCGAGGAACGAACGCGGCGGCGCCTCGTAGTACATCTCGCTGTAGGCGAGGTCGCTGGCGACGATGACGTCGTTCTCCTTGGCGAAGGCGACCACCTTCTCGTAGAAGCCCGGCGCCGCGAGCGCGGCGGTCGGGTTGTTGGGGTAGTTGATCCAGAGGATCTTCGCGCGGCGCCTGACGTCGGCCGGGATCGCGTCGAGGTCCGGGAGAAAGCCGTTCTCGCGCCGCAGCGGCAGGAAGTACGGCTCCCCGCCCGCGAACCGGGTCAGCGTCGCGTAGACCGGGTAGCCCGGGTCCGGGCAGAGCACGACGTCGCCCGGGTTGACGAACGCGAACGGGAAGTGGGCGATGGCCTCCTTGAGGCCGATAGCGCAGATCACCTCCTTGCCGTAGTCGACCTTGACGCCGAACCGCTTGGCCATGAAGTCGGCGGCCGCCTTCCGGAAGGCCTCCATGCCGACGTACGACGGGTACCGGTGCGTCGACGGGTCGCGCGCGGCCTCGGCCAGCGCCGCCACGATGTGCGGGGGCGTCGGCAGGTCGGGGTCCCCGATCCCGAGGTCGATGAGATCCTTCCCCTTCTTCCGCTCCTCGTTCTTGAGGGCGTCGATGCGGGCGAACAGGTAAGGGGGAAGCTCTCGGATGCGGTTGGCGAGCTCGATCTTCATGGCCCCCGTGTCTACCACGGGGATGGGGCCCGACCGTCGGCGCACGCGACGATTCGGGCCGTAAACGCGCGGTCGGCGTTCCTCGTCCCGGCACGCAAGTTGCCGGGATTCCAGCAATAGTTACCGGCATTTGACCGGCGCCCGGATGAGCACTACTGTGGCCGGCCGATGGGGCAGGCCACGGTCGTGGGGGGCCTGCTCGGCACCCTCGCTCTCGGCGTCGTGCTCGGCTGCGCGGGGTCCGGCGATCCCCTCGGCCCTGACGCGGGCGCCGACCCGATCGACGCGGTCGCCGCGACTGACGTCTTCGACGGGCTCCCGTACCCACGCATGTGTTACAATGGCGACAAGGACCCGGGCGAGACCGACTTCGACTGCGGCGGGAACTGCCCGCCGTGCATGCTCGGCCAGGGGTGCGCGGTCATGGCGGACTGCATGAAGGGGACGTGCGTCTCCAACAAGTGCACGGCGCCCGCCACCTGCTCGAACGGCAAGCGCGACGTCAACGAGACCGACGTCGACTGCGGCGGCCCGGACTGTCCCACCTGCGCGACCGGGAAGAAGTGCAAGGTCGCCAGCGATTGCGCGAGCGGGATGTGCCTCTCCGGCGCCTGCGGCTGAGGACCGCGGGCTCTCCTCGGGCTTGACTCTTGGTCGCGACCGCCTAATCTCGGCCGCTGACCATGGCGGAAGAAAGCAAGAAGAAGCCCGAGAGCAAGGCGAAGACCGGAGCCGCGAAGCCGGCGGCCAAAGCAGCCGAGAAGCCGGCCGCCAAGCCGGCGCCGGCCAAGGCAGCCGAGGGATCCGCGGCCGCGAAGCCGGCCAAGGCCGAGAACCGCGCGCGCGGCAAGGCGACGCCGGCCGTGACCGAAGGCGCCCACTGCCGCGCGGACAAGTGCCGCCAGCCCGTGCGCGCGAAGGGGTACTGCCGCAAGCACTACATCGCCTGGCGGCGCGGCGAGACCGGCGATCACCACCGCTACAAGGTCTGCAGCAAGGAAGGTTGTCGCAAGCCGCGCGCCAAGGGCGGGCTGTGCGACGAGCACGCCGGAACGGCGGCGCCCGCGGGCGCGCCCGCCGAGGCGGCGGCCGGCGGGGGCGGGGCCACCGCCTAACCCGGCCGAAAGCCGGATCTCCGCCGGGTACCCTTGCAGAAGATCGTCATCCGCGGCGGGGCGCGCCTTGTCGGCGAGACGCGCGTCTCCGGGTCGAAGAACGCCGCGCTGCCGATCCTCGCCTCCTCGCTGCTCGCGCGCGGCAAGTCGATCTACCGGAACGTCCCGGGGCTCGGCGACGTGCGCACGATGGGGCGGCTGCTCGGCCGGCTGGGGGCGGGCGTGTCGGAGACCGTCAAGGGGGTGGCCCACGTCGACACCGCCGACATCGCGTCGCACGAGGCGCCCTACGACCTGGTCAAGACCATGCGCGCGTCGGTGCTCGTGCTGGGGCCGCTCGTCGCCCGCTACGGGCGGGCGCGGGTCTCGCTCCCGGGCGGCTGCGCGATCGGCGCCCGCCCCATCGACCAGCACTTGAAGGGGCTGGCGGCGATGGGAGCGCGCATCGATCTCGAGCACGGCTACGTCAACGCGCGCGCGCGGCGGCTGCGCGGCGCGACGATCGTGTTCGACGTCGTGACCGTCACCGGGACCGAGAACCTCATGATGGCCGCGGCGCTGGCGCGCGGGCGCACGACGCTGGAGAATGCCGCCCGTGAACCGGAGGTCGAAGAGCTCGGGCGCGTGCTCAACAAGATGGGCGCGCGCGTGCGCGGCGCGGGGACATCGCTCGTCACCGTCGAGGGCGTCGACGAGCTCCACCCCATCGAGCACAGCGTCATCCCCGATCGCATCGAGGCGGGGACGCTCCTGGTGGCGGCGGCCATCACCCGCGGCGACGTGCTCGTGCGCGACTGCCTCCCCGAGCACCTCGAGGCCGTCATCGCCAAGCTGCGCGCCGCCGGCGCCGAGATCGTCGCGGAGGGGGACGGCATCCGCGTGCGCGGCAAGAGCGAGTTCCGCCCCGCCGACATCTCGACGCAGCCGTTCCCCGGCTTCCCCACCGACATGCAGGCGCAGTTCATGGTGCTGATGACGCGCGCCCGCGGGCAGTCGGTGCTGGCGGAGACGATCTTCGAGAACCGCTACATGCACGTCCCGGAGCTGCAGCGCATGGGGGCCGACATCGTCGTCGAGGGGCGGACCGCCGTCGTGCGCGGCCCGAGCAAGCTCACCGGAGCGACGGTGATGGCCACCGACCTGCGGGCGTCCGCTTGCCTCGTGCTGGCGGGGCTCATCGCCGAGGGGAAGACGGAGATCCTGCGCATCTACCACCTCGATCGCGGCTACGACCGGCTCGACAAGAAGTTGCGCGCGCTCGGCGCCGACGTTCGCCGCGCCAAGGGGGGCGCGTGAAAGCGGCGGGCCTGAAACCTGCGGGTCTGAAAGCAGCGCGCAAGTCGCGGGCGGCTGCGGTGGAGTCATCCGAGCGACCTTTGACGCTTGCGCTGCCGCGGGGACGGATCCTCGACGAGGCGGTGGCGGTGTTCGCGCGTGCGGGGATCGATATCGGCGCGGCCGAGAAGGCACGCGCGGGGCGACGGCTCATCATCCCCATCCCCGAGCACGGTCTCAAGGTGCTGATTGTCCGCGACACGGACGTGCCGGCCTACGTCGAGCACGGCGCCGCCGACTTCGGCATCGCTGGGCGGGACGTGCTCGAGGAGCAGGGCTGCGATCTCTACGAGCCGCTCGACCTCGGCATCGGGCGCTGCCGGATGGTGGTGGCCGAGCCCGAGGACCGGCCGGTCGACGAGACCGCCCAGGTCCACCTGCGCTACGCCACCAAGTTTCCCGAGATCACGCGGCGCCACCTCCAGGCCCGGGGCACCGTCGCGGAGATCATCAAGCTCTACGGCTCGATCGAGATCGCGCCCCTGGTCGGCCTCGCGGACCGCATCGTCGATCTGGTCTCGTCGGGCGAGACGCTGCGCCAGCACCACCTGCGCGAGGTCGAGACCATCCTCGAGGTCAGCGCCCGCGTCTGCGTGGGACGAGCTTCGGCGAAGCTGTACGGCGATCGGATCGACGCGCTCCTCTCTCGTCTGCGACACGTCGTCGACGGCGCCTGAGCGTCACTCCGCGTTGGCGGCGAAAGGCTCGGCGGCGACCCCGCCGCCGGGGGCGTCGGAGGCGGCCAGGTGCCACACGATCTTGCCGACCCAGCCCTGCGGCGGGACCGAGCAGGCGACGACCGTCTCCGCCGTGAGGCGGCTCCCGGCGAGCAGGAGCTCGATGGTGCCGGCGTGCGCGTCGTAGCTGGCGTCGTAGCGCCGTGGCCCGGAGCTGCCGACGACGATCGGGCCCGCCGGTCCGGCCGCGACGCGCTGCTGGAGCGTGCACTGCGGCGCCCGCTCGGCCATGTCCGGACCGCCCACCGCGACGAACGCGCGCAGGTCCGCGACCGCGTCCCCCCGCGCGGCGTCCGCCGCCGCGAGTGGGATGACGAGCTCGCGGAACTGCGTCGCCGTGAGGTTCTGCATGGTCTGCTCGGGGATGCCGGCGACGCTGAGGATCCCCCAGCTGCGCCCCTCCGCGGCGCGCCTCGGGGCGCCGTCCGTCGCCGGCGTGACCCGCACGCTCCCCGTCCCCTTGGGGCGCCCCGACGCCGCCGCGCGGTGCCGTTCATCACCGAGGAAGATCACCGCCCGCCACGGGGCGCCGCGGCCGGCGCCGCCGAGCGCGGCGGGGAGCTCCGCGTTGGCGAGCACGAAGCTCCCGCGCCAGATCGGCTCGCGCCCCTCGAAGGTCGCCTCCACGAACTCGCGGAACGCCTCGCGCGTCTCGAACGGGGCCTCGAGCGCGCACAGGCTCGCCCGGCAGTCCAGATCGAAGCCCCGCGCGAACAGCTGCGGCGCCAGCCGGTCGCGGGCGGCCGCGGTCCAGGCCGGATCGGGCGACTCCCGATCGAACACCGACCGCAGCGCCAGGCCGGCCGGCGTGAGCGCGCCCCCGAGCCGTGGCGCCTCCGCCGACGCGCCGCGCGGCCCCGGGCCGCTCGGCTGCTGGACGACCATGGCCGCCGCCGTGATTCCCAGGGTGAGGCTCAACGCCGTGGCCTTCGAGCGGGTTCGGTTGCCTTTCTTCATCACCAGCCTGTCCTGGTCCTACGGACCACCAGGTGGCTTGGGTTAGGCAACCTTCCTTGAATTTGCCTCTCCCCGGCACAAAGATGGGGCGTCCGGGGTCGAACCGATGGACGCTGGCCTGCTTCGCGGCTTTCGCCGCGGTGACCCCGACGCCCTCGAGGCGGTGTACCTGGCCCACGTCCGCGAGGTCGAGGGATGGGTTCGTGGCGCGCTGCTCCGGTCCGGGCGGCTGACGCATGCCGATCTGGCCGACCTCGTTCAGGACGTCTTCCTGCGCGCGTTCTCCGAGTCGGCGCGCGCGAGCTACGACGGCCTGCGCCCGTACCCGCCGTTCCTGATGACCGTCGCCCGCAACCTGTTCATCGACTGGGCGCGCCGCACGGGGCGCGAGGTCCCCCGCTCGGACATCCTCGACGGTCCCCTGGCTGGCGAGGGGCAGCCGGGTGCAGGCGCCGCTGCCCAGGCCTCCACCGAGGGCGCCGTCGGCGCCGGGGAGGGCGAGCCGTTCGCGCCGGCGGTCGTCGCGGTCGCCGACGCCTACGTTCAGAGCCTTCCGGATGAGCTGCGCCGGATCCACCACCAGCGCTTCGTCGTCGGCAGCCCGCAGCGGCAGGCCGCCGAGGCGCTGGGCATCTCGCGGCAGACGCTGCGTACGCTCGAGAAGCGGCTGGTGATCGGGCTGCGGCGGCGCCTCCGCGAGGCGGGCATGGAGCCGCTCCCGGCGCCGGCAAAAAAAACCAACCCAGGCGGCAGCGACGCCCGTAATGATCCCAGGGGCTAGGCATGGGTGACCGAGACCGAGACCGAGACCGCCAGCCGGACGACGACAGCGCGCTCCGGTTCCTGCTGGCCGGGGGCCGGCTGGCGGGGGCGGATCACGACCGGATCCTCGGGCGGATCCGGCGCGCGGCCGCCCCGCGGCGCCGGCTCGGCTGGTGGCTCGCCGGCTTCGGCGCCGCGCTGTCCGCAGCGACGGCGGTGCTGGTGCTGGGGGTCGGCCTCCGGCACGCGGCGCCGGGCGGAGACGCCGGCGCGCTCACCGCCAAGGGGCTCGGCGGCGGGGCGGGGGTCGAGGCGCGCTGCCCGGGTCGCCCGCGCGGCTCGTGTCGGGTGGGCGACAAGCTGATCTTCGAGGTGGAGGGGGCCCCGGACGGGGGGCTCCTCGCCGCCTACGCCGAGAGCGGCTCGGGCGAGCGGATCTGGTACTTCCCGACCCGCGAGGGGCGCCTCGCCCAGGTGCCGGCCAGCGCCGGCACGAGCGTCGTCGGCGAGGCCGCCCGGATCGGCGACGAGCACGCGGCCGGTCGCTACACCTTGCACCTCTACGTGCTCGATCGCGCGGTCGATCGGGCCACGCTGGTGGCGGGCAAGGCGCACGCGCGCGCCGAGCGCGTGCTGCCGCTGGAGGTCGAACGATGAGCGCGCGGAGCGCGCGGAGGCGATGGAGCGTGGGTCGCTGGGGCGCGGCGGCAATGGCCGCCGCCGTCGCATTGGGGGCGGCCCTCGCGGCCCGCGCCGCGGGCGCCGTGGGGGCGCCCGCGGCGCCGGTCTACACCATCTCGATCGGCCAGAACGAGGTGCCCGTCGCGCTGCGGACCGGCGGCGCCAACGACGCCCTCGCTGCGCTCCACTACGCCGACGACGACGCCGCCACCTTCCACACCTTCATGCGCTCGGTGAGCACGCGCGCCTATCTGCTGTCCGTGCTCGACACCGACAGCCAGCGCCGGTTCCCCGACCTCGTCGCCGAGGCGCGGGTCCCGACTCAGGCGGAGCTCGCGGACGTGGTCGACAAGGTGAAGCGGGACATGGAGCGGGATCGGGCGGCAGGCCGCGAGCCGGTGCTGGTCTTCTTCTACAGCGGGCACGGCGTGCGCGATCAGGCGGGGGCGGCGGGGCTCGCGCTCCACGACGGGGCGCTCAGCCAGGACACGCTCTACGACAAGATCCTGGCGGTGCTGCCGGCGCGCGTCGCGCACGTCATCGTCGACGCCTGCCACGCCGAGGCGGTGGTCCGCCCGCGCGACGTCGACGCCCGCGTCGAGCCGCTCGCCGCCGACGAGCTCCAGACCTACATGCAGACGGCCACGCTGGCGCGCTTCCCGCACGTCGGCGCGCTGCTCGCCTCGACGAGCTCCGCGCAGAGCTTCGAGTGGGACGCCTACCGCGGCGGCGTGTTCGCGCACGAGGTGCTCTCCGGCCTGCGCGGCGCCGCCGACGTCAACGGCGACGGCCGCATCGAGTACAGCGAGCTGGCCGCGTTTCTCGCCGCCGCCAACCTCCGCATCGCCGACGCGCGGGCCCGCCCGCAGATCGTCGTGCAGGCCCCGCGCACCGATCGGCGGGCGCCGATCGTCGACCTGGCGCGCTCCCTTGGCCAGTTCCGCCTCTCAGGCCGAGCCAGCGGCCCGTGGGCCGAACCGTTCTTCGTCGAGACGTCGTCAGGGGTCAGGCTGGCCGACGTGTTCGCCGAACGAGACGCGCCCATCGCGCTCCGCCTCCCGGCCGGAGAATCTCTCTACCTCGTCCGCCCGGACGGCGAGGTCGAGATCGCGCCCCGCGCCGGAGAGGCCATCGCCCTCGCCGATCTCCCGGCCGCCGCGCCGCGCGCCCGCGCGCGCGGCGCCCTCGACGATGCCATGCGCAAGGGGCTGTTCGCGACCGCGTTTGGGTCGGCCTTCTACCGCGGCTACGTCAGCCAGCAGCAGGACCTGGTCGCCGTCGACTTCCCCGAGGAGATCGCCGCCGCCGATCGGCTCGCGGCGCGCCCGGCAGACTCGGCCGCCCGCACGGCGGGGCGGGTGCTGCTCTGGACCGGCGTCGCGGCTGCCGCGGCGGCCGGCGTTTTCGGCGGGTTGGCCTACCGCGCCGAATCGCAGTACAACGCGACTGATGTCGAGCGCACCGCGACCGAGGCGCGCGGCCGGTTCTACCTCTACCGGGACTGGGGCCTCGCGACCGGCGCCGGCGCCCTCGCCCTCGTCGGCGCGGGCCTCGCGCTCTCCTACTGGCCTCACGCCGCGGCCGCCGGCCCAGAGCCGGCGCCCTCGCCCGCGCGCGGCATCGCGTTCACGGGCTCGGGGTTCGTGTTCGCCGGCAGCTTCTGACGCCCTCCGGCGCGTCGCGCTCGTCGGTTGCGCGCTCGCCAGTCTGACCGTGCCGGCCGCTTGCGAGCTCAGCGACGGCTCGAACAAGACCGCCTGCGCGATCGACGCTGACTGCAACCAGGGGCGGTACTGCGGCCCGGCCAAGATGTGTCTCCCCGGCGTCGAGGCGCTCGCCCTCGGGTTCACGCACAGCTGCGCTCTCCGCCAGGGGGGCGTCGTCCAGTGCTGGGGCGACAACACCTTCGGGGAAGCGGGCGACGCCCCGCCTCAGGTCCTGCTCCCGCTCGCGCTCGGCCAGCGCCTCTCCCCCATCCTCGACACGCCGGCGACGGCGATGGAGGCCGGTCAAGGGTTCAACTGCGCGCTCCTGGTGACGGGGAAGATCGCGTGTTGGGGCGACAACACCTACGGCAACCTCGGGCAGGGGCCCGGCGCGGCGTCACCCGGGACCGCGGATCTCGCCACCGGCTACACCGCGGTCCAGGTCTCCGTTGGTCAGACCAGCTCCTGCGCCGTGCTCGCGGGCGGGGCCGTGAAGTGCTGGGGCGACAACCGCTACGCGCAGCTCGGCGTCGGCGACAAGGTGAACCGCGGCGACCAGCCCAATCAGATGGGCGACAACCTCCCCTTCATCACCCTCGGCTCGGGGCACACCGCGCGCGCCGTCGCCGTCGGTGACGCCCACGTCTGCGCGCTGCTCGACGACTTCCAGGTGGCGTGCTGGGGCGACAACTTCCACGGCCAGCTCGGCCTGGAGGACAACGTCACGCGGGGCGACGGGCTCAACCCGCTCGGTCCGACCACCGAGGTCGCCTCGCTCGGCAGCCTGGGGCACGCGGTGGCCCTCTCCGCCGCGGGCGACCGCACCTGCGCGCTCCTCGACAGCGGCCAGATCAAGTGCTGGGGCAACAACACGTGGGGCGAGCTCGGCCTCGGGGTTTCCGACGACGCCTGGGGCATCTTGCCTGGCGAGATGGGCGACAACCTCCCCACCGTCGATCTCGGCACCGGCCGGACGGCGCTCGCCGTCGCCACCGGCGAGCAGCACACCTGCGCCATCCTCGACGACCACTCGCTCAAGTGCTGGGGCCGCAACGACGACGGCGAGCTCGGCCTCGACGACGCGGTGTCGCGGGGGACGAAGCCCGAGGACATGGGCGACAACCTCCCGACCGTCGACCTCGGCACCGGCCGCACCGCGATCGCCGTCGCGGCCGGTGCCGTTCACACCTGCGCGGTCCTCGACAACCACGAGACCAAATGTTGGGGCATGAACTACGACGGTGAGCTGGGGCTCGACAACCTCGGCGAAGATCGAGGCGACGGCGTGATGGGGCCCCTCGCCGTCCCCGCCAAAGAGATGGGCGACAACCTCCCGTTCGTTGATCTGGGCCCCTGATCCGTCGATCATAACTGTATGATATCAATAACTAATATAGCGACGCGTTAGCACTCTCAGCGGTCGCTTGACAGCGGCACGCCGGTGCTTAAGCTCCGGCGGCATGCCGATCTACGAATACGCCTGCGGGGCCTGCGGACACCGGTTCGAGGAGTGGCAGAAGATGTCCGACAAGCCGATCCGGACCTGTCCCAAGTGCAAGGCAAAGAAGGTCGAGAAGCTCATCAGCCAGACCTCGTTCTCGCTCAAGGGGGGCGGATGGTACTCGGACCTCTACGCCGGGCCGAAGCCGAACGGCGCCAAGGATCAGGGGGCGTCGAAGGACTCGACCAGTAAAGAAGCCTCCACCTCTTCCACCTCGACCAACAAGTCGACCAAGCAAACCAAGAAGTCGGAGGCCGCCGCTTAGCCGGCCGGTCCCGATCGCAGACTCGAAAAGGAGACAGTGAGATGAAGATCCGACCTTTGTACGACCGCATCCTCGTCAAGCGCATCGAAGAGCAGCAGAAGACCGCCGGCGGGCTGTTCATCCCCGACACGGCGAAGGAGAAGCCGCAGGAGGCGCTCGTCGTCGCCGTCGGCAACGGCAAGGTTCAGGACAACGGCTCGCTTCGGAAGCTCGAGGTGAAGGCCGGCGACAAGATCCTGTTTTCCAAGTACTCGGGCAACGAGATCAAGATCGACGGCACCGAGCACCTCATTCTGCGCGAGGACGACATCCTCGCCGTGATCGAGTAACTCGATCAGCGACAACCAAGTTCAACAAACAGCAAAAACAAACGGAGACACAGAGTCATGGCAGCCAAAGAGATCGTCTTTTCGCAGAGCGCCCGCCAGAGCATCGCGAGCGGGCTCAACATCCTCGCCAACACAGTGAAGGTGACGCTCGGCCCGCGGGGCCGGAACGTCATCATCGAGAAGTCCTGGGGATCGCCGACGGTGACCAAGGACGGCGTCACGGTGGCCAAGGAGATCGAGCTCGAGGACAAGCTCGCCAACATGGGCGCGCAGATGGTGAAGGAGGTCGCGTCCAAGACCTCCGACATCGCCGGTGACGGCACCACGACGGCGACCGTGCTCGCGCAGGCCATCTACACCGAGGGGTCGAAGCTGGTCGCGGCCGGCCACAACCCGATGGACATCAAGCGCGGCATCGACGCCGCGGTCGCCAAGATCGTCGACAACCTCAAGGATCAGGCCAAGCCGACCAAGGGGAAGACGGAGATCGCGCAGGTCGGGACCATCAGCGCCAACGGCGAGAGCGTCATCGGCGACATCCTCGCCGAGGCGATGGAGAAGGTGGGCAAGGAAGGGGTCATCACCGTCGAGGAAGCGAAGTCGATGGAGACGACGCTCGACGTGGTGGAGGGGATGCAGTTCGACCGCGGGTACCTGTCGCCCTACTTCGTGACCGACGCGGAGCGCATGGAGACGGTGCTCGAGGACGTGTTCATCCTCGTCCACGAGAAGAAGCTCTCCAGCATGAAGGAC
>Ga0306921_10005766_pt1 | contig 12887 bp, 13 predicted proteins | sample sta12Cox44000080_FD_203760 | JGI IMG/M metagenome (GOLD analysis project Ga0306921, IMG submission 203760) | Lab enrichment of tropical soil microbial communities from Luquillo Experimental Forest, Puerto Rico - statoxic.12C.oxic.44.000.080 (v2)... | ecosystem: Environmental > Terrestrial >... | reverse complement strand
AATCACAAGGCTGTCCTTTTGTCGTGACGTAACTTCTACTCACAACAGTTCTTATGCCACGACAAGGCAGCCTTTGCAATTTCTTTCAGTGAGAAATCCGGGCTAATGGCTACGGCGGGTTTCTCGACGGGCCTCCTTCACCAGCAAATTTCCGGCCGCTGGTGACTTTTTTATGTTGCATATGCAGGAGCAATTGCTGAGAATTCTCCTACCTTAAACTGGGGGGTAACCATGGCAGTGCCAGGTGATCGGGGCGACAAGGGTGAAAGACGGAAGGCAAACAAAGCTGCCAAACGGGCCAAGACGCCAAAGAAGGCTGCAAAGAAAAAGGCAAGTAAGAAGCGCCGTAAGTAGTTTTTCCCAAACCCTGCAAATTCAGTTCCCGCATTGCTACTTATAAGCTGTCCAATCCCTGTGCCTTCAACAGGGTCTGGGACAGCCATGCCAACCGGAGGACGGGCACGGTCTGCCTTAGACGGCGCAACGCCGCTAACGACTGAGTTAGGTGGCGGGTGGCAGCTTTTTTGCATTCGGCGAGCGCACCCGAATGCTCAATGACTTTAACTGCCCGCCGGATATCCGGCGGGCGCGAGGAATTTTCACTCAGATATCCGCGCAGGAATTTCGCCTCATGGGGCGGGGCCAGACGCAGCGCCAGCATGACCGGCAGCCGCATTCTGCGGTTCGCCAGGTCGCAACCGTAACTCTTGCCGGTGTCAGCCGGCATATTGCTGATGTCCACGATGTCGTCGGTGATGAATAAGGCCATTCCGTAGTGGTACCCGTAGCGGGCCAAGCCGTCGACTTCGGAAAGCGTCTTATTCGCCAATAGCGCGCCGCATCTGGCCATTTGCTCGAAGTATTTGCCGACACCAAGAGCGATCACGCGATCGTACTGGGGGAGCGTCATATTCAGGTTACCCGTGTTTCTGACATCAAGGTATTGCCCAACGTAGAGATCGAAGACGACACGATTGAAGATCTCGATTACGCTCAGAGTGTTTCTGAACCGCCCGCGCTGCAACTCCTGGCTGATCGCTCGCAGGGCCGCCGACTGCATCAGTTCGTGATCGCGTAGCTTACGCCATATTTCTTGTATAGCGCCACATGTCCGTAGCGCAGAGCAGAATGATCAAAAATATCATCAGTCACAAAGGCGGATGACTGTAATAAATGTACGGCGGCCGCCAGCCGGTTGACTTTGGAGGCGTCGAACTCGCGACGACAAAACGCGCATTGGAAAACGAAGGCATAGTCCGCCGTCACCTGGCCGCGGATGGTGGACATCATCATCTCGCGGAGAAAGCGATCGTCCTGCGGAAGTTGCTGACGCATGATGTTGAGAGAGAGAGCGTGGACCTGTCGAAAAGTACGACGAAATGCCGCCAGATGATCGTTCACGAGGGTCGTCTTTCCGCCTGCTATGGGAGAGTTGACTATAGCGCGCTCGCTTCAGGGAGCGAAATCGCAAAGGGAGCGCAGACCCGCGAGGTCGCTACAAAAGCACGCCGAGCAATCCCAGAAAGCTGAATCTCATAACGCCGAGTCCCACGACGAATGCAATAAACGAGAGCAGGTTATTCCCCGGGCCTCGAGGCCCTTGGTACGAGCGTGAAGCCGAGCAGAGCCAAAACCGGCGCACTGATCACGGCCTCCAGTGCAAGCCAGAAGTCTGCTGGACCGGCCGGAGCAACCCAGCGCCTTACTTCCGCGAGCCTAATCGCGATGATGGGCAAGCTTGCTGCGAGAACGAAAAGCAAGCCTGGCAAGACCCGACTTCACCCGAAGCGAACTTTTGCCTATCAGAACCAAACCGGTTACACCACACGCGACCGCTCCAAGAATGATGCCCAGTAGGAAGACTCCGTCAGTACGTGGGGAAACTAGATGAGCAGCCTTTCCAAGCCCTCCGATAAGCGGCGGGCTTAGGATTGCAGAAAGCATGCCGCTGGCAACGCGGTTGGATTCTCGCCTTTGGCCCAGTCAACCATGATTTGTTTATCTCAAGTTCTGGTCTACTTCGCCCGCTGCTCCCTGCTGGCGTTGTTCAAAACCACATCCTCAAAATCCTGTTCCAACTCAGTGCCAGCTGTACCCGACCATAAATTGCACGGCGCCGTTGATGCCGGGATTGTAGCGGCCGAGCGAGGCATTGGACAGGTGGTAGACCTTTACCGCGAAATCCCACGAATTCTTGGATTGATGAAGCCACTGTATTCCGAGCTCGATGCCGCTGGTGAAGTTGACTTGCGAGGTGTCGGGTGCGGGTAGCTGGTGGGAGCTGAAGACGATTCCACCTACTGCCGCGGCATATGGTGACACCGTTTTTCCGGCCGTGAAGTTCCACCTGGCGATCAACGGATTGATCGCGCCAGCATATTGTGCTTTGCCGCCGATCCAGAATTCATTGATGGGAATCGCGTCGAAATCCATCTCATAGCTGCCGCGCAGCGCATTCGAGCCGAGCTCATGGGTGAGCACGCGCCCGACGCGGCCTGCGATGAGAAAGCTCTGCGCGCTCGGGGTGGCGGCGAACGACTGGCTTCCGCCGACGTAGAAGCCGTAGTTCCATCCGGGTGCGCGGAGGGCCTGCACTGCTTCCGTGGCCGGTGCTTGCGCAACGCAAGACGGGCAAATTGCGACGCAGAGGAGAATTGTAAGGATCGATCTTGTCATGGAGTTGTTCGAAGCTATCTCATCATTGCCGCAAGAACAGTTAAGCGCGCTCAGGGGCCAAAGCTCAGGAATGTTTTCAACGTCTCTCGGCACGACTAAAATCGTGCCTTGATACGAATCCGTGGCCCAAGCCAGCCCGTCTTCAGCAGGTAAGTTGTAACCTACGCGGACGATTTATGAGGCTGCCTGCCTTTGGCGAAAACCCGAAAGTAACAGGTTCTCGCAAGCTCGGCAAATCACATCGCTAAGGTTTGAGCCGGTTGTGCACGAAGTGATGGGGTACAATTCCGCACTCTTTTCAACCATGAAGGAACTTACCGAGAAGCTTATCGCCGCGATCCCGGCGTACGTCCGCCAGATGATCGACTCCTGCGGAATCCGTGGGAGTTCATTGAGCAGATCGATCTGGATTCGGATGACGCCTTCAAAGAGGCGTTGATGTTTCTGGCGATTCGGCAGAGCCACGATGGACAGCAGCTTTGCCTCACCGGGAAGCTGGGTGAAGCGTGGCTGAGCCCGAAGAAAACGGTAAACAGTTGTCAGTGGCTGGTTGTCAGTTGTCAGCGAACCCCAGATCCTTCGACTCGGACGCGCATTTTGCTGCGCCTCCTCGTTCAGGATCACAAACAAAGGGGGCTTATGTTTATACCAGACGTTATTCCAACCGGCCAGCTTTTTCGGCGCGCTTGCGGCGCTGCGCAGGATGCACGAACCAGGCGATCGCGATGCTGCCCAGATACAAAACGATCATAGGAGCAGCGAAGATACACATGTTCATGATGTCGGTGGTCGGAGTGATAACCGCGGCAATGATGAAGATCACCAGGATCGAGTAGCGCAGATTACGCCACATCCAGCCGGCGGTGAGGATTCCCATCAGTGAGAGGAAAAAGACGAGGATCGGCATTTCGAAGACGATGCCCAATCCGGCGATGATGGTGAGGAACAGGTCGGTGTATTCGCCGATGGTGACCATCGGCTTGAACTGCGAGCTCCAGCCGATCAGGAAGTCGAGCGCGGCCGGGAAAACCATCTTGTAGCCGAAGTAGCCGCCGGCGAGGAAGAGCCCGACCGTGCTGAACATGAACGGCAGCACATAGCGGCGCTCGTGGCGGTACAGACCCGGCGAGATAAATGCCCACACCTGATAAAGCACAAAGGGAGAGGCGACGAAGACTCCGGCGAGGAACGCGACCTTCAGATACATGTTGAAGGCATCAGTCGGATTCAGGTAGACGAGCTTCGTGTCCATGCCGTGGTTGGCCAGGGCCTGCACGATCGGTTTCTGCATGAGACCGAAGATCTGCTCGTGGAACCACCAGCATACGCAGAAGCCGGCCACGATGTAGAGGAAGCTGTAAATGATGCGGCGGCGCAGTTCCTCAAGGTGTTCGAGAAAGCTCATGCCCGTCATTTCTTCTGACGCGCGCTGCTGGGCTTTCTCGACGACAGGACTAGGCATTCTGGCTCGGCACGTTCGGAGTCAAAGGCTGTGCGGCGACGGAAGCGGTGTTCTCTTCAACGTGGGCTGCGATATCGGCGACAGGTGGCTCAGAGGCCGCTGGAAGGGACTCGCGAGGGATCGCCTCGATGGGCGGAACACTGACCGTGTCGAAAAGCTTCTCGGCGGGCAGGATCTTAGGTGGGGGCTCGGGCTGCCGGCGGGACTGCTCCTCCAGCTCGATATTCATCATCTCCATTTCGAGCTGGCTCTTGAATTCATTGCTCGCCTTCTTGAACTCGGCCAGCGCCTTGCCCAACTGCCTTCCCAGTTCGGGAAGCTTCTTGGGCCCGAACAAGACAAGGGCCAGCAAGAAGATGAAAATCATTTCAGGCATGCCGAGGTTCATAGGTTCATCATAATGCCCGAGTTGGCCGGCGGCAAACCGCCGAAGCCGCCAGTTTCGTTAAGAAGTATTGCGACTCCCACCTTAGTTGGAGAGGACCGTGACGCTCACCAAGTCTCCTGTTAACCGTCTCTTCCCAGGGAAAGTTTGCCTTGCATTAGCACCTTTGGCGGTTTCCTTGGCATCAAAATGTGCAGCAGTGGCAGGACGTGTTGAACTCGCAAAATGTTATACTTACGTGCAAAGTTCACGTCGGCTCTCATCATGAAGGTGAGTTCCCCTCCTCTCGAAGGATCACAAAATGCTCAGTAGCTCCCGTCGCTCCGCCGTCCTGATTGTGGCTGTCGTTCTCGCCTGTGGTTGTGTGGGAATGGTTTTCGGCCAGCGGCTCTCTTCCACCAATACGACTAACGATACCGATGTTCGCGACAGTGTGCGGAGCTTCACACAGGTTTACGAAGTTGTGCAGCAGAACTACGCGGAGCCGGTGAACCCCGATAAGGCGATTTACAACGGCGCGATTCCCGGCATGCTGCGGGTGCTCGATCCACACTCGAACTTCTTTGATCCCAAGTCGTATGCGGCCCTGCGGGAAGAACAGCGCGGCAAGTACTACGGCGTGGGGATGCAGGTTGGTCCGCGCAATAACAAGGTAATCGTGATCGCTCCGTTTACGGGAGCGCCGGCGTACCGCGCTGGAATTCGGCCGGGCGACGTGATTATCGCTGTCGATGGCAAGCCGACCGACAACATGAGCACGACCGACGTGGCTGAGCTGCTCAAGGGACCCAAGGGCACGACGGTCAAGATCACGGTTTTGCGTGAAGGCACCGAGAAGCCGATCGACTTCAATGTGGTTCGCGACGAGATTCCCCGGTACAGCGTTGACGTCCACTTCATGATCCGGCCGGGGATAGGGTATATCCACATTTCCGGCTTCCAAGAAACGACCGATCATGAGGTTGCTGAAGCGCTCGACCAATTGCAGCAGCAGGGCGAGCTGAAGGGATTGATCCTGGATCTGCGGCAGAACCCCGGTGGTTTGCTGAGTGAGGGCGTCGGCGTGGCGGACAAGTTCCTCAAGAAGGGACAGGTGATCGTCTCGCACCATGGTCGGTCGTCACCGGAGAAGATTTATCGCGCGGCACACGGCAACGGCGGCAAGGAATATCCGCTGGTGGTGCTGGTGAATCGCGGAACAGCTTCGGCGGCGGAGATTGTTGCCGGCGCGATTCAGGACCACGATCGCGGCTTGATCGTGGGTGAGACTACGTTCGGCAAGGGACTGGTGCAGACGGTGTATCCGCTATCGGAGAACACCGGGCTCGCGCTGACGACCGCGAAGTACTACACGCCGAGCGGACGGCTGATCCAGCGCGATTATAACGGCGTATCACTGTACGACTACTACTACAACAGCCGCGACAATGGCAGCGACGGGACACCTCCAACGCCGAGCCGGGAAGTAAAAATGACGGACAGCGGGCGTACGGTGTATGGCGGGGGCGGAATTAACCCGGACGTCGTGATTCCGGCAATCAAGAGCAACAAATTCCAGGACACGCTGCTGCAGAAATACGCGTTCTTTAACTTCTCGAAGCACTATGTGGTTAGCCACAAAGTCGCGCAGAGCTTCACGGTGGACGATGCGGTAATGCAGGAGTTCCGTAAGTTTCTTGACTCGCAGCAGATTGCCTATACCGAGGCCGATCTGGTCGAGAACAACGATTGGATTCGGTCGAACGTTAAGGCCGAGCTCTTCGTGAATGAATTCGGGCAGCAGGAAGGCTTAATCGTCCACGCGGAGAATGATCCCGCGGTGGCGAAGGCGCTGGAACTGCTTCCCAAGGCGAAAGAGCTGGCGGACAACGCCAAGAAGACCATTGCGCAGCGCAGCAATGCTCGCCTGACGGCGCAGCAGGATGCCACACCGGCCGCAGCCAATAACAACAATCGCTAGAACCAGTTCATCGGTTTGATCCAGCCCGCCTCACGCGGGCTTTTTCTTTTGTCGGAAATCTTTGCAATTTTGGCCGGGGGAAAAACTCGCTGCTCCGCGCTACCTGGCATCCAAAGGCGGAGGTGATCGACATGCAGTACTTGGTGAGGCTGGCCGCGGCTGCGCGTCCCCCAACAGCCGGAGAAGGCTGGATTCTGGCCGAACCGTTCATACTGCCGACCCTGGTACGCTGCGAAGAACTGGTGGCGCAGAAGAAGATTCTTGCCGGTGGACCGGTGAGCGGCACCATTGCCATTGTCCTAATCGTCGAGTTCGAGACCGTCCCGGAACTCGATGATCTACTCACGGGTCTGGCGGCGTGGCCGCAAATGGAGTCGGAGGTGACTCCGCTGACGACTTTCGACGGGCGGAGACAGTCGCTGCTTTCGCAACTTGCAGCGTTAAAGGCACAAGCGTACGGATCGGAAACGCCGGCAGCGGGTAAGCGATGAACCCGGCATCGTCTTCTTCGGACTCAGCGCAGCAGCCAGTCTGGTTAGCTCGATCGTAGCAGCGGCGCTCGTACTCCGCTCCTGGTCTCCCACGTCCTCTTGTTTTTGCTCTTGCTGCGGTCGGGTCGGGACGCTAAACCTGCACATCGGTGGTGGTGCAGGTCGGCCGCAACGCGGCCCAGGATAGCGGCTGGGGAGCACCGCTGCGGCGGCTCGCGCCGCTGGCTGCAGAAGCGTCGCCGTCGCATAGGGGATTTGTGCTGTTGGCAATCCTGTCGTCATAGGCCGGTGTGGGTCACAGCCAACCTTGGCAACGCTTTGATACCGAAACGGAATCACCACCGTAATAGCCCCCTTTCTTCTTGCTTCGTATAAGTCGACACGATATAGTACGTATCGTACTATGGAGGCGCTCGATATCTCGGCCCTGGGCTACGCGCTGCTGGGCCTCATCGATCTGAAACCCAGTTCCGGCTTTGACCTGCGCAAGATCTTCGCCGAGACTGCCATGGGAAATTACAGCCGCAGTCCGGGCGCGATCTACCCTGCTCTGGAGCGGCTGCAATCGCAAAAGCTGATTCGCGACGTAGTGGAAAACTCGGCGGGACTTCGCCGGCGGCGCTTCTATCACAGCACTCCTGTCGGCACAGCGCAGCTGAGCAAGTGGCTATCCAAGCCCATTGAGCAGTCCGACGTCAAGCGCGGCGCGCAAGAGTTGATGCTGCGCTTCAGCTTCATGGAACACACACTTGGGGCCGAAAGGGTCGTCAATTTTCTCGAGGAATTTCGCGCAGGGCTGAAGACCTATCTTTCCGGCCTCGAATCATACGCACGAACGAACAAATGGGAAACAAATGCCGCTGTCGGGCCGGCTGGCGCTTGAGAGCGGCAATCGCGGCTACCGCGGAATGTAGGACTGGACGTATGCCTTACGGGCCTATCGCCAATCGTTAACGTCGCAACCCAAGAGCCCATCGATACCGCCAAAGGAGGCCTCCGATGAATGCACTTCGGATCGTTGTTCGTTTTGTTCTCGCCTGGATGGCGCTGCTCGCCGCGCAGATCGTCGTCGGGATGGTTGTTCATCCCAAGACCCCCGCCAATCCCCACCCTATGTTGTTCCTCATGGTGTCGAATGCCTTTATCGTACTTGCTTTGGGCTGGGCTGCGCTGCGCAGCGACTGGCGCGATTGGAGGCTGCTCATCGCTGTTTTCTTCGTTCGGGCCGTTGTAGAGTTCGCCAACTGGATTGAGGGTGCACTGTATCTTACACGTCGGGATCGAATGGCGAGGCGTCATCGTCTACGAGGAGCTGACGGCTGCTGTGGCGGCGCTACTCTGGCTGCTCGTATTTCGTGGCGCACCGGTGCCCGAATCGTCGAACGATCATCCGCTTCCGCATCGCACCTTTAAACAAATGCTGTGGCGCTTTGTGCTGTGCTCGGCGGTTTACGTGTGCCTGTACTTCGTGGCAGGGACAATCATTTTTCCGTTTGTGCGCGACTACTACGCCACACAGCACATCCCCGGCCCGGGGCAGATCATTTCTCTGCAGTTCCTATTGCGCGCGCCTCTTTTCATCCTGGTGTGCCTGCCGCTGCTGCGGATGTTCCGGCTGCCTCACCTGTCAGGAGCGGTAGCGGTAGGATTGGCGTTTACCTTTATCGGCGGGGTCGCGGCGCTAATCCTGCCGAATGGGATCTTCCCGGAGACCGTGCGCTGGGCGCATTTTTGGGAAGTGTCGACCTCAAACTTCGTGTTTGGGATGGTGGTGGCTTGGGTATGGGGGCAGGCGCAGAGAATCACACATCTTGCGCATGTCGACGGCTTGGCGCGCGCTGAGTAGAGCGGTCCCGCAGTGCCATCGCAACATTGGGTGAGCTTCGGCGCGATGCTTGGATTTGCGACGTCGCCGCGGGACCTGTCCCGTGTTTCTGGCTCCGGCATCTGGGGCACCGCTTTAGGGTCGCCCCTTGCGAGGAATTTACCTCAGCGCGAAAGCCGAGCTCCCATGCGCAGAGGGCACCGCTAAATCGGTGCTCCACCACCCATTTCATAAGGGTGAAAATGCCTACAGCACCTGTTGCGGCTCGCGGTCGAAGGGGCCGCTGTGCCGTGTCGAAAACCGGAGCACCGTCGGCTTCACCAGCCTTTCGAAGTCGCCGCAGGACATGCGAATCAGTTCCAGGTGCGTGCCGGCATTGAAGGCGATCTCGCTGTCCCGAGTGAGCGTCTCATCCACATACACGGGGATGCCGTAGAGATTGCCGAAGGGCGGCATCGCGCCGGTTTCGCAATCGGGAAAATGCTGCTTGAACTCGCGCTCGCTGGCCAACGAGACGTCCTTCACGCCGACGGCTTTCTTCAGCGCGAGCACGTCAACCTGGTACGAAGCCGGCAGGACGGCCATGCTCAAGGCGCCGTCGAGCTTGACGATCACGGTCTTAGCAAGTTCCCGGCCGGGAATGTGGGCGATGGCGGCGATTCCTTGTGCGGTATAGGCCTTCGAATGCGAAATGACCATGTACTTGGTGTGGTGTTCGTCGAGGAAGGCCCTGACTTTGTTGAGCGGCATAATGACCTCCTGTCGACACTCGGGCGGGCCTAGAGGCCCGGACGTGTCATTGTAGGTGTGCGTTGGGCCGTTGGGCAGCAGCGTGGCGCCGCTGAGGCGGAAGCGGCCGGTGGCGTGCTGTGATCGGATGCCTTTTCCCTGCCTCGACGTCTCCCTCGGAGTGCAAGGACGACTTCAGGCGGAAACCTGGACCATTCGGCTACCTCCTTTCACGGTGCGGTAAGCCTTCGTTGGCCTCAGTCTAGTACTCGGCTACGGGATTGCAAGTCTGCGCATCACAGGGCGCGTGTGATTGCGGAGCCGTGTATGGTCACACCGGCATGGAGGCGACGGCTTCCTTGGCCACAGCATGTTGCGCGGCGAAGCTGCGTGCGGCTTCGATCCTGTCGATGGCATGGAGAATACTCTCAGTTACGAAGTCGATGCCGATGTCGGAGTTCAGCATCATGTGGTAGAGAGTACGGCACGGCCATTCCGCGTTGTAATACTTGCGGATGAATAGTGCGCGCTCCTGATCGATGGTATTGACCATCTCCTCGGCGTCTTTGGGCTGCATTTTGAGGCCGATGAGCCGGCGGATCTTCTCCTCGCGCGAAGCAAAAATGAACACGCGAAAGGTATCGTGACGTTTGCGAAGAATGTAGGGAGCGCCGCGTCCGACGATGACGCAATTGCCGTGCTTAGCTTTCTCTTCGATCACACGGTGTGCCAAGTGAACCAACTTGTCAGCATCCAGGATCTTATCGTCGGCGACGGGAAGCGACCTCTCGTAGCTACCGCGCCAGAAGACCTTGGCGAGACGATGCACCAAAGGATCGCATTTCTCTTCGTGCCGAGCTACCACGCGCGGTTCCACCGCGGCCAGCTTCGCAATTTCACAGGTCAGCTGCTGGTCGAGCAGCTCCCAGCCTTTGCGTCGGGCCAATTCGGCTGCCACCAGGCTGCCGCCCGATCCATACTCACGCTCAACTGTGATGATTCTGAACATCGCCGTCCTCACTTCCTTCTAATTACGATGTTACGCCGCGCTTGTGTGTTCTACCGCGAAATTAGCGGATTTGGCAAGCATCTTCGCAACCCACGGCAACGCCGGCAAAAAATGCCGCTCGAATCAAAGGTTTGCTGCCGCCTGCACCGGAGACCGCGTGGCTTCGTTGTGCGTCTAACTATCTGTAAGGAGAAGAACGAATGCGTAAGATTGCAGTCGCTGCAGTATGGCTCGCCTTGAGCCTGGGTGCCTGGGCGCAGATCTCGAGCAACGGGCCGGTCATCGCCGATTACGGCAAGCATATGACGTCCTCGGACCCCGTTGAGACGAAGATTGCCAAGGAGGTGAGGCACGAACTGCTGATGCTTCCCTGGTACTCGCTGTTCGACGATCTCGAGTTCAGCGTGGAAGAACGGACGGTGACGCTAAGCGGGGACCTGACCAGTGAGCACGCGGTGACGAAGTCCGATGCAGGGAATGCGGTCAAGCACATTGAAGGTGTGGACAAGGTCATCAACAACATTCAAATTCTGCCACCGTCGCCATTCGACACGCGGGTCCGCGAACAGACGTATGCGGCGTTGTCGCGCGGCCCACTTTCGCGGTATTTCTGGGAGGCCGCACCGAGTATCCACATCATCGTGAAGAACCAGCGAGTGACGCTCAAGGGAATCGTCAACAGCGAAGGCGACAAGAACCTGGCAACGATTCAGGCCAACACCGTACCGGGTGTCTTTCAGGTCACGAATGAGCTGCGGGTGGTAAAATAGCGGCCAGCATGGCGTTTTCTGCCTGCATGGTTCGGTAGAATCATCGATTCACGCAAGCCGGGGTCGTAGTGGAAGGCTGCCCTTTATCTCAGCATCGTCGCTGCTTCTCTGAGTGTGCGTGCGCAGCAGCCCAGCGAACAGCCCCAGTACAGATTCTCCCGCTCCCGTCGCTGCCTCACTGAGTGACAAGCTTCCTCATCTCAACGAGCGATATTTCTTCAAGCATCTGGCGCAGGATCAATTGACCATCCGGACGAGCCCAGGCTACCGACCTAAAGTGGCTGCTGCCGGCGTCGGGAATTGCGGCCGGATTGTTGTCACGGATCCCGACAGCTCATTTGCAATGGCCAGCTACCACGCGAATACCTGAAGAGAAATCTCAAACTACGGGCTGGCGCCGCGCTGGGTACGACCGCAGCGATGTACGCGTGGAGACGCCTGACGACCGGCGAGCGCGCCCGCGAGACCGGCGTCCTCGCAACTGAGGCAATGCTTGCTCGCTGTCGCCTTTTCGTCGGTCGTCGCGCATGAATATCCCAACGTCTGGGCGCAGTTTGGCGCATACGGATGGCCACGGGAATCAGCTTGGGGCGTGTGGCAGCAAGCTAGCACTTCCTCTCGAACGTGTTTATTGGCGGGCTGATCGGCTACCAGGTTGGGCGGCGGGTCCCGGCACAATTTGCAGATCGACGACGACCCGGCGGCGGTGGCCAAGCAGACCTCGGCCCGTATACCGAGCCGTTTGGCCAGTACGTGTGTTCGGCTGGATAGCTGGGTGTATCCGGCGATCGACCGGCTGGCGGTGACGCAGTACATTCCGATGCCCTTTATGGGGCTGTGTTGTGGACGCGGATGAATTGCGCGCGCATGCTTGCTGGGCTTAACCAGCGGTTCGAAGGCAACGTCGAGATGGCGGCGGACTTGAACGCTATCCGCGTGGCGTTGAACCAGGCGTCCGCGGATGAGTTGAGCGCGCTCGAAGGCCGCCGGTATGAACTGATTAGCTTCGACACCTTGTACACGCGGCTTATCGGAATCGCCGGCCAGCCCCTAATAACCTGGGACAAACGTTCATCAACGACTTCGGCAGGCCATATCAGCAAGGATTCCACAACTACACCGGCTTAAGCGCGTGCGCCGATGATGGACGGATCCCACGCTTCAACAAAGGTAATGGCCAGTCATAAGGAGCGTTTGTTCCTCGACGTCTAGGCCATCAAGCCGGGCTCGGACTTTCGCGACGCTATCGAGGAGTCGCTCGGCAGTTGCGGCGTGTTTCTCGCGCTGATCGGCCCAATATGGCTGAATGTCAAGCCTGATAACGATCCGAACGGGCTACGGGGGCTCGACCATCCCGGCGACTGTGTCCGGCAAGAGATTGCTACTGCGCTCAGGAAGGGCCACGTTCTGCCGGTGATCCCGGTGCTGGTTCGCGGCGTGAGCATGCCGACTGCCGAAGAACTTCCTGAGGAACTGAAGGATCTGGCTTATCGCAACAGCCTCAACATGAACAATCTCGACTGGGACGGCGACATGGCCAAGTTGGTGGATGCCATGCGTGCACACGTGGGCGAGCCGAG